>VOFH01001084.1_pt1 | contig 35991 bp, 46 predicted proteins | sample 5384091 | NCBI WGS metagenome assembly VOFH01 (sample SAMN12384727, study PRJNA508395) | human gut metagenome | isolation source: healthy gut G | host: Homo sapiens
TACGGGCATCTTTATCAAAGGAAACACGGATGGCTAAGTCGCCCTGGTCGAGCTTGACACTCGGATCCTGAAGGCTCTTAAAGTTGAGCTTGTCGACGGCATCGCTCGCGTTGGAGATAAGCTCGCGCAGGAAGATTTCCTTATTGGTGTAGATGGGCGAACGACGTTGCCCGAATTGAACGCGCAACCCCCAGCCGCATGACGCGCTCGGCGCACACGACGCCCTCGCCGCGCCGGGAAGGCGCGGAACCCGGCAGATGACGTCGACCATGATGGCGCCGACGCACAGCACGCCGCACGACGCAAACGCCTCGGCGCCTTCGACCATCGTCTTCTTCATGGGGCACCCTCCTCGATGCGCGAACCGCCTGCCAAGCGCACGCGCAAAAACACCCGTCGAATCGTTCGCGGAGCGACGTCACGCTCTCCAACCGCCGACGACGAACCTTCCATCGGCGGCGCCCGGCGTCACCTGCTTATGATACCCCTCGGCGCGGACCGGCACATCCTCCCGCAACCCGGCGCGGGCCGGCGCGCTTTCCCGCAGCTCCGACGCGCTCTGGGCCCCCTCGCGGGCCGGCGCCCCCACGCCCTCTCGCGCCCCTCGCCCCCGCGCCCCCGACGCGCTCTGGCGCCCGGCGCGAGCCGGGCCCCTCGCGGTCCTCCGGTGCGCCCCGACGCCCTCGCGGTCCTCCGACGCGCTCTGGCGCGCACCCCACGGCCTCTCCGGCACCCCCATGGCCCCCTTCGGAACACCTTTTCCCAGTTCGTAAAATTTCCTTACATGCAAGTACATTCCGTAAAGATTTCGAGGTCACAGGGGTGCTAAACTCTCGCCAACTTAACGCGAATACGCGTTTGCGGCTCGCTTTACGCCGTTCGTCGATTTACCGATCCAGGTATGAGCCGAAAAGCCTGCGCGCCGAAAATCCACGCGGAAAAAGAAAGGGAACCGTCATGACCGTGCCGTTTTGGATCACGCCAGTGTCAATGGTCATCTACACCGTGCTGCTCATGCTGCTCACCGAGTTCATGCGCACGCATTACCGCACCTCGATGTGGGTGTGGGTCGTCTCGCTCGTCACCATCCCGCTGTGGGTGCTCAACATCCCCGGCGACGACTGGTTCCGCTGGGCGAAAAACCTCTCGGTCATCCTGCCGCTCATCTTCGCAGGCCTGGGCCGCATCGCCGCCGTCGAGAACAAAGACACTCCGTTCTGGCGTCTCATGCGTCAGCGCTGGGTTCGCTGGGTGCTCTACGGCATCGTGTTCTGTAACATCGCCGAGGCGACGCTGCGCGACTTCGAAATGGGCAACGTGATGAACGCCATGGCGGGCCTCATCTTGTGCATCACCATGCCGTTCGGCGACAAGTACTGGAAGTACGACACCTCGAGCCACGGCGAGATTCTCTCTTACACCGTGCCCATGTGGAACTTCCTGTACACCACGTGGAACGCCTGCTTCGTCTACGCCGAGGGCCATGCGTTCTTCGCCAGCACATGCTGCATTCTGGCCGCAGCCGAGCTCTACCCTATCGTCAAGCGTCGACCTCGAGCTGTACATCACCGGGCGCATCTACACGCTGGGCGCGCACCTCTTGCTGCGCAGCTGCTTCCCTCGCTGTTCCCCACCATCATGAACAGCGAGGCGTGGTTCAATCCCGACGTCATGTTCTGGTGGGGCTGCATCAACGGCCTCATCGCGCTGCCGTTCGTGTTCTGGTACTGCTACCAGCTGCACATGGGACGCGGCGACGTCGCCTTCCGTCGCGGCGCAGCACGTGAGAAGTACCTCGAGGGCCGCGCCAACAACGGCACCATCGACGAGTACGGCGATCCGGTAGCGCTTCCCGCCGACAAGACAACGGCGAACGAGGCGTAGCCCCTCCTCGCCGACCGACGCTCGCCAGCCGACGTCGGACCGCCCTCCGAGCGCGCGGATGCAGCTTCCCGAGAAGGCGCGCTTTCTCTCCCAGCGCGCCTTCTCCCACGATCCGACGCCGAGCTTCCGCGCACCGCCACGCTCTCCTCCTCCACCGCCCTTCCCTTCGCGCCCGCAACCGCCCGCCTCCGTCGCGCTGCCTGGCGCCTTCGCGCCCTCTTCTCCGGCACGTTGCCTGGCGCCTTCTGCGCCTCCCCTCCGACACGCCCGCCTTTGCCGCATCCTTCTCCGCCTCGCCCGCCTTTGCCGCATCCTCTCTGCCTCGCGCACCCCTCACCGCACAGAGCGCATTTGAAGATTCCGCGTCGACTCACTCGCGCCCAAACCCAGCACCGAACTTGTCATCTGCGAGCATTTGAAGATCCCACATCGACTCCGCTCGCACTCCTCTAGAAGAAACCACGCGTCATCAAGACGACGATCATTAGAATTTGCAGTTGACGTATATTAGCTTATGTCTTATATTGTAATAAGTCTGAAACACAGCAAGAACGCCCGATGCACCCCCCTCCTTGAGCATCGGGCGTTCTTGTGTTCGGCGGCCCTGCAAGCTCCTCGCCAAACAGCCCGCATCGGAGTCGATCCGCATCACCGTTTACCGCTTCGCCGACTGCAAGCTCCTCGCCAAGCGACCCACAAAGCGGCCCACGTCGAAGCCCCTCGCGAAAACCCGCCGAAAACGCCTCCGTCACACTGACGGGCCATCACTTCCTCGTTCACGCCCCGAGAAAAATCGCCCGCATTCCTCGATAAATAAGTCTTGACACATTAATAGACTATGTCATATATTGAATACGGTCTGAAACACAGCAAGCTCGCCCGGTGCACCCTGTAGCATCGGGCGAGCTTTGTTTTACGCCGAGTATCCGAAAGGCCCCTCATCCCCTATCGGAAAAGCCGGCGCAGTCCGGGCTCTTCTCGCCCTCATCCCCCTCCGAGCTTCGAAACCATTCGGGAGCACCCGCCGCCCCTGAACACCCTGCATAACAAGCCGGCTCACGTTCACGCTACCTTGCCTGCAGCCTGCCGCCCCGCGCACTCAACGAGGTATGTGCACGATTTCGAGGGTCGAGATTCCAATAATTTCACGAAATGTATCGACTCAGGGGCTCTTGCCGCGCCAAGCAACTCCCAACACCCAAAGGCTTCGTAAGGCCATAGCATAGCCCCAGGGCAAACGCATTTCTTCATCATCAGGAAACAGCATCGGCCTGATGTACGATACATTTCGTGCATTTATGGGAAGGCCAGGGTCCGATTTTGAGCACGCACGCGAAAATCACGAGATGAGGCAAGCGCATTCAACGCCGGGAGGTCGAAACCCGCACTGCGCAACGGAAGGAAGCCAGACCAGGCGGTCGGGCAGCCCGCACGAGGCGGCGCACGAAACCCACATCGAGCGGATGCGCTCAACGCCGGCGGGCGAGCGAGTCCGCACCGCGCAACGGAAGGAAGCCGGCCAGGCCGGTCGGACGAAGCCCGCGCGGCGCGGCGGGCGAAATCCGCGCGAACGGGCGCTCGGGTCGGCGCGGAGGGGGCGGCGGGCGAAGCCTGCACGCGCCAAGCGCACGAGAGCCGAGGCGGGCAGTCCGCACGAGACGGCAGGCGAAACCCACGCCGGGCGAGTGCGCGAGGCCGCAGGGAACGTCTCACCTACGCAGGCCAAACGCCGAAAAACGCCCTGCTTTTAACAACTTAGACACGAGCATGCGCTACGGTGTGCAGTTACATACCAATGTCCCCTTGACGATTTGGAGATGAGCTACCGTGGAAAAAGAAGGACATCGACTGGGGCAACCTCGGTTTTGCGTACATGGAGACCAGCTACAGCTACGTCTGCAATTATCGCAACGGCGAATGGGAAGAAGGCGGCCTGACCGAAGACCACACCGTCACCATGAGCGAATGCGCGGGCATCCTGCACTACTGCCAGGAGGTGTTCGAGGGACTGAAGGCCTACACCACCGAAAACGGCGACATCGTGTGCTTCCGCCCCGACATGAACGCCAAGCGCATGGCCGACTCGGCGCGCCGCCTCGTGATGCCGGAGTTCCCCGAGGATAAGTTCATCGAAGCCGTAAAGATGGTCGTCGAGGCCAACAAAGAATGGGTGCCGCCGTTCGGCTCCGCGCGACGCTCTACATCCGCCCCTACATGTTCGCCACCGGGCGTCATCATCGGCGTGAAGCCCGCTGACGAATACCAGTTCCGCATCCTCGTCACGCCGGTCGGCCCCTACTTCAAGGGCGACAAGGAGGCCATCACCATCACCGTCGCCGACTTCGACCGCGCAGCACCGCGCGGCACCGGCGACATCAAGGCAGGCCTGAACTACGCCATGAGCCTGCACCCCTACGAGGAGGCGCACAAAACGGCTACGCCGGGAGAACCTCTACCTCGACTCGCAGACGCGCACCTATGTCGAGGAGACCGGCGGCGCCAACGTCCTGTTCGTCGACAAGGGAGGGCAGCCTCGTGGTGCCCCAGTCGTTCACGAACTCCATCCTGCCCTCTATCACCCGCCGTTCGCTGGGGACGGTGGCGAAAGACATTCTCGGCATGAACGTTATCGAGCGCCCCGTGAAGTTCGAGGAGGTCGCAAACGGTGACTTCGTCGAGTGCGGCCTGTGCGGCACCGCTGCCGTCATCTCCCCGGTGGGGTGCATCGAAGCCGCTGACGTGCACGTGGAGTTCCCCCGACGGCACCGAGAACGCAGGACCCGTCATGAGCAAGCTGCGCGCAACGCTCACCGACATCCAACGCTGCAAGATCGAAGGCCCTGAAGGCTGGGTCTGCAAGATCTGCTAGCAACCCGCTCGCAACTCGCGACGACCCTGTCGTGCCCGCGCGCCGCTACGTCCGCGATCCGCCGCCCTGCACGTAGCGGCGCCACCTGACCAGGGGAACCGCGATGACCGCCGCAAGCGCCGCCAAGAGCGCCAAAACGGAAGGAAGCATCAGCTCGGAGAGCTGCAGCACCGTCAGCAGAGAATCGACTAGAAGCCATCCGCCGAGCACCGCCTCGCACCCCTGTCGCAACCGACACGCTCGTCTGCCACCACCGAGGCTTGTCCTCCCTCGCGCAGACGATCGGGACGGCTCCACGTTTCGGGATCGAGGCGGCGCACGACAAGGCTCATGACCGCGTTGCAAAACGCCAGTATGCCCGGAAGCAGCAGGTAGGTCGCGGGAGACCCCCAGGCGTCGGGCCGCCGTCGATCCCCAATGCGTAGGAACCTCTTCCGGCAGCGCCGCGACGCCCGCCAGCATGACGATCACGCCCGCAGCCGTCATGATCCACGCCGCACGCTCCGCATACCGCGCGCCTTTCGTGAAATACCGTGCGTTAGGACTCGCCATACCGCCCCCCTTCAATCCGACTCAAACGATGATGCGCAACACCCGCCATTCGAGCACCGCACGTCCCCATCGCGCGGAAGACCCCGCCGCGCCGACTCGCGCACACCCGCACTCCACCGCCGCGTCGACTCGCGAGCCCGCGCGCCGTCGCAAACCGAGGTGCGCTCCGCCGCATGCCGCCGCACCGCGCATCCGAGCGTCTTCGGCCGACGCGATTTGTGGAGATGCCGTAGCAGGTATGCGACTATTATGTGCCCCGCCCAACACCTGCGCTCTCTTTATATAACCATAAGGGAAAACAACGTGAAAGGACGCGCCTTCATGGGCAATTTCTTCGACAACCTCGGATACCGTCTCATCCGCTTCATGCAGGGGCGCAACGGCATGGACACGCTCGCCCGCTGGGCGCTCGGCGCCCGGCATCGTGCTCACCGTGCTCGACTTCATCTTCGGCAGCTTCATCCTTCCACGTTGGGGCTCGCATGCCTCATCTACTCGATGTTCCGCTGCTATTCGAGAAACATCGCCTCGCGCGCCATGGAGAACGCGCGGTTCGAGGCATGGGCCCGCAAACCGCAGGCGGCGTTCGACCGCTTCAACACGCGCTGGGACAACCGCAAGACGAAGAAGTACTTCAAATGCGCGCAGTGCGGCCAGTCGCTTTCGGTGCCGAAGGGGAAGGGCACGCTGCGCGTCACTTGCCCGAAGTGCCACGCGACGACCACCGTCAAATCCTAAGGTGCGCGTCGTGTTCGGAATCGTCACCGCCCAACTGTCCACCGTGTCCGACGCGGAGAAGGAGCGCTACCACGCCCTTTACTGCGGGCTGTGCCGCGCGCTCAAAACCCGCTACGGGCAGGTCAGCCGCGCCGTCCTCACCTACGACCTCACCTTCTACATCATGCTGTGCGACTCGCTGCACGAGCCCGACGAGACAACCGGGCGCCGAGCATTGCCTGACGCACCTGATGAAGAAAATGCCCTTCGCGCAATCGCGCTTCACCGACTACGCGGCCGATCTCGCGGTCGCGCTGGCCTACCACAAGTGCCTCGACGATTGGAACGACGACCGCTCGAAGAAGGCGCGCGCCGCGCAAGCGGTGCTGAAGGCGCCCTACGAGCTTGCCCGCGAGCGCATCGGCGGGCAATGCCGCTCCATCGAGCGTTCGATGGAGCGCGGCGCGCTCATCGAGGCGGACCCCGAGGCGACGCCCGACGCGGCAGCTCGGGAATTCGGCGACCTCCTCGGCACGCTTTTTCATGCACGGCCAGGGCATATGGACCGAAGCCATGCACGATCTCGGCTACGAGCTCGGACGCTTCATCTACCTCATGGACGCCGCCGTCGACTTCGCCGCCGACAAGGAGCACGGCTCTACAACCCGCTCGCGAAGCTCGACATGACGCCCGGGACATGGAAACGCTGCTCTCGGTGCTCATCGGAAGGGCCTGCGCCGTGTTCGAAAAGCTCCCCTCGAGCGCGACCTGCACCTCATGAGGAGCATCCTGTACGCAGGCGTATGGCAGAAGTTCAACGAGACCTACCGCGCAGACGACGGCGCGCGCGACGCGAGCGCCGAGCGAACCAGAAACCGCGTCGCCCGCGCACGCAGACGACGCAAGCGCGAACGCCCCCGCATCCGACGACGACGCCGAGACGAGCGGCGAGAGAGAGCATCATGACTGAGAACCCCTACGACATTTTTGGGCGTCAGCCGCGACGCCTCCGCCGACGAGGTGAAACGCGCCTATCGAAAGAAGGCGCGCGAAACCACCCCGACCTCAACCCGAACGATCCCGGCGCGGCAGATCGCATGAACAAGATCAACGAAGCCTACGATCGCATCGTCAACCCGACAAGTACGTCAAGGAAGACGCGCGCAAACGCGGATACGGCGCCCTACGCACCGCAGGGCAACGGCCGGCAAGGTACGGGAGCAGGCCCGTCCGCAGCGGGCGGGCGCCGGGTTACGCGAACCCGGCGGACAGGCCCGAGTACGACTGGGTCGAGGTGAACTGGGAGGACATCTTCGGAAACAGCGCCGCCTGGAGCCAGGCCGCAGCGCCCATCCGCCCCGAGCCCGCAGCAGCCGACACCGCCGAGGTGCGCCAAGCCATCTCGTACATGAACGCAGGCAACCCGCAAGCCGCCATCGGCATCCTGAACAACATCACCTCGGCAGGCCGAAACGCCCGCTGGTACTACCTCTCCGCCGTCGCCAACAACGCCGCGGGCAACATCACGCAAGCGCTCGAGCAGATCAGGCGCGCGCAGCGTATGGACCCGGCAACGTCGACTACGATCGCGCCGAGCGCTCGTTCACCCATCGCGGAACGGTCTACCAGCAGGAAAGCACCGCGCAGGGATTCTCCACCGGATTCATCGACCCGAGCACGTTGTGCTGCTGCCTGTGCTTCGGGCCCGCCCTCTGCCAACCGTTCGTGTTCTGCCTCTAGCCAAGCATCCGTCGCCGATCGAGAAAAAGGAGCTTTCACCATGGCCGTCATCGGAATCGATCTGGGAACCACCAACAGCTGCGTCGCCGTCGTCGAGGGCACGCAGCCCGAGGTCATCGTCAACGCCGAGGGAGAGCGCACCACGCCTTCGGCCGTCGCGTTCTCCAAAGAAGGCGAGCGCCTCGTCGGAGCCATCGCGCTGCGCCAAGCGGCCATGAACCCCGATCGCACCATCACCTCGGTCAAGCGCCACATGGGCACCGACTGGCGCGCCGACATCGACGGGAAGGCGTATTCGCCGCAGGAGATCTCGTCCATGATCCTGCGCAAGCTGCGCACCGACGCCGAAACGTTCCTCAACCAAGGAGTCACCGACGCCGTCATCACCGTCCCGGCCTACTTCAACGACATGCAGCGTCAAGCCACCAAGGACGCGGACGTATCGCCGGCCTCAATGTTTGCGCATCATCAACGAGCCCACCGCGGCAGCGCTCGCCTACGGGCTCGACCACGGCGATCCCCAGATGGTCATGGTGTACGACCTCGGCGGCGGAACCTTCGACGTCTCCATCATCGAAATCGGCGACAACGTGATCGAGGTGCTCTCCACGGCGGGCAACAACCACCTCGGCGGCGACGACTTCGACGCACGTCTCGCGAACCACCTCGCCGACGCGTTCAAGGCCAAGACCGGAGTCGACCTCGAACGGGATCAGATGGCCATGCAGCGCATTCGCGAAGCGGCTCAGCAAGCGAAAAAGGAGCTCTCCTCCACCGAGTCGACCGTCGTGAACCTCCCTTCCTCGCGCAAGGGCCCCAAGGCCCGCTGCATCTCGAAGAGACCATCACGCGCTCGACGTTCGACCGCATCACGCGCGATCTGGTCGAAGCGACGGGAGGCCCGGTAACCCAGGCGCTCGGCGACGCAGGCATTGCGGCGAGCGAGCTGGGAAGCGTGCTTCTCGTCGGCGGATCAACGCGCATCCCCGCCGTGCAAAACTACGTGCAGAGCCTGACGGGCAAGCGCCCGTCGTCCTCGGTCAACCCCGACGAATGCGTCGCCCAAGGCGCCGCCGTGCAAGGCGCGACGCTCTCCAACGCCGCGCAGGGCCTCATGCCCCGCGGCGGCGAGCTTCTGCTGCTCGACGTGGTTCCCATGTCGTTCGCCATCGAGACCATCGGCGGCGTCGCAACGCGCGTCATCGAGCGCAACACCACGCTGCCCATCCATTACGAGCAGGTCTTCACCACGGCGGCGGCGTTTCAGACGAAGGTGGAGGTGCACGTCCTGCAGGGCGAGCGCCCCATGGCGCGCGACAACAAGACCATCGGAAAGTTCCAGCTCAAGGGCATTAAACGCGCGCCGGCCGGCGTGCCGCAGATCAACGTCAGCTTCGACATCGACGCCAACGGCATCCTCACGGTGTCGGCGAAGGACCTCGGCACCGGCAACGAGCAATCCATCACCATCACCGACTCCGAGCGCATGTCCGACGAGGAGATCCAAGCGGCCATCCGCGACGCGGAACGCTACGCCGCCGAAGATCAGGCGCGACGCAACTCCCTCAGCGAGCGCGAGGATGCGCAGCGCCTCTGCAACGAGGCGGACTCCATCCTGCGCGAGCGCGGGAAGAACCTCGACAAGACGTTGAAGAAGGAATTGAAAACGGCGCACGCCAACACCTCGCGCTATCTGATGAAGCGCCCCGAGAAGATGAAGGACGCGGACAAGGCCGCCTTCACCCAATCCATTGAGCAGCTGCGCGCCGTTTTGGCACGCGCCTAGCGCGACCGCCACGCGCCCTGTCCCGCCCAAGCCCCGCACGTCGCGGCTCGAGGCCCCTCGTGTCCCGCCTCCCCCCCCACGTCACATCTCGGGGAGGCGGGACACGTTGTTCACTTGAGAAAATCCTCTTTCTTCTTATTTCTATTTCGCTATAATATGGCTCACCGATTAATCTCTTACGGCTATATTCTGATTGGAAACACAATGGCGCACAATGTGGAAAAGCGAGCCGGTCTCGACGTAGGTTCGCCCGAGGAGCCCTCGCCGCAGAGCGAGCCGCGCGATCCAACGATCGTATGCGGTCAGTCACGCGCCGCGCGCCATGCCAACCTGGTCATCTTCGGACTCGCCGTCTTCATGATGCTCGCCGTCTGCGTCTCGCTCATGCTCGGACGCTATCCGATCGAGCCCGCCCAGGCCATCGGCATGCTCGTCAACGCCATCCCCGGCGTCAACCTCGAGCAAACCTGGACCGACCAGCAGGCCACGCTGTTCTTCAACGTGCGACTGCCGCGCATCATCCTCGCGCTCATCGTGGGCTGCTCCCTCGCCACCGCAGGCGCGGCTTTCAAGGAACGTTCCAAAACCCGCTCGTGTCCCCGACATCCTCGGCGCAAGCCAAGGAGCGGCGTTCGGCGCGGCGGTCGCCATCCTCATCGGCTCCGGCGCGTTCGCCGTCTCCATGTCGGCTTTCGGCTTCTCCATTCTGACGGTCATGCTGGTGCTGCTCATCAGCAGCCGCGCGAAGGGCAACCGCATCCTGATCACCGTGCTCGCAGGCACCAGTGATCAGCTCGCTGTTCCAGGCGGGCGTGTCGTTCACCAAGCTCGTCGCCGATCCGACCGACCAGCTGCCCGCCATCACGTACTGGCTCATGGGCTCGCTCACCGGCGCGAAGATGAGCGACATCGCGCTCGCCGCCATCCCCATGGCCATCGGCATGGTCATCCTGTTCGTGCTGCGCTGGCGCATCAACGTGCTCACCATGGGCGACGACGAGGCCTCCACCATGGGCATCAACGCACGTCGTCTGCCACTGTTCATCATCATCGCCGCGACCATGGCGACCGCCGCCAGCGTCGCCATATCGGGCATGATCGGCTGGGTGGGACTTGTGGTCCCGCACCTGTGTCGCATGATCGTCGGCAGCGACTATCGCAAGCTCATTCCCGCGAGCATGCTGTTCGGCGCGAGCTTCCTCCTGGTGGTCGACAACATAGCACGACTCGCATCGACCGCCGAAATCCCCATCGGCATCCTCACCGCTTTCGTGGGCGCGCCGTTTTCCTGTACCTCATCACGCGGAAGAAGAAGGTGTAGCCCCGTGAGCATCGAAATCAAAACCTCTCGTTCTCCCTACGGCAAGCACCAGGTCCTGCATGACGTCAACCTGTCGATCCCCGACAGCACCTGGTCAACGTGCTCGGCCCCAACGGCGTGGGCAAGTCCACCCTGTTCCGCTGCATCTTGGGGCTCAACGCGGGATATCGGGGCGACATCCTCATCAACGGGAAGAACCTGCGCGACCTGTCCATCAAAGAGCGCGCGCGGGAGATCTCCTACATTCCGCAGTCGCATGCCCCCATCTACGATTACGAGGTTCTCGACGTGGTGCTCATGAGCACGGGCGCCGACCTCGGCATGATGAGAACGCCGGGGCCGCGCCACCGCAAACGCGCCTACCGCGCGCTCGAGCGCATCGGCATCGAGCATCTGGCGCATCGCACGTACACGCAGATCTCGGGCGGCGAGCAGCAGCTCACGCTGATCGCGCGCGCCATCGCGCAAGACGCCAAGACCATCATCATGGACGAGCCCACAAGCGCGCTCGATTACGGCAACACCATGCGCGTGCTCTCCTGCGTGCGGCAACTCGCCCGCGAGGGGCTCTCCATCGTGCAATCGACGCACCAGCCCGACCAGGCGTTTCTGTATTCCGACAAGACGCTCGTCATCAACCGGGGGCGCGTGTTCGCATACGGCGACCCCAAAGACGTCATCACCAAAGAGCTCGTCAGCGATTTGTACGGCGTCGACGTGGAGGTCAACTCACTATACGGCGATAAGGTGCGTGTGTGCGTGCCTGTGAAGGAAATCGCACGGTAGGCGCGTCGCGCCCGAAATCGGGCGAGCGCCGATCTGCGGACCGAACCGATAGAAAGGGAAGGAAGAACATGTCAGCAATCATGAAGAGCCGCGCAAGCAAGTTCTTCGCCGTCGTAGCCGCAGCGGCGCTGTGCCTGGGCGTCATGGGCCTTGTCAGCGGCTGCTCACTCGTCGAACAGAAGCCTCCAGCGCATCGAGCTCCGCCGCAACCCAAAACGAAACAGGACGTTCACCGACTCGCTCGGACGCGAAGTCGAGCTGCCCGCGCAGATCGACCGCATCGCGCCTTCGGGTCACACCGCCAACCAGGTGCTTCTCACCATGGCGCCCGAGAAGATGGTCTGCCTGAGCCAGGATCTCACCGAGGATCAGCAGAAGTACGCCGTCGGCCTTAAGGACTACGCGTCGCTGCCCATCACCGGCGCCGCGTTCGGCGCGAAGGGCGACATCAACAAAGCCGTCGCCGCCGCCGACCCGCAGGTCATCATCGACACCGGCGAGGTGAAGGACGGCCTTGTCGAGGACATGGACACGCTGCAAAGGGCAGCTCGGCATTCCGTGGTGTTCGTCGAGACCAAGCTTGAGGACTACGGCGCCGCCTACGAGATGCTCGGCGGCTTCTCGGCATGCCCGAGCGCGGCCAGGAGCTTTCCGACTACTGCGCCGCCGCCTACAAAAGGTCACCGACGTCATGGCCGCCATCCCCGAATCCGATCGCGTGAGCATCGGCTGCTTCCTCGGCGACGCAGGCCTCAACACCATCGCCAAGAACTCCTATCAGGGCCAGGTCATCGACTTGTGCGCCAACAACGTCGCCGTGCTCGAGAAGGCTTCGGGATCGGGCATGGGTCAAGAGGTCAGCATGGAGCAGATCGCGCTGTGGAACCCCGAGCTCGTCATCTTCGGGCCCAAGAGCATCTACGATTCCGTCGCCGACGACCCCGCATGGGACGGCATCGCCGCCATCGACAACGGCAACTTCTACGAGACCCCGCGTCCCCGTACAACTGGCTGAACAACCCCCCACCGTCAACCAGCTCATGGGCCTGCAGTGGCTGCCGCGCCTTCTGTACCCCGATAAATTCGACACCTCCATCGCGGACGTGACCAAGAGCTACTACAAGACGTTCTACGGTTACGAGCTGACCGACGCGGAGGTCGCCGAGCTGACCGCGAGGCGCTGCCGAAGAACGCATAAGCGCGAAACCGACAAGCTCTCGCCGGGACGACCCTCCATTTCGGCGAAGCGCGAAGGACCGGGCCAATCCCGGTCCTTCCTTTATCTTGAGCTGAGACGCTCAGCAGGATCGGAGGATCGCATGCAGGCGTCAAAATAGCACGCAAGATACCTGCATGATCCGACCCGCGGTGCAATACGAAGTTATTTGATTTTGCACACCATCATGGCAACCGCCGCAAGTAAACCGACGATTCCTGTAACGACACCGCAAAACATCCAGTTCGTCATATCGGGGCCAAGCAGCATCGGTGTCACGAGAGAGCCCAAAAACTCCCAAGCATTGAACAAGCATGAGTACGCCCATTGCGGCAGGCATCATCTCCGAACGTCCTGCAATCTGAGGCAAGCTCGTCAAGCAGGCAACAGGGATTCCGTAGCCTATGAGACCCATCAACGCCGCTCCAAGCCAAAGAAGAGGGCCTGACTGCGTCAGCATAAAAACGTCGCGGTGCTGCCGCAGCGGTTGCGATCACGTAAAATATCTTTGTTCTACCGGTTTTGTCGATCAAGAAACCAAACACAATCGCAGAGACTATCGCCAACAATCCAGGTAGCGAACTCGCAAATCCCGAAAGAGACGCGTTCATGCCTTGGCTTTGCAAAAATGTGGGCGTATAGCTAAGCACAGCAAGTATTTCGTAATTGAATACAAGATACGCAAAGAAATACAGGAGAGCATTAGGCCTCATGAGGGCCATGTACTCCCGCAACGATGGCGAACGACCGTCAACATCTATTGGGTTCTTCATCTGACGCGTCGAAGGAACCTTCACAAATGCAGCAAGAATAAGCGCCGCCGCTACAACGAGCAGGGAATACGTCAGCCACGTCCCCGGAGGCCCAAAATCTCAAATACCAGGGCGTCGCCGTCGATCCAGCAACCGAACCTAGACAGATCCACAACGACCAAACCCCATTTGCAGTGCCCCGATGCTCAGGAGCCACATATTTCTCCACAGCTAACGGACCCGCTACCGTCACGAATACAAAGGCAACACCCTCCACTGCGCGAGATAGGATCATCATCCAAGACGAAGAAGCAAAGGCTCCCATAACGCTACCAACAACGATAACGGCACATCCAAGTAGTAAAACATTTTTTGGACCCAGCCTTTTTCGCAAGAGAACCTGTAGGTATAGATAAAAAAATACCAACCGCAGTGAACACCGACATAAGCCACGATCCCGCAGACGTTGTCATATCGTACAACCCCATAATGGGTTCGAGAATACTCGGGACTTTATACTGAACAATCGCGATTGCCACGCCAACGATTAACAAAATCGCACTCAAAGCCAAATATCCAGGGCGCACCTGATCGCACAAAGGACTCGGCGAAGCTAAACCCCTGTGCTTTGCGCAGGAACCCATTTCCCCTCATCTTTTCGAAACATATCAATCAAATCTCTCTCCTTCATGAACAAGCGCCCGCCTCCACATCGAGACGGGCGCTTCGTCGGAGGCCGAAGCGCCATCTTGACGCATTCAGCCAGTTATCATTTTCTTCACTTATCCCTCGAGAGCAGGCGCCGCCATGGGGTCAAAGCCACTTATCAACGTGGCCAGCTTCATAATCGGCTTAAGGGTAATGAGCTGAACAACGTAACCGCAAGCTAGCAGAAACGGGTAAACCATCATCCATGCCTCAAAGACGCCAGCCATACCTCCCGTCTGAACATTATTGAGCCACGTGCATATAAAGCTGATGGATGTGATCATCACAAAAGCGAGGATGAATACGCTAACGAAATGCGCCGCAATCCCATTTTTGATCTTCAGCACAGCTGCAAGTTTCTGACCCCACGCTAAACCTGGCACAAAATCACCGACGAACATGCCAACGCAGAAGCTCTCAATCCACGAAACGAAGAAACCAAGCGGTGTAAAAATAGGCAAGGCCTCGTTTCCAGGAATATTCTGAACAGTCCAAAGAACGTAGAAGCTCAAAATCGCGCACATAACGACATTCATGATGCCGTTCACGATACGGCCAAAGCCATCAGGACCCTTAAACGTCATTGCAATCCCCTCCTATTTACCTTATTCGATAGCGCTATCATGCCGAATTCTTTCTCCGCCAAGCACAGCGCTCGTATTCAACGCCAAAGCAACGGCTATTCTTCGAATTGACCCATATCACCGAAATGGGATTACGCCGATTCTTCTTAACAAGCTCTCCGTAAGTTGCAGGCTTGCGATCCTTTAGCAAATCCGAACCAGCCATAGACGCAAGGCGCGCTTTCATAATTTCAGCTTTGATATCAACATCGGCGATCGCCATGCCCTCCTCAAAACCAGTGGTGGCACACGTCTGCATGGGATTCGGACCGATAATGCGACTGTGGCCCATTTCCGAATTGCCCGCTTACGCACGAGTCCATGAAGAAACACATGTTTTCAAGCGCACGAGCATAGCTGAAAACGTTACCGGCTCTGTAATCGTCGTCCTCCTCGCTCGGCTCGATAGGGGGGCCACGCCGTCGGACAAAGCAAGATCTCGGCTCCCTTGAGGGCAAGAGAACGCGCCACCTCTGGATATGCTTTATCGAAACATATCATCAGGCCAACTTTTCCAAATCTCGTTTCGAAAACGGGATAATCGCCGTCACCGGGATACATCATGATGCGCTCGGTTAACGGAAGATGAACCTTGCGGTACTTGCCGATATACCCATCAGGGCCAACCAAGACGAGCGTGTTATACAACATATCCCAATTCTCGGAATCCTGCTCCGCCATGCCCCCAAGCGATATACATGTCGTACTTCTTAGCAAGGCCAGCAAAATATTGAGTACTTTCCCTTTCGGGCACAATCTCCGCTACATCATGTTGATAGAACGCATCATTCGGACTGAAGACGAACATGGGGTTTTCAGGCAAACCGCCTAAGGCCAGTTCGGGAAACAAAATGAGGTCAGCTTCTTTCCTTGCCGCATCCTCGATGAACTTCGTCATCTTTTCCTTATTCGCATCCTTATCGCGAACAAGATCCATTGCCACACTTGCAAGCACTGCCATGATATCCCCTTCCTTCGCATTTATTGCTAGAAATTGAGTAAACTCAATTTCTAGCAATAAAATCTATTACACACTTTATATATTGTCAATATTTTTTTAGTTTTACTTCTTTTTTTGTGTACTCAGTTTTAGATATGCAAGACACATCCAACAGCGACCAGGCACCGAATGACACGCAAACGTTCGAGAAATAAGCTAGACTTGTCTAAAGTCGATCGAGAAGCAAAGGGTTGGTTATGGTTAGGCTCAGTGCGGGAGAAAAAAAAGCTCCTCATCATTGATACATGCAAAAAGCTTTTTACAGAAACGGATACACCAATACAACCTATGAAGACATCTGCAAGGAGGCAGACATCCCCCGAACTATCACATATCATTTCAACGGAAAGAGAGATATTGCCGCAGCAATCGATCGCGAATACGAGCGTGAAAACAAAACCTACATCGAGAAACTGTGCGGAGATCGTTTCAACCTTACCCAGATGATGGTTATCGAAAACTTTCATATGTGGAAGCGCATTTTCGAAGACGACAAAATCCGGAGATTTCTCTTAGACATCTCAAGTGACCGGCTCCCCACCGCCTCGACAGTCGATGCTATTACCCACTTCTACCGCTGCGTAATGCAAGATCGCCACATCGAGGGAATCTCGGACAAAGGAGCTCACGCTCATTGTAGGCGCCCAGGTTGGCATGAGCGATAGCCTCATACACGCAATAGAGGACTCCGAATACGATTACACCTACGAAGAAGCGGCCGAATTCGGAATCAGATTCTTCCTTCGCCAACTAGGATTAGATGACGAAACTATCTCGAATTTAACAGCAGAAGGAAAAGCTATCTTTGATAGACTTCCCATCGACAATCGCTATTACGAAGATTTCGCCTATGACGATAGGTACGTTCACGCCCTCTCCGATTAGACGTCGAAAGCGCCCGCACACGAATTGCGAGAATCCAAAGACGGCTAATCCTTTCCTTTTTATGCTCTCGCAACGAGAGAGAGGGCGGACGGCAAGCAAAACACACCGTCAAATCCTCTGCCAGCCGCTTAACAACAGATAATCACCGAGCGTGCTGAAAAATTCGACGATAGCTATTGCCTCAGCCGCCCAGCAACGCGTACTTCCTCCTGATGCGCGCAAGCTTGCGCATCCACGGTCCGTACAACGCCGTCAAAAACACCGCCGTGGCGATACCGTGCATGGTGTCGAAAGGCAACGCGGCGGCGTACACGACGAGCGCCTGGCCGATGGATTGCGGGTGGGAAAAAAGCCCACGATGCTCCAAACGTTGAGCACCAGCCCGTAGACGTATCCCGACAAAGAAACCCCAGACGATCAAGGGGATGAGCCCGAACGCGGCCTTGGCGAGACCGCGGCGCGAAAACGCAGCGTCCGACTCGTCCGGCTCAACCGAACGAGGCCGAACACCTGGCTCACGCCGTCGAAAGCGCCGAGCGACGCCAGAACCCCGCCGAGGTAGCCGACAAGGCCCCAGCCGTACATCTGCCACGGGGTCCACGGTCCCTGCCCGAAGAAGAAGTTCGACACGAGCGCCGCCAAAGCCCCCACCATGAAACCACTGCGCCTGCCGAAAGCGGCGCCTGCGATGACGGCGATGGCGGACACCGGCTTGAAGCCCGAAACGGCGCGAACAGAATGCGCCCCGCTGCGGCGGCGCGGCCAGCACCACCACGGGCATCGTGTCGCGCAGGCGCGGCGCGCTTTCTCGTAATTCGCGAAGAACAGCATCAGCGACGCCACCGCCACCACGATGCTCAGAAGGGCCGCCTGGTCGACGCCCGACGCCGCGCACGGCGGCAAGCGACCGGGCGCCGCCACGATGGCGACGAGCTCCGCAGCTACGTTGAACACGCGCCTCATGCGGATCCCCCTCCTGCCTTCGCAGCAACGCGCCGAACAGACGCGAGGAGGCGCTGGGTCGATACACCAGGTTGTTGGCGAAAAACTCGCGGGCTCCCTCCGTGCACGCCGTCTCGCCGTCGAAGAGCATGGACACCTCGTCGGCGGTGATCATCGCGAAATCGAGGTCGTGCGTCACGAACACGACGGTGCGCCTTTGCAGCCAGATCGCGCACGATAAGCGAGACGTCCCGCGCACGACGCGGGGTCGAGACCTTTCGTCGGCTCGTCGAGAAGCAGAAGCTCGGGCTCGCACAAAAGCAGCTTCGCGAACGCGAGCTTTGCTGCTGACCGCCCGACAGGTCGTAGGGATGGCGCTTCTCGCAGCCTTCGAGGCCAATTTCGCCAGCATCGCGCGCTCGTCGTCGTGCGTGTAACCGCACCGCCCGCGCCACTCGGCAAGCTCCTCCTCCACGCTGTCGCACACGAACAGCGTCTTGGGATCCTGCGGAAGGAGCGCCTGCCCGGCGATCAGGTCGTTGTCCACTTTGCCACGCTGCGGAGACTTCGCCTTCGCTATGAGCTTGAGCAACGTGGTCTTGCGGATCCGTTGCCGCCGACGAGCGCGTGAACGCTGCCGCGGCGAACCTGCAGGTCGACGCCGCGCAGAACCCACGGCAGTTCTTCTCGTAACGAAACATCGCCTCCCGCACGCGCACGCAGTTCGCGCGCTCCTCGCGCATGCCGTGCGCCCGCGGCGCCGTCGCAACCTCCGGCTTTTCCAACGCGGGAGAAGCGCGGCTTCCACCTGCTCGCGCGTCGCCGCATCGCCGACCTCCCCACGGCGATGGTGCGCGTCGCGTAAGGCGCACGTCCTCGGGCGTGTGGGTGGACATGATGACGGTCACGCCCAGCTCGCGGTTCACGCGGGCCAGCATGAACAGAAACTGCTTGAGCGCATTGGGGTCGAGCTGGGACGTCGGCTCGTCGAGCAGAAGCAGACGCGGGCGCAAGGCCAAGACGGCCGCCAGGTTGACCAGCTGCTTCTGGCCGCCCGACAACGTCTCCACCGATGCGCGCACCCATGGCCCGATGCCGAAGAAGTGCGCCACCTCGGCGACGCGGCGACGCATCTCGTCCTGCTCGACGCCGAGGTTCTCTCGAGTCGAACGCAAGCTCGTGCCACACGGTGTCGCACACGATCTGAGCCTCGGGGCTTTGCATGACGAACCCGATGGACGACGCCGACTCCGCAGGCGAAAGACCGCGCGGGTCCTTCGCCGAGACGACCTCGCCGTCCTCGACGATCATCTTCCCCGCGACGCTGATCGAGCCGGCGCGCTTGCCCTCGGGCATGAGCTCCGGCTTGAGCGAGCGCAGAAGCGTGGTCTTGCGAGCCGGTCGAGCCGACCAGAAGGCAGAAGTCCCCCCTCCTCGACCTCGAAGGAAACCGCATCGAGCACGAGCTCGTCCGCGCCGGAGCGCCGCGCGCCCCTTCGGCCGGATAGGCGAACGAGAAACCGCTTACTTCAACGAGCGCCACAACCACCACTCCTTAACGTAGAGCGCGACGGGGATGAGCATCATGAGCGCGTAGGGGATGTAGCCCCACCACGCGATGAGCGCGCTCGCCGTCGGGTAGAACCGGTACTGCGCGCACGCAACGTACACAAGCAAAGCGTTGACCAGCGCAAACGCAGCAACGACGAACACGACCGCCGCATCGGCGGCGCCGAATCGATAACGCTTGAACGTCGTGCGGCGCACGCTGCAATCGTAGCCGCGAGCGCGCATGGCGCCGCTGCGCTCGAGGCCGTCCTCCATGCCCCAGCCCATGAGGATGCTGACGACCCGGAATCGATCCGCCCTCTTCTGCCCCTTCGTGCGCGCGGCGGCGGCGCTCACGGCGTCCTGCGCCATGGCCACCGCGCGTCCACGCGCGAGGAACTGCGGCACGAGACGCATCACCTGGGTGACCATCAGCGTGACGACCGGAGCCACGTTGCCGAACAGCGCGAGCGAGTTGTCGCTGTTCATGCAGGCGGCGTACGACGAGAACCACAGGAGCACCGACGCGAGCATACCGCCGCGCATGCTCCGTAGAGCAAGGACTCCGCGTACACGGCGAACAGCCCGAAGCGAAGAACCTCTGTCGAGCCCATCGCGGAGAACAGCGGGTTCGCCAGCGCGACGACGAGCCACATGGGCACGATCCAAAGCAGCGAGCGGGCCGCGTGCTTGAACCCGCGCGTCACGCACGACGTGGCGAACGCCCCCGCGAACGAGATAACCACGTACACGGATGCATCGCCGCCATGGAAAAGACGATGACGCACGCCAAGAACACGAAGGCGACCGCAGGATGATATGTAGAGAAAACGTTGTCCATCGAACTCCCGTCACACCTAAGACCGCATGTGCGAAAACGCCCGCCCCCGCAAGCTGCACCCCGTTCTCGGACAAGAGAAACGAAAGGCGGCTCGCCGCAGAGGCGGGCGTTCGCGCTACGCCGAATCGCTAGCCGTCGAGGTCGGTCACGTAGCGCCATTCGACGACGTCGCCGTCCTCAAGCTTGCACAGACCCGACGACTGCTGGGGATCGACCCCGTTCACGGAGTACTTCCACCCCAAGCGCCCTTCGACGGATCCTCGGCGAGCCCGCCGATGGCGCTGACGTACGAGCCGAAACCCGAGTTGCTCGCGTTCACGGAAAGCCCCGTGGCCACCAGGGCGTCGAGAACGGTCGCGCCCCGCTCGAACGTGAACGGACGGGACCCGCCGACACGGGTTGCCCACCGTCGCGCTCGACACCGAGATGGTGACGGTCACCACGTCGCGATCGGGAGCAGGCGCGGGCGTTTCCGCCGACTGCCCGCCCGCTCCGGGCGTCACGACCGTCTCCGTTCCGCTCTGAACGAGCGGCTTGACTCGGAAGATCCCCGTCCGCGGAACCCGCCGCCCCATCCTGCGCGCCGTCGGAAGCCGACGAGGCCGACGAGGCAGCCGATGACGACGCGGACGAAGAGCTCGCCCGCGCTCGACGAGGAAGCCGTCGTCTGAAGAAGGCTCGACGCACCTCCCTCGCCGCCGGGCGAGAACAAAAAGAGCGCCGATACCGCGATCAGCACCACCGCGGCCAGGGCGACCACGGCAAGGCCGACGCGCTGCCCCTTGCGAAAGCGGCTTTTTCCCCGAAGGGCCCGCAACGGGGGCTCCGGGGCGATACGTGCGTCCACCTGCGCTTTTCGGGAGAAGACGCACCTGTGCGCTGCTCCTCCACGTTGTTTTTGCCTTCGTCAACCATGACAAACCCCGATTCTACGCGCGACGACGCGCGAATGCGAAATACAGCGCGACGCCGAGCAAGACGACGACGCCGAGCGCGATGCCCGCGACGGCGATCGGGTTGAGCGTCGCCGACGCGACTTCGGGCGCTGCGGCGACGGCGCCCGCGGAGCCTCCCTCGCAGCAGCGTAGGACCCCGAGCCGCCAGACGCAACAGGCGCAGCCTGCCATCGGGCGCTGCGGATGCCGCCGCGTCCTGCTTCACGTCGGCTAGAGGCGTGCGCGTGGTCACCACGGTGTAGGTGGGAACCACGGTCACGCTCGGATTCGAAGGGGAAATCCCTCCCTCGGGCGCGGACGGCCTCAGCTCGTCGGGGTCGATCGGAGGCTTGACGTCGCCGCCCGCGTTCACGTCCTCGCCCCATTTCGCGTACAGCGTCATGTCGCCTGCGACGGGCGCGGAGAAATCCCACGGTTGCGTCAACTGCTCATCGGCGAACCATCCCATGAACAGATGGCCCTCGCGCACCGGATCGATCGGCTTGCCCATCGGCTTGTTCTGCGCCACGCGCAACGCGGACATCGCCGACCCGCCGTTCGTCTCGAAGACGACCGCGAAGCTCGGCGCGGCGCTCAGCTTGAACAGCGTGCCCGAGTCGTTGGTGTAGTACAGGTTGCCCGCAGCGTCGGCGACGACGGAGGCGGCGCAGAAGTTCTGCATGCCCTTTTCGGGAACGAAAAGCTGGTAGGCCTTGTCGTCTCCGAGCTTGTAGCTGTACACGCCGCCCGGATTGCTGTTGCACGTGAAGTAGGCGTAGACGCCGTCGCCCTGAACCGAGATCAGAGGCGAGCTTTGGAGACTGGCCCGATCCGGCGACGACGCTCGACTCGAGCGTCATGGTGGCGACGTCGATCACGGAGACGGTGCCGTTGACGGGGTATTTCGCGGAGTCGGAACCGCAGACGACGGCCTTGCCCTGCGCAACCGCGGGGGGTGGAGGTCGAAGACACGGCGAACTTCACCGAGCCCGCCGCCCTCAGCTCATCGCCGACGCGCTCGATCTTGTGCAGCGTTCCGTCGTTTTGGGTGACGGCCAGATACTCCCCCTGCCCGGAGACGCTCGGCTGGACGGCGACGATGCCGGCACGGCAGGAACCGCTCACGACGACGGAAGACAGCTCGGCTCCGGATTTGCCGTCGACAAGTGCGATCTTCCCCAAATCGTCGCCGACGATGAGGTCGTCGCCCGAAACGGCGGCTCCCGCCCAATAGAAGCCCCTGCGCTCTCCTGCGCGGCAGCGCCCGTGCGCTTGACCCACAAGGCGGATCCGTCTTCGAGCGAAACGCACGCCATCACGCCTTCAACGGTGGGATTGTTGCCGTTGCTGGGCGAGAACATCACGTAAACGCATCCGTTGGCAACCGTCGGAGAAGACAGCGCTTGATACGGGGCCTTCGCCCCCTCCGGGTGCGAAGGAGGGGTCTTCCACACGCAGGTCAGCGTGTCAGCGGTGTAAGCAGCCACCTTGCCGCCGTCGAACGGCACGATGATGAGGCCGTCGGCGTAGGCGGGGCGGCAGATGTATTGGGTGCTCTCGCCGGTGGGAGCGGATCTCTCAAGCTTGCCGGTATCGCCGTCGATGCGCTGGATCTTTCCCCTGGCCACGATGTAGACGTCGCCGTCGACGATCAGCGGATCGGAGACAGTCGCCCAAGACTCAGGTCCCTTGAAGTCGTAGGTCCACACGGCCTGCGTGCCGTCGGTCGGCGTGGGGGCGGTCACGACGGGGCCCGCGGAGCCCGCCGGCGAACCCGGGCCAGCCCGCGTCAAGCTCGGGTCGCGGAGCGCTCGGGTCAACCACCAGGTCGCCTTCGGGGGAAGAGACGCACCGTAGGCCGCATACGCCCACGTGACCACATCGCCCGCGGCAAGCGCCACGCTCCCGGCACCGATCTCGACGCCTCTCCGTTCACGAACAGCTGCCAGTACTTGCCCGTCGCGGCGTCCCAGCCCAGCACGCGCCCGTCGAAAGGCGAGGTGATGGTTTTAAGGTAGAAGCCGCAAGCGCCGTCGGGGTCGTAGTCGGCCGCGATGCCATGACGCTCGAACATCTCGACCGTCATGGCAGCCGCCGTCGCGCCCTCCTCCATCTTGAACGAGTCCTCGGAAGCCCACACCTGGGCGTTGCCCGCCGCGTCGACGCCGACGACGCGGCACTTCGCCTCGATGGTCGCAGGGTGCGCCCCCGGCTCGGGGATGCTCTCGCCGAAAGCGGTGTAAGCGAGCGTCACCACATCGCCCGCGGCAAGCACTACGCTCGAGGCGCCGAGCTCGGACGCCTCTCCGTTTACGAACAGCTGCCAGTACTTGCCCGTCGCGGCGTCCCAGCCCAGCACGCGCCCGTCGAAAGGAGACGTGATGGAGTTCAGGGAGAAGCCGTAAGGACCCTCGGGATCGTAGTCGGCGACGAGCTTCGCGCGCTCGAGCGCGGCGACGATCAGCGCGTCGGCCGCATCGCCTTCCTTCATCGCGAACGTCGACTCAGCAGCCCACGCCTGCGCGTTTCCCACGGCATCCGGGCCGATGACGCCGCATTTCACCTCGATGGCCGCAGGCTGCTCGCTCGCGGAGCCAGCCGCGCCGGCGAGCTCGCCGCCCGACGGCTGAGGCGCCTCGGGGCCGACGGCATCCGTCGCGTCCGCATCCGACACGCCCCTTGCCCCGCGGCGTCGGGCGTCAGCCGCCCCGTCCGCATCGGCGTCCGCGTCCGAGTTCGAGTCCGAGCCCCGCGTCCGCGTCCGAGCTCGAGTTCGAGCCCGCAGCCCCGCAACATCCTCTTGCGCCGCGGCGCCCAGCAAACCCCCTTCAGCCGCCCCATCGCCCGCGGAGGCCTTGCCGGAAACCTCGTCGGCAGACGACGCAGCCTGCTCGACTGCAGCGGACGACGCGTCCTGCCGCCCCTCTCCCGACGCGCTCGCAAAGAGCGGGCGTCGGCAGCATCGAGACGATCAGCGCGATTGCGACGAACAGGGGGATATTTTTTCGAAGAAAACCCTCTGCGGGTTTAAAGGAGCGGGCGCACCCGCCCGATGCGCCGTGCGCGAGCCGCGCGCGCAGACGCCTGCGCTTTTCCGAGCATGTTCGGACCTTTCTATCCAGGGCAGAACACGACGAATGGGTAGTCCGACTCTCTCCGGGGAGCAAGGCGAGCGCCTTGCGCGATCCTCCCGAACGCTTACGGTTGCTGGTACAGCGAGGGATTCCCACCCTCATTCCCCAAACCTGCGTCTACCACAGGTCCGCGCTTCTTCCGAAGCAAGCGATCGTCGCCGCCAATTTGCCCGCATATCTTAGCACCGATGAAGCCCGACTGACGCGCCCCTGCTCGGTTTCCCCGAATGCCCGGCTGCGCCCCCTCGGAACGGACGAGATCGGAGAGCTTGGGGCGGCAACGACGCGGGGTCACGGCGCGCGGGGCGGCTGCGGCGCGCGTGGCGGCAGCGCGCCTCGGCATCGAACGCCCCCGCGCTCGCATCCGACGGAAACGCAGGGCGCCGCGCGGCGAAGGCTACATGCCCATGAGCACGACCGCAAGCGCGATGATGACGCCCACGACCGATTCGCCGCCGAGCAGGCCCGACGCCACCACCAATCCGGTCTCGTCGCTTTTCGCCCTCATGTCCTCAAGGCTCGGCGCGTCCTCGGCGCCTTGCGCGACGAGCTTCGCGCGCAAGCTGCGATGACGCGCCGCGCACACCGCGTCGTAGATCAGTTTCACCGCCATGCCGAGAGCCGCCGTGAACGACATGTAGAACGGCAGGTACACGCCAAGGCCCACCATCATCGCGTGCAACCCCGCAAGCTGCAGGACGAGGCCCGCCGCAAGCCCCACGGCGAACGTCGGCACGTTCGGGATGCCCGACACCATGGTGGCGACCACCGACGCCTGGGCCGCGACGAACTCCTTGCCGGGACCGAACGAATCGGGGCCGTACGCGCTCACCAGCACGAACATCACCGTGACGGCGACCACCGCGCCGAGCGCCGCGCCCATGGCCCTGGCCGATCCACTGCGCCTTCGGGTCGGTTCCCAGAATATGCCCCGCTTTGAAGTCGTTCATGACGTCGCCTGCAAGACCGCACGCCACCGAGACGACGCCCGCGACGAAAAAACAGCTGAACGGCGGGGACGTCCGACGTCGCCGCCACCGCCAAAAGCACGATGAGGCCGAAGATCTCCATGGGGTCGATGCCCGTCTGCCCGACGCTTTGGGCGCTCATGGCCGTGGTGATCCACGTCAGCGCCACCACGATGAGCGCGGGCACGGGCCCGGAGCCCTAAAACGAAGCACACGATAAGCGCGCACGCGGCCACCGCGCATGCCGCCAAGCCCGCGGTGACGCGGAACCGACGGCGCTCATCGCCGCCGCGCTCGACCCGCCCGGAATCGACGGCCTTACGCGACGACGAAGAGCGGACGCGCGAGGCGATCAGCTTGACGACCACGCCGAAGCCGGCGCCCATCATAAGGCCCATGCCGAGGCTCGACACCACGCCCTGACCGAAGGCGACGTCCCACGCGCCCAGACTCGACGCGCCCCATATGAGGCCGAAGTTGGCGAACACCGCGCCGGCGATCCACGCCGCCACGGCGCCGACGCCGACCAGATACCCCACCGCGATCAGCATCGGCGAGCAGTAGATGCCGAAGGCGACGCCCGAACGGACAGCGTCGCTACCATCGCAGGCACGACGCCCGCCGCATCGCGCAGCGCGCAGAACACGCCCGCCGCGCCCATCGCGCCGAACAGCTTGCCGCCCGTTCCCTTGCCCGAAGCGTCCGCCGTGCCCGCGCGCTTGGCGCGCACCTCGTCGTCTGTGCCCCCGTTGCCCGCGATGAGGGTCTGCGCCGCGGCTTGCCCTATGGGAAACTCCAGGTTCTCGCGCTCGATGAAATGCCTGCGCAGCACGGCGGTGCACACCAGGCCCATGACCACGCCCGCCAACGCCACGGCGAGCATCTCGCCCCACGACGCATCGCCCGCGCCCAAAATCCAGATGCCTGGAACGGTGAACGCCAAGCCGCCCGCCACCATGGCGCCCGCCGACATGATGGTGTGCGTGACGTTCGCCTCGTTAAAGACGTCGCGCGCTTTCGACCGAGAGCCTTCAGGAAAAAAAGCGAGATGATCGCGGCGAAGATGATCGGCCACGGAAGCGCCCCCATCTTGAGAGCGGTGTAGACCGATGCCGCGGTGATGACGGCGCAGCCGGCGAGTCCGACCACAGCGCCGCGCAGGGTCAGCTGACCCTTGGGGATGTTCATATTCGTCTCCTTCGGTATATCCGCTTCCCCTCGTTTGGGAAGTCGGGTTACGCTATGACAGACGTAGTATAGTCATAACGCAGGGCGAAAACCTCGCTCGTTTTGAGCAGCGAGGCCGATTCGCCCGCTCATCCGCAATTTGGGAGATTCCGCATGCAACACAACCGCACCGCAGACCCGAGCCCGAAGGCCGATCTGCTCGCCATCGACGTGAGGAACGCCGCGACCGGTTCGGCCTCTTCTCCGAAGACGACGAGCGACCCTACGCCACCTGGTCGATCAGCACGCCCCCTCGCTCACCGTCGACGAGGCGAAGCGCGAGCTGCACTCGTTCTTCGCGATGGTGAAGGCGGGCGTCGCGACAGCCCCCGACGCCGACGCGGCGCACCCGCAGGCTCTCAGGATCCATCCGAAAGCCGCGCTCCTCGAACCCGGCCCGCCATCGTGGCGTCCGTCGTGCCGCTCTGACCGAGACGTGGGCGAGCGCCGCGCGGTTCTTCACGGGAACCCGCACGCTCATCGTCGGCCCGGCCTGAAGACGGGCATCCCATGCGCTACAACGACCCCGCCCGCATCGGCGCCGACCGCATCGCCAACATCGCCGCCGTCATCGCCGCGGACTCGCGCCCGCGCTCGTGATCGACATGGGAACCACCACCAACATCGAGGTGATCGACGAAGCGGGCGGGTTTTGCGGCGGCGTCATAGCGCCCGGCGTCGACGTTTCCGCGCGCGCCGTGTCGGACGCGAACGCCAAGCTCACGCAGGTCGTCATGAAGGCCCCCAAGAACATCATCGGGAAAAACACCGAAGACGCCATGCGCTCGGGCATCGTCATGGGAGAGGTCGCCCGCATCGACGGGCTCGTCTCGCTGATCTGGGACGAGATGGGGACGCGCACGCCCATCCTCATGACCGGCGACGGCGCCGACGGCATCGCGGCCCTGTCATCCCTCGACATCGAGGTGGGGAGAGCTGCTTGACGCTTTCGGGGTTGCGCGCGCTCGCCTCGCTCAACAGGCGCTGACGTGAGCGCCCGACGCCGTCGAGAGGAAAGACCGTGAGCCAACCCGAGAAAAGCGCCGAGCGCGCGACGAGTCCGCTCGATCCGAGCCAGGCGGACGACGCGCTTTTCGCCGGCGTCGGCGCTGGAGCAAGCGCCAACGCCGGAGCAAGCGCCAACGCCAGAGCAGGCGCCGACGCCGGCGCTGGAGCCGAAGCGGACGCCGCAGCTTGCGACGACGCCCACGACCGCCGGCTCGATCGAGCCTTCCGCACTTCACGAACAGAGATTGCCCCTTCTTCCCCTGCCATGAGGGCATCGAGGACGCGCTCTTCAACTGCCTGTTCTGCTTCTGCCCCCTCTACACGCTCGGGGCGAACTGCGGCGGCACGCCCGTCTTCACCGAATCCGGCGTAAAGGACTGCTCGGTGCAACCTCCCGCATCTGGGCAACGCCGGTAACCGACTTGTCAACGAGAAGTTCGCAATGCTTTCCGATCTGGCGCAGCAAGCCCGCGAGCAACTATGCTAGGGTGAACGCCGCGAAAGAGTTAAGCACCAGGAGCCCATATGTCGCTGATAGATTCATCCCCATCGCCAAGGAGGAGCAACCGCGCCGCGCAACGCCGCGCGGCGCGCTCGGAAAACCGCCTCAGCGATGACGGAGGAGCCAAGCGCGACAGCGCCCGCTCGGATTCAAAATATACGGGATCCTCTGCATCATCGGGGGCCTTCTGCTTATCCCCCAAAACGTTTTGATGCTCATCGACACGTGCGTGTACTTCGCGGACGGCAAGCTGAGCCACAACTCCGTCATCACGCAAGTCCTCTACGTGCTCAACGTCTCCTTGGTGGCCATCATCGTCGTCTCGTTCGTGGTGCTCGGCATCAGGCTCGTCATGTTCAAACGACGCGGGGCGCGTCAGACGGCCGAGTTCATCATCGTGCTTTTTGGTGGCGGGGTGCCTCTGCTCGCTCATGCTGGTCGGCGTGACCTACGACTCCGCGGGGTACGTGCTCACCTCCATCCTGCTCATCGCGACGCTCACTTACATCGATCCGTCCCTTTCCGACGAGCGGCAGCTTCAGCGCAAGCTGCGCGACATGGAGACGCTCGAGGAGCTCGAGGAGGGAACGCTCGGCCGCGATGAATCGGGCCGCGGATACATCGCGCTCGATTTCTTCAACCTGTTTTGGATCTTCGTCATCGCCTGCGTGATGGGCGACGCCATCGAGACGGTCTACCACATGCTCGTCGTCGACCCCGGCGTCTACCAAATCCGAGCCGGCATGCTCTGGGGCCGTTCTCGCCGATCTACGGGTTCGGCGCCGCCCTGATGACCATCGCGCTCAACCGTTTCCACAAGTCCAACGTCGTCGTGATCTTCATCGTGAGCGCCGTCATCGGCGGTGCGTTCGAGTATTTCGTCAGCTGGTTCCTCCAGTTCGCGTTCGGCGCGTGCGCCTGGGACTACACGGGCACGTTTCTCAGCATCGGAGGCCGCACGAACTTCCAGTTCATGTGCATGTGGGGAACGCTCGGCGTGGTTTGGATCAAGCTCCTTCTGCCCGTTATGCTCAACGTGGTCAACCTGATCCCCTGGAAATGGCGCTACTCCGTGACGCTGGTTTGCGCCGCGCTCATGCTGTTCGACGGAGCCATGACCCTCATCACGCTCGACTGCTGGTACGGAAGGCTCGCAGGCGTGCCCGCGGACAACGCCATGGCGGCGTTTTGCGCCGAGCACTTCGACAACACGTTCATGGCCGACCGGTTCCAAAGCATGTCGATCAATCCGAGCAGCGCCACACGCGCGCGATAGGGCGGAGGGTCTGCGCCCACACGCCCCCGCCCGCAGTCGCCAGCCGCGCACGCCCCTGCCCCGCGATAGCCACGGCGGCCCGCATCCCGCCGTCCCGCGCCAACCCGCATCGTTATCCCGCGCGCGGGCGCCCTCTGCGCCGATTCGCACCCTCGTGCGCGAAAACAGCCTCTCGGATTCCGAAAAAAGCACGAAGTGTATCGAATCCAAGGAACAAGCAAGCCCCTCCCTCCCAGCGCGCGCCTCCGACCTGCGGTTTTGCCCTCCCCTCGCCTCGGCGAGCGCACGAAGCCGACGCCGAGGGGCCAGTTGCCCCCGCCGCATCGATACATTTCGACAAAAAACGGAATCGCGAGGCCGCATTTCGCGCACAAAGGCAGTCGCGAACGCTATGACGGGGGTCGATGTCTCCAGAACCAAACAGGAAGCGCACGGAACGCCCACGGCACCTGCGTGAGTCCGCAGGCGCTGCGGCAGCGGTCAGTGCGCGCCGCGCGAAGAACCGAGCTTGCATCCCACGAAAAAAGCCCGGCCTCGGGAACTACCCAAGGTCGGGCTTCATCAGGCGAAACCGCCGTCCGATCTCGTCAAACCCGCAGAAGGGTTCGAAGCGAGGCGTCGGAAGCCGGGTTCTCGTCACAAACGTCGGGGCGGCGGGTAGCCCCAAGCGAAAACCGAACTGCGTCGAGAGAACTAAGACAGAGGCGCCGTAGCTCGAAGCGCGATAAGTCGCCTCGGAGGCCCACTCGGGAGCATAGCGCCCGACCCAATGAGCCACCGCGCGAACCGTGACGAGGCTCGCGAAGAACTCGATGACGAGGCAGATCACCATGACCACGAGCATCACCAAAACGCCCAGAAGACCAAGCGCTCCAAGCATGCCCGCCGCAGCGCCGCCGCCGAAAGAATACGGATCGATCAGGGCCATGGGCGCGATCGCCCCCATGCCCAGAAGGAGGCGACGAGTGCAATGGCGCCGATGACAAAGGCCCGCGACAAGGCTGGGCACCACCGCGGCGCACAGAAGGCCCGTCCAGTTGCGCTTGACCATCTGCCATGCCTTGCCGATGGCGAAACCGTCGCCAAGCTGCTGCATCATGGCCATGCGCATCCCCACAGCTGGGTGAACATGGAAACCCCGAAGGAGAATGCCAGCACGGCAAGCCAGCCGATCAGGGGAATCAGACGAAGAGAGCCGACGCAACGCCCACCACCAGGGCAAACACCAACGAAATCAGGAAGAAGTAAAACCCGATCTCGAAGTTCTTCCCGCTGAAGTACTTCTTGGGCATTTGAGTCTTCCCGCCGAACGGAACCTCACGCGACCAATTGAGAAGGTAGCCCTGCGAAACGAAGTTGAGAATCGGCACGCAGTTGATAAGGCCGAGAACGAGCGCGCTGCCAAACCAGTTCTGAGAGCCGCGGATGTCGGCGAGAGCTGCGGAAATGCATCCCTCGGAATAGTACACCTGACCAGATGCCGCGCCGACGGGCGCGCCCGCGGGAGCCCCTTGCGGCTGACCGTAGGACGGCTGCGGCTGCACGTAAGGGTTGGAAGTCTGCTGGGAAGCCGTCCAGGCGTTCGCAGACGAGGTCGCCTGCGCGCTTTGAGCGTAAGGGTTCGAAGCGGCGGCGCCATCCGTCGGCTGAGCCGCAGGGGGCAGTCGCCTGGGCGTACCGGGTTCACAGGAGCCGCTGCGGGCGCAGTTGCGGGCTCGGACTCGGAAGCCGTCGCAGGCGGGATGCGGGCTCGACCTCGACCGCGGGTTCGACCTCAGCCTCGGGTGCGAGCTCGGGCTCGGGAGCCGTCGCGGGCTGGAGCTGAGGCTCGGGCTCGGGAGCCGTCATGGGTGCGGGCGCAACCTCAACTGCAGGCTCGGTCGCGGGCTCGGGCGCGGGCTCAACCGCAGCCTCAGCCGCGGCCTCGGGCGCGGGCGTCACAGGCTCGATGACGGCCGGGTTCCGCATTCAGGGGCAAAACGAAGCGCCCTCGGGAGCGGCATAGCCGCAGGAAGCACATTTCATACGAAACACTCCTTCAGTACGGGAAAGGACCGACAAACGCCATCGGTCACCTCGCCCGAAACCCACAACCTCGGGTGAAACGGCCGCACGACGCTCGGTTTCGCCTATTCTACCCGCTCGGATGGAAAGCACATCACGGGCGTCGATTCGTCACCCTTCGGTTCATCACTTCTTCACGGCGCCGGGCGCTCGGCACGCACCTCGCTCGGACGCGGGCGCGCGGGCTCGATCGCGAGCTCATCGAAGTCGGAAGCGTCCGCGGAAGCATCGCCCATCGGGACCGGCTGAACCCCTCGCGACGCGCGCGGAATGACGCCCGCGCTCCGCAGCGGCGCGCCTGCCGGCGGAAAGATCGCTGCGAATGCGCAGGTACTCCACACCAAAAGCACGAACAGGATCGACATGACGATGAGGTAGCTCAAGATAGCGCCCGGCAGACCCGTGAACGAAACCAGGAGAAACGGGATGAACAGCGAGAACCCGAACGTCACAACGTAGAGCGTCGTCACGTCTTTCTGCCGGCGCATGACCGTGATGACCTTGTAGAGAAAGTCGATCGCCGCCGTAACGCCGCCCGCGACCAGCATGGTGTAGAGCAGTCCGCGGAACTGTTCGAAATCGATGCCGTACAGAAAGCCCATCACCGGAACGCCGATCCACGCCATGACCACGATGTTGACCGCCGTGATGGCGACCACGAGAAGCATCATGCCCACCAGGATCAAATCGAACTTGCGACGCTTCGAGGGATCCTGCCACACGCCCGCCATGCGGACGATAAGCGGCTTGTACACCAACTGCGCCGTGATGAGAATGCCCTGCGCGGGAAGTAGAGCGCGTTGAAGTAGAGCTGGTTGTCGTAAGGGAGCATGCCCTCCATCACGAACTTCGGCATGTTCTCGATGAGGTTGAACATGAACAACGCGACGAAAAGCGGCGCGGTGTTCTTGAACAGGATGCCGATGCTCGAAAGCGAGGCATGGGCGGAGCGGGGCGTCTCGAGCAACGTCAGCGGATACGTCACCACGATGAAGGTGACGGCGGCGGCGGCGGCCATGGCGTAGCCCGCGATCGCGGCGTCGCGCGTCAGGGCGAGCGCGACCGTGAACACCGCCAAAGGCGGCGATCGAGCGAATGGCCTGCGATATGCCTCCGAGGTAGAGCTTGTCCACCTGCTGCAGGCGCCCTTCGTAAACATCCGCCAAACCGTCGATCATCTTGTAAACGAAAACGCCCATGGAGATGGAGAACATCTCGGCGCCGTATGCGCGCACCATGCAGTAGCCCGCGCCGATCGCGATCATGGCGGCGCAGGTGATCCAGCGGTTGATCTGGTAGTCGTTGAACGAATGCGTCTCATGGGTGTCTGAAACCTGGTACGTGCGCACGCCGAAGTTGGCGATGAACATCAGCAGGGGTGCCCACGACGAACGCCATGGAGACCATGCCCGCCTCCTCGACGCCGACCAGCTGGGTCGACACCATGGTGAGGGCGGGGAACACCAAGCCCCACGCGCCGATGCCCAGGGAGTTCCACACAAATCGCGCGTGGTCTTATGGGCGGCGTACTCCTCTTCCTGGTTGGAGAGACCGCCGTCTTTCACCGCGCCCATGACACGGTCGAACCACCGGTTGACCAGGCGCGCGATGGGATTGCCCTTGTTCTTGCGCGGCGGTTTTGGGCGGGCGGCTGCCTCCGATGCCGAGCGCGGCGCACGCCCTGCCCGCGCAGCGTCGAGCTTTCCGGTTGCGCCGGGACGACGGCGCTCCCCGCTTCAGGCGCGCCGTCGGCTTCTGCGGAGGCGGCGCCGTCGGCAGGCGCCTCGGGAGCTTTGCCGCGATCGGAGGAAGCCGCGCGCTGCGTCGCGGCGCAGTCGAAGCCGCTCGCCTGACGGGAAGCGGCGGACGCCTCGGGCGACCCGGCGCGATGCCGCACGCGGCGGGCGCCCGGGCGTCGCAGGCGCAGCGGGCGTGACGGGCGCGGCGGCTCCGGCGACAGCGCGATCCTTCGGAGGCCGCGCGTGACGCGGACCTTCGGGGAATTCGTATCGGGGATGCATCTACCATGCGCTTGACGTGCCCTCTCGCCGACGGCGAAACCAGTCGCCAGTATCTTCTTGCTCACCCGAAAGTATAGTTGCCCCCACCCGGACAAGCTCGATTGAACACACGTCCCACAATAAAGGAACGAACCGCCCTGCGCTCGGCGCATCGCGTCCGTGCGGGGAAAACGGCCCTTCCCTCGGGAAGAAGCAACGCAAAAGAGGGACGGGGCCGCGTCTTTGCGCTATTCTTTTTCTACCAGCTCCCGACAACGAGCTCAACCTCGCAGGCGAGGCCGAACGCCGAGCTGCGAAGCGCGAAAGGAAGCCGATGGGCGACTTCATCTCCACCACCGACGCGATAGCCGCGAAGCGCGGCAAGAAACCCACGCCCAAGCGCGTCGCAGGCATCGTCATCGGCGTCATCGTCGGCGCCGCCTTGTGCATCGGAATCGGGTTCGGAGCCTTGGGGCTGCTCAACGACACGCTCGGGAAAAAGCATCAGGCGCCCATAGCGCTTTCGGAGCAAACGGTGCTGACGAGCCTCAACGCCGAGCGTCTCGCCCCGCCCGACCTGTCGGGATACGCGCATCTCTCCACCGACAACGCTCGGCCCGCGCTACGACAACCTCTCCATCGGGGAAATCGCCGACGACGGAGGATCGGCCCCGCATCGCGACGTCACGGCGGTCGCCACGTTCGACAACAGCTACCTGACCATCAGCGCCCCGCTCACCGCGCGCTTCGTCTTCGACGAGGGAGAACATCGAGTGGGTCATGTCCGAGCAAAGCCTGGAGCCCCTTCCGTCAAGCCGCTGCGCGACCTGCCGTCGCGAGCATCGAGGCGGCTTCCTCGAGCTGCTCGCAAGCTACGACGCCACGCTCAGGGGCGACCTTCGCCAACGCGGGCATGCTGACGAGGGCGAGCTTCACCGAAACCGGCGGCACGGCGGACGTGCAGCTGACCAAGCGCAGCGAAGACGGGAGAACCGTCACGACGTGCACCGTCGCCATCAAGGTGACGTGGGCGGACGGCAGGGCTGGCAGGCCACCATCGTATCGGCGAGCAAGCCCGAGCAGGCCAAGGCGAACGAGGCGCCCTCGACGCTCACGTGCAACCGGGCGACACCGTCGAGCTGTCGGGGTCATCGAGGCAAACGGAACCAGCACCATCCTGGAGAACCGACTCCCCGTTCTCGTCTCGCTCGGAGGGGCGCAGGGCGTGCCCGCCGAACGCTTCAACCTGGTGACGACCAACCCGAACCTGTCGGTCGCGGTGGGCTCGCATGTCACGATCCGCGGAACCATCACGTCGATATCGAGCATGGCGGGCGTGCCCTTCGAAATCGACGTCACCGCGGTGTAGCCGTTCTTCCCAGCTGCCCGAAAGCCGCAGACAACCAGGGCGAACGCGCGCCTGAGCGCGGACGCCGCGAAGCGACGTCTAGTTCAGCTTCGTCTTCGCCATCTCCTCGAACGCCTCGCTGCGCACGTTGCGCTTGAGCAGGCGGAAGCACGCAAGCGCCGTCACGGGAATGGCGAGCGCCAGCACCGCGCCGAAGTCGAAGCTGACCGTTGCACCCAGCTCGTCGATGAGCATGCCGCCAAGCGACGGGCCGAAGGCAGGCCGCACGTCGAGCCCGCGTTCATCCAGGTGATGGCCTCGGTGAGCTTATCGCCCGAGACCGAGCGCTCGCAGGTGGCGTTGGCACGATGAGGAACGGCGCGTAGAAAAACGCCGCCACCGTGGAGACGATGAACAGGTCGAGCGCCGAGTCGATGAACGCCATGGTGCCGTAGGCGCATCCGATGAGCACCGCACAGCCCACGAGCTGCAAATGCTGGGGTATGCGCAAGTTGAGCATGCCGAACACGAACCCGCACAACATGGAGACGCACGCCGCCACGATGAGCACGACGCTGGCGATGTTGGGGTTGCCGAGCTCTTCGGCAAGCGCCACCGTGGCCGTGTCGAACACGCCGTAGAACGCGCCGACGAACAGCATCAGCACGAACAGAACGCGCACCACCGACGAGGTACGGATGACGCTTTTTGCTCTTCCCCTTCGCGGCAGCCCCGCCCCCGACCCCCAACCGGGCTCGGGCTCGGTGGTGCGCGAAAGGTCAAGACGGTCACGCCCGCGATGAACGAGACGCCGCCCGCCAGCAAGCCCGCGATGGGCGCGATGGACGAGGCGAGCGCGATGGAGATGGACGGGCTGAACATGAATCCGATGTCGTCGAGCACGCCCCTCGTAGGAGAACATCGTGCGCAGATCGGGCGCAGCGTCGCCCAAACGACCCGTGCGGATGAGGTAAGGTCCAACGTGCGCGCGTGAGCGCTTGCGGGTTGGGGATGAAGCCCATCAGCACGGCGCCGATGAAAAGCGTCCATTCGGGACCGTCGGGAGCCGACCACCGCCAGCATGATGGCGAGCCCCACCATGGTGATGGCCGCAGCAACGGGAACCACCTTCGACTGACCGCGCTCGTCGACCAGCTTCGAGATGCGCGGCGAGATGAAGAACGTGGCCAGCGCGATGGTCGAAGACACCTGGTCGGCGATGAGACCCGGCTCACCCCCGCTCTCCGTCGCATGCTCCCGCAAGTGCCGATGTTCCGCATTGATAGGCGTCGCAGCGCGTCGATTCGCATTCTTTCACGTGCGCTATAGCGAGGCAAGCCGATCGCGAGCGCACGTCAA
>VOFH01001586.1_pt1 | contig 35916 bp, 27 predicted proteins | sample 5384091 | NCBI WGS metagenome assembly VOFH01 (sample SAMN12384727, study PRJNA508395) | human gut metagenome | isolation source: healthy gut G | host: Homo sapiens
CAGCATCTTGGCGATTCCACCGTGCGTACCGTCGCTCTGAAGCCCGACTGACGGCCTCGTGCGTGGCGCCACCGTGTACGACACCGGTGGCCCGATCTCCGTGCCGGTTGGCGATGTCACCAAGGGCCACGTATTCGACGTGTCCGGCAACATCCTCAACAAGAAGGCCGACGAGACCGTTAAGGTCACCGAACGTTGGCCTATCCACCGTAACCCTGCCGGCATTCGACCAGCTGGAGTCCAAGACCCAGATGTTCGAAACCGGTATCAAGGTCATCGATCTGCTGACCCCGTATGTGCAGGGGTGGCAAGATCGGTCTGTTCGGTGGCGCAGGCGTCGGCAAGACCGTGCTGATTCAGGAAATGATTCAGCGTGTGGCCCAGAACCACGGCGGTGTGTCCGTGTTCGCAGGCGTCGGCGAACGTACCCGTGAGGGTAACGATCTGATCGGCGAAATGGACGAGGCCGGCGTGCTCGAGAAGACCGCACTGGTCTTCGGCCAGATGGATGAGCAGCCGGGTACCCGTCTGCGCGTGCCGCTGACCGCACTGACCATGGCAGAGTACTTCCGTGACGTACAGAACCAGGACGTGCTGCTGTTCATCGATAACATCTTCCGTTTCACCCAGGCTGGTTCCGAGGTGTCCACCCTGCTCGGCCGTATGCCTTCCGCAGTGGGCTACCAGCCGAACCTGGCCGATGAGATGGGCGCGCTGCAGGAGCGAATCACTTCGACCCGTGGTCACTCGATCACCTCGTTGCAGGCCATTTACGTGCCGGCCGATGATTACACCGACCCGGCCCCGGCCACGACCTTCGCCCACTTGGATGCAACCACCGAGCTTTCTCGTGACATCGCTTCGAAGGGTATCTACCCGGCAGTCGACCCGCTGAGCTCCACCTCGCGAATCCTTGATCCGCGTTATGTGGGCCAGGATCACTACGAGTGCGCCCAACCGCGTCAAGGCGATTCTGCAGCGTAACAAGGGCTGCAGGACATCATCGCCCTGATCGGTATCGATGAGCTCGGCGAAGAAGATAAGACCACTGTGAACCGTGCTCGTAAGATTGAGCAGTTCCTTGGTCAGAACTTCTACGTCGCCGAGAAGTTCACCGGCCGTCCGGGCTCCTACGTTCCGGCGGACGAGACCATCAAGCATTCACCCGCATCTGCGACGGCGTGTATGACGACGTTCCGGAGCAGGCATTCTCCGGTATCGGCGGCATCGACGACCTCGAGAAGAAGTGGCACGACATGCAGAAGGAATACGGTGCGTGATGGCCGGATCGACTATGCAGGTGAACATCGTCGCCGCTGACCACCCTGTGTGGCACGGCACGGCGAAGTCCGTTACCATTCCCGCCTCCGAAGGCGGAATGGGCATCCTGCCCGACCACGAGCCTGTGCTGACCGTGATCAAGGAAGGAACCATCGTTGTGGTGGATCCTGAAGGCAATCGCCTCTCCTTCGAGGTGACTGACGGCTTCATCTCCTTCGATTCGAACAAGCTCACCGTCGCGGTCGAGCGTGGAACCAACGTGAAGCGCGCCGAATAAGCCGTTTCCGCTTGACGTAAGGTGGCCCGGTAATCGCAATATGTTTTTGTATTGCGATTACCGGGCCGCTTTTGTCTTTTACGTGGCTTTCCGCCGCCGCGAATACGTATGCCGTACGTACGGCGACGCGCATGGTAGGGTAGTGCCTCGTGCGAATTATTGTTGCTGACTGCTCTGCCGAATATTCCGGACGATTGAACGCCTCCCTGCCGCTCGCCAAGCGCGTGCTGCTCATCAAGGCGGACAACAGCCTGCTGATCTTCTCCGAACTCGGCTCATACAAGCCGCTCAACTGGATGTCCGCGCCATGCAGCATCAGGGACATCACCCCCCGACCACGCCGATGACGACGTTGATACTGAAGTGCCGCAAAAGGTGATCCGCGCGTCGGCCGACAAATCGAACGACGTGCTGGAAGTGACGTTGCAGCACATCTATTCGGACCGAATCGTACGACCTCGGCGAGGATCCGGGCCTCATCAAGGACGGCGTCGAAGACCATCTGCAGAAGTACCTGGCCGAACAGATCGAACGCATCGGCAAAGGCGCGAAGCTCGTGCGCCGCGAATACCCGACAGCCATCGGACCGGTCGACATCATGGCGATTGACGGCAACGGCGAGCACGTGGCCATCGAAATCAAGCGCAACGGCGGCATCGACGGCGTCGAACAGCTCACCCGCTACTGCGATCTGCTCAACCGTGACCCGCTGCTTGCCCCCGTGCACGGCATCTTCGCCGCGCAGACCATCACCCCGCAGGCCCGCGTGCTCGCGCAGGACCGCGGTTTCAAATGCCTGATTCTCGATTATGAGGAGATGAAGGGCACCGAAGACGACTCTCTACGACTCTTCTAATGAAAAAGCCTCCCGAGTGGGAGGCTTTTTGCGGTTAGACCGGCTGGATCAGTAGGCGGCGAGAATGTCGACCACGAAGACCAGCGTGGAATTCGCCGGAATCTTCTCCTGATCCTTGTTTCCGTAGCCGAGGCTCGGCGGCACCACCAGCAGCACCTGGGAACCGACCGTGTGGCCTGCCAGACCCTGCTTCCAGCCCTTGATCACGCTGTCAAGCGAGAAGGTGGAGGACTGTCCGCGGTCCCACGAGGAATCGAACTGCGTGCCGTCCAGCAGCCAGCCGGTGTAGTGCGCCATCACGGACTGCGTATCCTTGACCACAGCGCCCTTGCCCTTGATGAGGTCCTGGGAAACCAGGGAATCGGAACCCTTATAGCCGTTCATGTCGATCGACGGCTTGCCGTCCTTGGCGAGCGTTACCTTCGGCAGGTCGGCCGGAACGCCCGCGACCTTCTCGCCGGTGGCCTTCTTCAGGTCCTTCGACTTGGACACCAGCGTGAGTACCATCAGGTACGAGGTGCCGGAGGAATTCGAGTCGTTCACGCCGAACGCCACGGTGGAATTGAGCTTGAGGCTCTTGAAGATCTTGTAGTAGTTCTCGGTCATCTGGCTGGTATCCGAGGTGACTACGGTGGAGCAGTTGGGGGTGTTCTTCTCCCACGTGCTGGCCAGTTCGGAACCATCCTTGACGCTGATGGCGATGCCCTGCGAGCAGACGCGGTCGCCGTCCTCGATCTGGGCTCCGTCGCCCTTCTGCAGCACCACGTAGCTGTTGTCCTCAACCGTCATCGGCGTCTTGAACGAGACGGTCGGCTTCTTGCCGAGCTCGCCCTTGGCGGTCACGCCGGCGATCTGGTGCATGCCGATTTTTTCGGAAGATGAGGAGGAATCCGAGTTCGACTTGTCGGATTTCGCGCTGGAATTACCGCCGCACGCAGTGACGCCCAGGCACATGACCGTTGCGCAGACTGCCGTGACGGCCTTGGAAAGAAGTGATTTACGCATAGGGCCAACCATAGCGGCAAAGCATGATTTTCATGTTTTTTTCAGGCTTGTGCAAACGGACACTGTAGAATGGAAAAGCTATGACTGTATTGCAGGAAGAACAAGAGAAGCCGCAGATCGAGACGGGCCCTACCCGGCATGCGAAGATCATGCGTGGCATCGTCACGCCTATTTTCGGCTTGCTTGCCATCGCATGCGTCGTGTTTGGCGTGTTGAATTCAACCGTCTGGAAACCGGACAATGAGATCACCGCCGCCGCTCCGGTGAATGGTTCGGAATACGTGGTCACCGATCCGAACGTGCTGCAGCTGGTAGACAGCCGCGTCAATATTTCGGCCAAATCCCGTGACAAGAAATCCAATGTGTGCATCGCCATAGGTTCCGCGCGCGATGTTGCCGGATGGATTGCGGGAAGCAAGTACATGCGCGTCTCCGGTCTGTCCGATTGGACGACGCTTTCCACCATGAAGGTCTCCGCGCAGGGAACCGCGGACAATTCCCAGAACCAGGTGGCTTTCAAGGACTCCGACATGTGGCGCACCATCAAGTGCAATGACGGTGCCGTTGATATGCAGGTCAAAGGATCGAACAGCAATAACGCCGAGGATGTTGTGGCGTTGATTGATTTCGGCAACCGCAAGGGAGATACGGTCACTCTGAATTGGGACCGTCGTAACCTGCCGAATTTCGCCATGCCGTTGTATCTTGCCGGCGGACTGCTGGCGATTCTCGCCGTGCTTTCCGCTTCCGTATTCGCCATGCCGCCGCATAAGCGCCGCAACAAGCGCGCTTTCGCCATGGTCGAAGGCGTTGGCGTCAACGAAGGCGATGAGAACGAGGTTTCGGCTTGGGTGAAGAACGCCGAAACCGCCGCCAGCAACAGGGCACGGAGCAGGTCGCGTCACGGCAGGCGTCGCCATGCGGAACATCGCACCGGCGGTCGTACGTCGTCGTTCGAGGAAACGCAACAGCCCGTCATCGTCGATCCTGTGGCACGTAACCTGGTCGCCGACCAGCAGAACACGATTGCGGAAAGCCAGCCGACTGTGTCCGAATCGACCGTATTTGAATCGACGGCGGGCGAATCGTCTGTTGACGACGAGGCGACTTCCGTGATCTCGCAGGATGAGCTTGCCGCGTATTTCGCTCGTCTTGCCCAAGAGGAGGTTCAGACGGAAACGCAGGAAGACGGCCAAGAGGAGGACCAGTGATGAGGAAGCGTAGTCAGGCGATTATCGCGGCCATGCTCGCGCTGGGAATGGCCGTCGGCATGTGCGGTTGCGAAGGCCAGCTGCCGACCCCGAAAGCCACCACCCGGCAGGATGCGCCGAACTTGAGCGCCAAGCAGGAGCAAAAGGTCCGCACGAGGATTCTCAAAACGCTCGACCAGTGCAATCAGAACCGTGACACTGATACGTTGCCGACGATTCTCGAAGGTCCGGAACTGGACATCCGCACCAGCGAGCTGAACGTAGCGAAAGCCACGGGCAATCTTGACCGTAAGACCACCATCCCCACGGATCTGGCCCAGGCCGTGATCTCCACGGATGCCGGCTGGCCACGGTCCGTGTTCTCCATCACGTCCACAACCAAGGACCAGCAGTCCAAGCGTCTGCTGGTGTTCAGGCAGGATTCCGCACGCCAGAACTACAAGCTGTGGGGTGTGGCGCGACTGTTCTCCGGCGTGAAGATGCCGAGTTTCGAAATCTCCAAAACCGGCAGCGCGCAGGGAACGCCTACGGACACCGGTCTGGTCATGACGCCGAAAGCGGCGGTGGGCGCGTATGCGGACCTGCTGCAGAACGGGGCGAACAGCAAGTACGCCAGCAAATTCGCGGATGATGATCTGCGATCGAAGCTTGCCGATCTGACTGCCCAGGTGCAGAAGGCCATGGAGCTTAACGAAGGCACGCAGCAGCAGACCTTCGAACCGGTCAATGGAGCCATCAGCGTCATGCGTTCCGCGGACGGCGGCGATCTGGTGGTGGCGCAGATCAACTCCGAATGGACGCGTTCCGCCGGCGCTGGCCGTGAATCGCAGCCGGCCTCTGACGCGGAAAAGGCGCTGTTCGGCAATGGCAAGGCCACCAGCACCATGAAGACGAGCTATGTGAACGTCATCGCGCTGTATGTTCCGCCGGCGAATTCCGGGCAGAAAATCACCGCGGTCGGTTCCGAACGCCAGCCGGTGAAGGTCGAAGCGCTGTAAAACGACGGGTCCTTGGACGCGCATCGTCGGCGGTTTTCCGCCTATCGCGCATCCGTGGGAATGAAAACCGGGAAATCGTTGTTGGCACCTATAGTTGGTGCCAGCAACGATTTCGTGTTTTTGGAGGCAAGTATGGCAGAGCAGCAAGCGTTCCATCCGGGTGTTTCATTGGCGGGAGCCGTTGATCTGGAAGCGCTCAAGCATCAGGTGAAGGCCGAGCCGGGGCAGGCGGGCGGCGCTCCGGCGGCTGGCGGATATGTCATCGACACCACGGAGAACACGTTCCAGGCCATGGTGCAGACCTCCGCCACGTTCCCGATTCTGCTGTTCCTGTGGGTGCCGACCGACGACCGTCTGTTCGCCATGGCACGCGCATTGGGTGACGCGGTGAACAAGCTCAACGGCCAGATCCAGCTGTCCCGCATCGACATCGCATCCAATCCCTCCATCGCACAGGCGTTCCAGATTCAGGGCGCGCCGGCGCTGTTCGCGTTGATCGGCGGCCGTCCGATGCCGATTCTGCAGGGCCTTCCGTCCGACGAGGAACTGCAGCAGATCACAGACGTGGTCGTGCCGAAGCTTATCGCCGCCGCACAGCAGGCCGGCGTGACCGGCACCGCTCCGTATTCGGGCGATCCGGATTCCGACGCGGCCAATTCCGCATCCGCCGGCAGTGTGCAGGATCAGGTGCCGCCGGAACATCAGGAAGCGTACATGCTGGCACAGCAGGGCGATTACGCCGGTGCCGCCGCCGCGTACGAGAAGGTTTTGGAAGCCGATCCGAACGATACGCGCGCCGCCCGCGAACGTGCGAAGGCGCTGCTGCTGGCCCGTTCCGCCAATGCGGACGTGCGCGTGGTGCGTGCCGCTGCCGCCGACAAGCCGGACGATGTGGACGCGCAGCTTGCCGTCGCCGACATCGACATGATCGGCGGGCAGATCCAGGACGCGTTCGACCGTCTGCTTGATTTCGTGGCGGCGGGCCACAAGGCCGACATCGAGCCGGTGCGCCAGCGTCTGCTCGAATACTTCACGATCCCCGAGCCGACCGACGAGCGTCTGAAGCGCGCACGTCGTCGCCTCGCCACCCTCATGTACTGAGCGTGCAGCGCGTGCTGGTTGCGCCGAGCACTCTGATGCATTGAGCGCGCGTACTGACTTTCCCAACGATTGCAAGGTCTGCGTCACGTTTTTCGCCGAATCGTGTCGCAAACGGGCGCAGACCGTGTACAGTAGTGCGTTGCATGGGTTTGTAGCTCAGCGGATAGAGCGTCTGTCTCCGGAACAGAAGGTCGTGGGTTCGATCCCCATCAAGCCCACCGGGCAAGGCTCCAGTCGAACGGCTGGAGCCTTTGTTGCTCGTTTGTTGTATTTTTCCGCGGTTTTCCTTGCGATTCCGCCGTTTTCGTGCCTGCTGCGCCGTGTGGCGCCAACTCCGGCCATATCGTTCTGTGAACGGTTTTTCCCGCTTCCACCCATCGGAAAAGTATGATTTCAGGTGCGACGCAAATAGCGCATGTACGGGCATATTGGCACATACTTGGCGCGCGTTTACATACCTTGCGGCAACATACCTTACGACAAAGGAGAACAGTATGAGCGAAAAGCTGGAAGCAGTGGCCACCTCCGAAGCCCCGGCAGCACTCGGCGCCTACAGCCAGGCCGTGAAGGCCAACGGATTCGTGTTCGTCTCCGGCCAGCTGGGCATCGACCCGGCCACCGGCGAACTGGCCGGCGAGAGTGCGGGCGAGCAGGCCGCGCAGGCGCTGAAGAACATCAAGCACATCCTCGACACCGCGGGCAGCGGCATCGAAAACGTGTGCCGCGCCACCATCTACATGAAGAACGTCGAGGACTTCCACGAGGTCGACGACGTGTACGCCAAGGTCTTCATCGGCTCCGTCAAGCCGGCCCGCGTGGCGTTCGGCGGCAACGACATCCCGAAGGGCGCGCTCGTCGAGATCGACGCCATCGCCGCGCTCTGAGCGTTCCGCGCATACCGCGAGTAGCGCGATCGACGGCCCGCATGCCTTCCCGGCTGCGGGCCGCCGCTGTTCCGGGCGTTCCTCCGCTCGCGGTCGATCCGACGATGCTCGCGCATTGCCGTGAGCCTGCCGTATAGTATTGCGATTGTGCGGCCAGCCAAAACACACGCCGCACCCAACCAAACGCGCAGGAAGCCGGAGGCAAGCATGGCGCAATCGCAAGCAGAGCAGCAGGCACAGGCGCAGATCGCCGGCGAACCGACGCGGACGAAGGAACGGCAGCCGCAGCCAGCGACCGGAACCGCCGCGGATCCCACGGCGCAAGCCCAGCAGAACGACGAGCAGGGCGGGCTGGAGCGCAAAATGGAGACGCGCCACCTGACCATGATTTCGCTTGGTGGAGTCATCGGAACCGGACTGTTTTTAAGCTCCGGCTACACCATCCACCAAGCCGGTCCACTCGGTGCGATTATCGCCTATGCCATCGGTTCCGTACTGGTCTACTTCATCATGCTGAGTCTTGGCGAACTCTCTGTGGCCATGCCGTACGCCGGCAGCTTCCACCTGTATGCGAAGCGTTTCATCGGCCCCGGCACCGCGTTCACCATCGCCGTGCTCTACTGGCTGAATTGGGCGGTGGCGCTCGCCTCCGAATTCACCGCCGCGGGCCTGCTGATGCAACGCTGGTTCCCGCATTCGCCCGCATGGGTCTGGTCGGCCGTGTTCATCGTGGTCGTGTTCCTGCTCAACATCCTGTCGGTGCGCCTGTACGGCGAATCGGAATTCTGGTTCGCGTCCATCAAGGTGCTCGCCATCATCGCGTTCATCATCATTGGCCTGCTGGCCATGTTCGGCGCGATTCCGATCGCCGGCTATGACCACGCGCCCATGTTCGAGAACTTCTACAGCGACGGCTGGCTGCCCAACGGCGTGCTGCCGATTTTCTCCACGCTGCTGACGGTCGTGTTCGCCTTCTCCGGCACCGAAGTGGTCGGCGTCGCGGCGGGCGAGACGAAGGACCCGTCCAAGGCGATTCCGAAGGCCGTGCACACCACCGTGCTGCGTCTGGCGATCTTCTTCATCGGCTCGATCGCCGTCATGGCGGCGCTGATTCCGTGGCGCAAGTCGGGCGTCGACACCAGCCCGTTCGTGCTCGTGTTCCAGTCGATCGGCATGCCGTTCGCCGGCGACATCATGAATTTCGTGGTGCTGACGGCCGTGCTGTCCGCCGCGAATTCCGGCCTGTACGTGTGCTCGCGCATGGTGTGGTCGCTCGCGCAGGAGGGTATGATTCCGCGCAAGCTCGCCAAAACGAACTTCCACGGCGTGCCCGTTTTCGCGGTGATGTTCAGCATGGCCGGCTCGCTGCTGGCGCTGCTGTCCTCCGTGGTGGCCGCTTCGACCGTCTACCTCGCGCTGGTCGCGGTTTCCGGTCTGGCCACACTGGTGGTGTGGGCGTCGGTTTCCGTCTGCCACTTGCGATTCCGCCACCAATGGCTCGCGCAGGGACATACGGTTGGCGAGCTCAAGTACCGCGCGCCTGGCTACCCGTTCGTGCCGATCGCCGCGATCGTGATGTGCGTCGGCGCGCTGGCTCTGGTGATTTGCGATCCGTCGCAGCGCTCCACGCTGCTGTACATGATTCCGTTCGTGGCGCTGTGCTACACGGGCTACTACGCGTCCGTGGCGTGGCGTGCGAAACGGCATGGCGGGCAGGACGATGCTCAGAACGCCTTGCAAAGCGTTCCGCAGGACGTATCGCAACCCCATCGTGAGGATGGACAGGAAGACTGATTCTGTCAGCGTGCCCGGTATTCTTGGAAGAATGAGTCCAGAAGCCCTTAGTGAACTGATTTTCAACATTGCCAACACCCTTGTCTCCGAAGGCAAGGCAGGCACCCTGACCGCCGACCTGATTCCGCCGCAGGCCAAGTTCGCCGTGATGCGCCCGAAGGACCGCGCGCACGGCGATTGGGCGTCCAACGCGGCCATGCAGCTGGCCAAGAAGGCCGGCATGAAGCCGCGCGATCTCGCCGAACTGTTCGCCGCCGAACTGACCAATGCCGACGGCATCAAGTCCGTGGAAGTGGCCGGCCCCGGCTTCATCAATATCACGCTCGACTCCGCATCCGCGGCCGCAGTGGTGGACACCGTGCTCGAAGCCGGCAGCGACTACGGCAAGAACGACCACCTGTCCGGCAAGACCCTGAACCTCGAATTCGTATCCGCCAACCCGACCGGCCCGATCCACATCGGCGGCACCCGTTGGGCGGCCGTCGGCGACTCCATGGCCCGCGTGCTTGAGGCCAACGGCGCCAAGGTGGTGCGCGAATACTACTTCAACGACCACGGCGAGCAGATCAACCGCTTCGCCAAGTCGCTCGTCGCCGCGGCCCACGGCGAGGAAACCCCGATCGACGGCTACAAGGGCGCGTACATCGACGAAATCGCCAAGCGTGTCATCGACGAAGCCAACGCGGACGGCGTGGACGTGCTGAGCCTGCCGCGCGTCGACGGCGGCGCCGACCAGGACGGCAACCCGCTCGGCGAAGGCGATTCCGAACAGCGCGAGGAGTTCCGCAAGCGCGCCGTGCCGATGATGTTCGACGAAATCCAGCGTTCCATGAAGAACTTCCGCGTCAATTTCGACGTGTGGTTCCACGAGAACAGCCTGTATTCCGACGGCGAAGTGGACCAGGCCATCGCCGATCTGCGCGCCCGCGGCGACATTTACGAAAAGGACGGCGCCACCTGGTTCGAATCCACCAAGCACGGTGACGACAAGGACCGCGTGATCATCAAGTCCGACGGCAACTACGCGTACTTCGCCGCCGACATCGCCTACTACCGCAACAAGCGCCACCGCGAGACCAACCCGGCCGACGTGGCGATTTACATGCTCGGCGCCGACCACCACGGCTACATCGGCCGCATGATGGCCATGTGCGAGGCCTTCGGTGACAAGCCGGGCGAGAACATGCAGATCCTCATCGGCCAGCTCGTCAACGTCATGAAGGACGGCAAGGCCGTGCGCATGTCGAAGCGCGCCGGCAACGTCGTCACCATCGACGACCTGACCGACGCCATCGGCGTGGACGCCTCCCGCTATTCGCTGGCACGCACCGACTACAACTCCCCCGGTGGACATCGATTTGAACCTGCTCGCCTCATTCCAACGAAAACCCGGTGTACTACGTGCAGTACGCGCACGCCCGCTCCTGCAACGTGGACCGCAAACGCGGCCGCCGCCGGCATCACCTACGAAGGCGCCGACGTGAGCCTGCTCGACACCACCGCCGACGGCGAAGTGCTCGCCGCGCTCGCCCAGTGGCCCGCCCTGCTGCTGCGCGAAGCGGGCGACCTGCGCGCTCCGCACCGCGTGGCCCACTATCTGGAGGACCTCGCCGCCACCTACCACAAGTGGTACAACGTGGAGCGCGTCGTGCCGATGGAACTCACCGATCCGGAGGCCCGCGGGGAACAGGCCGACGCCATCCGCATCGCCAAGGCTCCGGAACCGGCGCGCGCCGCGCCGCCCGACTCAAGCTCAACGACGCCGTCAAGACGGTCATCGCCGAAGGCCTCGACCTGCTCGGCGTCACCGCCCCCGACAAGATGTGACCGGCAGGAGATAACGCAAACCATGTCTGTGAGTCCAATCTGGCCGGCCGGCTCGGCCGTGAACGACGAAGGCGAGATCACCTTCCACGGTCGTACCGCCGCAAGCCTGCTCGACGAATTCGGTTCGCCGCTCTACGTCATCGACACCGATGACGTGCGCGCCCGCGCCACGAATTCGTCCACTCCGCCGCCACCGCGTTCAACAACACCGTCACCCACGTCAGCTTCGCCGGCAAGGCGCTGCTGAGCAAGGAGATCTGCCGAATCGTCACCGAATCCGGCATGCTCATCGACACCTGCTCCATGGGTGAGATGCGCATCGCGCTCGCCGCGGGCGTTCCCCGGCCGCCGACTCGTGCTGCACGGCAACAACAAGTCCGATGCGGAAATCGAGCTGGCCATCGAACAGGGCTTCAACAAGATCGTCGTCGACGAGCCGGGCGAGCCGGAGCGCATCGCGGCAATCGCCAAGCGTCTCGGCAAGCGCGCACGCGTCATGCTGCGCGTCACGTCCGGCATCCACGCCGGCGGTCACGAATTCGTGTCCACCGCGCACGAGGACCAGAAGTTCGGCGTGGCCCTGCTCCCCGCCGGCGCCGATACCGCCAAACTCGGCGTGCTCGACGACCTGACCGACGTGACGCCGGCCGGATCGAACGCGCGCTTGGGCGAGAACGCTGCGGATGCCGCCGATCAAGCCGCCCATGCCGGCCACGCGGAACGCAAGCTCCAATACGACATCAAATACCCGTACGATCTGAGCCACGAGAAGGTCTCCGAAGGCGACCGCAAGCTCGCCGACGCCATGACCATGGTGGCCGACGGCCCGGCGCTCGCCGTGCTCAAGGACATCTACCGCCGTCAGGATGTGCTCGAACTGGTCGGCGTGCACTCGCATATCGGCTCCAACATCCATGACGCGGACGCTTTCATTCAGGCGGCCAAGCGCATGATGCTGCTGCGCAAGACCTTCTACGCCACCGATGCGTACACCCTGCCGGAGGTTGATCTGGGCGGCGGCTATTCCGTGGCCTACACCGACGGTGAGGATTCCATGGATATCGACGTGGAGCTCGGCAGGCTCGCCGACGCGGTCAGCACCGTGAACCGCGCGCTCGGCATGCCGGCCCCCGTCATCTCCTTCGAGCCGGGCCGCTGGACGGTGGCCCCGACGGGCGTCACGCTGTACCGCGTGGGCACCGTCAAGCCGGTGCAGCTGAACGATGAAGCCAAAGACAAGGGCGGCAATCCGGTGACGGAACGCGTGTACGTGTCCGTGGACGGCGGCATGTCCGACAACATCCGCCCGGCGCTGTACGGCTCCGACTACACCGCGAGAATCGCGAATCGCAAGGGATCCGACGAGACCAAGCTGTGCCGCGTGGTCGGCATGCACTGCGAATCGGGCGACATCGTCGTCAACGAGGTGCGGCTGCCCGCCGACATCAAGCGTGGCGACATCCTCGCGGTGCCGGTCACCGGCGCATACGGCCGCACCATGGCCAGCAACTACAACCAGGCGCTGATTCCCTCCGTGGTCGGCGTCGGCGAGGCCGGCGCACACGTCATGATCCGCCGGCAGACGATCGACGATCTGCTGAGCTGGGACGTCAGCGAATAGTCCACGATTGCGTCTCACGGTATGGACGGTTTTCGGGCTTCCTTGCGGGGAAAGCTTCGGAAACCGTCCATTTTCTTGATATTCCGCGGCCTTACGTCATATTGAGACCGTACAATAAGCAAGGTCACACCAATACTTCACATTCAAGGGAGGATGCCTTGGCACAGGAAGATGTTGCGCCGATTCGCGTTGGATTGCTGGGCGCAGGTACCGTCGGTTCCCAGACCGCACGCCTGCTGGTCGAGCAGAAGGACGAGCTTGCCGCACGTATCGGACGACCGATCGAGCTGACCGGCGTCGCCTGCCTTGACCCGGCGGAAACCGATCCGTTCCCGTGGATCGACAAGGCCATCGTGACCACCGACACCATGAGCGTGGCCACCAATTCCGACATCGTCATCGAACTGATCGGCGGCACCGGCGTGGCACGCAAGTTCGTGCTCGCCGCCATCGAATCCGGCGCCTCCGTGGTCACCGCCAACAAGGCGCTGCTGGCCAAGTACGGTCCGGAAATCTACGCGGCCGCCGAAGCCAAGGGCGTCGACATCTACTTCGAAGCCTCCGTGGGCGGCGCCATCCCGTTCCTCAAACCGCTGCGCGAATCCCTCGTCGGAGACAAGGTGACGAGCATGCTCGGCATCGTCAACGGCACCACCAACTACATCCTTGACGAGATGACCACCAAGGGCCTCGACTTCGATGACGTGCTCAAGGACGCTCAGGCCAAGGGCTACGCCGAAGCCGATCCGACCGGCGACATCGAGGGCTACGACGCGGCCAACAAGGCCGCCATCATGGCCACCCTCGGCTTCCATACCTCCGTCACCATCGACGACGTCTCCGTCGAAGGCATCACCAAGATCACCGCCGACGACATCGCCGCCGCCACCGCGGAAAACAAGGTGATCAAGCTGCTCGCCGTCGTGGAGAACGCCGATGCCGGCGTGTCCGCGCGCGTCTACCCGGCACTGATCTCCAATACCCATCCGCTGGCCTCCGTGCACGGTTCCTTCAACGCCGTGTTCGTCAAGGCCGAAGCCGCGGACGACCTCATGTTCTACGGCCGCGGCGCAGGCGGCGCTCCGACCGCCTCCGCGGTCGTCGGAGACGTCGTGACCGAAGCCCGCCATATCGCGCAGGGCTGCACCGGCCCGTCCATCCCGCTGTACAAGGATCTGAAGAAGGCTCCGATCGAGGCTTCCAAGGCCGAGTTCGCTGTCCGCTTCGTGATTCACGACAATCCGGGCGTGCTCGCCGCGATCGCAGCCAAGTTCGCCGACCATGGCGTGTCCATCAACGGCGTGAACCAGGATTTGAAGCCGACGCTGAAGGATCCGGGCTACGATGGCGAACTGCAGCAGCTGCGTCTGGTCACCCACATGACCGACGAGCTCACCCTGCGCGAAACCGTCAAGGACGTGTGCGAGCTGGATTGCGTGTGCGGAGAGCCGTCGATCCTGCGCGTGCTGAACTGATATCGGATGCGATTCGGGCCCATGATGAGATTGGCATGCAAGCCATGCCAATCTCATCATGGGCCCGAATACGATGCACGGGTGCGGTTCCCCCTGAAATTTGACTCTGGCACTGCCACGGTATACGGTGCTTGATTTGTAATGAAGATGTGACGAAGGACGACGAGAGATGACTCCAGTTACCCGCAAGGTGCGTGTGAAGGTTCCGGCCACCAGCGCCAATCTTGGCTCCGGCTTCGATACGGTCGGTTTGGCCTTGGACTACCATGACGAGCTTGAATTCACGCTGAGCGCCGACCCGGTGAACACCGCGGCGCAGGTGATGATCGAAGGCGAGGGCGAGGACACCCTGCCGCGTGACGAGACGCACCTGGTGGTCTCCACGTTCCGCCGCGCATGCCAGACCTTCGGCCTGGGACGCGTCGGATTCATCCTGCAGGCGCACAACAACATCCCGCAGGCGCGAGGCATGGGCTCCTCCGCCGAGGCCATCGTCGCCGGCATCGCCGCCGCGGCCGCCTTCGCACAGGACGACGACCTCAACCGCGACGCCGTGTTCGAGCTGGCCGCCGCCATCGAAGGCCATCCGGACAACGTGGCCCCGGCCGTGTACGGCGGCCTGACCATGTCTTGGGACATGGAGACCGCGGAAGGTGTCGGATCCGTGCCGATTCCAGGCGGTGAGCCGATGCACAACGGCTTCCACACCATCAATTACCGCGTGTCGGACGATTTGACCGCGGCCGTGTTCGTGCCGGACTACGAGCTGTCCACCGAAAAGGCCCGTCAGGCGTTGCCGACTGAGATTCCGTTCAAGGACGCCGTGCACAACGTCTCCCGTGTGAGCCTGCTGCCGGCCGCCATGAACCCCGCGATGCTGGCCTCCGGCTCGCGTCAGAACGCCAACGCACTGCTGTTCGCGGCCACGCAGGACCGCCTGCATCAGCCGTACCGCGCCTCGCTGATGGAGCCGTCTTGGGCGCTGATCGAGAAGATGCGCTCCCACGGCTTCGCCTCCACCGTGTCCGGCGCTGGCCCATGCGTGCTTGTGCTGCACCATGGCGACGCCCACGAGGAGCTTGAACAGATCGCCGCCGAAGAGCTGGCATCCGGCCATTGGTGTGTGCTGCATCTCGCGGTCGACACCAAGGGTGTGCAGGTGGAACGCGCATGAGCATCCCGCTGATTCTCGCCTCCCAGTCCCGTCCACGCCGTGACGTGCTGTTCTCCGCCGGCATCTGCCCGACCATCCGTGTCTCGCACGTCGACGAGCCTGCCGCGCTTGAACGCGAGGCGGCCGCGCTTGGCGTCACCGTGAACGACCTGAGCGTCGAACAGCGTGTGATGATTCTCGCCACGGCGAAGGCCGAGGCCGTGCACCAGGCGTATCGCAACATCGCCGATACCGCGGCGCACGCGCGCGGGGAGCGCGTGGTCGGCTTCCCGCTCCGGGCGGCAGACGATCGCGACGCATCCTCGGCGGGCACAGCCGCACGCACGGACAGCGCGCAGTCCGCCGACGAGACGAAGACCCGCGATTTCTCCGGCATCGCCATTCCCACCGTCGCCGAGCCGATCGCCGATTTCGTGGATGGCCGTCCGAGCCTGACCCGTTCGAAGGCCGGCCCGCTGATTCTCGGCTGCGATTCCATGTTCCTGCTGGACGGCGAATGCTACGGCAAGCCGCATAGCGAAGAGGTAGCGCGCGAACGGCTGCGTGCCATGCGCGGTGCCACCGGCGAGCTGTGGACCGGCCATTGCCTCATCGACTTCGCGTCGGGCCGCATGGTGCGCGGCGCCAGCAAAGCGACCCTGCACTTCTGCGAATATTCCGACCTGGATATCGAACGCTACATCGCCACCGGCGAGCCGCTGGAAGTGGCCGGATCGTTCACTTTGGAAGGTTTCGGCGGCGCGTTCATCGACTCGATCGAAGGCGATCCGCACGGCATCATCGGCCTGAGCTTGCCGTTGGCGCGCCGTCTGGCGGCGCAATTGGGCGTCGAATGGACCGACCTGTGGAACGTCACCCGCTCCGACCTCGCGCCGGACGCCGAATATGATGCGAAAACGGGGAGCCGCGAAGCCGCTGCCGCCCAAGGAGAACGTGCACCAGCCGGGAGACGGCTGGGTCAATTGCGCCTGCGGTCGCAAGCATTGGGGCACGAACGGCGCGTCCGGCGTGCTCTTGGCCCGCCGCAGCGAGACGACCGGTGAGGTGACGCACGTCGTCATGCAGCACCGCGCGGTATGGAGCGCGGAAGGCGGCACGTGGGGCATTCCCGGCGGTGCCACCGCCGACAGCGAAAGCCCGATCGAGGGCGCGTTACGCGAATCGTACGAGGAAGCCAACATCACGCCGGAGGACATCGACGTGGTCGGCTCATACTGCGAGGACCACGGCCCATGGTCGTATACCACGGTGTTCGCCTTCGAAAAGCCGGGGCATCGCGTCGAGCCCAAGGCCAACGACGACGAAAGCATGGAGATCGAATGGGTGCCGGTCGATGACGTGCCCAACCGCAAGCTGCTGACCGCCATGCGCACCGATTGGCCCAACTTCGCGGCGCGTCTGCGTGCTTTGGCGGCCGTGCGGTAGCCTGCGCGCAGTGTGCCGCATCCTTGGAGCATGAGGGTTGTTAGCGCTAACTGAAGTTGCGTGTACAATAGGCGAACATACCAACAGTTGTGTGCGAAAGGCGACGGGGCATGGCAGGCAAACGCAATGCGGGCAATAAGCGTCCTTCGATGTTCGAAGTGGCGAAGCTGGCTGGTGTGAGCCACCAGACGGTCTCGCGCGTCATCAACCATTCGCCGGACGTCTCCGACGCCACCCGTGAGAAGGTGCAGAGGGCCATCGACCAGCTTGGATACCGTCCCAGCAACTCCGCCCGCGCGCTCGCCTCGCACCGGTCCCGCACCATCGGCCTGATCGCCGGCGGCCAGCATTTCTATGGCCCGATCTCCACGATTTCCGCGATTGAGACGATGGCCCGCCAGCATGGCCTGTTCGTGACGGTGAGCATGGTGCATGAGGCGCTGTGCTCGCAGGAGGAATTCGACGACCTGTGCCGCACCTTCGACGAGATGAACGTCGATGCGTTCATCTTCCTCACGCCCACCGATGTCATGTTCTCCGCGGCATGCCGGACGCGGATCGCGCAGCCTCGTGTGATCGTCACATCCACGCACGGTGGCATCGGCGTGCAGGACGGCCTGCGGCTGATGAAGTCCGCCGACCGCCGCCGCGTATCCGTCGTCGGCATGGACCAATGGTCCGCGATGGCCGACGTGATGCATCTAGTCGTGGAATACGGGCACCGTTCGGTGCTGTATTTCGCCGGTCCCAAGGAGTGGCGCGACGCGGCGACGCGCCTGCTGGCATGGAACAAGCTATGCGCGGCCAATGCAGTCAATTCCGTGACGGTGCAGTGTGAGACCTGGGAATCCTCTGAAGCGTACGGCAAGATGAACCACATTCTCGACAACATCGGCCGCACCGGCGGCAATCTGCCGACATGCATGGTCTGCGCCAACGACAGCCAGGCCGTGGGTGTGGCCCGCGCGCTGCATGAGCATGGCGTGCGCATTCCGCAGGATGTGAGCCTAGTGGGTTTCGACGACATGCCTGCCATGGACAATATGTTCCCGCCGCTGACCACGGTCCGCCCCGGCTTTGAGCAGCTGGGTGTCGCCGCCATGCGCGAGACGCTGTACTTGCTGGGCGCGGGGGAGGAGAACTCCTTCGGATCATCGCAGCATGGCGTCGGACTGGTGTCGGCGCAGATGGTCAACCGCAGCTCCCTGGGTCCTGTCCGCCGCCGCTAAGGCGCTGCTTCTTCTCGATTTGTTTATATATTCATTGCTCCGATGACACGTCGGATTTGGTGCGTCACGGGTTTGTGCCTACAATAGTGAGCGTTAACAGTGAGCGCTAACATTCAGTTGACAGAGTGGTTGCGAGGCGCTCGGACGCAAGGAGTTCGTGAACTATGACGCAAGAGCAGGTCGCAGTGACCGCCGAGAAGATCCGCGCAGGCAAGACGAGCCTGGGCATCGAGTTCGGCTCCACCCGCATCAAGGCGGTGCTCATCGATGACGCCTACCACACCATCGCGGCGGGCGACTATGAGTGGGCCAGCCATCTCGAGGACGGGCTGTGGAGCTACACCCAGGAGGAAATCTGGAAGGGTTTGCAGACCGCATACGCCCGGATGGCCGGCGACGTCGAAACCGCCTATGGCGAACGGCTGACCCACGTGGGGCACATCGGCTTCTCCGCCATGATGCATGGCTACCTCGCCTTCGACAAGTCCGGCGAACTGCTCGTGCCGTTCCGCACCTGGCAGAACACCAACACCCACGAAGCCCACGAGAAGCTTTCCGAGCTGTTCCAGTACAACATTCCGGAACGCTGGTCCGTGGCGCACCTCTACCAGGCGGTGCTCAACCACGAGGAGCACGTCTCCAAGGTGGACTACATCACCACACTCGCCGGGTACGTGCACTGGAAGCTCACCGGCGAGAAGGTGCTCGGCGTGGGCGACGCCTCCGGCATGTTCCCCATCGACCCGTCCACCCATACCTACGAAACCGAATTCATCAAGCGATTCGACGCGATCGAGGAAGTCGCCGCGCAGCCGTGGAAGCTTGAGAACCTGCTGCCCCGTCCGCTCGTGGCGGGCACCCCGGCCGGCACGCTCACCGCCGAAGGCGCCAAACTGCTCGACCCGACCGGCACCCTTCAGCCGGGCGTCGTCCTCGCCCCCGCCGGAAGGCGACGCGGGCACCGGCATGGTCGCCACCAACTCCGTGCGCGTGCGCACCGGCAACGTCTCCGCCGGCACCTCGATCTTCGCCATGGTCGTGCTCGAACACAAGCTGACACGCCTGCATCCGGAAGTCGACCTCGTCACCACCCCCGCCGGCGACCTGGCCGGCATGAGCCACGCCAACAACTTCACCTCCGATCTCAACGCCTGGGTCGGCCTGTTCGGACAGTTCGCCGCCGCGATCGGCCAACCGGTCGATGCCGGCACGCTGTACGGCACGCTGTTCCGCGCCGCGATCGCGGACGATGTCGACGCCGACTGCGGTGGTCTGCTCAACTATCCGTTCCGCTCCGGCGAATTCCTGGCTGGCCTGCCGGAAGGCCGACCGCTGTTCGCCCGCAGTCCGGAGGCGCGCATGAGCCTCGGCAACTTCATGAGAACCCAGCTGTTCAGCGCCTTCTCGCCGGTCAAGATCGGCATGGATGTGATGACCAAGGACGAAGGCGTCGCCGTCGACTCGCTCGTCGGCCACGGTGGCATCTTCACCACGCCGAAGGTCGCGCAGAAGATCCTCGCCGCCGCATTCGACACCCCGATCAAGGTCATGGCCACCGCCGCCGAAGGCGGAGCGTGGGGCATGGCCGTGCTCGCCGACTATCTGTGGCACGCCGGCCAGCCGCTCGCCGACTACCTCGACGCCCGCGTCTTCGCCGACGCGGCCTCCACCACGGAAGCGCCGGACGCCAACGACGTGGCCGGCTTCGAAGCCTTCTTCGACCGCTTCCGCAAGGGGCTGCCGATCGAGCATGCCGCCATCGAAAGCATCCCGCTGGAAACCAAATAACCGTCCATCGTAACAACAGCAAGCCTGACGAAAGGAACATAATATGGCAACGTTGGCTGATTACGGCCCGGAAGTACGAGCTGAAGTCAAGCAGGTGCGCGAAGTGGTCGCCACCCTGCACGAGCAGCTCATCAAGTGGAATCTGGTGGTGTGGACCGCAGGCAACGTCTCGCAGCGCCTGCACACCGCCGACCTGATGGTCATCAGCCGTCCGGACTGCGCTACGAGTACCTCACCCCGAGCTCGATGGTCGTGTGCGACCTCGACGGCAACGTGGTCGACGGTGCCGAAGCGCCGAGCTCCGACACCGCGTCCCACGCGTACATCTACCGCCACATGCCCGACGTGTACGGCGTGGTGCATACCCACTCCACCTACGCCACCGCATGGGCGGCCACCGGCCAGAACATTCCGTGCGGCCTGACTATGATGGGCGACGAGTTCGGCGGCCCGGTGCCGGTCGGACCGTTCCGCCTCATCGGCTCCGAAGCCATCGGCGAAGGCGTGGTCGAAACCCTGAAGAAGTATCCGAAGTCCCCGGCCGTGCTCATGCAGAACCATGGTCCGTTCACCATCGGCAAGGACGCGGAAGCCGCCGTCAAGGCCGCCGCCATGACCGAAGAGGTGGCGCACACCATGTGGGCCGCCAAGCAGCTCGGAGACATCATCCCGATCTCCCAGGAAGACATCGATAGCCTTAACGACCGCTACACCAACGTCTACGGCCAGCACTGACGTAGCGGAAACCGAAACGACAAACCCAACAACGAAGTAAGGAACAATCCAACATGGCAATGGAAAACCCATTTGAAGGCAAGGAAATCTGGTTCGGCGTCGGATCGCAGGACCTCTACGGCGAGGAGGCGCTGCGCCAGGTGGCCCAGCAGACCGGCGAGATGGTCGACTTCCTCAACGCGACCGGCAAGATCCCGGCCAAGATCGTGCTCAAGCCGACCCTGAAGTCCTCCGACGGCGTCAAGGCCTTCATGACCGAAGCCTCCGCCAACCCGAACGTCATCGGCGTGATCACCTGGTGCCACACCTTCTCCCCGGCCAAGATGTGGATCCGCGGCCTCGAAGTGCTGACCAGCCGCTGCTGCAGCTGGCCACCCAGCACCACAAGGAAATCCCGTGGGAGACCATCGACATGGACTTCATGAACCTGAACCAGGCCGCCCACGGCGACCGTGAGTTCGGCTACATCGTGTCCCGTCTCGGCATTCCGCGCAAGATCGTCGTCGGCCACTACACCGATCCGGGAAGTCGCCGAAAAGGTCGGCACCTGGGCTCGCGCCTGCGCCGGCTGGGATGCCTCCCAGAACATGAAGGTCATGCGTTGGGGCGACAACATGCGCAACGTGGCCGTCACCGAAGGCGACAAGACCGAAGCCGAGCGCGTGTTCGGCGCTTCGATCAACACCTGGGCCGTCAACGACCTCGTCGCCGCCTACGAGAAGGTCAAGGACAGCCAGGTCAAGGACCTCATCGAAGACTACAAGGCCAAGTACGACGTGGCCCCCGAGCTGCTTGATTCCCGCTACGATGAGCTGTTCATCGCAGCCAAGGAAGAGGCCGCCATGGTCAACATGATGCGTGAGAACGGTTGCACCGCCGGCGTCGACAACTTCGAAGACCTCGGCACCCTGCCGCAGCTGCCGGGCGTCGGCCCGCAGCGCTTCCCGTCCGAGTACGGCTGGGGCTTCTCCGCCGAAGGCGATTGGAAGACCTCCGTGCTGGTGCGCATCGGCGCCGTGATGGGCTACGGCCTTGAGGGTGGCGCCTCCCTGATGGAGGACTACTCCTACAACTTCGTGCCGGGCAACGAGTTCGACATGGGCTCCCACATGCTGGAAGTCTCCCCGTCCATCGGCACCATCGCCAAGCCGAAGCTGGCCATCTACCCGCTGGGCATCGGCGGCAAGTCCGACCCGGTCCGTCTGGTGTTCTCCGGCAAGCCGGCCGACGCCGTCGTGGTCTCCATGGCCGACGAGCGCGAACGCTTCCGCCTGCTCATGGACGAGGTCACCATCGTCGAACCGCAGGGCTCCCTGAAGAACCTGCCGTGCGCCCGCGCCGTGTGGAAGCCGAAGCCGGACCTGAAGACCGCCGTGCAGTGCTGGATCACCGCCGGTGGCTCCCACCACACCTGCATGACCACGTCCGTCGGTCGTGAGGCTTGGGAGGACTTCGCCCGCATCGCCGGCGTCGAACTCGCCGTCATCGACGAGAACACCAACGCCCGCCAGTTCGAGAAGGAGCTGGAGCTGAGCGAAATGTACCACCGCCTCAACAACCGTCACTGAAATAACGGAGCGTTAACAGCACGGCAGGAAACTTGACGTACCTTCGTACGCCGGCGTTTCCTGCCGCACTGTTACCGCACGCGTTATCTCAGCGATACGGGGTGCGCTTAAAAAACAGCACGGCGGGGAAGTTGACGTACTTTTGTACGCAGCGTTCCCCGCCGTGCTGTTTTTGTTTACCTATGTGCGGCTCAGCGCTTGCCGGCGTACAGCTGCTGGTCGATCACGTCGGCGAACACGCGGTTCACTGCCGGACGTACCACCTTCAGCGACGGCGTCAGGCACTTGTTCTCCTGCGTGAACTGCGCATCCAGCACCACGAACTTACGCACGGATTCGGCGCGCGAAACCGTCGCGTTCGCCTTGTCCACATACTTCTGAATCTCGTCATGAACGGCGGCGGTAGCCGCCACGCGGTCAAGCGGCGTATCCGCGGACAGGCCCACGGACGGCAGCCAGGCCGCCAATCCTTCCAGATCGAGCGTGACCAGCGCGCCGATGAACGGACGATTATCGCCCACCACCACGGCATGCTCCACAATCGGACACTTCGCAATCTCCTGCTCCATCGGAATCGGCGACACGTTCTTGCCGCCGGCGGTGATGATGATGTCCTTCTTGCGGCCCGTAATCGTAATACGACCCTCATCGTCGATCGACGCAAGATCGCCGGTGCGCAGCCAACCGTCCTCGGTGAACACCTCGGCCGTTTTCTCCGGCAGATTGTGGTAACCCATGAACACGTTCGGTCCCTTGACCTGCAGCTCGCCATCGTCGGAAATACGCACGGACGATCCCGGCGCAGGCTGGCCGACGGTACCGATCGCATTGTCCGTGACGCGGGTCGCGGCAAACGGCGCCGCGGTTTCCGTCATACCGTAGCCCTGGATCATCGGCAGGCCGATGCCATTGAAGAAATGCGCCAGCGACACGTCCAGCGGAGCGCCACCGCACGCCACATAACGGATACGCGGGCCCAACGCGCCACGCACGGTGTGGTATACGGACGCCTCATACGACAGGTGTTCGGCGGTCTGCTTCATGGTCGGTTTCTCGCCAGCCTGCTGCATGCGCGACCAGTCGCGCGCGGATTCGGCGGCCTTGAGGAACAGGCGGCCCTTCCAACCCATGCCGGCCTTGCGGGAAGCCGCGTTGTACACCTTCTCGAACACGCGCGGCACGCCCAGAAGGTACGTCGGCTCGAACGAACGCACATCCGGCAGCAGCGTCTTGGTGTCCGGCAGATAGCCGACCACGCCGTCATCGGAAGCGATCGACGCGTACTGGATGAAGCGCGCGAAGCAGTGGGCGAGCGGCAGGAACAGCAGCAGACGCGGATGGTCTTCAAGAATCATCTCGTGCAGCGCAAGGCTGCCGGCACGCGTGATCGACACGAAATTGCGATGCGACAGCTCGGCACCCTTCGGTGCCCCCGTGGAACCGGACGTGTACACGATGGTGGCCAGATCGTCGGCACGCACCGACGCGATACGCTCGTCCAGCTCTTCGTCGGACACGGTGACGCCCAATCCCTCCAGCGCGCCCATGGCATTGGCGTCGAGCATCAGAATATGCTTCAGAGACGGGCAGCGGCCAATCACGGAATCAAGACGGTCGAAGCGTTCGCGATCGTCGGCGATGGCGAGCTTCACGTTGGAATCGTTGAGAATGCGTTCGGCCTGCGCCGCGGAATCGGTGTCATAGATCGGCACATTGACCGCGCCGATTGCGGCCAGTGCGAAATCAAGCACGCCCCACTCGTAACGGGTGGTGGAGAAGAGGGTGACGGCATCCCCCTTGCCGATGCCGAACGCGATCAGGCCTTTGGCCGCGGAGAGCACGTTCTTGTGGAATTCGCCGGTCGTCACCTTGGTCCACTGGCCCGGAGCGGTTTTGCGTTCCGCGATCACGGTGTCTTCGCCGGTGCGCTTGATGCGTTCGGTAAGCAGGGAGTAGATGGATTCGTCGTCGCGTACTTCGACGGATGCGCCCGGGGTCGTGTACTCGGTGAGCATGAAGTGTTCTCTTTTCTTGCGTTTCCGCGGTTTTCGTGGGTTTTGCGATATATGCGATCGCTGCGATTGCGGTGATCGGTGACGTGCTTTTCGCGTCCTGTGTCGCGCCTCGCATATCGTAAGTTACGGTGACGTAAGTCCGCATTGTAAGAAACAACAAGAAATACGGCGACGGGTTTGTTTGAACTGACAAAGTGGCACGAAACGTCAACGGAACGGGGGATTGGTACACGGATGCATCATCTCGAAAAAAGGTTTGACGCGTTCGATCGCAGGGTGTCCAACGGGTTGCGCGACGGGTTCGAGAGGGGTGGCCCTTACGGGCGAAAACGGTGGAAAATGCGGCAAAACTGGGCGGAGTGACGTTGCGAACCACGACATGTTCCGTGTACACTCAAGTTTGGCGCAACTACCCCTTGCGCCTAGGCTGTTTGCTCAACGGCGAACATTCAGCCGCCTCACTTTTCGCCGTTCCCTTGGTTTTCTGTGGTTTTGCTGTTGTGCATTTGCTTGCGAGTTCTGATGGTTTTCTAGATTTTTCCGACGATTTTCTGCGATTGCCGTTCCGTCATTGCCTTTCGTCGGTATGCCCGATACGCTTGGAGCGGATGGCGGGATTGCAAACGATTGGAAAAGGGGCATGATGTTCGACAAGCGGCTGTTTTCCTTGGCTGACGGCGTCGGTCGATTGATCGCGGCGAAAGTCGCCTGCCAATGGCTGGGCCTCGTGGCCAACATCGCCTTCGTCGTGGCTGTGGTGCGTATGCTGCAACCGCTGTTCGCGCCCGTACCGTCCGCCACCGCGCCCTGCATCGCCATTATTCTTATTGCCGCGGTCGTGCGATTCGTCACCATTCGCGCCGCCGCACGTTTCGGTAGCGAGGCCGCCGAACGCGTCAAACTCGCGCTGCGTGAGAAACTGTTCAATAAGATGCTCGCGCTCGGCCCGTCCTACGCGCAGCGCGTGCGCACCGCCGGCGTGGTGCAGTCCGCGGGCGAAGGCATCGAACAAATCCAAAGCTTCTTCGAACTGTTCCTGCCGCAACTGTGCTACGCCGTGCTCGCCCCCATCACGCTGTTCGCCGTGCTTGCGCCGATCGACCTGCCCACCGCCGCGACGCTGCTCGCCTGCGCGCCGCTCATCGTGCTCATCGTCGGCATGGTGGCGATGCGTGCTGCCCGCGTATTCAAGAAATACTGGGGCAAATACACGGATATGGGCGCCGCGTTCCTCGACAATCTGCAGGGACTTGAGACGCTGAAAACCTTCGACGCGGACGAGCGCGCCGCACGAGTCATGGACGAGAAGGCCGAACAGTTCCGCGTGATGACCATGAACGTGCTGCAGATCCAACTGCGTTCGCTCACGGCGATGGATGCCGTGGCGTACGGTGGCGCGGCCGCCGGCATCGGCGTTGCGGTATGGCGATTCGTATCCGGCTCGCTCTCGCCGTCTGGCGTTTTCGCGCTGTCCGGCGTGCTGCCGCTTGGTTTGACGCCGATCGCCGCGGTATTGCTGACGATTCTGCTAGCCGCCGATTTCTTCATTCCGCTGCGACAGCTCGGCTCGTATTTCCACGTTGCGATGAACGGCATGACGTCCACGAAACGTATTTTCGCGCTGCTCGACGCGCCCGAACCGGAGCATGGCAGCAAGGAACTGCCGGAATTCGGGGCTTCCGGGCGTGGTGTCGGCGTGGAGTTTCGTGGTGTTTCGTACCGGTATGCGGACGCGGATGTGGATGCTGGGGGTGCTGCTGGTGCGGGGCCTGACGCTGGGTCTGCGGGTGCCGGTGTTGCGAGTCCCCGTCGTATCATCGTCCACATCGCATTCCGATATGCGGAACGCGGATGTGGACAGCGTTGATGAGGGCGGCGGCGCGGGTGACGCGCGCGAAACGCGCTACGCCTTGCGCAACGTGGCCCTCCGTGCGCTGCCCGGCGAAGTCACTGCGATCGTCGGGCCATCCGGTTCCGGCAAGTCCACAGCCGTCCAGCTGCTTGCCGGCACGCTTGTCGGATATGAAGGCGATGTGCTGCTGTCCGAAATGCCATCCGGAATGCAGGACGAAGTGCTGGGCGCTATGTTAAGCAGTGCGGCGCCGGATGACAGTGAAACCCTGAAATCGCACCAAATCCGCGACCCTCACCGCAGCATCGCTCACCCGCGAAATCTCCATCGTCTCCGCGCACAGCCACCTGTTCGCCGGCACCCTGCGCGACAACCTGCTCATGGCCCGCGCCGACGCCACCGACAACGAGCTGTGGCAGACGCTGGAAGCCGCGCATATCGACGATTTCGTGCGCGCGCAATCGCGAGGACTCGATATGCCGATCACGCAGGACGGCGCGAATCTGTCCGGCGGGCAGAAACAGCGCATTGCGATCGCCCGTGTACTGTTGCGCAGGTCGGCCGTCTATATTTTCGACGAGGCGACCAGCAGCGTCGACGCGGACAGCGAAACGTTGATTTTGCAAACGATTCGCGCGCTCGCCGACGCCGGCGCAACCGTGCTGATGGTCACGCACCGCATGGCGAACGCGGCCGACGCGGACCATGTCGTAGTGTTTGATGGGGGTGTCGTCGTCGAGCAGGGCGCGCATGACGATCTCATGGCCGCGGACGGCACGTATGCCAAGCTGTTCCGGGCGCAGGAAAGCGTGGAACGGGTGGGATTGTCTGGTCGCGTCGCGCCGCGCGTATCGCGTATGACTCATGCGTCTGGTGCGTTTGCCGTGTCTCGGATGTCTGGTTCCGCCGAATCGAACGCCAGTGGCGCCAAATCGGACATGCCAACAACCCAAGTCATCGCCCGCTTGCTGCGCGAAGTCGGCCCACTGCGCAAACCCATGGCCATCGCCTGCGCGTGCGGCATCCTCGGCCACCTCGCCGCCACGTTCCTGCCGGTTTTCGGCGTCGCCGCGCTGTTCGCCGCAGCTGGCGCAAAAGTCTGGAATCTCAGCCTTCCTGCGGCAATCGCAGCCATGATTATCTGCGCACTGATCCGCGGCGGCATGCGCTACGCCGAACAGTACATGAACCACAATGTCGCCTTCCGCCTGCTCGCGCTGTTCCGGTCGAAAACGTTTGCCGCGCTGCGTCGCCTCGCGCCCGCCAAACTGTCCGGCAAAGGCAAAGGCGACCTGATCGCGCTGGTCACCACCGACGTCGAACTGCTGGAAATCTTCTTCGCGCACACCATTTCGCCGGTTGTCATCGCCATCGCGACCACCGTGCTTTACACGGTCGCATTGCTTACGTTGAGTCCTGCGATCGCTGTCACGCTGGTCATCGCGCACCTGACCGTCGGCATCGTGCTGCCGAAACTCTTCGCCACGGCGGTAGGTGGTCTCGGTGGGGATATTCGCCGCGAATCCGCCCAACTTGATGACGAAATGCTCGACGATATGCGCGGTCTCGACGAAATCATCCGATTCGGCCAAGGCCATGCGCGGCTTGCCGGCATCGCGTCACGCACGCGCTCGCTCTGGAGCCGCCGTGCCCGGCTGAGTGCCAAGAATGGCGATTTCGCAGGCTTCGGCGCGGTGCTGGTCGTACTGTTCACTGCCATCGCGGCATTGCTGGCGATGGTCACGTCCGGTGCGACGATGCCGATCGCTTCCGCCGCTTCCGCTGCAGCTGCGACCATCCAGACCGTCCTTTCCGCGCCCGCCGCCCGCCTGACCGCCGCTTTCGTGCTGCTGGCCAGCTCGTTCGGTCCGACGCTCGCGTTGAGCGCGCTGCCGGCCAATCTCACGCAAACGTTTGCAGCCGCCCGCCGCCTGTTCGCGCTGATGGACGAAACCCCCGCAGTGGAGGAGCGGGGCGATTTCCTGCCGCGCTACCACGGCATGTCCATGCACGACGTCACGTTCGGCTACGGCAATTCGAGCGAGGCTCCAACTTCCGGAAGCGATGCGGATGCCCCCGAGTCGTCCGCCGAGCCAATCCTCAACCACGTCTCGTTCGACATACCACAACACGGCATCCTCGGCGTCCAAGGCCCGTCCGGCCGCGGCAAATCGACCCTGCTGAAACTGCTCATGCGTTACTGGGACCCGCAATCCGGCTTAGTCGCATTGTCCGAGGTGCCACTGCCGCAGATCGACGCGCATCATCGCCGTCGCGTGCAAACGATGATGGGGCAGGAAACCTACCTGTTCGACGGCACTATCCGTGAAAACCTGCTCATGGCCTGCGATATGGGCGGTGCGGATAGGGCTGATAATGCTGGCGATCCGGACGATTCCGCGACTTCCGGCAGAGCGCTCCTTACCCCGCCCGCTCCTCCCGTTTCGTGGAATGCCGCTGATTCCGTGCTTTCCACCCGGACGCCCCTTTCTGTCGGTGATGACGTGCTGCGCGCCGCGCTCGCCAAGGCTTCCACGCTTGAACTGGTCGACTCGCTCCCGCAGGGCCTGATACCCCCGTCGGCGAGTTGGGCGGGCGGCTTTCAGAGGGTGAACGGCAACGCATCGGCCTGGCTCGCGTCTTCCTGCGCAACGCGTCGCTGGTGTTGTTCGACGAGCCGACGAGTCGCCTCGACGCCTACAACGAATCCGTGATTCTGCAATCGATTGACGCGTTGGCGCAGCAGGGGAGCGCGGTGCTGCTCGTCTCGCACCGCGATTCCACCATGCGTATCGCGGACCGCATCGTGCGCATGTGAGCTGGCGCGTGCGGATTGCGAACTGATGCGGCGAGCCGATGCGTGCGAACTAGTGTGTGAATCGGCGTAATGCGGGGCCTGGTGAGGTGCCCATGCCCATGCGGCCGCATACGGACGCGTCGCACGTCCGCAATGTGGTCGTATGAAAATCGCATGTCATTCGTGTTTCCTATAGCGCGCGCGACGGCGTACGGAAGCGGACGAATCGAAAGCCATGGTCGCAGGTAAAGCAAGAAAAACGGACGAAACCGACGAAATGTCGGCGGAATCGAAATCATAAGCCAATGAAACAATCATGAAAATAAGGTTGCAAATTTAGCAAAACCGACTTTTTGGTAGGTTATAAGATTCAGTTCGCGTGAAATCGAAATGGGAAATCGTTAGTATCGATAGCAAACGATTATTTTCGACGAAAGGCTGGCGATGGCCAACAACAGGAACGAACTGAACAAGAATCTGGCACAGATGCTCAAGGGCGGCGTAATCATGGACGTCACCACCCCCGAACAGGCGAAAATCGCACAGGACGCGGGCGCATGCGCGGTGATGGCGCTCGAGCGTATCCCGGCCGACATCCGCGCTGCCGGCGGCGTCTCCCGCATGAGCGATCCGGCCATGATCAAGGGCATTCAGGAAGCCGTGTCCATCCCGGTCATGGCCAAGGTGCGTATCGGCCACATCGCCGAAGCCCGCATCCTGCAGGCCATCGAAATCGACTACATCGACGAATCCGAAGTGCTCTCCCCCGGCCGACGACGTGTACCACATCGACAAGAACCAGTTCGACGTGCCGTTCGTGTGCGGCGCGAAGAACCTGGGCGAGGCGCTGCGCCGCATCGCCGAGGGTGCGTCCATGATCCGCACCAAGGGCGAGCCGGGCACCGGCGACGTGATCCAGGCCGTGCGTCACATGCGCACCATGAACAAGCAGATTCGCGAACTCGTCGGCCTGCGCGACGACGAGGTGTACGAGGCCGCCAAGCAGCTGGCCGTGCCGTACGACCTGGCCAAGTATGTGCACGAAAACGGCCGTCTGCCGGTCGTCAACTTCGCAGCCGGCGGCGTTGCTACCCCGGCGGACGCCGCGCTCATGATGCAGCTCGGTGCGGAAGGCGTGTTCGTCGGCTCCGGCATCTTCAAGTCGGGCGACCCGGCCAAGCGCGCCGCCGCCATCGTGCAGGCCACCGCCAACTGGCAGGACGCCGATCTGCTCGCGCGCCTGTCCGAGAACCTCGGTGAGGCCATGGTCGGCATCAACGAGGACGAGATCCAGACCATCATGGCCGCCCGCGGCGAATGATCTGTTGATTCGTCGATTGCTTGATTGCTTGCAATTCCGCGAGGATTACATAAGCCGGTCGTGTGATCTACTTTGAAGGACTCGGTGGGTGCGTGTGATTTTCGGTGCTGCACGTGCCTGCCGCTTTTTGTTGTGATGTTCGGCGATTCACCGAACGATTTGTTGAACAACCTGAATGAGGAGCATCCGTTGGTTGTAGCAGTTGAATACATTTCAAAGGAAGAGTCGGCCGACGTCGCCGCAGGCTCGGCATCCGCGAAGCACGGCGTGACCGGCATTCTGGCGGTGCAGGGCGCGTTCGCCGAGCATGCGGCCATGCTGGATCGTCTTGGCGTGCCGTGGAAACTGTTGCGTGCCGCCGAGGATTTCGACGATTCGATCGACCGGGTGATTCTGCCCGGCGGCGAGAGCACCACGCAGGGCAAGCTGCTGCGCTCCACCGGCCTGTTCGAACCCATCGCAGCGCACATCGCCGCCGGAAAGCCGGTATTCGGCACTTGCGCCGGCATGATTCTGCTAGCCCGCAAGCTGGATAATGATTCGAACATTTACTTTGGCGCGCTTGACGCCGTCGTGCGACGCAATGCGTACGGCCGTCAGCTTGGCTCGTTCGCCGCCACCGCCGATTTCGGCTCTGCTACTGGCGATTCCGCCGTTTTGGTTGAGCCGGGCGAACGTGTGCCGGGGTTCGCTGATTCCGCGTCGGGCGCGGGTTCGACTACTGAGATTTCCTCCGATTCCATCGTGCTGAAGGATTTCCCGCTAGTGTTCATTCGTGGACCGTTTGTGGCCGAGGTTGGGTCGGCCGCGACCGTTGAGACCTCGGTGAGCGGCAATGTGGTCGGTCTGCGCCAAGGCAAGATTCTCGCCACGGCGTTCCATCCCGAACTCACCGACGACACCCGCATTCACGAGCTCTTCCTGAGTCTCTAGATTCCGGCTCGTCGCGCACGTCTTGCGATTTTCGCCCGTTTCGTTCGTCCGTGAGCGAAAGGGGGATTCGTTCCGTATGGTTTCCTACCCTTTTTCGCTCATGTCTTGCGATTTTCATGCGTTTCGGCCGTTCGTGAGCGAAAAGGGGTGTGGCGCGCCGGTCCTTTCGTTTGCGTTTCCTTGATTTTCCAACGATTTCGATTTTGCGTTTGACGTGATTTTGCGCACGTCCTGCGATTTTCGCACGTTCCGTCTGTTCGTGAGCGAATGGGGGTATCGTCCCGTACGGCCTTACGCCCTCTTTTGCTCACGTCTTGCGTTCCGGGCCCATTCCGCCCGTTCATAAACGGAACGTCCAAGCGAAATACACAAGCAGAAATGCGGGGAATCGCACAGAAATCCTATCCCCGCTTGTCCACTGATTTATACACACTCCATGCCGCAGCGTGCCGTGCCGGCACAAAGCATCTACCATAATCGCAAGTTATCCCCGCCTGACACGCCGAAGACACGCCGAACATGTGTATTTTCTGCGTTCTCCGACCACAACCCCGGTGCAGCTGGACATCGAATCGGCGGAAGCAATACCTTCGGACCATGAATGGTATCAACGATGTGAATGGTCCGAACGGACAACAGCACTATAAGCCGTTGGAGGCGCAGTCGATCGCGCAACGGCAGCAGGAGGTGTGGAACGTATGCCGCGCGTTGAAAGATCGTAACGAGTTGTATGGCGTGCTGACGCGGAACTCCGCGATCGCAATGTGGGGTGTGCCAGATCCGTCGATGGATTCGGCGCGGACGGCAGATGGTGTTCCCGTGGTTCATGTCGTGGTACAGACCGCGCGAAACCGCCGAAAAGGTATTCCGGGAGTGGTCGCGCATGTATGGAAAGGGCTGTCCGAAGAACATATCTGTCATACGCAAGACGGCATCGACGTGCTTGCTCCAGAGCCGACATGGGCTTCAATGGCGGAAACGTTGAGCGTTGATATGCTGGTCGAATTGGCTGAATCGCAGATGCGTCATGGGCGGACGACGAAGGAAAAACTTGCCGTTTTCCTCGAGGGAAATTCCTTTCGTGGCCGTCGCAAGTGCCAACTGGCATTGTTGCTGGTGGAATCGGGCAGTGATTCGCCCAAAGAGACCGAATTGCGATTGTGCTTACTGTCGTATGGTCTGTCTGGTTTCGCTGTTGGATACGTGGTTTCGGGAATTTCGTTTGAGAATGGGGCTGCGGTCACGCTCGATCTCGCTGATCCGGAATTGAAGATCGGCATTGAATATGATGGCGACCACCACCGTATGGATAAGATGCAGTGGCGTCGCGATGTTTGGAAGCGCCGTCAACTGGAAAGTATGGGATGGACGATTGTCGCGGTCACCCAACTGGATTTGTCGGATGAACCGCATCGTGCCGCGCTCGCCATGAACGTCGCCATGATTCGTGCGCGTAAATCGGGTCATCCGGTTGCGTTGCATACGCCGGTTTCCTGGTAGAAATGCTCTCTTCGCGGCTTGAAAGGCTGATTATGTCGAGGCTGCCGCATTGGTGATTTGGCGCATCCTATGCTGGCTCGTGATCCTGTGTGGCGGGGTGCTGTTTCCTCTGCATTTGATGAGGGTATTGCTGGTTCTGTTTTTATGAGATTCGTGGCTTTTCGCTCACGTCCTGCGATTTCGTCCCGTTTCGTCGTTCCGTGAGCGGATGGGGGTGTTCTCCCGTCCTGCACCACCCTCTTTCGCTCACGTCTTGCGGAAAATTGACTTTCGTCCGGATGTGTGCGAAAAGCGATATCGAATGAGGGCGATTCTGCCAGTCGAGCGCCAGTCGATCGCAAATGAGCGTAACTAATCGCGAGCGAATGCCAGCCGGTCGCAGTCGATCGCAAATACATGCGTATGTCTGGATTTGACAGAATCGCAAAAGTATTTAAGATTAAAAATATCAAATGGTACACGGTTGTACCAAATACGTTCGGAAAGGCAATGACGTGCAGATTCATACCGGCAAACCCGCCGTACCCACCGCAACCCCCAATCGCCAGCCTTTCGCATGGCCGAAACTGCTGACGGAAAACGGCCGCGGTATCGCATTCGGCGGCGACTACAATCCCGACCAATGGCCTGAGGAAATCTGGGACGACGACATCCGCCTGATGGACAAAGCCGGCGTCAACACGGTGGCCCTTGCCATCTTCAGCTGGGACCGCATCCAACCGCAGGAAAATCGCTGGGACTTCGGCTGGCTCGATCGCATCATCGACAAGCTCGGCAAAGCCGGCATTGCAACAGACCTCGCCTCCGCCACGGCCACCGCGCCGCTGTGGCTGTACGAAAAGCATCCCGAAGTGCTGCCGTGCGACAAATTCGGCCACCCCGTCAACGCCGGCTCGCGCCAATCGTGGAGCCCGACCAGCCCGGTATTCAAGGAATACGCGCTCACCCTGTGCCGCAAGCTCGCCGAACGCTACGGCGCCAACCCGTACGTGACCGCCTGGCACATGGGCAACGAGTACGGGTGGAACAATCGCAATGACTACTCCGACAACGCGCTCAACGCCTTCCGCCTGTGGTGCGAACGCAAGTACGGCACCATCGGCGCGCTCAACCAGGCGTGGGGCACCACTTTCTGGGGTCAGGAAATGAACAGCTTCGACGAAGTGCTCATCCCACGGTTCATGGGCGCCGATTCCATGGTCAACCCCGGTCAGAAGCTCGATTTCGAGCGATTCGGCAACGACATGCTTCTCGACTTCTACAAGGCCGAACGCGACGCGATCGCCGAAATCTGCCCCGACAAGCCGTTCACCACGAATTTCATGGTCTCCACCGACCAGTGCTGCATGGATTACGCTGACTGGGCCAACGAAGTGAACTTCGTCTCGAACGACCACTACTTCCACGAAGGGGGTGAGATGCACCTTGACGAACTGGCATGTTCCGACGCGCTGATGGACTCGTTCGCACTCGGCAAGCCCTGGTATGTCATGGAACACTCCACTTCCGCCGTGCAGTGGAAGCCGCTCAACATGCGCAAGCGCAAGGGGGAGACGGTGCGCGATTCCCTTGCACACGTTGCCATGGGCGCCGACGCCATCAACTTCTTCCAGTGGCGCGCGTCCGCATTTGGCGCCGAATCCTTCCACTCCGCCATGGTTCCGCACGCGGGAGAAGACACGAAGCTATTCCGTCAGGTGTGCGAGCTGGGCGAAACGTTGCAAACATTGGCCGATGCGGGTGTGCAGGGTAGTGAGCTGGAACGCTCTGACACGGCGATCCTGTTCAGCGCCGAATCGGAATGGGCTACCCGTTCCCAAACCCTGCCGAGCATGAAACTCAACCATTGGCACGACGTGCGCGACTGGTACCGCGCGTTCCTCGATGCCGGCACGCGCGCCGACATTATGCCGCTGAAATACGATTGGAGCGATTACAAGACCGTCGTTTTGCCGACCGTCCTGATGCTGAGCGCCGTCGATACGCGGCGATTGGCCGATTTCGCGGCGGCCGGCGGCAGGGTGGTGGTCGGTTACGCGACCGGCCTGATCGACGAGAATTTCCACACGTGGCTCGGTGGCTACCCGGGTGCCGGCAACGGCCTGCTGCGCGATATGCTGGGCATCCGCGGCGAGGAATTCAACATCCTCGGCAGTGGCGTGGAAGGCGAGCCGGAGGCGATTCGGCTGGGTGCCGGCGGTGAGGTTGCGCTGGAAGATGCAGCCGCGCTGAACGGCGCCACGACCCGCCTGTGGCAGAACGACGTGACCGTTACCGGCGATCGCACGCAAGTCCTCGCCATGTACGCAGGCGAGGAGGCCGACGAATGGGAGCTCGACGGCATGGCCGCGGTCACCCGCAATCCGTACGGCGCGGGCGAAGCGTATTTCGTCGGTTGTGACCTGGACGTGGCCGATTTGACGAAGCTGATTCGGACATATCTTGCGGCACCGGCACAATCGCAGCAATCGCAAGCCAATACCGACGTTCTGCACACCGTGCGCAAGTCTGCCGACGCCGCGTTCGATTTCTATCTGCCGCGCGGCAAGAAGGAAGTCGAATTGCAGGGCGTCGAGGGCGAGCCGGTCGTCCTGTTCCAGACGGAACGGGGTGAGGAAAACGGCTCGTATACCGTGCGCCGCAACGGGGTTCTCGTGGTGAGGCGCTAGAATCGTCCCTGTAGCAGGGATACTGGGCAGTATTTCGAAGCGTATCGGGGGAACCATGAGCGAAGCGAGACCTTTCGCGTCTCAAACCGGCAAATCGCCATCAGAAAAGAAGCGCGTCACTTTGCGTGACGTGGCCGAAGAGGCCGGAGTGTCCCTCAAAACCGCGTCGAACGTCATCAACCACACCGGCCGTATGACCGACGCCACACGCGAAAAAGTGCAGAAAGTCGTGGATCGGCTCGGCTATCGCATCAACGTGTCCGCCCGCAACCTCAACCGTGGGCGGACCGGCTTCATCACGCTCGCCGTGCCATGCCTGACCGCCCCCTATCTTGCGGGGCTCGCCAATCGGGTGATCGACATCGCGCGCATCTACGACTACTCCGTGTACGTCACCACGTACGCCGAGGGCACGTCGCGCGGCGCCGCCTCGCTCCTGCGCAACTTCAACGCCACCGTTTCCGACGGCATGATCCTGTCGCTGTCCGAAATGGAGGACCTTACCCCCGAAGACCTGTCTGTGGATTTTCCGCTGGTTTGCGTGGGCGCGCGATTCACGCATCACAAGGCGGACCACGTC
>VOFH01003379.1_pt1 | contig 35907 bp, 52 predicted proteins | sample 5384091 | NCBI WGS metagenome assembly VOFH01 (sample SAMN12384727, study PRJNA508395) | human gut metagenome | isolation source: healthy gut G | host: Homo sapiens
TTTATAGATGGCACAATGGCTGTGACATTCTTACCAATCTGGGTCATACGAAGTACCACATCTCCAATATAGATCATCATTCCTACCGGCAGAGAGCGGAAATCAATACCTTCTACCACCAGATTTTCACCAAAGCCCCATCCTCTACCTGGGCACCGCGCTCATTAAACTCTTTTTACCTTATCATAGGATAAAGGCTTACCTGACGGTGCCATTTACCAGCATGGGCATCTCCTTCAATACCAAAATTTTAAGAAAATGTCCTTCCGGTACAGAATGTTTTTTCAACACCTTTTTTTCACTGGTACAGACCGCTTTTACCACGCCTTCCGGGCCCTTTTTTTCCAGTTATTTCCATTTTATCTTATCCTCCAATTGAAATCATATTATGAGCTTCCAGCTGATCTCACCTGGCTTTTCAAAGCAGTGGGTTGCAGGTTTTTCATAAATTGCCCTTGTAAGTGCTTCCTGCAGCTTCTCCTGAAGCTTTTCATCCCTTACATCTCTGCCCGCCTGCCAGATATAATGTGTATCTTCTTCTGGTCTTTCCTGTCCTTCTCTTAAAATACTTCTTAGGTCTGTTCCGTCATCATAACAGAGACAGATTTTACATGTCCCTGGGATGTTAAACGGACTCTGTTGCAGGAAGAACAGAATTTCCCATGAATAGCGCCGATCAGGCCAATGCTTCCCTTAAATCCAGAAGCCTTATAATATACAGCCGGCCCAAAGCCATGGACTGTGCTATCTTCTGCCGTATCCGGATATGTCTTTTTCATATTTTCAAGAAGCCAGTTGGCGATCAATGGTCTTAAACTGCCTGCCATAGCTAATGGGCATCATTTCTATAAAACGCAACATCCACAGGATAGCGCTTTGCAAGCTCTGCTACCTGCTGCCAGTTTTCCTGAGGTGAAAGCCCCAGCTTTTTTCCGCCTGTCTGTAGCTGTCTGAAATCAACGGAAACTGCATCGATCTTAACTGGGACTGGCAGATCTTCTGTTTTTTTCAATGACTTTCATTACCTCAGACAGTTTGTCCTGGCCCGTTATCTTCATAAAGTACCGGGTCTACTGTATCCAGACTGATATTAACTGCATCCAGTCCTGCATCTAACAGCTGGTCCAGATACTGCGCTAACTGGACTCCGTTGGTAGTCAGCGTTACCTTTTCGATGCCAGGTATATTTTTTAAGCATCTTTACCAGCTGGGGCAGCTTTTTCTTGCCAATGGTTTCCCCACCGGTTACTGATCTTTTTAATTCCCAGGAAGCCGCTGCAATGGCAATGGCTTCAAATTCTTCCAAAGCTAAAACATCCCAGCGCGGCATACAGTCAATTCCATCCGGCATGCAATATTTACATCGCAGGTTACATCGGTCTGTAATGGAAAACCGCATGGTCGATCTCTCTTCCATTCTGTCCTTCATCAGCATCCCTGCTTTCTCGGGTTGACAACTCACCGCTTTTTCCGCCGGATTTATGCTCCAGGTAAATATTCCCATTTCCATGGACTTATCCACTGCCTTACACATATCATAAATAGTAAGAAGGGCAATATTTACACCAGTCAGTGCTTCCATCTCTACACCGGTCTTTCCTGTGGTACGTGCTGTACAGACTGCTTCTATCTCATTTGTCTCTTCCTTTATGGTAAAATCCACAGTCAGCTTGGTAAGATTTAATAAGTGGCACAGCGGGATCAGTTCCGAAGTTTTTTCGCACCCATGATACCGGCTACTCTGGCAACTCCTAACACATCTCCTTTGCCATAGTCCCTTCTTCCACTTTTTTTCAGACACTGGGGACTCATATAAATACTTCCCCTGGCAGTAGCTTCCCGCTTTGTCTCTGCTTTTTCGCTTACATCTACCATAAGGGCATTGCCATTTTCATCAAAATGTGTAAATTCCATTTATATTACACTCCTTTTCCAAAGCCGCAGTTAGGAAGGTACAGACCGGACAGTTCAGACACAGTCCGCCAAGTCCCAAAGCAGCCAGTGCTTCTGTTGTTACCTTATCATCTGCCATAACTCTTGGAAGGACCAGATCAAAAATGGTTTCTTTGCATACATAAAACAGCCCGAAGTCCCCTGATCGCTACCGTTCTTGGATCATCTCCTTCTGTTACCTGATAATAAGCTAACATGAACATAGCTCCCGGAAGGACGGGTGCACCGTAAGATACAATATCTGCTCCTGTATTTTTAATAGCAAGAGGTGTTTTATCATCCGGATCCACGCTCATTCCTCCGGTACAGACTACAATATCGGCTCCTTTATGGATCATATCAAGGATAGACGTTGTTACCTTTGTATCATCATCGTTCCAGGTCACATGATCGATGATCTCTGTATCAAATTCTGCCAATTTTCCTTCAATAACAGGTGTAAAGGTATTTTGATCCTTCCGTAGAAAACTTCATTTCCGGTGGTAACGATACCTACTTTTTATGTTTTAAATGGAAGTAGGTTTAAGATCGGCTTGTTTCCTGTTGCCGCCATAGCTGCTTCTTTTGCTTTTGTCATCTTTTTCTTCTTCAATGACAAGTGGGATAATACGGGTTCCTGCTAATTTATCACCTTTTTTTAACGACAAAATTTCCATGGCGGGTAGCGATCATCATCTGACCGAAGCCATTAACTGCCTTCAACCCTTATTATCTACTTTTTAACAGACCGTCACAGGCTGCTGTCAGCTCAATTTTTCCTTCTTTTGCCTGGGAGCGCTCCATGTGTTCCCCCTTTGCACATGGCACAGAGGATCTCTGCACCATCATTTTCATGCAGCATCCCCTCTTCCTTTTCCCATACATAAAGCTGATCCTTTCCCACACTTAAAAGTACCGGGATATCTTCTTTTGTAACAACGTGGCCTTTACGGAAAACCGCATCCTTGGTCACGCCCTTGATGATCTGGGTAATATCATGGCAGAGGACTGCTCCCTCTGCATCTACTGTTTTTGATCAATTTCATAATTATATTTTTATGCAACCTCCCGTTATTATTTTCCGTAAATAACGTATTATTAGAATAGCACCAACACAACTTTTTTGTAAACCTTTTAACAAAACTTCCTGGTGATCTTTTTGATGATCTTTGCAGCAATAACTTTTGGTAATCTAAAAGGGACCTGCAGCATACACATATCTGCAAGTCCCTTTTGAATTACCTGTTTTTGGTTTTTGCCGCACCTTTTCCGATGCATTTTTTCTTACTTTTCTTCTCCCCCAAGAAGCCGTTCAAATACCATATCATATCCGTCACTTCCATAATTGAGAGAACGATTTACACGGCTGATGGTAGCTGTAGAAGCTCCTGTCTTTTCTGCGATCTCCAGATAAGTCTTTCCTTCCCTGAGCATCTTTGCTACTTCATATCGCTGTGAAAGCGACAACAGCTCATTGATGGTGCATACATCCTCAAAGAACTTATAGCACTCCTCCGGATCTTTCAGCGTGAGGATCGCGTCAAATAAATGATCTACGGCTTCTGTTTTGATCTTTTTATTCATTTTTCCTGCTCCTTATATACGTTACCGCCCCAGACGGTCGTTTTATACAATGATATAAATACTATTTACGTCTGTATAATTTTAACATATTAAAGTCTGAAAGTCCATATCTAAAGTATATATCTTTTCTTAAAATCCATATATTCCCACAGAAAAATCTGTGGTATACTAAGAAAGAACATCTTGATCCACTTTTACTATCATTCATTTTCACAATCATTAAAATATAAGGAGATAAGATTATTCATGGAATACCGTATTGAACATGACTCCATGGGCGAAGTCCAGGTTCCGGCTGACCGTTACTGGGGGGCCCAGACCCAGAGAAGTTTCCAGAACTTCCCTATTGGAACCGAAAAATCCCCATGGAAGTAATCCGCGCTTTTGCCATTTTAAAAAAGGCAGCAGCCATTGCAAACAATCGTCTTGGAAAACTGGATGATAAGCGCCTTGCTCTTATTTCCAGGCCTGCGATGAAATACTGGCAGGTAAGCTGGATGACAACTTTCCACTGGCTGTATGGCAGACAGGAAGCGGCACCCAGTCCAACATGAATGTAAACGAAGTGATCGCAGGACGCGGGAATGCTATTTCAGGTGAAAAACTTCTTCACCCAAACGATCATTCCAACATGTCCCAAAGCTCCAACGATACTTTTCCAACTGCCATGCACATTGCTGCAGTTATGGAGATCGAAGACAAACTGTTCCCTGCTATTGACCGCCTGACTAATACATTTACCAGACTGATGGCTGAAAATGAAGGAATCGTAAAAACAGGACGTACCCATCTTCAGGATGCTACCCCTATTTCCTTCTCCCAGGAGATCAGCGGCTGGCGGGAAATGCTCATTAAGTCCAAGGCAATGCTTTCTTTAAGCTTAAAAGGTCTTTACGAGCTGGCTCTTGGCGGCACTGCTGTAGGTACCGGTTTAAATGCCCCGAAGACTTTGATACCAGGAGGTTGCAAAAGCAGTCGCAGAGCTGACTGGAAAAGATTTTGTTACAGCCCCCAATAAATTCCACTCTCTCACCAGTAAGGATGAGCTTGTCTTTGCTCACGGCGCCTTAAAGGGACTGGCTGCTGATATGATGAAGATGGCAAATGACATCCGCTGGCTGTCCAGCGGCCCCACGGTGCGGCCTTGGTGAGATCTTCATTCCGGAAAATGAACCTGGCAGCTCTATTATGCCTGGAAAAGTTAATCCGACCCAGTGTGAATCTGTTACCATGGTAGCAGTCCAGGTCATTGCCAATGATACAGCTGTAGGCATGGCGGCTTCCCAGGGCAATTTTGAGTTAAACGTGTTCATGCCGGTATGCATTTACAATTTCCTGCAGTCTGTACGTCTGCTTACTGACTCATTAAATTCCTTTAATGACCGGTGCGTAAGCGGTATCCGTGCAAACCGGGAAAAGATGGACGAAAACCTCCATCGTTCCCTGATGCTCGTTACCTGCTTAAATCCATATATTGGATATGAAAATGCAGCTAAAACAGCTAAAAAGGCTTATAAAGAGAATATATCCCCTGAAAGAAGCCTGCGTAGAGCTGGGCTTTCTCACCGCTGATAAATTTGATGAGATCTTCCATCCGGAACAGATGGTGTAAGTGATGCTTTCCCCACGTTTTGGGAAAGCAATGAAATGATCAACATTGGTCCCGCCTGCCAAAGCAGACACCAATGCACATCAATGCGGGATCTGTATTTAGAAATATTGTTAATACACACCCCCTGGTGGGGGTGATGTGAGTATAATTAATTATTATAAGGAGACACACACTATGGATATCAATCAGGCTTCCCTTCAGATGCATTATGACCTTCACGGAAAGATCGAGGTAATTTCCCGTAAAAAGATCGAGACCAGAGAAGATCTTTCCCTTGCTTACACACCAGGTGTTGCAGAACCGTGCCGTGTGATCGCAAAAAGATTACGAGCAGTCCTTTAAGCTGACCCGCCGTTCCAACCTGGTAGCTGTTATCACAGACGGAACCGCTGTTTTAGGTCTTGGCGATATTGGTCCTGCTGCCGGTATGCCGGTTATGGAAGGAAAATGCGCCCTGTTTAAAGAATTTGCTGACGTAGACGCATTCCCACTGTGCATCGACTCTAAAGACACCGATACTATCGTCCAGACCATTTACCTGATCTCCAAGAGCTTTGGCGGTATCAACTTAGAGGATATTGCAGCTCCAAGATGCTTTGAGATTGAGCGCCGCTTAAAGGAAATGTGCGACATTCCGGTATTCCATGATGACCAGCACGGAACTGCTATCGTTGTTGCAGCTGCTTTATTAAATGCGATCAAGGTAACAAAGAAAGAAATGGGTAAGTTAAGAATCGTGATCAATGGTGCCGGAGCTGCAGGTATCTCTATTGGCAAGCACCTGATCAACATGGGCTTTGGAAATGTGATCATGTGTGATATTAACGGCATCATCTGCGAAGGCGATGAAGGCTTAAATCCAGGTCAGGAGGAGATCTCCCATATCAGCAACTTAAATCATGAACACGGTAAGCTGGCTGATGCATTAAAGGATGCTGACGCATTTATCGGAGTATCCCGTCCAAATCTGGTTACAAAGGAAATGGTTTCCACCATGAACAACGGTATCGTATTTGCCATGGCAAACCCAACTCCTGAGATCATGCCTGACGAGGCTTTAGCCGGTGGCGCTGCTGTTGTTGGTACCGGCCGTTCCGACTTCCCGAACCAGATCAACAATGTACTTGTATTCCCAGGTGTCTTTAAGGGCGCACTCTGTCCGTGCAAAAAGAGATCACCGAATTAATGAAGCAGAGAGCTTCCTATGCAATTGCCAGCATGATCCCAGATGAGGAACTGACTCCTGAAAATATCATTGCTTCCCCCGTTAAATAAAGGCGTTGCTGATGTAGTTGCAAAAGCTGTTGCTGATACTGCTATTGAGGAAGGCATCGCAAGAATCTAAAACAGAGTATATCTGATAAAGGACTGTGGCAGAATAATCGTGTGTTCTGCCACAGTTTTTACTCTGTATAGCAACATTTTCCCAACTCATGCGGGCAAAACCACTGTGCATACCGTATCCGCCGTTGGCGGATATGGTGCCAGACAGAAAGGAGCAACTACTATGTGTACAGCCGCAACCTACAAGACCAGAGACTTTTACATGGGGCGTACTCTGGATTATGAATTTTCCTATGGGGATGAGATCACGGTCACTCCCAGAAATTATGTATTTTCCCTGCGCCATGGTGGAAAACTTGAAAACCACTACGCTATCATAGGCATGGCTCATGTTTCAGGAGATTACCCTCTTTATTATGATGCCATGAATGAAAAGGGTCTTGGCATTGCAGGCCTGAATTTCGTTGGAAATGCAACATATAAACCTGTAAATCTGGAAACTTCCAAAAAACAGATCACGCAGTTTGAACTGATCCCATTTATACTGGTACCTGTGCTTCTTTAAAAGAAGCGAAAGAAACCCTGGAAAACATGGATCTGGTAGATACACCCTTCAGTCCTCAGCTTCCTGTAGGAAGTCTCCACTGGCTCATTGCCGATGAAACAGGCTCTATTACCGTCGAATCTGTAAAAGAAGGGCTGATGATCTATGACAATCCCATTGGCGTCCTCACCAACAATCCCCCTTTTCCACAGCAGATGTTTCAGTTAAACAACTATATGCACTTATCACCAAAAACAGCCTGCAAATACATTTGCCAAAGGACTGTCTTTAAATGCCTACAGCCGTGGAATGGGCGCTTTAGGTCTTCCGGAGACCTGTCCTCTTCCTCCCGTTTTGTCAGGGTTTCTTATGTAAAATGAATTCCCGGTGCAGCGGGGACGAACTTTCAAGCGTCAGCCAGTTTTTCCACATCCTGGGTTCGGTCGATCAGCAGAGAGGCTGCTGCGAGGTGGCAGACGGAAAATATGAAATAACGCTTTATACTTCCTGCTGCAATGCTGCAAAGGGCATCTATTACTATCACGCCATTTTATGGGAGTTTGAGGTGTTCGAGGATTGCGGGAATTGCGTAGCAATGGAGCAATCCGGTTACATCAGTGAGTGGCAAAATTTACTTTTGACACTCACATCATTTTGATACCAGGGTCAAAAGGTCATAAATCCGATCCGATGCAAGCCAAAAACGCCGGAGTAAGCCATTTTGAAGGAGGATTTTTGAACTTGGGACCCGCCAAAAACATGAGGGGTAAGAAGCCATTTTTGAATTAAAAATGAGCGGATTCAAAAACGGAATGTTTTATAATTGCGGAGTGCAAAGCACGTAGCAATTCGACAGTCGCCAGATAATCCCCATCATCTAACAGAAGGAATTTTTGCTACCGAAAGTTTACATGTTCTTCCATATCATCTACCTGGCGCAGAGTCAGGTGATCGGACTTGGACTCCTTGTGAGCATAGATACAGGCATCATTGTTAGTAATGATCTCCTCACCCTCATAAGTCAGGAAATCCACCCGTATTCCCTTTGCCAAACCCATGATCTTTTTATTTGCTTCACCGGAAGCGGGGAGGGAAAAATCACTTCTCTGTTTTGCAGTTGGTGATCATACCGCCATTGTAAGATAAAATATAGCTTCCAAACCGGGCCAGTTCCAGTTCTTTTGCCAAAGGTTCTACTCCTGCTGTTGGACGGCCTGATGCCAGGACCACGATCTTTTGCCTGCTTCCTGTGCTTTCATAAGGGCTTCTTTGGTCCTTTGGTGTGATGATCTTGTCTCTATTTGTCCAGTGTTCCGTCCAGATCCAGGACGACGCATCTTGTAATCCATATTTAACCTCGCTTTTTTGGTTTCTCATTACTGCTGTGCAGAAAAAAAGGCTGCTATAAAATGGTACTTTTCATTTTTATAACAGCCTTATTATATCCTATAACTTTCTTTTCACCTACAATCAACAAATGATATTTATTTCACATCCAGGATCAATGATGCCACATCTACAGGATTTTCGATCATGCCGGTATCTTCCATAAACTTCTCTGTTTTTTCCATGGCCTCAATATCACTGTCCTTGATCTCCATATTAAAAATCATAAAGACCATACATTTCTTCTACTGCTGCTTCCTCTAAACCAGTTGCTTTTTGCAGTAGCTGCTACTGCTGCTGCGTGGTCTGCATCCATTTTATTAATACCTGCTTCTGGGCAGTAAGGAAAAGCTTTTTACCAGTTCCGGATGTTCTTCGTAGAATTTTTCATCTTGGTTGCAGTAACGATGGTTGCCTCTGTAAGGCCTTCACCGTCTGTTACTACATAATAACCGTCTTTTTCCATATTGTAGGCAGTCGGTCCTGCAAGTAAAGCTGCATCTACTTCCTCCAGCTAAAAGCAGCCTGTGCATCCGGGATTCCCATTGCCATAAATTCAATATCATCCTCTGTCATTCCTTCATTGTTTAAATACGCAACTAACAGTTCATGTAAAATGGTTCCTTTTGGGGACCTGCTACTTTTCTTTCCCTTCAGGTCTTTTTGCCGTTTTAATACTGTCATCCTTTGCAAACAGCTTAAATGCCTTTGGAGAGCGGCTGTAAATGCTCATGATCTTAATATCGGCATCATTGGAAGCAGATAAAATAACAGAAGTTGCGCCTACTGCATTTAAAAACTGGATGTCCCCGGAAGCTAATGCCTGGGTCTGCTCCGGTCCTGTAGTCGATCTGAATACTGGATGTCATAACCCATTGGACCAAATACACTGGCGAAGATCTCCTGATCCTGCTCTACGATACTTGGCACATTTAACGGGGATTTTACATAGGTCACAGATAAAGTGCCATTTTTCTCTGTTTCTGCTTTGGACTCTGCTGCGTTTTTCTGTACCTTCTGCTTGTGTACTTTCTGCCTCTGTATTTTCCTGTGTACTTGCCTGCGCGTTCTGTGGCTGTGCCTGGGTTTCGGCATTTTTGCTCCGCAGCCCCTAAAATTCCCACTGCTGCCAGTACTGCTGCTGCAAAAAGATTCCATCTTTTCATATTTCATTTCCTCCCATATTGTTTTTAAATTTTAATTTTTAAATATTTTGACCCCTCTGATACCGGATTGCTATGTGCTTTGCACTCCCACAATTCTATTTTTACATTGCAGGCTTGTTTTCCAGTGTTTTAACAATCTCCCGTTTGATATCGATCATTTCTTCCGATAACAGGTCTCTGGGATATGGCATTTCTTTCCCAATATCAAACCACCTTCCCACTTTCCCATTTTCCATAATAAGGATCTCATCCCCCTAAAAAGCAGGGCCTCATCTACGCTGTGGGTGACAAACAATGCCCCCATCCTTTCCTCTGCACAGATCCGTAAAACTCCTTTTGCATGGTCTGTCTTGTAAATGATCCAGTGCTGCAAACGGTTCATCCAACAACAGATAGGAGGCATCACAGGCCAGCGCCCGTCCTAAAGCCGCCCTCTGCATCATTCCGCCTGACAGCTGGTCTGGATAGGCATTTCCAAATTTTTCCAAACCCGTAAGCTTCAGGAGGCCTTCTGCCCTTTCCTTTAACTGATTTTTAGAATATGTCTTTTTATCTGCTCCAAACAAAATATTCTGCTCCAGCGTCAGCCATGGCATCAGCCGTGGTTCCTGAAAGACTACTCCTAGCTTTTCCTGTTTTTCAAAAATCGATCTCCCCCGTCCAGGCTTTCAAGACCTGCCAGAATGCGAAGCAGCGTGGTTTTTCCGCAGCCGCTGCGGCCAAGTATCACTGCGATCTTTTCTGTATCCAGCTCTGTGGAAAACTGCCTTAACACAGGATGTCTGTTTTTGATACTTCAAAGCTTTTCTCCAGCTGTTTTAATCTGATCTCAGCTATTTTCCACACCTCCCTGACACATTTTTTGATGATCCACAAAACACTTTATCACAAAGCAGACCTGTCAGGCCGATCACAAAATCCCTACGATCACTTTATCTGAACGGGACATCTGCTGGGCATCCAGGATCAGGTATCAAGGCCTTTTCCTGCTGCGATCATTTCTGCACCGATAATAGCCCGCCAGCTGTATCCAAGACCAATCCGCATTCCCACTAAGATATCCGGAAGCGCCCAGAAAAGCCTGATCTTAAAAAAAAACTGGCTGTTTTGACAGACCACAGGTCTTTCCTACTTCCAAAAGCTTTTTATCGCAGGAAAGAAGGCCTTTACGGATGTTCATAAACATAGGAAAAAAGGACGCAAGCACAATAATGATTTATCTTTGACGTTTCCCCAATACCAAACCAAAAGGATCAAAAGAGCGATCAGGCTGATTGGCGGCACATTCCTCATAATTCCACATAAGGACCATAATAAACTTCCGATCTTTTTTTCAGGGCCGCCAGCATTCCCAGACAGAAAGCACATAAAAAGATATGGAAAACCAGTAAGGACGCGGTTAAAACTTACTGAAATATGCTTAAACAGTGTTCCATTTCTAACATGGTCAAAAAAAAGAACTCCATACTTTTCCTGGCCCTGAAGCACATAAGCGCTCCATTTTCCTGACAGAAATGCCAGCTGCCAGAGGATCAGAAGGACCAGTGTCGGAATACAGGCCTTTATCAACGCTGTAAAAGCCTGAAAGCCTTTTTTCCTGTCCGCATTTTTGCAAAAATACCCCCTTTCCATCTTTTACGACTGCATAACACGTTAAAAGGCGCGAAATACAGACACAAAAAGCCAAAAAGAGGGCATTGTATCTTTTCTATAAACATAAATCAAGATCCGGCCAGCTGTTCTGGGCTGCAAAACAGGCGGAACGTTCTTTCATAAGCTTGTCTATTTATTTTCAGCGTCTTTCACTCAGAAAGTGATTTACACAGTCTTTGTGTCAGTCACTTCCATCATACGCTGAAAATGAAATGGCGTCAACTATTATAAAAATCTTAATGAAAGAAAATAGTACGGCAAAAACAGCCGTCCCATCCACCCAATGGATGGCACAAAGCGGCCTATATCCACAAAAACAGGGGTAAAGATCAGGCTTCCCATGAGAAAGAAAGGGATCAGGCACAACAGGATGCTGCTGCTTCTTACCAGAAGCTTCAGTATCCAGGCGTAGACGCCTGCTGCTGTGGTGTAAAGGATAAGTTCTGCTATTTGAAAGATTCCAGATATTCCGCTTTTTAAAATCCCGGCAAAAAAACAGCGCCAGAATCCCTGATATGAAAGACAGCACCGGAAGTGCCAGAAACATGACTATCTGGCAGCTTTGCTTTTCTCCTGAATGTAATGTGGAAAAAAAGACCCTTTTTCTCATCTTCTTTTAGAATGCAGGCGCTGTAAAGGGACATTATGAAAACGATCACTGCATTAATCCCTTTACAGGAAAAATGTTGTTTGCAGATTTAGTCCGGACATGGTCCGCATCAATTTGAATATCTCCATAAACATATTCAAAATGGAAAATATTTCCATTTGCATACCATGTATCGTACAGATCTCCTGTTGCTTCATCCTGCATGTGATCCACCAGTATCTGGCGGTCATACAGTCTTGCCAGTGCTGCAAATATGCTTTCTGTAGAAAGGGAGCCTGTTACTGTAGATGGGGATGTATACAATGTTATTGTGTTTTTTATCTTTTTATTTCTCAGACGTTCTCCCAGATCTTCCGGTATCACATAGCCGCATTCTGCTTTTTTCTGATGCCACATGAGCCTTCAGCTGTTCTTCGCTGTCACAGAGATAAAACCAGAATAAGCTTTCGGACTCTGCAGATGCACCGTTGGTATTATCAGCTTCTTTTACAGAACTGTTTAACAGATCCTTTACCAGCTGTATTCCCATATTTTTCCAGTTTTGTTCTGGATCATCTTCTCCCTGATCCGTTTTTTGCCCCCATTTTCCGAAAGATCCACATTTTCCCCGGCTGTCTCCTGAAGATACAACGCGATCTTTATTCCCTCATTTTCTGGGTGAACATACTTTCCGGCTATCCATGCTGTCACCGGCAGAAGAAGCAGTGCAAGCAGGATCCCCGGCTTTTTCAAATACCGCTTACAGGAAAGAAAAAACCATACAAATACCATTTTCAATCTTCCTGCACCTCCTTAAACCAGCTGACCAGAAAACCGGCTGTAAAAGTACCATCAGACGGAGTATTTCATTTTTCCCATGCTTTCTGTTACCATAGACCGGAAAGCATCCATCAATACTGCTGTTGGCATACAAGAAGATACTCTTTGTACTGCCTGGGGCAAAAATACCTTAGGCAAAAAGCCGCCTGCTGCAAAATGGCTGACAGTCGTCACCAAAAACAGGAGCAGAACTCCCCCAGGCAGACTGCCGGATAGCCGGAAAAGTCCATTACAGAAAGCTGCTGCCGACAGATCGGTCAATACTGACAAAGCTATGATCTTTTGCAAATTCTAAAGACAACAGATGCTTCACCGGGATCTGGTCCATAACAACAGCTGCGCTTACACCAGGAAGGGTAATGCAAAAAAAGCAGAAAACTTAATCCCAGGATCCGTCCCGCAGTCCTGATCCCCGGCCCCATTCCTGCTCCGTCAAGGCTTTCTCATACCCTTATTCCATGGAAGAAGGAAACCAGCCACAGACAATACGGAAAAAAAAGCAAGACCAGCACACTGGCACTGATCCCGTAAAAACAGGTTATGCTTATGTTTCCGGCCCCGTTTATTTTCACCTTCTTAAAATAATCCATTCTTGGAAGGCTGGCTTCCAGGTACAAACGGTTTAATTCATCTTCCAGTGCCGGTATTTCTTCCTGTCTGCCTTTTTTGATCAAATATTCATCCCGCTGTAAATACCCGCCTGGGCTGCTCCCAGGGTTTCTGCTCCCCCTGGGTCAGTTCTTTAAAAATACGGCTTTCCATCTGGGACTGGTCCGCCAGTACCACTGTTACCGGTGTATTGGTGCCACTCATAATATCCTGCACAAAGCCTTCCGGTATAAAAAGGGCAGCATACACACTGCCCTTTTTAGTCCATTTTCCGCTTCTTCCCTGCTCATATTTGTAAAATCACAAAGACTTTTTACACTTTCAAGTGACTGAAGCATTCCCATGGCCCGACGGGACAGCGGATCCTGTTCCGGAAGGACCACTGCTACTTTAATGCGTCCGGAAATCTTATTTCCATACAGCATATTTTTTCTAAAAGAGCTCCACCACTTAAAAGAAGCACAAGAGCTGCTGTTCCCAGCACCAGAAAAGGAAGGCGTTTTACAGCTCTTTTTTTAATTCCATTTTCAAATATGACCAGAAAGCTTTCATCCTTTTACATCCTCTTTTCCTGTGTCATAACTGTAATATCCGCTGTCATCAGCATTCCAGTTCTTTACTGGCTCGATCTGTGCTGCAAGGCCAAATACGCCAAATGCCATTTCCATGGCAACTGCATTCCACTCTTCTTCACTGGCTGCAAATATATCAAAAGTCTCTCCTCTAACGGCTCTATATCTCCCTCTAATGGACGTAAATAACCTTCGCCGGAGAATACAGCACTGTACTGGCCATTTAAGGAAGTAAATTCTGCACTGTCAATGGTTCCATGAAGAGATTTTCCTTTTTCCAGCTCATCCACTGTACTATCCACGTTCATGGTAAATAAATTGTCTTCTCCGTCACTGATAGTAATGCGGTTATTTTCTTTTTCCCGTTTCACTTTCATAGGTGCTGGAAATTTCGCCGTTCAGATCGATAATACCTTCTTCAAATACAGAAAAAGTCAGGGAATCTTCTAAATTCTTTCCATCGTAAGTTCCCACACGGTCAGCCCGGATGGTCACATTGTCCTCATTTGCAGTAAGGCCGATGGTAGTCACAAAATTCTGCAGTCTGTAAGCGCCGCCTTTTACTTCTGCGTGGAAGTCGATCTTCACCTGTTTTACACCTTCATCCCCTGCAAAGCTTTCTGTATTCACAAAGGTCACTGCATCCATGGCTGCCAGACGGCCGCTTTTATCTACATATACAGTCATCTGCACATCTGTAAGTGCTTTATCCACATACTGGATCATGGTTTCCACATTTTCCTTTGTTTCTTCATATGTCTGTTCCTGAAGCTCCTTTACAGACGGGATATCGCTTTCTATATCATTTCCAAGAAGCTGGCTCAATTTTACAGTTGTCTCCAGCTGTTTTAAAAAGGCACTTTTAAGTTCTTCATCCTGAAGGAAGAAATCCGCAGATGTACGTAAAAAAGTCTACCATGGAATTTTTACTGATATTAACTGTATAGCCCTTGCAGGTCTCATTTTTCCCATCAACTGTATAAGTACCCTTTTCTGCTTTTTTCTACTGTCATGGCTGCTTTGAAATTATCCTGTGCTTCACAGCCTTCTTTATAGCGGTCCCATAAGGCTTTTACATCAAAAGCGCCTGCTCCTTTATCTTCACTGCTGTTTTGTTCTGCCTGGGCTATGAGCTCTTTTATGTAATCATCCAGTGCAGCAGCGTCTATGCCGCGCTCCTCTAACATAGGGCCAAAGAACGGTGAATCTGTAAGCTGCTGGCCCAGATCCTTATTCAGATCCGCTGTAAACACATAACTGGATATCTCCGGCATGGACAGCATAACCTTTTTATCCCCATAATAGCCATTTACATTTGCAAAGATCCATCCCATTGTAAATGGCTGCCAGATTAATGCTGGAGTGCAGATTTTCAATATCTGTTTTTCCTGCGATCCGCAGTCCGCTTCCTGCATATGCATTAATGGTTTCATCAGAACAGCTGTCTAACTTCAGTGTCAGGCCATATTCCCCATTTTTGCTGGTGTTTTCCAAAAGCTCTTTTACCCCAAACAATTCTTCCTGTGGGTTGGTCTGCCCTTCTGCATAAACAGACTTAAAAGCGTCAATGACCACATCTTTTGGATCTTTAGCTGTGGATTTTACATAAAATGCACCTCCTACAGCTACCGCTGCCACTGCTGCTCCTGCTAATATGATCTTTTGTGTTTTTTCATACGCTTACTTTCTCCTCACATTGTTTTCAATATTCTCCCGGAATCTTTTGTACCTGATGTACTCCCAGAGTCTTTCCTGTACTTATCTTTGCGGTCGATTTTCCGCCAGTTACACCCAAATTACAAAGGCGGACGCACTGCGGACATTTTACTCTACTGCTGATTGCGAAAGGTTTTTATCAGTTCCTCTGCCGTCAGGCCTAAAGGTACTTCTTTTAAATTTCTCTGGCTTAATACATATAATTTGCTGCACACTGCCAGTTCTTCCATCTCATGAGATGTTAATAGTACGGCTCCGCCTTCTCTTACATAATCTTTTAAATACCGGCGGATCATCTCCTTACATTCCAGATCCAGCGCAGCTCCCGGTTCATCCATGATCAGGTATCTGCTTCCTAAAGCCAGGGAACAAGCAATACTCAGCCTTTTTTTCATACCTCCTGATAACTGCCCTGCTGTCTTTTTTTAACATCTGTGAAATGCCTAAAATGGCAGCCGGACCATCTGCCAGGTCTTTTTCCATCTTTTTTCCTGTCTCCCTTATACCATAAAAGGAGATTATCCCTTACAGACAGTTCTTCCACCAGTGGATTTTCCTGGGGTACATAGGCAACAGGATGATCCTTAAAAAATGACTTTCCGTCTACAAGGATGCTTCCTTTTTTCCCTTTTCTTGCTCCTGCAAGAATGGACAATAACGTAGTCTTTCCACAGCCATTTGCCCCAACGATCCCCACACATTCTCTGGTGAAAGGTCAATATCCACATTTTCCAGTATCTTCTGTCTGCCGTAAGACATGCAGATCCCTCTGGCACAAAGCATCGGTCTGTTCTCCCTTTCGTTTTTCCCCGCATTTAGTACATCGTTTTCGAAATAACTGTACCACTCACTTGTCTGCGAATCTGATTGCACAGGCCTAAAAGCCTCAGCGTAGCCCGCTACGCCTGCGTTTTTAGACCTGCCCACTCAAATCCGCATCCTACGCGATTAGTACAGTTATTTACGAAACGATGTACTAGCTCTTTACATCTGCTACGATATTATTTACGATCTCATCAGTCAATTCTACGCTGTTGCCCTTTGACGGAGCGATAGCGATCATGATCTGGGTCAGACCTACTTCATCGCCGAAGGTGCCGATCTTCTGTACAGAATTTCCGTTAGAAAGTACAGTTGCGATCAGGTCAAGAGCAATTGAAATACCACTGCCTTTCCAGTAACCCATTGGAAGTACACGCCAGGTCTTTTCGATTTCCCAGGATCTGTGGTCAGATTGCCATTGGTATCATATCCGCCAGGTACCGGCAGCTGCTGTCCCTTTAAACGGCAGTCTTCCAACTTTCCATAAGAGAACTGGGATACGGCACAGTCGATGACTACATGCTCTCCATTACTTCTTGGTACTGCAAAGATCAGTGGATTATTACCGATCTTTACGATCCATACCACCCCATGCAGGCATGTTTGGGCAGGTATTGGACCAGCAGATACCGATGCAGCCCTGGTCAGCAGCCTGCCATCCGTAGCTGCCGCCGCGCATCCAGTGGTTGTTATTGCCCAGTGCAACGATACCCATACCAAATTCCTTTGCCAGCTACTGCACGGTCCATTGCCAGTTTTGCATTTAAAGGCCCGAAACCACGATGTCCGTCCCAACGCTCAAAAGCACCAAATCCCATGATCTTTTTCAGCCTTTACCTTTGGATCGATCTCGCCTTTCTTTAAATAATCAACAACTCTTGGGAAACGGTTTAATCCATGAGAATATACACCAGCCATAGAATTCTGTGCAAACAGCTCTGCAGAAGCCTTTGCATCCTTTGGCTCAAAACCGTACTTGGTTAATACTCTCTCAAACTCATTTACCATTACTTCATTAGGAACTCTTTTCATGATCACTTTCTCCTTTATCTTTCATCTTTTATACTTTTTAATTGCTTTTTTTTGCTATCGATTTCAATAATATTAAAAGAAAATGGTTCTATTGAAAGAACCTTTTCTCTTTGCTCCACACATCTGCAAAGAAACTTTCCGATGAAGAAATCTTTCCGGCAAATGCTATGTGGTCTCTCTTTCTTTAATATCTGTCAGAAGCATCACTTTATGGGACACTTCTTTTTATCAAGAGCATCCAGGATAGCCCTTTGAAGCATTCTGGCTGACTTCCACCAGCTTGTTATCCAGACTGCTAAGCTTTGGTGTAACGATCTCACCGTACATAGTATTATCCACGCCCATGATCGCAAGCTCTTCCGGAATACGTTTTCCCATTTTTTTTGCTGCTTCCAGACCGCCTATTGCCAACAGGTCTGTGGTATAGATGATCCCGTCTGTTTCAGGTCTTTCTGTAAGGATATGTTCTGTAAGCTTTGCACCTGCAGCCCTCACATCACGGGGATTGGTAAATTCTTTGTTTACCGCCGTATATAAGAGGATATCTTTCTTAGCGATCCCCTGCTCTGTCATGGCTCTTATATAGCCTTTTGCTTGTTCCGGTTGGAAGGTGTATCAGAATCCACTGCCATTACCAGATGCTTCTTTCCTTTCTTAAGCATCAGCTCGGCACAGTCCTTTACTCCCCGCTCTTCATCAATAAGGACACCATAAACATTTGGCAGATCCAGATAGCCGTTTTACAATGGCTACAGGAATATCCGACAAGTGTTCTTCAATGCTTTTTTCACGGCTTCCGTTTCAAACATAGAACCCATGAGAATGGCACCATCTACTCTCCGCTGTTCCAGGATGCGGATGTAATCCGCCTTTTTTCTCATCCTTCCGCCCGGTACTCAGAGTAATACAGGTATAACCTAAAGCAGTCATCTCCTGTTCGATCACATAGGCCGATTCTGTATGATGCTCGATACGCGCATCCTCGATCAGGATACCGATGATCTTAGAAGACTGCATCACCAGACCTCTGGCTGCTTCATTGGGAATATAATGATTTTCATTTAATAATTTTGTACCCTTTTACGCGTCTGGGCGTTAATCCGGGCTTATTATTAATGACCCTGGAAACGGTACTGGCAGATACACCTGCCTGCTTTGCGATGTCGTAAATCGTCATATTTCTCTCCTGTTTCTCTGATGACTTTATCATACGCCTTTTTATATAGTCTTGTCAAGTGCTTTTGCAATCGATTTCAGTTTTTGTTGCAATAAATTGCATAGTCTTGTTTTCATGGATATGGAAACAAGACTATGCAATGGCCAAACTGTAATATTCTGTTTTCCTGATATCAGGGGCAAGCAGTCGGAAATCCTCCTGCAAGCTTGCTTGAAGGAGGATTTTTGAACTTGGGACCCGCCAAAAACATGAGTAAGGAGTCATTTTTGAAGAAAAATGAGCGGATTACGAATGTTTTTAGAATTGCGGAGTGCAAAGCACGTAGCAATTCGATATCAGAGTTATTTTTGGACTGCATTAACAGCATTGATAGAAAAATCCGTACGTACCAGTTTTCATATGGCACCCGTTTTTCAGTTCTCCTGATTCCTCTAAAATATTTTCCAGAAGCTCAAAGCTGTCTTTTTCAAAAACCGTATTTTCTTTCCATGTATCCTGGGATTTATACCGGTCTACGATCGTAGCGATTTTTTCCACCGGTGTATCTTTAAACTGTGGCTGGATCGTCTTGGCGATCTCCCATGCAGAATGGGAATTTACATAATCCAGTCCTTTCTGGATGGCATTTGTGAATTTCTGGATCAGTTCCGGGTTCTTTTCTATATAACTTTTCTTTGCGCAGTAAGCAGTATAAGGCACATAACCAGAATCACGGCCCAAAGAAGCTACCACAGTTCCGCAGCCTTCCATTTCCAGCGTAGTTGCAAAAGGCTCAAATTCTACTGTATAATCTGCCTCTCCTGAAGTAAAGGCTGCTGCCGTCAGGCCGAAACTGATGCTCTGGTCAATGGTAAAGATCTGTTTTGGGGTCGATTCCATGTTTCTTTAAGATATATTCAAATACCATCTGAGGCATGCCACCTGCTCTTCCGCCAAGCACTTTCTTTCCTTTCAGATCTTCCCATTTAAACTCCGGCTGTTTTGTTCTTCCCACCAGGAAGTTGCCTGCGCGCTGGGTCAGCTGGGCAAAATTTACAGCCGGATCTGCAGCACCTTCCTGGCTTACGTAAATACTGGCTTCTGACCCCATAAAACCGATCTGGGCATCACCGGAAATAAGAGCTGTCATTACTTTTATCAGCACCTGCACCATTTACCACAGTCAGGTCAATACCTTCTTCTTCAAAATAACCAAGTTCAATAGCTGCATATTGTGGGGCATAGAAAATGGAATGGGCGACTTCATTAAGTGTCACAGCTGTCATTTTTCCACCTGCAGCTTCATCCATTTTCCCACAGCCAGTGAGACAGCCAACAGCAAGTACACCTGCCAATACAGCTGCAAGAAATGATATATATCTTTTTTCATAAAAAGTCCTCCTGCTTCCAGAAATGTATCGAATACTATGATGTGAGTGTCAAAAGTAAATTTTGCCACCCACTGATGTAACCGGATTGCTCCATTGCTATGCAATTCCGCAATCCTCGAACACCTCAAACTCCCATAAAATGGCGTGTTCACACCATTTTATTTCGTTTCAAAGGTGTTCGGCGTGTCAATAAGTATAAATTGCTTATTTGTGCAAGCACAAACGCAATTTATACTTTTGACACTTTACATCATACTATAAGATATACGGAAACCAAGGAAATAGTGCATAGAAAAGCCCTGTTCTTTCGGAACAGGGCCTCTTAATACAGTAATTTGCGGTAATGATATTTCCGTCAATTCTTTATTTTGCATCATAGTCATCTAAAAACCAGTGGCGCTCTCCATCTTTTTGTAGCAGACCACAGTGTCCAGATTTACATTTTCCACGCTCTTGAAAATATTTCCTTCTACAAATGGATTTTTTTCTTCATTTCACGGATCAGTTCTTTAATTTCTACGCGCTTGGAGCGGTTTTCCTCATTATTGCAGGTAGTGCAGGTATCGGTAAATTTGCAGGCACACTGGATAAAATGAAGGTGATTGTAGTCTCTCCATGATTTGATATCATCTTCACGTACCAGATACAACGGGCGGATCAGCTCCATACCCTCAAAGTTTGTGCTGTGAAGCTTTTTGGCATCATGGTCTGGACCTGGGCACCGTAGAGCATGCCCATAAGGATGGTTTTCAATAACATCGTCATAATGATGTCCTAAAGCGATCTTATTACATCCCAACCCCTGGCGTAGCTGTAAAGGTAACCACGGCGCATTCTGGCGCACAGATAACAGGGGATTTTTCTATGGTAAATACAGCATCAAAGATGTCGGACTCAAAAATGTGAACCGGAATTCCCAGTTTCCTTGCATTTTCTTCGATCACATGACGGTTATCCGGGCTGTATCCGGGTCCATGACCAGAAATTCTACTTCAAATGGAAACTTATTGTGAAGCTTTTTAATTCCTGGAATAATTTTGCCATAAGCATAGAGTCTTTTCCACCTGAAATACAGACAGCTACCTTATCTCCTTCCTTTACCAGCTCATACTGTTTCACTGCTTTTTGTAAATGGAGACCAGATGGTCTTATGGAATTTTTCCGGATACTCTGTTCCACCTGATTTTTAATATCTTCTGCTTCCTGTCTGCGCATCTCTTCCCGCAGCCACGCAATATATCCGCCTTCCAGACTGTAAGCGCGGTATCCATCTGTTCCAGTTCTTCTGCTGCTTCATACTGTTGGTTCCATGACTGCAGAACAATATCACTTTTTTGGCTTTTTATGATCTGTGGATTTTCTTTCGATCTTCCTGTAAAATGTGAATGGCTCCGGAATGGTTCCATATTCAAAATCCCGGTCACTTCTCATATCGATCAACTGATAACTTCCCTCAGGAAGTTCATTCAGTTTCGCTACGTTGTTTATTTCCATGTTTGTATAACACCTTTCTGCTTTTGAAATGGTCACACAGGACCGTCAAATGACCTGTTTTTTGCACTGAAAGTAATATAACACGATTTTTCTTTGCTTCAAGTATGTTGCATTTTTTTATAAAAAAACTGACAGTAAAGGGTTTTCAGTACACAAATAAATACTCTCCAACTGAAAGGGCTATACAACCGGCAAAAAACCGTACCACAGGGGGACGGCGGTCTTTGAAATATACCTTTATTCCGTTTTAAGCAGTCCTGCTTCCCGAAGGCTGTTAAGAAGGAGATTCAAACTGAGTCACAACGTCTTCTGTGCCAGCTGCATTGGCAACAGCAGCTGCCGGTGTATTTGTTCCTGCCGGACCAGCCGGGCCCTGAGGGCCGGTTGGGCCTTGTGCTCCCTGAGGACCGGAGGCCTGTTTTCTGCCTGCCGGGCCCTGGGGGCCTGCTGACCGTTGCTCCCTGGGGACCGGTTCTGGACCCTGGGACCCACTGCTCCTGAGGACCCGTTGTTTCTAAAACCACGGCCTGCCTGGCCCTGGGACCTGTTAACCAGTTGCTCCTGGGGACCGGTCTCTCTTGGACCCCAGACCTACTGCTCCCTGGAAAATCGATTGCCCTGTTTCTGCCTGCGTGGGCCCTGGGACCTGTTGGGTCTGCTGTTCCTGAGGAGACTATTGTTCCTGTTTCAATCTTCTGTGGTCTGATATCCTTGAAAGCTCCAGGTCTGCAACCATATCCCATAGGACCTGTCTCCTTAAACAGCAGCAGCCAGTACATCTTACAACCATTCTCCATTTAGCTCATCAAACACATATCCAGACTCCTTTCTCTGATTCCATTTCTGTAAAACAAAGTGCCTGCTTTCTTTTTGTTACTAGCAGAATATGTACAAGGAGTCTTTTGTGTCCACCCATACAGTGTCGTAACTACCACGCCTGCTTACCTTCAGCCTCATTTACCAATGTGACCAGCTCTGATAACATCTCTATAAATGCTGTAATATCGTGTTTCAATCTTGTCCGTGGTTGTCTGGGTGAATAATCTGTTTCCCAGCTTCATATATGAGGAATGCCCATTTCCTTCGTCATTACGTCCCATTTAAAGGCTTTACTTAGCCGTATGGCATGCCTGAAGCGATCTATCTCCCAATAATTCGCTCACTCTGATAACTCCTTTAACTATCTATTATTTTTCCAGACGTCCGTTATTAAAGCCTGGCAACAGAGCGTTAATGGACAGATAACTATCAGAAATAGCACGTGATATCCGCATCAGCAAACGGTTGGCGTTGCTCGCCGAGCAGTCATCCAGCATTATTACCATCACACCGCCGTTATTTTCGATCACAGTTCTACTTTCTTGACCACTCCAGTAGGACAACCGGTAAGTATTATTCTTTTTAAGAAGCAGATACCGACGTTTCTTTCCTTCTTTGTATGCCTTCCTCAGCTGTTACCCGTTTGCGGATATTATCAATTTGCTGATAAACGTCGAAGGTGAATGTCTCTGCTGGAGAGCGATCATCATCTCTGTTCCTTCATAGCCGGAGGTACGCCGGTAGATGATACATGTCCAGTTGTTGCGCACATACAGTTTCGGCAGATTTTCTGTATTTGCAATCTCTTCTAATTTTTCTCCTTTAGTTTAATTGACCTCTTCACCAGATATCCTGTGAAGACTGTTCCTGACTTGTGGAAGATGAAGAACATAGTGTCTCTTTTAACTTATTTAACAGCCTTCATACATCTTCTTTTTTCCACTATGTAGTTCCCCATGATAATATCCGAAAAATAGGTCGCAGAGACATTTTCAGAATATGCAAAACCATAGGTACTCTTGATCAGCGGACATAAATTCTTGGAAGGACTTTTTTCCCGCATCCGGTATAGTCTCACTACTGGTTCCGCAAAGTCTACCGTTGCAACACCTGCTGCATCTAACAGTTCCTGTGGTGTATGAACAAAGGCAGCCAGCCAGTTTCCCCCATTGTCTTTAAATTCTTTGGCTCTTATAAATCCCTGTTTTCTTGCGTCTACAAACTCATCAAATGTCTTTGGTAGATCCATATTATAATTCCTCCTGATATTTATGATGTTCTCTCAAATCTCTGTGATTGATCCTCTGGAAAATTTTTTATCCTGACAACAACGTCCTGAAGTTCTGCATATCTTGCAAAGGCATACTTTCCACAGGTGCATTTAACGCATGGCTTAAACGTATTGATCACATATTCATCTCTTCATTAAAGTCCACCAGTGAGAAAATAGTGATTTCCTCCTAACTGCGAGATAAGCTGTGCCACTTTTACAGCTACCGACTCACTCACACCATAGGCAATATCTTCCTGGAAGTTCCCTTTCCAATAAGGCTGATCACCTCGGACTCCGCAAACACCGTACACATAGAGCTGATAGTTACATCTTTGCCCTGTGAACCAATTCTGACAGTTCCTTCTGCGTCAGTCCCAGCCGGTTGGTCATGACTTCCAGAATTTTCCGGTTCCTGCAGAACATTTATCATTCATAACAAATTTCATCACACGGCCGCTTTTAATACGATCCCTTTTTTGTATCCTGACCACCGATATCAATAACGACTCCGTCCTTACCAAACAGCTTCCAGGCGCCTTTTCCGTGGCAGGTGATCTCTGTTATCACTTTATCTGCATAAGGCACAGATACTGTCCATAACCGGTGGCTCCGTACTGCGCCTTCCCTGCTACCTGTTCTTTTCCAGCCACTCATAGATCTCATCTGCAGTTTTCCTGCTGGAAAATCCTGTTGCCATCTCCATGGTCTTCCATATTCTCCATCCTGCAGCACCGGTTTTTGCCGCACTGGAACCTATATCGATCCCCACTCTGATACATGTCACTTCCCCTTAAATCTCTTTGTTTTCATTTTTAACATTAATTTTTCTCAATATCTAATCAGATATTGGATGATTTTTAATGGTATTTATGGGTTTTATCTATAAATTATGCTATAATGTAATATAAGAAAAAGGAGTCACACCCATGGAATTAAACAATTAGAGGCCTTCGTGGCCGTTGTAGACAGTAAAAGCTTTTCCTGAGTGCCAAACACCCTACCTGACCCAGCCAACGACTCAGTTCCCTTATGCATTCCAGTATTAGAAAAAGAACTGAATTCCCCGTCTGCTCATCCGTACCACCAAACAGATGAAAGTTACAGACCGTGGAATGCAGCTCTATGAATGTGCAGTCCATATGTTAAATATGCGGGATCAGATCACGGATGAGTTTGTTGGGAATAAATGGAAACTGATCGATGTCAGTGCATCCACGATCCCTCTTCCTACCTCTTCCGGAGCTTTTATCAGAGTTTTCCAAAAAATACAGCCGGATATCCATTTTCATATCTGGCAGTCTGACAGCGCCGACGCCATTGAAAAAAGTGATCCAGGGCCTGTGGATTTTGTCTTACAGGTTCTAAAACAGATGCAGAGGACTGCTGTTTTATTCCTTCTGTACCGACTCTTTAGTCATGGCAGCCCTGGTAACACCGGAATACCTGGAACTGGCTGATACATTAAAAAAAGAGAACCTGTATTTTAAAACACTTTTTATCCCATCCTTTATCCTTCGCGCCAATGGTTCCGGCATTCCGCAAGGAGATCGATCTGTTTTTAGAACGGCACCAGATCAATCTTTCCGGATTCTTAACATCGTAGCCCGGATGAATGACCCAGTCTGATAAAAAATCTATTGTATCCGGCCTTGAGTTTCCATTCTCTCTGCCCGCAGTGTAAAAGATATGGAAAGGACCCACCCAGCTTCTCACCTTTCCATTGGAGAGTGCTGCGCAGGTCCGTACTTTTTACATCGTATACAGCAAAAACAGGATATTAAAACCCTATGTAAAAAGCAGTTTTTAAAATTCGTAGAACATTATTATAAATGACAAACTACATAAACAGGTTGCCTGACAATAACACCGGTACAAACATTATTGGATCCATACACCGTCTGCACCTACTCTGTAACCATCCGGAGTCTTGGTATTTGTAAGCATGACTCCGTCCGGACCCAGGTAATACCAGTTACCTTCTGCCCCTGTCTTCCATACATTCTTTGCCATACTTTCCTGTAGAACACAGATAATACCAGTTACCATCGATTTCTTTCCAGCCTTTTGCCTTTGATCCAGTGCCTTGGTATCCGTATAATGGGTAGACTGGCTCTTCATCACCACTGCGACCAGCCTTACCCCGTTGCGCTCTGCAACAGTCACCAGGGTATTTCCTGCCTTGGACGTATATCCTGTCTTTCCACCAATAATTCCCTGATAATAACGGGCATCATTTGGATTTAACATTTTGTGTCCCATAGTCACGGTAAGACCGGAAGGATTGTTTTTTGTAGCCGGAAGTGTATAGGTTCTGGTAGATGCCACTGTTTTTACAATATCATTTGCAAAAGCAGCTCTGGCGATCAGAGCCATATCGTGAGGTGTGGTGTAATGGTTGGGATCATTTAAACCATGTGGATTTGCAAAATGGGTATTGGTACAGCCTAAAGAGGCTGCTTTTGCATTCATTTTCTCCGCAAATGCTGCATTACTGCCAGCCACATGTTCCGCCAGGGCATTTCCCACTTCATTGGCAGATTTTAACAGCAATGCATACAGGCACTGGCGTACCGTCATCGTATCCCCTTCTGCCATGCCAATGGAAACAGCTCCTGACTCCAGGTTTGTAGTAGCTGTTGCAGAAAAGGTAACTGTATCGTCCAGATTACAGTTTTCTGCTACTAAAAGAGCGGTCATCAGCTTGGTAATGCTGGCAGGGTAATAGGTTGTATCCCCATTCTTGGAAAAAAGCACACTTCCATCTGCTGCGTTTAATAAAACTGCGCCCTGGGATGCAACGGTCGGCTTTGTAATAGAAGAAATGTCCACTGTCTGCCCGGAAGTATTCTGCGCTGTGGAAGGTTCTGGAAGCCCCGGACTGACTTTGGGAAGAAGTTGTATTTCCTGTATCTAAAGGAGTAATGGAAACCTGACTTGCCCATGCTGGTACAGACAGCGCAAGAACAGCCGCTGTACAGATGGCAAGAAACTGGGATGATCTATGTTTTTTCATTGGGATATGTCCTCTCTGTGGTGTTTGAAAGAAACTTAGGCGGGACCTTCGTTAATGGCTTGTGAAAAGTCAGCGGACACGTCACTGGCGCCTCCTCGACATGCTTGGCAACAAATGTCTGCTGCGCAGCCGCTTGTTTTCCCTGCGCTCATTACATCTTAAACTCACGACCCCCGCGCATACGCGCGCTCCACTGCCTGCTGACGCAGGCGGCTCGTTCGTTAATGGCTTGTGAAAAACAAATGTCTGCTGCGCAGCCGCTTGTTTTTCCCTGCGCTCATTACATTATAGCACACACGCAGTTACAAAAAAAAACAAGCCATTTTGTTACGATTTCTTTAAGTTTTCCCCGTTTAACACAGCTTCTGTCAGTTCATCCCCTTTATACACCAGTTTTAAGGAGAAAAACGGTGCATTTTCCTGTAAAAGTTTTAAAAATATCTTATCGCCCTCCCACAGGTTCAGTTTTAACAGATCTTCTTTTTTGATCCATTCCAGAACGCCTTCGTTGCAGGAGATCATCTCCCTGTATATCCGTCTGCTGTATACAGGCACATGTATTCTGTTCCCCCACATCGGAAACAAAGGTTACGATCCCCGGAATTTCAGGAAGTCAGTGTAAGACCGGTTTCTTCTTTTGCTTCTCTTAAAAGACAGTCCTCCGGGCTTTCCCCTTCTTCAAAATGGCCGCCGATCCCAATCCATTTGTCCTTGTTTTCATCATTTTTCTTGCTGACTCTGTGAAGCATGAGATAACTGTCATCTTTTTCTATATAACATAATGTTGTAAGTTTGGAGCGTTCTCCCAATTTATGTTCCTGCTTTCTTTTCAAATACATTACAATGAGCCAAAGCCCGGTCTGCGGCTTTTTGGCCCATAACCCAAAAGAGCCGCCGCAAACGCGGCGACCCATGAATTTCGTCTAACACTCAGATTCCCGCGCTGACGCGTTCCACTGCCTGCTCACGCAGGCTGAATCTTCGTGAATGGCTTGAAAAAACAAATGTCTGCTAACGCAGCCGCTTGTTTTTTCTGCACTCTATCTATTCCTCAATGGAATAGTTTGGAGCTTCTTTTGTGATATGGATATCATGCGGATGGCTCTCTTTTAAGGATGCTGCGGAAATCTTAACAAATCTTCCTGTCTCCTGAAGAGTTGGGATATCCTGTGCACCACAGTAACCCATACCGGAGCGGAGACCGCCCAACAGCTGGAATACGGTATCTTCCACGCTGCCCTTGTAAGCAACACGGCCTTCCACACCTTCCGGAACCAGCTTCTTTGCGTCAGTCTGGAAGTAACGGTCCTTGCTTCCGTTTTCCATTGCTGCAATAGAGCCCATGCCACGGTATACTTTATACTTACGTCCCTGATACAGTTCGAAAGCACCCGGGCTCTCGTCGCATCCTGCAAGCATGCTTCCCATCATACAAACGCTGCCGCCTGCCGCGATTGCTTTAGTGATTTCACCGGAATACTTGATACCGCCGTCTGCGATGATCGGGATACCATATTCTTCTTGCAACTGCGTAGCAGTCCATAACAGCGGTGATCTGAGGAACACCGATACCTGCAACTACACGGGTTGTACAGATAGAACCAGGTCCGATACCAACCTTAACGCAGTCAGCGCCAGCTTCGATCAAGGCTCTGGTTGCATCACCGGTTGCTACGTTTCCTGCAATGACCTGAACATCCGGATATGCTTCCTTGATCATCTTTACGCAGCGGATAACATTAGCGGAATGACCATGAGCAGAGTCTAAAACAACTACGTCTACTTTTGCCTTAACCAGTGCTTCTACACGCTCCAGAACGTTAGCTGTGATACCGATAGCAGCACCACATAACAGACGTCCCTGGGCATCTTTTGCAGACAGAGGATATTTGATCTGCTTTTCAATATCTTTGATGGTGATCAGGCCCTTCAGGTTGAAATCATCATCAACGATAGGCAGCTTCTCTACTCTTGCCTTTGCAAGGATCGCTTTTGCTTCCTTTAAGGTAACGCCTTCTTTTGCTGTAACCAGTTTCTTGGAAGTCATGCACTCTCTGATCGGACGGCTGAAATCTTCCTCAAACTTTAAGTCACGGTTGGTAATGATACCAACTCTTCTTTGCCTTCTGTGATCGGCACACCGGAAATACGGAATTTTGCCATCAGATCATTGGCGTCCTTTAATGTATGCTCTGGGGAAAGATAGAATGGATCGGTGATAACACCGTTCTCAGAACGTTTTACACGATCTACCTCCTCAGCCTGTGCCTCAATAGACATATTCTTATGAATAATGCCAATTCCTCCCTGACGAGCCATGGCGATTGCCATACGATGCTCTGTAACGGTATCCATACCTGCACTCATTAACGGAATGTTCAGACGGATCTTCTTGGTCAGGTTTGTGCTTAAATCAACCTGGTTTGGGATCACTTCTGAATAGGATGGAACCAGAAGCACATCATCAAAGGTAATGCCTTCACCGATAATTGTACCCATTCATTTTTTACTCTCTTTCTCTGTAAAATTTTTGTATGAAGGTTCAATATAACGCCAGCGCTAAAAAACATCGGTTTTATCAGACACTGGCGTTTTGGCCTTCTTATTAGTAAATAATACTAGCAAATTTTATATGGATTGTCAAACCCATTTAACGGAAAATATTCATTGAAATTCCTTATGATTTTTTATGAGGTAAACTTATCACTAGATAAATTTTCTTGGAAATACCCTGCGCCTCGCTGCCTTCATCTTATCACCCGGTTCAAATAATACCTTGGTGGTCTGGGCCCCTTTCTGGCTGATCAGGGCATAGACATCTGCTCCGGCGTTATGACTGGTACAGTCGATCACTTTCATTCCCTGCTTTTCATAATCCTTTAAAACATAGGAATTTGCCGGTGCGATCACCTGTACATCTTCTTTATCGCAGTCAAACGTTTTCTTTCTTCTTGCTTTTCCAAGAATACTGTCTACACTGAAACCGCCATCTGCAAACAGGTATTCATATTCTACACTCAAATTCAGAAAAACAAAATACGTAGCCGCTGCTGCTGCCGCCAAGATCAGAATTCCCAATAACATCTGCAGTGCTGCCAGTACTGATAACGCGCACACAACGATCATCAGGATCTTTACCGGCCAGGCATATACGGGATCTTTCCGTTTTACCAGCCATTCAATATAATTTTCTTCCATGATAATTCTGCCTTCTCCTGTTGTATTTTTTTATAACCTATATTGTTAATATTATAACCCATCTTTCTTAAGTTTTCCAGCTATTTTCACTGCTTGCATCGGATTTTTTAACCTTTTGACCCTTGGTATCATATAATAAGTACAAATAACTTCCCAGGCAGGTAATATTCTTATGACTTCCCTCTTTGTCTGAACGATATAAAACCTGGTGAAAAAGCACGGGTCTGCTGCCTTACCTCTTCCGGCAGCATCCGACGCCGTTTTCTTGATATAGGTCTCGTTGAAAATACACTGGTAGAATGTGTTGGGATAAGCCCTTTAGGGGATCCTGCTGCCTACCAGATCCGCGGAGCTGTGATCGCTATCCGTAAAGCAGACAGCAGAAACATCCAGATCTGCAGAAAGGAGAAAGCATGAAGCAGCCAAAAGCCATACCGGATCACTATCCTGTGATCGCCCTTGCAGGAAATCCCAATGTAGGAAAAAGTACTTTATTTAACAGTCTTACTACCGGGAAGAAGCAGCACACCGGAAACTGGATCGGCAAGACCACAGCTAATGCCTGGGGATCTGCCACAGTCCGGCCCGTGATTACACTGGTAGACATTCCAGGAACTTACTCCCTCTCTTCCCGTTCTGCAGAGGAAGAAGTTGCCAGGGATTTTATCTGTTTCGGTGCTCATCAGGCAGTGGTCATTGTCTGTGATGCCACCTGTCTGGAACGCAATTTAAACCTGGTCCTTCAGATCCTGGAAGCTACGGACCGTACATTGGTATGTGTCAATCTTTTAGATGAAGCGGAAAAGAAAAACATCACCATTGATCTGGATCAGTTATCAGACCTGCTGTGTGTACCGGTAGCAGGAACCTCTGCCAGAAAGAAAAGCACACTTTCTTCTTTCTTGGAGCGGTTAGATGATATTACTGAAGGTCCTGCCATTCCCCACTATCAGGTCACTTACTGCCCTGAACTGGAAAAAGCAGTCTCCATGGTGGAACCTGCTGTGAAAAATTGGCTGGATACCCATGAACTTCCATTTTATACCACTTCCCGCTTTCTCTCCCTGCGCCTGCTAGAAGATGATCCGTCCTTTCTCCGGTCTTTACAAATGCCTGCCAGCTTGTTCCGTCACAGGATCCTGCCATTGCAGACTGTTTAAAAACTGCCTGGGATCATTTAAACAGAAAAGGCATTTTTAAAGACATATTAAAAAGACCGCATTGTCTCCGGCCTGATCGACAACGCTGAAACCATTGCCTCCCTTTGTGTAAAGCTGCCGGAACGCAGCTACAATGAAACCGACCGGAAACTGGACCGCATCCTTACAGGCCGCCTGGCTGCCTATCCTGCCATGGCCGGACTTTTAGCCCTTATCTTCTGGATCACCCTGGTTGGGGCAAACGACCTGTCCGCCCTGCTTTCCAGACTGTTTTTTCCTTTCAGCCGGTACTGGATCAGGCCCTTTTATCCCTTCATTTTCCAGACTGGATCCGGGACGCCTTCGTTCATGGGGTCTATCAGGTCCTCGCCTGGGTGGTTTCCGTTATGCTGCCTCCCATGGCTATTTTCTTTCCTCTTTTTACCTTATTGGAGGACTCCGGCTATCTGCCCCGTATCGCCTACAACTTAGACCGGCCTTTCCAGTGCTGTAAAGCCTGCGGGAAACAGGCTCTTACCATGGCAATGGGATTTGGCTGCAACGCAGCAGGGGATCACAGGCTGTCGTATTATCGACTCCCCAAGAGAACGGCTTATTGCCATGATCACAAACAGTTTCGTTCCCTGTAACGGCCGTCTGCCTCTTTTTATCACTTTGATCCTGCTGTTTTTATCCGGAAATAGCCATGGCCTGCTTTCTTCTGCTGCCAGTGCCCTGCTGCTTACTTTGTTCATCCTTTCAGGGATCGCCATGACTTTTATTACCTCTTACCTTTTATCTGCAACGATCTTAAAAAGGAGTTTCCTCTTCCTTTACCTTAGAGCTTCCCCCTTACAGGAAGCCCCAGATCGGCAAAGTGATCTTTCGCTCGGTAACAGACCGGACCCTTTTCGTCCTTGGAAGAGCTGCCGCTGTAGCTGCTCCTGCCGGTTTTCTCCTGTGGATCATGGCAAATACAGCTCCGGGAAATATAAGCCTTCTTGCACGTTTCAGCCGGTTTTTAGACCCTCTTGGACGTCTTATGGGGATGGACGGGGTGATCTTAACTGCCTTTATCCTGGGACTTCCGGCAAACGAAATCGTTCTTCCTATTATCCTTATGGCCTACACAGCCCAGGGAAGCCTAACAAATTTTGAAAATATGGGACAGTTAAAAGAGATCCTTCTGTTACATGGCTGGACCTGGAAAACAGCTGTCTGCGTCCTGCTTTTCTCCCTGATGCACTGGCCCTGTTCCACTACCCTGATCACACTGTATAAAGAAACAAAAAGTAAATGGTGGACCTTTGTTCCCCCCTCACAGGGGTAACAAGTAATTCCTGGGATACCCCGGCAGGTCATCGTATTTACGATGCCTGCCGGGGTTCTTCTGTTTCCTGGGTTTGTAGGGGTTCCGGTGCTTCCAGTGCTTCTTCCACATCCTGCTGACCGCTGCCGACATAGCCGATGCCGTTGTAGTAGATCTCCACGGTCTGAGGTGCGTGCTTAGACCACTTTGCCTCTTTTTCATGAACCACGATCTTTTCAATGAACAGCCGCAGCAGCTCTGGCGTCAGCTCCGTGATATCCGTGTACCGCTTCGCCTTATCAAGAAAGCCGCCCGTTCCAATCGCCGTTTCCCGCAGGCGCTGGATTTCTTTTCTTTCTGTGGGATGCCAACGGTGATGCGGCTCTGTTCTTCCGTGTAGCTGCCGGAAAGCGTCTGGAACTGTTCCGTGGTCATACGTCCCAGCACGCTATCCTCATACAGCTTCTTGAAGATGGTGTCCAATTTCATTTTCCGCTTCCGCATGGCGGCTAGTTCTTTCTCCTGCCTGCGGATCTCCCGCTGGAAGCTCGGCGGACTGCTTGCTGCCAATGTAGGCGGCGAACTTTTCCGGATGTTCCCGTGCCATGGCCGTTACTCTCCGTAAGTCCTCCAGCACCGCCTCGTCCAGAACGCACTCTCGAATATAGTGGCCTGTGCAGGCTTCACCATCTTTTTTGTAAGTGCGGCAGGTGAAGTGGTTATAACTGGCGGATATGGTATGCGCCGGTGCAGCACCATGTTGGAGCTGCAGTCGGAACAGAACACAAGGCCGGAGTACTTGTTCTGCTCATCCATATTGGTTCTTCGGTGCTTGCTCTTTCGTACCCGCTGTACAATGTCCCAAACTTCTTGTGTAACGAGAGCGGGATGGGTATTCTCAAAGACCAGGCATTCCTCTCTTGGATGTTCGACCCGCCGCTTGTCCTTGTAGGATCTGCTGCTGTGCTTCATGTTGACGGTATTGCCCAGATAGATCTCGTTCTCCAGCATATCCGCCACAGTATCCCCAGACCAGTGATATGGGCGTTGTGTATCCAGCCCCACGTGCGTTGTGCCATACTTGGTGTAGGCGTACATGGTGGGCGTCAGGATCTGCTCTTTCTTGAGAATGCGGGCAATTTGGCTGGGGCCACTGCCGCTGGCGCACATGGCAAAGATCCTGCGGACAATAGCTGCCGCCTCATCATCCACGACCAGTTTTTTCGTGCCTGGGTTCTTTCGGTAGCCGTAAGCTGCTCTGGTCCCCAGCCGTTCGCCCCGTTCCGCTTTGGCCTTCAGCACCGCACGGATCTTCCGGCTGGTGTCCCGAATAAACCACTCGTTGAACAAATTCTTGAACGGCATGAGGTCGTTGCTCTCGCTGCTGTCGGTGTCCACATTGTCATTGATGGCGATGTAGCGGACGCCGAACATGGGGAAGCGTTCCTCGATGTAGAGTCCCGTGTGGAGCTGATTTCTACCGAGGCGACTGAGATCCTTGGTCACAATGATCCCAATCTCTCCGTTTTCCATGTCTGAGATCATCTGCTGGAACGCTGGCCTTTGGAAGTTTCCTCCCGAAAAACCGTCATCCACATAGAAGCAGGGGCTGGGGAAATGGTGATCTTCCGCGAACTTCTGTAAAATGGTTTTTGATTCTGGATCGAGTTCGAATCGCCCTCTATCCCATCATCCTGGCTGAGACGGCAGTAAAGAGCGGTTTTCTTGATTTGGTTTGACTGATTCATACAGTCCTCCTTTTTCTTTGTCAAACCGTTCAGAGCATTGCGACACCACAATACCCCGAACGGTTTGAATTGTCCAGCACTTTACGCACACAGCTTTCCCTGCTGAAAGTCCAGTTCTGCCAGGGCTTTCAGCTTGTCCTCCACGGTTTCACTGCCGTGCCGGGGAAACACGGAGATGACTTGAATCTCCCGCCCGCAGGCTGTCTGCGTCCGCTCCATGGTGATATGCTCCTTATCGATGGTGATATTGGCTTTTGCTCCATAGGCTCTCCTTGTGTTATTTGGATTGAGTTTGCCCACACGCCGCCTGTGGGGTCTCTGCCGGAGGGGATGGGCAGGGACGCTGCCCATTGCGGAAGAACGCCGCACGGTGCGGTACGGGGCGAATGGGCGGGTATTTACCAACGGCTTTGAACTTTTAAACCGCTTTCGACAATGTTGCCGAAAGCGGTTTTCTGTTTTTCAGATACCCCCTCACTACTCCTCCCGAAAAAATAGCGTGGTGAATACCCCGGAATCAAAAGTTCCTGCAAAAGATTTAAGGTCAAGGGTGTGCAATAGACACCCTCGCCGTCCAATCTTGGGTGTCTTATTGACACCCAAAGGCGAAAAAATCGGCAGACAGACTCTTGTAAAGTCTGTCTGCCGATGGTAACATACCGCAAATCGAAGAAGGAGGCATGGAACATGATGGCTGCTGTTTTATCATTGGGGCTGGCGTTGCTGGGAGGGATCATCTATCTGGCGCAGGCGCTGCGGCTGTCCGTACCGCTGCTGTACGGGGCATTGGTCATCACGGTATTCCGCCCGTGGTATCTGGCCCATACCGCTCTGGCGGACGGGATTTTCCTTGTGCTGGTGGGTCTTGCAGCGCTGTCATGGGTGGTGACGCTGATTCGAGCGGTGCGGGAGACGATCTGGTAAAAGTAAGGGTTGGCAAGATTGCCAACCCTTACTTTTTAGACAACTTTGTCAAAAAGTCTGACCGGGTTCGGTGATTTCACCGAACCCGGTTTTCAGCGTCTACCGCTTTTGACAAGATTGTCTGGAAGCGCTTTAGAACGGTCCACTGTGATCGGGTTCGGCCATATTGCCAAACCCAATTTTATATGCTACTTTCCGGCAATGCTGCCGAGAAGTTCCCCGCCCGCAGGCGGCATGGGAGACTGGGGTTTACCCCAGCAAGCGCGTTTGTCATACAAATGCTATGCTTGCGCCAACGCCGCCACAGGCGGCGTTGGCTCTGTTGTCCCCGAACCCCTCACTGCGCTGTGCTCATTTTACTCTTTCAGAAGATTCGATGGGGACGTCTTCCGCAGACTTTCGGAAGAATAAAGCGGGTTTGCCGCGGGATTTCATCACCCACAGGTACTCTCCGTTCCGCTGTTTCCGCCCCGGTTTTTCTAAAGTGCTCCCCAAGTCAAGGACATTTTCATTTGACCCATAGCGGCAGCGCGTGGGTCACGGCGTGGGTCAAAACGCGATCCTTGTTTTTGATCGCACCGGGCAAGGTGCTCTTATGCAGCAAAGCGGTTTTCTTGATAGAATAGGCGTCAGGACACCGAGCTTGCGCTGTACTCGGCGAGTGTTGTAATAGCGGATGAAATTCTCAATCATATCGACCAAAGCTTTCTTTGCTGTAGAACCGCTTACCGTAGTAGCGTTCCGCTTGAGGATACCCCAGAAGCCCTCCATGGGGCCATTGTCAATGCAATGTGCAACACGGGACATACTCTGCGTCATACCCGCTTTCTCAATCTTGTGGTGAAAGGTTCGGTTCGTATACAGAAATCCCCGGTCGCTGTTATCCTGAATTCAGGATAAAACAGACTATACCGAAGAAAACACTATGCCGAATTTTTTTCGGTGCTGCCTGAAATTTCTACGATGACGAAAGATTCTTCGGCATAGTTTTTCTGGTCGATCCAAGGAATAGAGTACAGCCATACTTGCCAGTACTAAGGAACCATTGTATACTACAGTTAGCATCAACAAACTTACAACTTGGAGAAGATCATTATGGATA
>VOFH01003615.1_pt1 | contig 35865 bp, 63 predicted proteins | sample 5384091 | NCBI WGS metagenome assembly VOFH01 (sample SAMN12384727, study PRJNA508395) | human gut metagenome | isolation source: healthy gut G | host: Homo sapiens
ATAAACTGCTTTCAACCCCTTCGATACCTCCACGGACTTTTCATTAAACTCAGGATCATACCCCTGCTCCCAGACACCTTCCCCAAGCTGTATCGGAGAGATCAGTAAGATCCTGATATTCTTATCTGCCTTGCGGATCTGCTCCACCAGACGCTCCACGCCAAGACCGATCACCTCCCGCAGAAGCATTGTAAAATGTCTTGCAGTCATTCGTTCCAAGCATTAAAACAACGCGGTCCACCGGCGCATGGCTCTCAAAAGAGTCGGCAAAAACGCTGCACCTTTTCTGCCCTCGCGCAGCTCATCCTCAAAAACTGTCGTCCTGCCGCACAGTCCTTCCTCAATGATGCGGCAGCCTTTTTCCATATAACTGCTGTTCGATCAGCCCTGTCCATCTTGTATCTCTGCCGTAGCGGTTTTCGTTCCCGGTATCAATCCATAAGTATTGGAATCTCCAAAGCATAATATTTCTTTCACACTAGTCTCCTTTTCTCCGCCGTTCTGCCGCGGATCCAGTTTTTATATTAAATATGTTTCATCTTTATCTTTTTATTTCATACTATATTAATATGAATACTATGTTTTGTCAACAAAAAATATGGTAACAGAAAACCCTATCCTTAACAGGATAGGGTTACAAATCAACATTTACCAGACAGATCAGTACCAGCAGTGTCACTGCCAGCTTTCCCGCCCGTCTGTTTTATTTTTTCTTCCACTGCATCTGCCATGCGGTAAATACAGAACATTGTCACAAACAACATTATAAAATACAACGTAATATAAACCCGCTCACCGGAAACATAGATCGTCGCCATAAATCCTAAGATCATACCGGCACCGAATCCGCATCCAAGCATAAGCAGTGCATAAATGTACTCCAGCGGCCGCTCCCTAAAATAATCCAGAGTGCATATAACATCGCCGCCACCGTGACTGCAAGATACACCATCGGAAGCCAGGTAGAAAGCGCACCCCAGCTCCACTCCGTGATCTGCTCCGGCATAACAAACAGACCGGACAAACCCGGATAGGCGGTGCGCAATGCTGTCTGTCCAAATAAGATCAAGACCGGTAACGCAGAAATAATGGTCTTTTTATAGTCATCCGTTTTTACATAGACAAGCATTGCAAGCACCAATGCAACTGTCAGAAATACGGCATCGCAGTTTGCTATAAACACACGCTCAATACTGAGCAGACCAAGATACAATTTATCTCCAAATCCATATGTCTCAAAAATTGGAAGGTCTGCAATGCTGACCGTATTTCTTCCGGCATTTCCCGGACAGAACAGGATTGAGATCAGTGTTATGATATTAACAAGTACCATTCCTGCCAGATACAGATTATTGCTGTGTATCACTTTTTGTCCGTCAGTGTGCTTCCAGCAGAATCCTGCACCAAAGGCATCTTTTAGATTTCCCACAAATCAGATAAATGCCATACAATATAAAAACCACAAACAGGATCACCGCTACCTGCTCATGACTGCTTGCGATCACACAGACAAGTACCCCTGCAATGCCTTCCACAATATTGATTTTCTTATGTACCAGCATTTTTTTCAGCAGAAATCCAACAAAGAACATTCCCCAGACCGGCCAGAAATAATTTACCGTTGTGGTAATCCAGCCGGCCGTTCCCATATCATGAAACGGATATAAAGAACCGCCGCTGCCGCACACCAGTCCAGCAGTTTTCCGCCATCAAATATTTTTGAGATCAATACCGGAAACGAAATAAAAAGCGCCAGATCAATGAGTCTCCACAAAATTGGATACTTTATGATCCAGACAAGAAGAAACTCTATCACAAACCGGGATGTCCACGTCTCATAACGCTGTATCAGATAATTCCACAATCCAAGCTCTGACGTTGCCTGCGAAAAAAAAACACATCATCTCCCGCCATCGGACGGATCCTCAGATGATAAATAATCCCCACAAAAGCCACAATGAAAAATGGCTTTAACTGACGCAGATCTGCCCGGACTTTATTCTGATTTTCCACGCATCCGGCTCCTATTCCTCAAATATATCGTCCATTTTGTTCCGCAGCTACTGCAGAATGCTGCTCCCTGTGGCATTTTGGCACCACATTTCGGACATTCCACGGCTCCCTGAAGTTTAAATACTTCTGCGCGCATGCGCTCAATCTCTCAAGCGCCTCCGTGATCAGGAAAAAGTGCTCCTGTTCCGGTGTCTTTTTCTTCGCCTTCTGCGCTCTCTTCATCCTTGTGTTTCTCATAATATGCTTTTCCAAGTTCCGCATACTGTTTTTCCACAAAATCTTCTTTGGATCTGATATCCAGCTTTAACTTTGCAATCTCGGATACATCCTTCGCTTTCTGACCAACATCCTTACCTGCACTCACGTTTGTCTCGCTTAACTTATCAAAAAACTCCATACTGTGCTACCTCCCTGAATTGGTTTCCTGATTGTTTCTATACTACGCAGTACCTGTTTTGGCACTGCTCATTGCTACGCACATTATACTCTTTTCCTAATATATCTTCAATAAATAAGGTCTTAACTTTATATAAAATGGGGTTAATCGCTGCTGATTACACAGTACGATTGATATGAGCTGCCCGTTCAAATGGTGTGTCGCAGGCTTATGAGTGGCATCCTCGCAAAGCCGGGTAATTTTTGTTCCGTTGTACGAAAATAAGGCAATCTAAATATGCCTGATGTAGGTTTTCTCGGGTGACGTGACCGGCAGACCAAGATTTTCTAATTTTCTCCCAAAGTCACCAAAATCTGCCCCGGCTTTTGTCAATGAATGTTTCGTTAAAAAAATATTACCTTATGCAGTCCATACTTTTTTTACCAGACAATCTAATAATATCAGTATGATTGCGCACAAAATTATATATGTGGAATTTAATGGTGTTATACAACCGATGATTACCATTATACTTGATATAAATAACACTGCATTATGTATTTTCCTATGTCTTGAACAATCAATCTTTTTCCATATATAGCATGCAATAAGATATACTATAATTAAAATTATGATTCTATCCATTATTTCACTCCTGAATACATATCTTCTTTACGTCTAATACTGGTATATTTAATTCCTCATTGTAACACCTATGCAATCTATTTTTTATTTCTTCACATTTCAATGTAGGATTTATGCTTTTTGCCAATGCAATTGTTCCTGTAACATATGCTACTGAAATAGACACACCTTCGGAATAAGTATATGTGTCCTCCGGCATTAAACAATATACTTTCTCCGCCGGAGCATATATATCAATTTTTTCTCCATATCCAGAAAACTCATATATTTTACCATTTATCCCCAAACCTCCTACACATATAGCATTGGGTAACTCAAAACAAGCTGGATACACATGTTGTACATCTACATTAGAACTATTTTTCCCACCTGAGCAAACAAAAAATTGCATCTGAACATTCTTTCATTATTGTATATAATTTTTTCACTATATACTTCCATATCCCAACTACAATTAAAAGACGAATTCCTTATTATATCCATATTTAATTGCATTAACCACATCATCAACTTGATTATTAGAAATTTCTTGATCGTTATGATATATTACACTTTGTAAATCAGAAGATGTAATATCTATACCACTATCTATAATTCCCACAATAATGTTTTCATTTCCATATGTTTCCTTCCAAACATCTTCTATATGTATTTTATTTTTCCAATATTCAGTCTGTTCGCATCCTGCAGTCTGTATAAATAATGAAGCAAAATTATATTTGCATCCTTTCGCTGGTGTTCCATCTGCTAATGCTTGTTTACTTCCTTTTGATGTTTTAGCCCATTTAAACGATGGTGGTGTTCCTAGCATATTATAATACGTTATGCTTTTTGAATTTGTACTATAGGCAAAACCTCCACTCCATGCAACACCAATTGTGTCTGTATAACTCCAAGGATAATAACACTTTAGCCAATTAAATGATTCTGTAACTTTATATTTAGAATTTTTCGCTTTCCATCTTTATATGTTGATTGATTGAATACTGTTTGTGAAAAACTGAGTTTTGAAGTAGCAATTGATGAGAGCGATTTAATTTTTTAAACTGTCAAAACAGAATTATACTCTTTTCCCTGTATTTCTTCAATAAACACCTTTTTCATCTTATACATTATCTTTCTTATCTCGTACAGATATATATCAGATATCCTGCATAACATGCAAGCAGCACCACACCTTCTTTTTCTCTATATGAAGCCTGCTCCATGCAAACACCCATACAAGAATGCTTACCAACACCAGAAGTATACTGTCCACCACATTTTCCATAATAAACGCTACCGGACTTATCGCTGCTGTCACTCCCAGAATAAACAGAATATTAAAAATATTTGATCCGATCACATTTCAAATGCCATATCAACTTCATTTTTTTCTTGCAGCTACCACAGAGGTGACAAATTCCGGCAGGCTGGTTACCATTGCAACGATCGTAAGTCAATCAGATTCTGGCTTAACCCGGCTTTTACGGCGGTCGCTGACGCACCATCTACAACAAAATCCCCGCCAAATTTAATAGCCACTGCACCACCCACAATATATAATGCACATTTCCATGCAGGATAAATTTTATATTCACCGGAAGGATCTTCTGCTTCTGCAGATGCCGCATGCGCTTTTAATGCTGACCGTACCATCCATACAAAAAATCCAATAAACAGAAGTAACAATACCACACCATCTGTTCTTCCTATCTCCATGCCGGAAATTCCCAGAACAAACAAAAGCACCGCGCACAGAACGGAAACTGGTATTTCTTTTTTAATGTATCTTTCTGTACGATCAACGGTGCAAATAATGCACATGCCCCGCATACAAGCATTAAATTAAATAGGTTAGAGCCAATCACATTGCTGACTGCCAATGCATTATTTCCGGCAACAGAAGCTGTTACACTAACAGCAAGTTCCGGCAGGCTCGTCCCCATTGCAACGATCGTGAGTCCGACAATCATAGACGGAATCCGCAGAGCCCTTGCAACGGAAGAACTTCCCTCAACAAAAAAATCTGCACCTTTAATCAACAAAACAAATCCCACCAGTAATAAAACTATTGACTGCATCATCGCCACCATACACATTTCCTCCTTCGTTTTTCCTGTTATTTATAAAATACCCAGATGTGTCAAAAGGATTCTGACACCGAGCAATACTAAGATCAGTCCGCCGGCAAACTCTGCTTTCTTTTTCGTACTTGTTTCCAAAAAGTTTCCGACATAAACGCCGCCAATGGAAATAAAAAACGTAGAAATTCCAATGATCGTGATAGCCTCCACGATCGGGTAATCTAAAAATGCAAATGTGATCCCGACTGCAAGTGCATCGATACTGGTTGCAACTGCAAGCACAAACATCTCTTTTAAATCGAGCGGTGCATCCATTTCTTTTACTTCGTCATCTTCCTTATCCGGTTTCACAGATTCCACAATCATTTTTCCACCAATAATTCCAAGTAATATAAATGCGATCCAGTGATCGATGCTTGTGATATACTTTTCAAACTGACTTCCTAAAAAGCCATCCGACAAATGGCATCAGTGCCTGAAATCCTCCGAAAAAATAACCCGATCACAAGTGCCTGTTTTTGTTGACCTTTCGCATCCCGAGTCCTTTGCAGATCGACACTGCAAATGCATCCATGGACAGCCCGACTCCCATCAGAAACAATTCAATAAAAATCGCCATCTTTTTTCACCGCTTTCTTTTTTGTATCAGACATTTTCCGTGATATTTCCGCAGTTATTTTGTACTGTATGCGCCATTTCTGCAGTGATTTCCAATTTCCCTCATGTTTTTACTGATAATATTTATCTGTTAAATATGTCAAAAAGAGACTCCACATATATTCCGGATACGCGGATATCCTCATGAGTCTCATTCTTTATTTTAGAGTTCTTTTCTGCCCACCAAAAAATATGACAAACATGAGTCTCATCTGCATACGTTTTTCCTTATTGACGGAGCCGGTGAGCATATAGTAATCAATGCCCAGCTTTTTTTCAGCTGTTCCGCCAGACGGTCTAACATGGTCGTGAACTGGGAGAATAACAGCACCTTGTGTCCACCATGCACTGCGTTTCCGATCAGATCCATACACATCTGGACTTTTGCGGATTCGCCCTTGTAATCTTCGAATAAAAGTGCCGGATCACAGCAGAGCTGACGCAGTTTTGTAAGTTCTGCAAGGATCTGGATCTTGTTGGACTTAAATTCCGCCTCGCTCTTGCCGTCTAACATCTGCTTCATCTGCTGTACATGCGCATCATAAAGAGCCAGCTGTTCGCCCTCCATCTTCGCATAAACATTCTCTTCGAGTTTTTCCGGAAGATCTTTTAATACATCACCTTTTAACCGTCGCAGGATAAACGGACGGATCATACGCTGTAAACGTTCCATCTTGTTCTCATCTTTGTTCACAACGATCGGTGTCTCGATCTCCTCACGGAACTTCTGGTATGTATACAAAAATCCCGGCATCAGGTAATCAAAGATACTCCAAAGCTCGCTTAAGCGGTTCTCGATCGGTGTACCGGTCAGCGCCAGCTTAAAGGCTGCCGTGATCTTCTTGACGCCTTTTGCCGCCTGCGTTCCGGCGGATTTTTAATATATTGAGCTTCATCAATGACCTGAACTGCAAACACAATGTTTTTGTAATACTCCACGTCACGTTTTAACAGATGACTGTTTTAAGTTGGTGCAAAGCGTGTGATCTCTTTCTGCCAGTTATAAACTAGCGACGCCGGACATACGATAAGGGAACGGCGCAGTTCCTTTTCCCCAGCCTGCATTTCTTGCTGTTCTGCCGAAAAGGCTGATGACCTGAAGCGTTTTTCCAAGTCCCATATCATCGGCTAAAATACCGCCAAAATCCATTCTCACGCAGCGTCTTTAACCACAGGAATCCATTCTTCTGGTAGTTTCTCATAATTTTCAGCGCTTCCGGCACTTCATAGTCACTGTCCTCGATGGTCTTCATGTTCCGCACCATGCCTTTGAATTCCCTTAGTTTTTCTCGATGGACAGCAGCTGGTTATTTTTCAGTGCTGCATCCAGATACATAGCGCGATATTTTGGGATCACGACCGTTCCTTTTTTCAGGCTTGCCTCGGTAAGCTGTAAATCCTCACTGACTTCTGCAAGCGCACTGATCCCATCCTCTTTGATATCTAAGAAATCCCCGTTTTTCAGACGGATATACTTTTTTTCCTGTCATATTTTGAAAGCAGGTAGGCAAGTTCCTCCCGTGACATCTCATCGGAATGAATTTTTAATTCCAGAAGGTCACTCTTTAAGGAGACACCCACGGAAACGGCCGGGGAAGATACCACCTTTAAATTGCGGAAATTTTCCGTTGTATAAATGGTCATAAATTCACCCAGTCTTCTCAATCCACCTGAAACTAACTGATACAACATCTCCTCATTGTTCTTCAGCACAAAGACTGTCTGGGAAGCGCATATTCATTGAAATACGGTTCCACAAGATTTTTGATGCGGAGTTCCTCTGCGAGATCGCGCACTTCACCCGGTGCGATCTTCTCGAGGACATTATATTTATCATCCCCGTAAGCTGCCATCAGTTTTGCACCTACCGTATTCATATCCTGTCTGTCTAAATATAGTTCAAACTCAGGTTTCGGCGGCACATAAAGGCTCTCATCAAATCCTGCCTCTTTCCACTTTAAAATATTTTTTCACCATCGGCAGAAGATCTCTGCAGAACATTGCAAGCTCATCTGCTGCAATATAAGTCTGTCCTCCGGTCTGGCGGTGCAGAAATTCAAAAAATTCTCCGACGGTTTCTTTCATTCCTGCCGGACTGCGGTAGATCTCCCCATGCGTCATAAAATAAAAATACTTTTTCACCGATGATCACAGAATCATCTTCCAGCATCAGAAAAGATACCGGAACTTCCCCTGACGGATAACCAGTTTTGGTTTGCGTTTTCTTCCGGTGAAAATGTATAGGTATCCTCATATCATAACCGATCGTTGCCTCAAACGGCATATCTTTCACTGCCTCAAAAACCGGTCGATCCCCACACCATCAAGCTCCATGGTACGCTCATAACTGCCCGTATACGCATAATATGCATGGAACTGGCTCTGACGTCTTTTATCCATCATCCTGCTGTTCCATAAACCAATCAGGCGTTTTGCAGATTCCGAAAAATGCATCCATGATGATGATAAAAATCAGTTTTTTGCCGTAATGCACTTTCTCATTGACCTGAACAGAATGTAAAAACGCAGAAATGTTTTTTAACACATACTTTCTCTCCATTCCGATCTTAAATTCCACCGTGGCATAACTGTATTCCATCTTGAAATAAGGCTCTAACTCTACTTTTCCGTAAATGGTTTCCGGTAACAGATAGGTGGAACCTGCACGCATGGAATAACGGTTTAACAGATTTTTTAATGAAGCTATCCGTTTTTAACTCTTTTTCCGGTGTTCGGATGTTCGTTTTCTGAGAATCTCTCTGTCTTCTCGTTTACATAATTCAAAAGTTTTGCATTTAAAAAGCCTCACATATCTTTCGCCTGTCGATAGTGGTTCACTTCATAAAGCTGATTGATTCAACGGCAATCTGCCACTGGCAGCTCATGCAGATGCCCTCATAGGTTGCAAAACGCCTCACAGTTGCAGCGGCTCTTTTGAATGTCTGATCCGAAAACATATTCTTCATCTATCACAAGCCGGACATCGTAGTGATCCTCGACTGTTCCTTTTACTCAATGAATGGTATCCTCCCGCTTGTCATTCCACTTGCAATCAGTTCTGCATAACCGGAAATCTCGGTGAGCGGCGTCTTTAATTCGTGGGAAACATTTGCGGTAAATTCCTGACGCATCTGGGAATGTTTTAAGATGTCCACATGCTGCTGCTTGATGGTCGCAACAAATGGTTTCATCTCATCGTAAACATCATTTTCTTCCAGCAGCACAATATTGTCCGCCATCTTTTCAATCGGTGCCACAAGACGTTTGGTAAGCCGGTGTGCAAGAACTGTACATAATACAAATACGCAGAATCCCACAGACAACGTGAGATATACCATCTTGATGATCAGACTGTAGATGCTGTTACTGTCTTTTCCAATACGCAGAACTTTTCCGTCATCTGTTCTCATTGCATAATAAAAAGTATGTTTTGCGGACGTAGTCGATTTCCGCATCGCACGCCCCTCTCCGGCTGCCAATGCAGAAACGATCTCCGGACGTTCCCTGTGATTTTCCATCTTCGACTCGTCTTCCATGCTGTCATAGATGACGGTTCCATCCTCATTGATCAGCGTGATACGCAGCCCATCTTTATTCAGATTATAGTTGATCTCATCCGGCAGATCCTCCGGGTTCATCATGGAGATCACATGGGCGTTTGCCTTCAGATCGTCAAAAATCTGTTTTTCAATATATCATAAAAAAGCACCATGGCACAGATTGCCATGACAATAATTGCAATCGCTGAGATCAGCATAAATTTGCTGTTGATTTTCTTTTTCATCCCATCACCGTCTTACGTCTGTCCTGCTCTTTTCTTCTACTCAGAGAATGGAGGTTACTCCACCATGTAACCGACGTTACGCACTGTCTTGATGTGGCTTCCCGCCTCTCCAAGTTTCTGTCTCAATGTCTTGATGTGCATATCGACTGTCCGGCTCTCACCCTCATAGTCAAAGCCCCACACCTGGTTCATGATCTTATCCCTCGACAGCACGATTCCCTTGTTGATGACAAGGTATTTTAAAAGTTCAAATTCTTTGTAGGTGAGTTCACACAGTTTTCCATCCACGTAAACGGCGTGTTTATCGTTATCCACCAGAATATTCCCGTAGGAGATCTGTGATTCTTCCTGCGCATTCGTGGTTCTGCGCAATAATGCCTTAACGCGGGAGATCAGCTCCATGACACCAAACGGCTTGGAAATGTAATCGTCCGCTCCGAGATCCAACCCTTTTACCTTGTCAAGTTCGGATGTCTTTGCAGTCACCATAATGATCGGGACTTTTGCTGTGTTTTTGTCTGTACGGATCTTTGTCAATATATCAAGTCCATCCTCATTCGGAAGCATGATATCCAGTAAGATCAGAGCCGGGACTTTGCTCTCTAACCGCTTAAAAAGATCTGCACCGCACTCAAATTCTTCTACCTGATATCCGCTGTTTTTTAACGCATAGCGCTCAATCTCGCGGATATTTACATCATCTTCTACAATATAGATTGTTGCCATAGTCATTTCCTCCCACTGTTCGCTTTGTAAATAAATTATAATACAGCCTGCTTTGTTTTTTCCATAAGTCTTTCCCGGATTCACGAAAAATTCGCAACACAAATATTGTGCTGCGAATTTCTTCCCAGATTTAATCTATCTCATATTTGTTTGCAAAATCATTTTCTAGATTTTTCAAACTCTGCACTCTCTTTTTCATCCATCTGCTCTGTAAAACTGTGTTCCTCCAGACCGGTATCATTTAACTGCATCATATATACTGCGATATTGGAGCAGTGATCGGCAACACGCTCGTAGTTCATGGCTAGATCTGAGAGTACCAGTCCAAGTCCGATCGTGCATTTTCCCTTGCGCAGACGCTTCATATGATGTTTTTTACCGTTTTGTTCAGGCCGTCAATGACTTCCTCTAACGGTTCCACGGAACGCGCAAGTGGAATATCGGTATTGATAAACGCTCCGGTCGTTCTCTCTAAAATATCCCGCACGGCTTTGGAGTAAATATCCATCTCATCCTCCGCCTTCTTAGAAAACTTTGCATCCTCTTTCTGCATCTGCTGTACACATTCTACCACATTTACCGCATGATCGGAAATTCTCTCGAAATCCGTCAGACAGTGTAAAAGTGAAGTCACCCGCAGACTGTCCGTATACGAAAGATCCCCGCTGTTTAATTTCGTCAGATAGGCGCTGATCTTATCATCATACACATCTACGCGGTTTTCTTTTGCGATCACTTCCGCAAATTTCTGATCTGAAGGCTCTTTGATACATTCCATTGCCTCGATAAAACTGTTTTTTGTGATCTCTGCCATCTGGTTTACTAAAGTTTTACATTGCTCGATCGCAAATGCAGGACTGCTCACAAAACGCTCATCTAAAATGGCAAACACATCTTCTTTGGCAGATTTTTCCTCGTCAGATTCCGGGATCGTAAGATAAGCCAGCTTCTCGAGTCCACGGATAAACGGAAATAGCACTACAGTTGTAAATACATTAAAAATACTGTGGATCAGTGCGATCCCCGCAACTCCTACCGTCTCTCCGACAAATTCAAAACGAAAGATTGCATTTCCGATATAAAATACTGTAAGGAATAATAAGGTTCCGATAATGTTGAAATATAAATGCACGAATGCGGTTCTCTTTGCGCCCCGGTTTGCACCGATTGCTGAGATCATCGCTGTGACACAGGTTCCGATATTCTGTCCTAAGATAATCGGAATAACCGAACCGTAAGTAAATGCTCCTGTGACAGACAATGCCTGCAGGATACCAACAGAAGCCGAAGAACTCTGAATGACTGCGGTGAGCAGCGCTCCTGCTAACACGCCGAATACCGGATTGTTGAACATCGTCAGAATATCGGTAAATTCCGGCACATCCGCAAGCGGCTTTACAGCATCGCTCATTGTCTCCATACCAAACATTAAGATTGCAAATCCAAGTAAGATTTCACCGATATCTTTCTTTTTGTCCTTGCCGGACATATACATAATAATACCGATCAGTGCGAGAACCGGTGAAAAAGAGGACGGTTTTAACATGCTGATCAGGAAATTGGAACTCTCGATCCCGGTCAGGCTCAAAAGCCATGAGGTAACTGTCGTTCCAATGTTTGCACCCATGATGATTCCGATCGCCTGCGACAGTTTCATGATGCCTGAATTTACGAAACCGACAACCATGACCGTTGTAGCTGAGGATGACTGGATCACAGCTGTCACGCCGGCTCCGAGCAATACCGCTTTAAACGGATTCGAGGTCAGGCTCTCTAAGATACGCTCCAATTTTCCGCCGGACATTTTTTCAAGACCGCCACCCATAACACTCATTCCGTACAGGAACATTGCCAGACCGCCGATCATTGTCAGAATTCCAAAAATATTCATAATCTCTCCCTTACATAGACATATACTAGGTTATTGTTTACATTTCGATTCCATATTATAAACTACATGTAAATCTTATGTCGGTTTTATGTAAAATCTATGTAAAATTGCAATCAGGAGTCTTTTAGCATACCTTTTTTATGTCTGTAAGGGAAAAGTTTTCTTAAAATTTATTCGTCCTCGTGTTTTCCGGTGATAGAATAGATCACCCATTCTGCAATGTTGGTTGCATGATCGCCGATACGCTCAAAATATTTTGCGACCATCAGCATATCCGTTGCCATCTCACCATTTTTTACATTCTCATTGATTTTTTGGATGAGTTCTTTCCGGAAACTGTCAAAAAGATCGTCCACCACATCATCACGGTTGATGACCCAGCGTGCCAGTTCGAGATCTTTGTTGACAAAAGCATCCACACTCTTGATAACCATATCGGTTGTCTCTTTTGCCATCTCTTTGATCACTTCCATATTAATGGCGCTTTTTTCATAATCGGAATCTGCCATTAAAATGGTCATCTCCGAAATATCTGCTGCGTGATCCCCGATACGCTCCATGTCCGTGATCATTTTTAACGCTGCAGAAATTAATCTTAAGTCTTTTGCTACCGGCTGCTGTTGCAGCAGTAGTTTCATGCAGAGAGAGCTTCGATCGTTTTCTCCTGCTCATCTACTTCCACGTCAAATTTGATCGCCTGCTCTGCTTTTTCTACATCCTGTTTTACCAGTGCTGATATCCCCATCTCAATCGCCTGCTCGATCAAGCTTCCCATCTGGATCAATTCATTATTTAATTCTAATAACTGTCTGTCAAATCGATTTCTCATATCATTCTCTCCTTTTTATTTATGTCAACCAAAACGTCCTGTGATATAGTCCTCGGTACGTTTATCCTGTGGAATTGAGAATAATTTTTCTGTCTCGCCAGCCTCGATCACCTCTCCTAATAAGAAGAATACGGTTTTATCCGAAACACGCACAGCCTGCTGCATATTGTGTGTGACCATGACGATGGTGTACTGTTTTTTCAGTTCAATGACAAGATCCTCGATCTTGGATGTGGAGATCGGATCAAGCGCGGAAGTCGGTTCGTCCATTAGGATGACTTCCGGTTCCACTGCCAGTGCCCTTGCGATACATAATCTCTGCTGCTGTCCACCGGACATGCCAAGTGCGCTTTTTTTCAGACGGTCTTTCACTTCGTCCCAGATCGCCGCATCACGCAGGGATTTTTCCACGATCTCATCTAATTTTGCTTTGGAGCGGATACCATGAGTTCTCGGTCCATACGCAATATTGTCGTAAATACTCATCGGGAACGGATTTGGCTTCTGAAATACCATGCCGACTCTTTTTCGTAAAAGATTGACATCCATCCCCTTATAGATGTCCTCGCCATCTAACAGGACATTTCCTGTGATCTTACATCCTTCCACCAGATCATTCATTCTGTTCAGACTTTTTAAAAAGGTCGATTTTCCACAGCCGGATGGTCCGATAAAAGCTGTGATCTCGTTGGCATGGATACTCATATTGATATCTTTCAACGCATGAAAATCACCATAATATAAATCAAGGTTTGAAATTTTAAATTTTTCACTCATATTGTTTCCTCTACTTTGATACCTTTTCCGTTTTTACTTTGTTGCAGCTTCCAGTTTCCTTGCGATCAGGGACGATAATCCGTTGATGAGAAGCACCACGATCAGAAGAACGACTGCTGTTGCGTATGCTTCATTTGTGTGAAGTCCCTCTCTCGACAGCGAATACATATGAATCGCAAGGGTTCGTCCGGAATCCATGACACCTGCTGCCTCCGCAACGGTTCCTGCCGTATAGATCAGTGCCGCTGTCTCTCCTACGATACGACCGATTGCAAGGATGATACCGGACAAAATACCCGGAATTGCCGTTGGAAGTACGATTTTAAAAATGGTGCGGAGCTTTCCTGCGCCAAGTCCGAAGCTTCCCTCACGGTACATATCCGGCACACACAAAAGCGCTTCCTCCGTCGTTCTCATAATGACCGGTAGAACCATGATCGCAAGTGTTGCCGCGCCAGCTAACATGGAATATCCCCAATGCAACGCTGTCACGAAAAACAACATACCGAACAATCCATAGATAATGGATGGGATACCGGTCAATGTCTCTGCCGTGATACGCACCAGCTCAACGAGTTTATTTCCTTTTTTTGCATATTCCACAAGATAAATTGCTGCTCCGATTCCAAACGGAACAGAAAAAAGCAGTGCGAGCAATACCATTGTGATGGTGTTGATGATCGCCGGCATCATTGACACGTTATCGGAATTGTAAGTCAGTGAAAACAGGCTTGGTCTTAAATATGGAACTCCGTGGATCAAAATATAGCCCACCAGATAAACAAGCACTGTCACGGTGATTACTGCCGAGGCTCCCACCAGAAGCAGTAAAATAAAAGATCCCGGATGTTTTTTATAAGATTTCAATCTGTCTTTCCACGACAGTTGATTGATCGGAGTGATATTTTTTTCCATACTGCCTCTACTCCTTTCCTCTACGTTTCAAAATAGAAAACGATATATTAATAATAAGAATAAACACAAACAAAACTACGCCTGTAGCAATTAATGCTTCCCTGTGAAGATCCGTGGCATATCCCATCTCAAGTACGATATTCGTTGTGAGCGTACGCACACCTTTGAAAATACTGTCCGGCACTCTCGCCTGATTGCCGACTACCATCATGACTGCCATTGTCTCACCGAGCGCACGTCCTACGCCGAGCACAACTGCTGCAAACACACCTGATTTTGCTGCCGGAACAACAACCGTAAAGACACTTCTCTCATGTGTGGCTCCCAGTGCGAGTGCTCCCTCATAATAGCTCTCCTCCACTGCTCGGATGGATGACTCGGACACGCTGATAATTGTAGGTAAGATCATGATTCCAAGTAACAGTGCTGCTGTTAAAATGCTCCGTCCATTGCCTTTGAAATGCTCCCTGACAAACGGAACCATAACAACCAGTCCGAAGAATCCATAAACAATAGAAGGGATTCCAGCCAGCAGATCAACGATCGGTTTTAATACCTTGTGTAATCTGTCCGGACAGAAACGTGCCATGAAGATAGACATCAGAATTCCGATTGGTACTCCGATGATCAAGGCTCCGCCTGTTACATAGATACTTCCCAGGATCATCGGGAAGATACCATATAAGCCGTTGCCGGGTTTCCATTTTGTTCCTCCGAGGAAGTTGGCAAATCCAATCTCTTTCATTGCCGGAACCCCATTTGCGAACAGGAACACGCAGATCAGTACAACTGCTACAATGGAAATAATGGCGGTAAACAGAAATACATATTTCATTACAATTTCTTTTAATTTATTGATATTCATATATTTATGTTCTCCAAAATCTGAGGAATGCCTGACAGTGCAGGCTTCATATCATTATGTAATGCTTTACAAATTGTAAATATCCTGATTTCCGAAAAAAGGCCGGAGGAGTTTTCCATCCGACCCTTCTGTCAGTAATTTTTTAATTTCTTATCTCTGATGTTTTTTTCATACCAGATATTTTCATTGATTACTTACTCTGCAAGTTCATCCCAGGATGTGATGTCGCCAACATAGACACCTTTTACCTGATCGGATGTAAGGTTTGCTGTTGGGTTGTCAAGATTTACGACCACTGCGATACCATCCATAGCGATTGTTGTTGCGGTAAGTCCCTGCTCTGTCTCAGAATCTTTTAATTCACGGGAAGCCATACCGATATCACTTGTACCTGCTGCTGCGTCTGTCATACCTGTTGTGGAGTCACCTCCTGAATCTCGCCTTATTTCCTTTGTCTTTTTCCAGATAAGTGACCGGAACACCCACGATCAGATGGATACTCTGGTAACCGCTCTTTTTGGGATTTTTCACATAATCCTTTTCTTTGAGCAGCGTGATGTCCTTCTGCTTTTTTACATAATCTGCCACACGGTAAATATCATCACAAAAAAACAGACGACGCGGATCCCGGCAATATCGTTTAAAGTATCTACCGCAGCCTGAAACGTTACTTCCCTGCCCTTTCGCATCAGCTTTTTGGCAATACTGTCCGTCTGTTTGATCCGTCCCGTCATAGTACGAATAACCTGACGGCCAAATTGCTCCGTCAGGTCCGCATTGATCATTTTTAATTTTGCCTGCACCACATCCATCGCATATGCGTAAGAAAGTCTTACCATAGGTGCTTCGATCTGTTCTTTTAATTGTTTTTCCATGAGCAAGGTATTCTGCTCCCGCTAAAGTCTCTCTTTTATTCCTATGCGTTTTTTCTGATTTTTTAGAATCTTTCTTCTGCAAAATCCATATCTCCTGGTTCGTAATCATCCTCATATCCGTAGGCATCATAATCATTTTCCGTTTCCGCTTCGAACTCATCCCTGGTTCTGCTTACCGCCAAAGACCGCTTTTTCCTTCTCTGCATTGTTCAGACTGGATCTTAAAATAACAAAACCGATCACAAACATTGACGCAATTACGATAACACCCGCTTTTGACATGTGGTCATTCCCTGCTATAAAGATCAAACCGGAATTTTAATCCGCTCCAGATTCTTTTTCCTCATCAACGTTTCCTCTAACGTGGGTATCTGTGCATGTTCATACTCCGGATGTGTACGGTTAAAATTATGTTTGATCAGCTTCGCGTAGGCATAATCTTTTACCCAGCCGCTTCCATCACTCACTCGGTCGATCGTTTCATCGTGGATGACAACAAGTTCTCCGTCTTTTGTGAGCTGCACATCCAGTTCAATTCCATCTGCGCCAAGCTCTACCGCTTTCTCAAGCTTCCATTGTATTTTCCGGTGCATAACCGCTCGCACCGCGGTGTCCCCACACGAGTGTTCTTTCCATCTCTTCTCCATTCCTGCCGGTTTCTTCCATCTGCGCACTAAATCCGCCTGTCCGGCATCGATTCTTTTATTTCTCTCATCTTTACCCTATATCCTAAGCGGATATTGTAAAATGGGTGTGGGGGTTTATGTAAAAATGGGTAAAAAAATACAGAACCACGTTTTTGTGATTCTGTAATATACCTTATAATGTTGTTGGCACAAATAGTGCGTTCAGGTTTATTGATTGACAAATTGCACAAAGCCGTGTCTGTTTTGTTCCGATGTACGAAAATAAGAAAATCTAAGCCTGCCTGAGTCAGGTTTTCTCAGAGTGACGTGAACGGCGTTCAACGAGCCATCCTTGGCTCGAGAAGCCTTGTTCTGCCATCCGTGGCAGAACATCACTGTGTATTACCAGGCACTCTAAGATTTACTAATTTTCTCCCAAAGTCACAAAAGCATTCTCGGCTTTGCGCAATTTGTCAGCCGCTAGGTTGTGAAGCACTATTTGGTTTTAACATCATATATTTTGATGCCGGAATTATTCTTTAATCCTTATGCGCCGCCTCATAAACGTTATAGCAGGCTGCCGCTCCGATCACAAGCACTGCGCCATGACTGCCGTGCGTCCGATCGTCTCTCCGCAGAAGATTGCAACAAGAATCGGGTTCAAGATCGGCTCTAATGTAGAAGTTAAGGATGCCGTGACCGGCGAAACACGATCCAAGCCCCTCGATAAAAAGATGTAGGATAATCCAAACTGGATCACACCGAGAAGGATAATACAGATCCATGCCTTCGCAGAATGATCGGTCTCCCCCAAAAACGAAGGCAGTCCGATGCTAAGGCTGATCACATGGGATGCCAGCAATGACGATTCAAAATCAGCTCCCGGAAAACCTTTCATCATCATAACCAGCGCATAGGTAAATCCCGAAAATACCGCAAGCAGATTTCCCGCCATTCCCGGCGCTCAGGGAATCTAAAAGAAGCATAAGATACCGGCAAACACGACCGCACATGCCACCACTGCCGCTTTTTTCGGTTTCTTCTTATATAATGCCCACATCAGCAGAATCACAAAGATTGGTTCTGTAAACTGAAGCACGATCGCATTTGCCGCCGTTGTCATCTTTGTTGCTGAAACAAACGTTAAAGCCATAGCCGTATTGCAGACGGCTCCAAACAACACCGTTTTGTTCCATACAAACTTTCGTTTTGTGATGACCATATGATGCGATCAGCATAAATGAAAAAAAAATACTGCGGATTCCCTGGATCGTGATGGGACTCCACGGAATCGACTTTATCAGAACACCTCCGGTGCTGAAACATACTGCAGAGAGCAGCACATAGATGGTTCCCTTCATACTTTCTTTATCTAATTGTTTTTCCTGCATTTTATTCTCCCTCCCATTTTACCGCATTCCCAGCGCAAGCAGCACAAGTACCGCGAGAAAATGATATTTGCCAGATGAAACCACAACAGATAATACCCCTTCGTGCGGTTATAATTATGCGCATATATTTTATAAGAGATCAGGCTCGCCATGGAGGCGATCAGTGTGCCAAGTCCCCCTAAATTTACACCAAGCAAAAGCTGCTTTAAATCACCCGAAAAACCAGACAATAACAGTGCCGCCGGAACATTGCTGATCACCTGGCTTGTGGCAATTCCCACCAGAAGTTCCCTTCCGTTAACCAGTGAATGCAGTACTTCCTGAAACGCCGGCAGCCGTCCGATATTTCCTGTAAAAATAAAGAAAGCGATAAACGTAAAGATCAGGCAGTAATCCACCTGCCCCAGTACTTTTCTATCTGATAAAAACACAGACACAGCTACCGCCGCAAGCAAAATATAATACGGCGGGATCCTTGCCACGACCAAAAGCGCCATAAGGAATAAAAACCGCATACATGCCGGTCAGTTTTTGTTCATTTCCTTTTTTCTTCCGAAAAATGACAGTCTGTCAATCTGATTTTTCTTTTTCTTGCACTTAAAACGAAAATCGTCAGGGCAAGCAGCACACCGGAAACAACCGTATACGGAAGCATCAAGACAAGAAACTCCCCAGCATTCATTTTCTGAGAGATTATATAAATACAAATTCTGCGGATTTCAATCGGAGTCAGCATACTTCCAAGGTTCGCCGCTATGGTCTGAAGCACGATGACCGGCACCATAAGGCGCTCCTGCCCGCATTTTTGCAGCGTGAGAAGTGCAAACGGAACAAACGTCAAAAGCGCAACATCATTGGTAATGACCATGCTTGAAAAGAAACACAGAAAAACAAGAACAAATGCCAGCTGCGCCGTATTTTTCGTATGCGCAAGAAGCCGCCGCCCGATCCCATCAAAGATTCCATTATTCTGCACGCCCGCCATAATGATCATCAGCGAGAGCAGGATCCCAAGCACACGAAAATCAATATAATCGATATATGCCTGATCCGGATGCACAAAAAAGCGGATATTACAGCTAAAATGGCTGCAACGACCAGCACTGTTTCTTTTTACAAATGCTATGATTTTCTCTTTCATATATATGACACCACCCATAAAACCTACCTGTCTATTCTAATCACTTTCCCCGGATGTAAACAAAAAAAAAGCGCATGATTCGTCTGCTTCTGTACACACTATAAAATAACAGACACATAGCTATGTAAAATCACATTTGCTATGTAAAATCAAACTTTTGTATATGAGTGAATCAATAAAATGCGTGAATATAGCGCAAGAATGGAGCATATGATGTACACCCCAGTTACACTTCCGGTTACAAATGAATACGGTTATTTTGAAATACGGTTAGAGAGCATCGGCGGTCTCGGCGCAAATCTCTGCGGAAAAATGCTCGGCGAACTCGGTGCCTTATACCTTTCCTTAAACTCCTTAAATTTTTCCAGCTACGGATCTGAAAAACGAGGTTCACCGGTAAAATCCTATATCCGCTGGAGTCCCGCTTCCCATCCACTGCGCATCAACAGCCCGGTATTACAACCGCATGTACTTGGCATTTTTCACGAAGGGCTGATCGGGACTTACCCAGTATTAGACGGATTTCCGCCGACACAAAAATTGTTTTAAATACACCTTTATCCTGTGATGAAGCGGCAGAAAAATACAATATTTCCACTGGAACGCTGTATTGTCTGGACGCACTCTCCATCGCCATGGAATCCAGATCCCGCATTAACATGGTTATGCTCGGTGCGATTGCCAGAGCGTGTCCTTTTTATCCCGATGGATTCCATTGAAACACTCTGCAAAAATACTATTGGGAAAAAATATCCGGCACTGATCGGGGCAAATCTGCAAGGGTTTAAAAATGGGGTATGAAAAACAGCTGAAAAAAGATTCCTGACAGAACTGCTTCCCCTTCTCTCGCAAAAGAAACTTATATCTGGGGCTACAAAAACGCCCCGATCGGCGGGATCAATACACGCCCCGGCAGCACGGTATCAAATGACCCTCCCCCTCCCGCGAAGGTTATATTCCCCTCTTTTTGCAGGATCGGTGCATCAACTGCGGACTCTGTGATTCTACCTGTCCGGATATGGTATTTCAGTTTGCACCAGGAACTTATAAGGGGAAAGAGGCAATGGTCAACCAGGGACTTGATTACAGACACTGCAAAGGCTGTCTCCGCTGCGTGGATGTCTGTCCGACTCACGCTCTGGTAAAAGCAGAAGAAAAAGATTACCCGGACAAGCCGCATTCCATGCCGGATCAGGATCTGCTGCCAGACTCTGTCCGGTACCAGAAGACCGGCGCAAATTCCTGGATCACCAGTGATTCTTATCTTGATGAAAAACGTATTGACGGAGGTATCGTATAATGTCAGATCAGCAACAATCAACAACACAGGCTTTTCCATCATCGGATCAGCAGCAATCATCAACACAGGCTTTCGTAAAGAAAACCGCTGCCCAGCGCAAACTTTACGAAAGTGGAAATGAGCTTGCCGCCTACGCTGCAAAGCAGATCAATTATCATATCATGGGATATTATCCGATCACCCCCTCCACACAGATTGCGGAAAATCTCGATCTTTCGGGTGCAAGAGGCGAGCACAACATCCGGCTGATCGCCGCCGAGGGAGAACACAGCGCCGCCGGGATTTGTTACGGTGCTTCGGCGGGCGGCGGACGCGTATTTAATGCCACCAGCGCCAACGGTCTGCTCTATGCCTTAGAGCAATTTCCGGTTCAGTCCGGCACACGCATGCCGATGGTCATGAATGTCGCCTGCCGTACCGTCTCCGGCCCTCTGTGCATCAAAGGTGATCACAGCGATATCATGTATCTTTTAAATACCGGCTGGATCATTCTGTTTGCGGATGACCCGCAGATGGTCTACGACTTCAATCTGATTGCCTTAAAACTTGCCGAAAAAGTGAATCTCCCGGTTGTCGTTGCCTTTGACGGTTTCTTTACCAGCCATCAGAAACAAAAATGCATGGTCTTTTCTGAAGATGAAACCGTACAGCACTTTATCGGGAAAAAAACTCTCCTGTGACAATCCCGAAATCTCCGCTTTTGCCGGAAATGACTCCACCGGGGAGAATCGTTTTTACAGTGTACTCGACCTGAATCACCCGGTCTCTGTCGGCTCCTATATGAATGAACCGGATATCATCAACAACAAATATCAGCTTTTTTCTCGCCATGGAAGAAACACGAAAAAACTTCCCATGCTGTTTGATGAGTTCGCCTCCCTCTCCGGAAGAATGCATACTTTTTGCCGCGGATATCTGTGTGAAGATGCAGATATTATCCTTTTTCTGCTCGGTTCCTCTTTTTCACACAGCCACAGTTGCAGCAGATACGCTGCGCAAAGAGGGCATCCGCGCTGGCGTCGTCACATTAAATGTGCTTCGTCCATTTCCATCTGACGAATTACGCCATCTCTGTATGCATGCAAAGACGATCGTTGCTGCAGACCGTCAGGACAGCTACGGCGCCGGCGGCGGAAATATGTCCTTAGAGCTGCGTTCCGCCCTGCAGGATATCACGGATTCCACACACCCGATCCGGGTACTGACCCGCATTTACGGACTTGGCGGGAAGGATTTTTTTGTGGAGGATGCTGTTGCGCTGTTTCGTGAAGGACTTTCGCCTGATGCCAAAGCTTTTGATTACTATGGCATCACACCGGGTACGACAGAAAATTGCCCACAGCCACAGTATTATGCACCCTCACCAAAGATCGCCAGTCCCCCGGTGTCACAACCTGCACTTTCGATCCTGCAACCGGAAAAATGCTTGTAAAAGGTGGATTGATCAAAGACGCCACCGCCATGCCCAAGCGGATCGCCCTGGGAATCGGAACCTGTCCCGGCTGTGGTATACCGGTCAACTTAAATCTGCTGTTAAAAGGGATCGAAGGAAATGTGGTCTTTCTGTTCCAGACCGGCTGCGGCATGGTGACAACCACTGCCTACCCAAAAACGGCATTCCGCATCCCATATATCCACAACCTGTTTCAAAATGGAGCTGCTACTTTAAGCGGTCTGGTGGAAGTATTTGAGGAACGGCAAAAACGCGGGGAATATCCCAAAGGCGAGATTACATTTATCATGGCAAGTGGTGACGGCGGCATGGATATCGGCATGGGTTCTGCACTCGGAACGGCACTGCGCGGACATCATCTGCTCTTATTTGAATATGACAACGGCGGATATATGAACACCGGTTACCAGCTTTCCTACTCTACCCCTGATGGGTGCGAAAAGCTCCACCTCCCACCTCGGAAAAAAACACAGTACGGAAAGACCTTTTTCCACAAAGACATGCCCCAGATCATGGCCGCGACCCACCTCCCCTATGTGGCAAACCGTCGCCGAGTCGAACCCACATGATTTTATCAAAAAGGCTGCAAAAGCAGCTGCCTATGCAAGGGAATTCGGCACCGCCTATGTAAAAGCGCTCTCCGCCTGCCCGCTCAACTGGAATGACCGTCCAGACACAGAACGAAAAGTCATTGCTGCCGCCGTAGACTGCTGTTATTTTCCGCTCTATGAAATCGAACGCGGCATCACATCACTGAGCTATGATCCAAAAAAATCGCATAAAAAATCCCCGTCACGGAATGGTTTTCCATGATGGGGCGCACGAAACATCTTGCCACCGAAGAATATAAATCGGTTGCAGACCAGATTCAGGCAGAAGTCGACAGACGCTATGAACGCCTGGCAGCATGTGCCGAACATCCGCTATTGTAATTTTACGTCAACGATTTGACCACCGACACAATTCCTGCGATTACAAGCAGTATCAGTGCAATATAAACCAGTCCTGAAACAAATAACCCGATCAAAAACAACGGGAAGATAATGATCGTAAGTAAAACTTTTAAGATCCCCCAGGATGCCTTGAAAGCAAACAGGATCAATTTTCCAAATACGGCAAACATTAAAATAATAAACAATGCTGTTAACATAGTCTTTTCTCCTTATCATGCAGATTTTTCATACAGTGATTAATTCTATGTTAACAGTTGTCTGTCTAATGTCAAGTACCTGCTTTAACCTCTGCGAAACCATGCTTTCATCACATCAAAAATCTGAACCAGTTCTTCTTCCTCTATAATGTAAGGAACCATGGAATACATGTACTTTAAGAACGGACGGCAAAAGACCCTCTCTCATATGCAAACTGCTGGAATCCTTCAAGGGCTGCTCCATCGTGCACTTCCACACAGGTACAGCCGCCCATAATACGCACTTCTTTGATCCTCGGATCCATAAATCCGTCCATCTCACGGTGTGAGATTTCTTCGATGCGTTTGATCTTCCCCATATAATCTTCCCGCTCGAAAATTTCGATTCCTTTGAGTGCCACGGCACAGGCAAGTGCATTTCCCATAAAGGTCGGTCCGTGCATCAGTGCATGACGGTCATTATCGCTGTAAAATGCATCAAATACCTTGTGGTTTGCCACTGTCACCGCATGACCGATATAACCTCCGGTCAGTGCCTTTCCGAGCACTAAGATATCCGGCAGTACCAGATCTGCCACAAAACGGTTGCCGGTTCTTCCAAATCCTGTTGCAACCTCATCAAAGATCAAAAGTACATCATACGCATCACACAATTCGCGTGCGCGTTTCAGGAAAGAAATATCATACATCCGCATTCCGCCTGCGCCCCTGCAGCAGCGGTTCCACGATAAAACAGTTCAATTCTGTCATGATATTTCTCAAATGCCTCCTCCAGTGCCGCGATTTCGGTCGGTATATGAACCACACCCCGTTTTTTCTTCAAATGCGAAATGATAATCCTCATCATCCCCCACTTCCATCGCCTTAAACGTATCCCCGTGGTAAGCATGCTCTAATGCAAGCACAAGCGGACGTTTTCTGCCCTGATTTGTATTGTACTGTAATGCCATCTTTAAGGAGACTTCCACCGCAACACTTCCGGAATCGAGAAAAGCAGTAATCCAAATCTCCCGGTAAATACTCCTGCAACTTATCCGAAAGCTTTGCACCGGCTCATGTGTCAGTCCGCCAAGCATGACATGGCAGAAATGATCCGCCTGCTCTTTGATGGCAGCCGTCAGTTCCGGGTGTTTATAGCCATGGATCATGCACCACCAGGACGATACCGAATCGATCAGTTTCTGATCTTTCGTATAAAGATAAACACCCTCGGCATCTAAAATTTTATAAGGTTCCTGCATTGTTTTCATCTGTTCGTAAGGATACCAGATCATATTTTTTACTCCTCTTTTATTCTGTTCTCAACTACTTAACAGTCTGCTGCCAGATAGCTGCAAAATTTCATACATATCAACTTTACTCATATAATCCCGCAAGTGCTTCCACATCCATCTTAAGCTCCATGTCCCCGTCCTGTACCTTCGCAAGTGTCGGCAGTCCGGTCATATATTCGCACATAAAGATGTTATCGTCCTCCATCACATCCCCCGGATGATAATGGTTGAATATGATTCCCTTTAACGGCAAATGATGTGCCTTCATATACTCTGCCGTCAGCACAACACTGTTGATCGTGCCAAGCCCGGCATCTGCGATCAGGATACTGGAAAGTCCAATGCTCCGACACCACATCTTCAAGCTGGATCTTTGCCTCATCAAAACAGATCGGGCACAAAATACCACCGCTGCCCTCCACGGTCACATAATCATATTTATCACATACTGCCCGGTAGCCATCTCTGACCACAGCCATCTCCACCGGATGTCCCTCGATCCGTGAAGCAAGATGCGGTGAATATGCATGTTCATATACATACGGACACATTTCCTCAAGCGGCTGTGTAATCCCCGACATTTTCTGCACAAACAGGGCATCTCCGGGGATCAGTGAGCCGTCCGCCCTGCGGTCATTTCCACTCATTGCCGCTTTATAATATGCCGCTGACTTTCCCTCTTCTGCCAGCTTTTTACGATCAGCCCGGTCACATAAGTTTTTCCGATATCCGTCCCGGTACCCGTGATAAATAAAGCTTTGCTCATATCCATCCTCTTTTTCTGTATTCTTTCCTTTCACATAACAAGGACATTTCTTTTCCATATGACGATTCTTACTATGCCTCTGACTTTTCTTCTTTCCAGTACTCCGGTGTCACATCACGTCCTAAATCTTCTAACAGCCGTCTGTCGCTGCGGATCGTTGCGCATGCCACCGTCGTCAGCATATTTCCGGTAATGGATGCGGATGCTCCTGCCTGGAATGCAATTTCCCCATCGTTTGTCAAAAGTGCCCTTCCCGCAGCAAGACGGATATTGGCATCCGGGTTGATATAGCGGAAAAATGCGATTGTGCGCAAAATATCAGCCTCAGACAGTCTTGGCAGACCTTCTAACGGTGTTCCCGGTATCGGCATCAGTGCATTGATCGGAATCGAGTCGATGCCAAGTTCTGCAAGACTGACCGCCATATCCAGTCTGTCCTCCACGTCTCTCCCATGCCGATGATTCCGCCGGAGCAGGCGCACATTCCCTCTGCCTTTACTTTTTTCAATGTCTCGATCTTCATGTCATAGGTATGTGTCGTGCAGATGTTTGGAAAATTGCGTCTGGATGTCTCAATATTGTGGTGATAACTGGTGACACCTGCCTCGTGCAGTCTGTGCAGCTGTTCTGCAGAAAGAAATCCCATGGAGGCACACAGATCGATCTTACACTCTTTTTCATCGTCTCATATGCATGGATCGCCTTGTCAAATTCCTCTCCCGTCAGCGCTCTTCCCGCTGTAACGATAGAAAAACGATCAACGCCTTCCCGCTCATTCATTTTGCATGCTGCCAGAATCTCTTCCTCCGGAAGGAAATCATACTCCCTCACAGTTTGTATGATGGTGTGCCGACTGTGCACAGTATTTACAGTCCTCGGGCATCTTCCGCTGCGCCTGTTGATAATTGAACACAGATCTACTTTATCCCCAATCCGTGCTTCCCTGATCTTATCTGCCCCTTACAGAGCTCTAAAAGATCACAGGTCAGGAAAAATGAAAGGTCATCTTCCTTGTGATTCTTCTTCCGTTAATAATTTCTTCCGCTAATGTAAGTGCATTCATTTCTTTTTTTCTCCCGCTTATCTTTCGGATACTGCGCATAATCCCAACGCAGATCCATGTATTTGTATCTCATGAACCATATCTGCTGCAACATCTTTTAAGATCTTGCCCGCACTGCCTCATAAGCAAGCACCGGTCTGACACGCTTTTGCCACCACTGCCCCAAGAATACTTAAGGCAATGTCCCCCGGCACCGCTAAAACAAAGCAGTACAAAACAGTGGTCCTGCCGCAATCGGCGTATTAATCACAAAATTACAGATGATATAGTAATAAATCATACCGACTGCATAGACACAAAACAGTCCTGCCAGATTTGCCAGAAGGTACCGTGCAATGGTCTTTTTTTCCATATGTTCCGCAATCCATCCAGTCACAAATGTACCCACTGCAAATCCGATGATATATCCAAAACTGGGTTTAAACACATACCACAGTCCGCCGCCCTCCGAAAAAAATTGGAAGACCAGCCAGCCCAAGCAGCATGTACGAAAGTACAGACACCGTTCCCAGTCTTGAACCAAGCAGCAGACCTGCCAGCATCGTAAACAGGTACTGCAGGGTAAATGGCACGACCGGTATCGGAATTTTGATAAATGCTCCCACTGCAATCAGTGCAGTAAATAATCCACAGTAAATTACGCCCTTCGTTTTCATTTTTTTGTTAACCTCCGCTCATCTTATAGTTAACAATATTACTCAAAAAAGAGTGTAATGTCAACTTTTATTTTCATCAAGTTAACATTACACTCTTTTCAACAATCAAATCACTCTGTTGTTTCCAACATTAGAATGCACATTCTTCCGTTATAAATGAAAATCATCTATATCTCCATCATCCTTTACCTGTCATATCCGGCATCTGCCGCACACTTTCTTATCACCTTCGGAATATTCGCCTGGTTATAGGAAAGTACCTTGATCTTTACTCCCATTGCATATTCCTCTTCCCTTCAAGTTTCTGCTCGCCGCCTTTTATCACAACTTTAGGCCGTTTCACATCAAAACTGTATTCCATTCCTGTCAGAACCCCGGATTTATTAATGGTATACGCAATCTGCTCATTCTGATAGCCTGTTTTCTGGTACTGTTCATAATAGACGGACATTTTATCCATCTGTTCCGTATCGTCCTGCTCCTCCATACCAGCCGGTTCTATGAGGTCAAGCGCCTGATCCTCTTTTCCTTCAACTGCTGCCCTGACGGTGAGAAGATAATCTGCGTCGCTCCGTCATCTAAATCTACACATTCCGCAGAAACAACATCCTCCTCACGGTAGCCAGGATTCGTAAGTGCCTGATAATTTGGAATGTCCGTCGTCGTACTGTAGCCATTCCATTGGCTCCAGACTCCTGCCTGGTAAGAATTGACCGTAACCCCATCACAAAATTCCTTTAAAAACGTCATGGCACCATCGGCATCCGTATTCTTATACTCCGCTGCCCAGGTTTCATCTAACAGGTCAGCCCAGATCTCCTGCGTCTGCTGCACAATGTCCTGGCTCCCGGAATAACTGTTCGTTACCAGATAATGCACATTATTCACTCTGCGCAGTCCCCGCATGCCGTCTAAGACTTTTTCCTGTCTCCTCGCTTGCGACTCCGCCTGCAAACATGCTCTCCAAAAATAACACCCCGGAAAAAATAGTGACTGCAACTGCCCGAACTGATTTTTTTATCCATAGGGCTCCTCCGATCTCTCATCACGATCCCATTCGTGGTTTTTCCTGCACCATTTCATGGTATCATCATTTTTCCATCAAATACAATCGTTTATCAGTCCAAGGCGCTCAAACGCATGCAAAATTCCATCCTCATCAATATGGTCTGTCACCATGTCTGCCAGCCGCTTTACCTCATCCCGCGCATTTCCCATCGCAACACTGATCCCGGCATACTCCATCATCTGAAGGTCGTTCGGCCCATCACCGATCGCAATACAGTTTTCCCGCGAAATGCCGACATGATTCAGATACCGTTCCATGCCTGTCGCCTTGTTGATGCCATTGATCCCGATCTCGCCCGCAAAATCACCCATTCCGTCCAGACTGATCGCCACTGCATCAAAATATGGTTCCATGTCCGCATGAACCTTTGCGACCGAAACGGTGCGCCGTAATAAATGATCTTCTCATTTTTTCGTTTTTCCATGGCTGCTCGGTCAGGTGCATCCGTCCGATCAGGCGGTCTAAGCGCTCTTTACTCATTCCGGCATCCCGGTAAACCTTTAACATGCCGTCGCAGCTTCTCTGGTTCAACACCACACCGTCATCCGCCTGGTAACAGAATAAAAATCCATTGCTCTCTAAATAATCAAAACTGCTTTTTCTGTGTTCCTCATCAATATATGCATGATAAAACTCTTTTCCCTCGTCCTCCACAAAGGCTCCGGCTCCACCGACGATCCCGGAAAATCCAAGTTCCAACAGTGCATCATAGATCTGAAAACGGCTGCGTCCGCTGCATACCACCATCCGGTGGCCGTTTGCCTGCGCCGTACGGACTGCGTACTGTGCGGACTCCGGGATCTCGCCTTTTTCGTTGACCATTGTTCCGTCTACATCAAGAAATACTACCTTTTTATCCATTTTCCACATCACCAGTCCGTAAATTCGTCTACACTCTAAAGTTCCTTTTTACCGACGGACCCTTTCCTAACCTGATCATTTACACTATTATTTTATCTTATCATGCATTTCACAGGCTTTCAATATACATTCCTCCTTACATCAAAGCTTTATTTAAAATAGATTGTAATCACTGCTGCTTTCTGTTCGCATATAAATAATAGATCACATTGAGAACAATTCCAAATATCGTTGCTGCCGGAGCCGCAAAACCAATCTTTGTAAGACTTGCGTCCGACTGGATGCTCATATAATATGCTAACGGCAAGCGCACTCTGCACAACGGCTGCATCTGTTGTAAAAATTCCAGTCAGAAGATTTCCTTTAAACCAGACAAGTGTAAATACGATACATCCGATCACAAGTCCAACACCCATGCCTGTAAACATTGCCTTTTTTGCTCTCTTTTCGTTGCCTGCACCCACATTCTGCGATACAAAGGATGCCATGGACTGCATGAGGGAACTTGGGATGAGCATTGCAAAATTGACAATCTTACAGGCAACTCCGTATCCGGAAGACGCTTCAAGTCCGAGCCGGTTGACAAATGCGCAGAGTGCAAGAAAAGATATCTGCGTCAGAAATTCCTGCAGGGCAAGCGGCAGACCGATCTTTAAGGCTCTCACACAGTGCATATTGATTTTAAAATCGTGTTTACTGATTTCAAATGGCAGTTCTCTTTTTACCAGCAGGAATAATGCAAACACAACACTGACTGCCTGTGCTGCTACCGTTGCGATCGCAGCTCCAGCTGCATCCAGATGCAGTCCTGCAACTAAAATCAGATCTCCTGCAATATTAACCACACAGGCAACCGCAACAAATAATAATGGGGATTTGCTGTCTCCAAGACCTCTGAAAATAGCTGCGAGCAGATTATACGCAACAATGAAAAAAGATTCCGCCGCCGCAGATGCGCACATAAGTGGAAGTCAATTCCACTGCTTCTTCCGGTGCCTGCATCAATACTGCAATCGGCTGTGAAAACCCAATCATGATTACAAAAAGCACCGCAGAAACGATTGCAAAAATAATTGTCGCGCCACCGATCAAAGCCCCTATATACTGCGGTTTTTCTCCCCGATATACCGTGCGATCAATACTGTGATACCCATTGCAAACTGCGTGATCACAAACGTAACTAAGTTAAGCACCTGACTTCCTGTCGATACAGCTGAAAGCCCGGAGGTTGTTCCAAACCTTCCCACGACTAAAAGATCTACTGCACCATAAGCCGCCTGAAGCACCAGTGCACCTAATATCGGCATCATAAATGGCAGTAATTTTCCCAAAATACTTCCCTGTGTAAAATCCGATTTTGAATTATTCAATGTCAACTCTCCTATCACTCATTACTTTATAAAACTTTTCAATAGTCTGAATCATACAGTCTGCTTCTTCTTCGGAAATATGATCCATATATTTTAAAAGCCGGCTGTAATAATTTTTATCGTACTTATCCCACAATTCTTCACCTTTTTCTGTAATCGCAACATATGTGATTCTCCCATCTTCCTCCGATGCATATTTGGTGAGATAACCCTTTTTTTCCATCTCCTTGACCGTTCTTGTAACCCCCGGTCTTGGCAGCTTTAAGGTATCACTGATATCTGATACTTTTACTCTTTCCTTACTCTCCTGCTGACTGTGGATCACATCCATATACTGAATATATGCCGGTGTTACTCCTTCTGGCAGTTCCGGGAGCAGTTCCCGGATTCTTTTGCAAGATAACAGGCATCTAACATTCTTTTTTATCTTTTCTGCTGTCATTCTTTCACTTCCTTTTTTCTGTTCTGCTCTATATAATTACTCTTGATAATTACCATTGGTAATTATACAGCAGTATATATAGATTGTCAATAAGATTTTGATACCTCATACACAAGATAAACTCTTTATTTTCCAATAAAAAAATACCCCGAAAGCAGCTTCCAGTTATTGGATCTGTCTGCTTTCGGGGTATTCTGTCCGATTTCGGTCATTTCTTTATATTCTCTTTTTACTGCCGGATATCCACAAGTCCCTGCTCTAAATCCTGTTCCATAAATTCATAACCACAGCCTGACGTACTGGTATTTAAATAAAGATACGGAAGCACATCTTCATCCACAACAAATCCGACATGTAACGTTTTTGTCTCCCCGCTTTGATACTGTCAAAATAATTATTTCCCCGCTCTCCGCCGGTCACATCAAAATATCTCATCTCCTCACCATATTCTAAACTGCTGCTGTCAGAGCTGACCGTATCCCATGTTTCTCCCTCTTTCGGCTGCTCTGCACCGCAGATTTCATAAATTCCGTTCTCTTCTTTGATTTTCATGACAGAATTAAAAAATAAAATGTCTTTCATCTCTGTATCCCCGGTATTGCTGTATTCTAACGTAACATATACTAATTTCTTCGGTACCTCCCTGCTGCTTATAACCTCATCAAGTGTATTCACTCCATCTCCGGATTTGATATAAGAAACCGTATCCGGTATCAGTTTTCCATTTTCATCTGTGCCAATCATATCCCTGTCCACAAAAAGCCGGATCAAGGATTCCGGTATCATCCGTTACTTTCTACATCTGTTACTTTGATCCACAGATTCTTAGCTTCTCCGCCAGTTTCTCCCTGCACTGCAGATTCTTCTCCAATCTTATGCAGATTTTTCATTTCATCTGCAGTTGCAGTTGTTTTTAACTCCCCATCTTCGGAATCCTCTTTCATATCCTCTGCCACAGTCGCCTCATAATCACTCCAGTTATATGGATGAATGACCGTGCCATCCGAAAGTTCCTCTGCAGATGCTAAAACAATCCCCTCTGCCACCTTGCAGGCTTCCTCTTTTGTCACATCATGACCGATATACATCTGCATTACATAATGATACTCCGGATAAGCCACATAGATCATCTGATCAAATGCTTTATCCTGATCAGATGTATTTTGCTTTTTTATATAGACACCATCATGATTTCCAACCTGGATATTTTCACTTTCCGTCACATAATCATCCTGCATCCCAAAAGATTCATCCCTGTATCCATCTGATAAAATACAATGGAGATTCCCCCTGTCCCGGTGTCTGTTCATAGCTGTATTTTCCTTCTTCTGTCTCTTTCATTCCATCCGGCAGATAAGATAATTTCATTGCAACCGGTGCTACATTTTGTGTCGCATTCTGCGCAGTAAGCTGTGACGCCTGATCATCTGTTTTTCCGGTATTTTCTGTCCCATCTGTCTTTTCAATTGCTGTCATTCTGCCGTAATTTCCCTGCGGACTGCTGCTCATACGGTATAATTTTGTTCCCGCAAAAATCGTCGTTCCAAGTACAAACGTTGCCGCCAGTGACGCCACCACTGCTTTTTCAATGAAAAATATCCTTTCTGCGGTGTTACTTTTACCTGTTTCTCCACTTCTTTTTCTATCATATCCCGCATGCTCTGCGGCATTTTCGGAAATTCCTGCTCCATATTTTCAATATTCATACTCAACTCTCCATTCCGTAACTGTTTTCCTGTTCCAATTCGTTTTTCAATCTCGCCCTTGCACGTGACAGGCGGTTTTTTATGGTGCTTTCCGTCACGCCTAAAATTCCTGCTATTTCCCGCACACTGTACCCTTCCATATAATACAGTGTGACAGAAAGCCTCGCATCCTCTGACAGATGGCTGATTGCTTCATATAATTCGGAGTAATCCTTTGTCTCCGCAGCCTGTTCCTCCATCTGATAATCTTCTAACGATACCACTTTCTTTTTCCTTTCTTATCACGGTATAACATTCATTGATCAGTATCCTGGTCAGCCACGTTTTCGCATAGGCATCTGATTTTAACGTGTGTAATTTGGAAAATGCTTTCACGATCGTTTCCTGGATTGCATCTGCACAGTCCGCATCCCGGTACAGCAGCGTTTTCGCCACATGATACATCATATCTTCCGATGCGATGATCAGCTCTCCCAATTCTTCTTTTTTTCATAACTTTCCTTTCCGCCGGCTTACATATTCTGTATATTCTGTTGTTTCTTCGTTATTGTTCACTCGCAAGTTTGACACTTGCTGTCAAACTGTGCGCCAAAGACTATATTTTGCCAAATTACAGCCCCATGCATCAAAGATGCATTTCAAATGGGCTGTAATTGATACTGCTCACACAGTGTGTGAACAATAGCGTTTCTTGATGAGAGGCGCATCGGAATCTTAATTCGAATACATCCCCGAGCTTCACACCGAATTTGTTTTTGATATTTGATAATCTTGCAATAGTAGGCTGTGACGTAGTGGCGCACGTTAACCGCGCCGGAGTGTTGTCGGACACTCACGAAGGTAGGCAGTGCGAGCTGCTTATGAAATAAGGTGGTAACACGAGTTTAACCCTCGTCCTTTTATAAGGACGGGGGTTTTTGCGCGTATTAAATGAGCAGTGCCGTCTGAGGAAAGAACAAAATGCTGTGCTTGCACAATGCATTTTGTGATTTTCTTAGACGATAGGGCGAAGCCCGCGAACGAGAGAGCTTCGCTCTCGAGTGGGCACTGCGGATTTTAATCGTTCACTCAAAAAAAGAAAGGAACCCAGTAAAATGACATTATACGACGAATTAGTTGCCCGCGGTCTTATCGCGCAGGTAACAGACGAAGAAGAGATCAAAGATTTGATCAACAACGGAAAAGCAACTTTTTATATCGGATTTGATCCGACAGCAGACAGCCTTCACGTAGGACATTTCATGGCACTCTGCCTGATGAAACGTCTCCAGATGGCAGGAAACAAACCAATCGCTTTAATCGGTGGCGGTACCGCAATGATCGGTGATCCGTCCGGACGTACCGACATGCGTCAGATGATGACACCGGAAACCATCCAGCACAACTGTGACTGCTTCAAGAAACAGATGAGCCGTTTTATCGATTTTTCCGAAGGAAAAGCATTGATGGTAAATAACGCTGACTGGCTGATGGACTTAAATTACATTGATGTTCTCCGTGAAGTTGGCGCTCATTTCTCTGTAAACCGTATGCTGACTGCAGAATGCTACAAACAGCGTATGGAGAAAGGCTTAAGCTTCCTGGAGTTCAACTACATGATCATGCAGAGCTATGATTTCTACACCTTATACCAGAAATACGGCTGCAACATGCAGTTCGGCGGCGATGACCAGTGGAGCAACATGTTAGGCGGAACCGAGCTGATCCGCCGTAAACTTGGAAAAGACGCTTACGCTATGACTATCAACCTTCTTTTAAATTCCGAAGGCAAAAAGATGGGAAAAACACAGTCCGGCGCAGTATGGCTTGATCCTGAGAAAACTTCTCCATTCGACTTCTTCCAGTACTGGAGAAACGTTGCAGACTCTGACGTATTAAAATGCATCCGTATGCTGACTTTCCTTCCATTAGAGGAGATCGATGCAATGGAAAGCTGGGAAGGTGCACAGCTCAATCAGGCAAAAGAAATCCTTGCATTCGAGCTGACCAAATTAGTTCACGGGGAAGAGGAAGCATCAAAAGCAAGAGAAGCTTCCCACGCACTTTTTGCCGGTGGCGGAGATTCCGCACATATGCCAACGGTAGAGTTATCCTCTGCTGATTTTGCAGACGGCGATATGGATATCCTGTCTCTTCTCGTAAAAACAGAGCTCGCTCCATCCCGTTCCGACATGGGAGAAAACAAAAACCTCGAAAATAAATATTTTCGAGGTTTTAAAACACAGACCGGATTCGAACCGGTGATGACGGTGTTGCAGACCGGAGCCTTACCGCTTGGCTACCGCGCCATATTCATCTGCCTGTCGCAGAAGTTCTGTAACGATTTTATCAAAACAGTTCCTCTGCGTCAGACAGATTTTTAAATTTTTTCATCTTCCTACTTAAAACTTATGCTTTTTTTCACACAATATTCCTGTATTCTGTCATAAGACGTGATTGTTTCTGTACTGACAATATAAAACATATCTCAACATGATTCCCCATTTTGCCAGAAGTGTCTGCACCTTGCAGTGCATCCTGCTTTCCGGCCTGATCAGTCCAGATTCTGCGACGGCAATGTTTCAAATTTTTCTCCATTTCATGAAAGTAAAAGATATGCGGCACTCTCCTCATCCCCATAGGACTGCAGTGCAAATCCAAGCAGATTTACTTTTCCTCCGCGTCTGCAAGCACCACATTTATAATTATAGAGTGCCTCCTGTAATTATAATCTTTTAATGAGGACTGTTCATCTCTTTTAAACTGGAAGAATCTGAAATGTCAAACATTGTAATCTTGATACCTGTATGTTCCCCTGTTTTTTTCATCCGTCTCATATCCGATCCCGACCAGTTTATCTTCTCCCCAGAAATGCAGATACTCTGAAAATCCACTGATCTTACATTCACCGAGTACCTTGGGATTTTTGTCATCCGACAAATCCACTGCAAGAAGCGGATCTATGCGATAAGTAACAAAAATAAGCCCTTATTCCCAGATAACGCCGCCAGATTTTCTTCTCCCTGCACCAAGACCTTCAATTTTTCGGTAAAGATTCAGATTTTCATCAAACAGATACAGATTATTTTCGCCTTCTCCACTCACCGCATTCTGACCGGACGTTAACACTCTTAATTTTCCCTCGCATTCATTGACCGCAAATGTATCTGTAACTCTTCCATTCGCAGAAACTGCTCCA
>VOFH01003377.1_pt1 | contig 35863 bp, 46 predicted proteins | sample 5384091 | NCBI WGS metagenome assembly VOFH01 (sample SAMN12384727, study PRJNA508395) | human gut metagenome | isolation source: healthy gut G | host: Homo sapiens
TAAGGCTTTCCAGATAATCTGGGAAGCCTTTTTATATTCATAGGGTGCATTTAAGGGGTATGAATTTTGTTTATGCAAGGAGGTTCATGCCATGGCACTCACCAATAAAGAACTGCAAGATATTTTAGATAACCTTACACCAGAGGAACAAAAACAGCTCTATCATCAACTAAGTAGGAACATATCAAATACAGAACCTACAATCAAATAACATCCTCTACAATCAAGAAAATGGATACTGACACAGGTATGCAACGATACCGATGTAAGATTGTAATGACTGAAAATTATAGTCTTCTACAAAACACAGTCTGGAACTATCTGATTGCAAAGACTTACTACAAAAACAAGTCTAAGGTCAAACCATAATGACCATGTGGATATACAGAATTGTTTAGAGGAAATACACACAAGCAGATGATATTACACTCGTACAGCCTTTAAGGAAACGTGACCCAGAGTTTTTCATTTATATACTTCGTAGGATGCCAAAGACACCATTATCTGTTGGGAAATAGCTGATTGGGAAACATTACATTTTTTCAGCAGCCTGATAAAAGTTCCTGTTTCAATGATAGCCTGAAAATATTCAATCTGTCTAAATAGCATAGCGGAACTAATCAGGTGATAGGTAACATTTACTTCAGGATCAGTTAGGGGAATCCGTTTCCGTCCTTTCAGAGTCTGCTCTGAGCCGGGTGTTTACTCTTTGGAAAAACATAATAATGTGGAAGTCCTGACCAATTCTTCAAACTCAAATTCATCCGTCTGTATCAGAAAGCGGGATGCTGGCATTTTGCTCTTTACCAGATTTGTCCAGAAACCGATTTCATCACGAAGAAGGCAGTTAAAACCGTTAAGCTGTGAAAGACTCAGCTGAGAATATTCTGCCAATTTGTGTTCTTTCGGGATACAGACATAGAGCTGCTCCTTAAGATAAGTAGTAATTTTAAGTGGTATTATGATACAGTCCTGTTTAACAGCAGCTGACCCTGCGAAAAGATAATGGAATGATAAAGGTGATTACCGGCATTCGTAGATGTGGCAAATCCTTTTTGCTGTTTACCATCTTTAAGAGATACTTACTGGAGAACGGCGTTGATGTTGATCATATTATTGAGATTGCATTGGACGGTATTGAAAATGAGGAACTAAGAGATCCTAAGGTGTGTTTCAAGTATATCAAAGATGTGATGAAAGACGATGGCAAATACTATCTGCTTCTGGATGAAGTTCAGTTTATGTCCCGTTTTGAGGAAGTGCTGAACAGCCTGCTCCGCATGAGCAATATTGATGTGTATGTCATCGGAAGTAATTCCAAGTTCCTGTCCAGCGACATTGTGACCGAATTCCGTGGCAGAGGTGATGAGATTAGAATCTATCCTCTCTCCTTTGCAGAGTTTTATTCTGTCTATGACGGCGATTATGATGATGCCTGGAATGATTATATGACCTACGGAGGATTGCCGCAGATCGTAAGTTTCCAGAGCGAACGACAGAAAGCGGACTATTTGAGAAACATCTTTGCAAATGTCTATCTGAAGGATGTTATTGAAAGAAACAAGATTCAGAGCGTAGATGAGATTGGCATTCTGGTTGATGTGCTTGCATCTGCAATCGGCGCAAGTGAGCGACAGATGACTTATTCCAATAAAACCATCTCTAACCATATTGACGATTTGGCAGATGCCTTTTTGATTTCCAAAGCCAGTCGATACGGTATGAAAGGAAGAAAGTATATCGGTGCAAATCTGAAATACTACTTTACTGATCTGGGACTGAGAAATGCCCGTCTGAATTTCAGACTATATCGGATGTTGGCCACAGAGATACAAGTTATATGAATATAAGGCAGGTGTTAAAGCATGATGGTCTGACGATTCAAATGGTCGGGTGGTTCAAACTCTTAGGAGAATATGCAAATGATAAGGGCGGAACCTTATTTGTAGGCGTATCAAACGACGGTGAAGCCTATGGTATTGTCAGTGAAACGCAGTTGATAAAACAAAACTGCTAATTTACGGTAAATGTAAGATATTGTCTGTATGACAACGAGCGAAGACGGATGCGGATGGTAGTTCTAATGAAAGAACATTTTGTTAGCCGAAAAAGTATATCCAGACTCTGTAATTACGAGACCGAAGGTAGATTTTTATCTGTAAATACGGATACGATAAAGGTGACAGATGAACAGAAGAATACGTGGTAAAATAAATTCTGGGGAAGTAGGTGCAAATATGAAAATGGGAGAAAAAATAAAACAACTACGAAGTGGCATATACTGATAATCAGTGGTCAGAAAAATGAATGTCTTTGTTCGGCAATACAGACAAGATAAATCGCTCCAACAATAAAAGAATTGCAAGAACGAAGAAATAGTTTCAAAGATGGGTATGCAAAATCAGGGATTTATAATGTTTTCCAGACAACTATAGTGAAGATGATACAATGATATGCTGCCGTTTGTGGAAAGGTAAAAACAAGACAGGTATCGTTTTAGATAGCAACAGATTCAGGGGTCTATTGCAAATGTTTTTACAAATGCATTAAACTTTATTGAACGAAATACAAAACAGGCTGGGTAAAAACAGAAAATGGCGGACGGAATGAAATCAGATCATATCCTAAAGGAAGCTGTAAGAGAGGCGTTGGTAAAAATGCTATTGCCCATAGGGATTATTATTTCAGAACACAGATTGATGTTGACATATGCTCAGACAGAATAGAAATAGTTTCACCGGGGTTTCATCTTCCAGTTTTTCAATCGTGCGTTCTCTCGCTTTGTATGTCTCGAAGCTAATCTCTTTCATCTGGTAAGCATACTCAAATTCATCGTCAAGTTTATCCAGTTCGTCATCGACTGCGTCTACCTGTTTTTTTCAAAGCGTAGAATTGTTCGTGATTCTCAGATGCATTTGTAGATGTTTTTGCATTGTTTACACTTTTTGTTATATTACGGATATCGTTTTCATAAGAAGAGAAATCATAATCCTTTTCGTTCGCATTCTCTACTGCATTTTCTGTGTTACTGATATTATCATCATTGTCATCTGTATTTGATGTTACAACTTCCTGTGTCTTAATTTCTATATCTTCTGCTGCTCCATTATTGGATGAAGTGCATCCTGTAAAAGCAAATATTAATGTGAGAGATAATAAAACTACTAATATTTTTTCATAACATGTTCTCCTCCTTCCGTCTCTTGGATGTTTTGTTTTTGCTGTTATATGTATCATATAGGGGAAGATTAAAAAGATTAAAACAAATAGTAATTTCAAAAAAATGAAAAAAAGGACTCTAGCACACGAAAATGATTGGTATTATAATAATTACATTATGAGATTACTGATTGTAGAAGACGAGAATGATTTAAGAAATATTGTCAAAAAAAAGGCTTGTCAAGGAACATTACAGTGTAGATGCCTGTGGGGATGGTCTGGAAGCGATGGCTTATATCGATATGACTTCCTACGATGGTATTATTCTTGATATCATGTTGCCGGGAAAGGACGGATATGAAATCTTAAGAGAATTAAGGCAACGAGAAGATGATACACCGGTTCTGTTACTGACAGCAAAAAGACAGCATTGAAGACCGCGTCAAAGGACTGGATCTTGGTGCCGATGATTACCTGATCAAACCATTTGCATTTGAAGAACTGCTTGCAAGAATCCGTGTCATGATGCGTAGAAAGCCACAATTTACATCCAATCAACTAAAAATAGCAGATCTTATTCTGGATCGTGACACAAGAAAGGTTACAAAGAGCCGGAAATGAAATTGATCTTTCTGCAAAAGAATTTATGGTTCTGGAATGTCTTATGCGCAACAAAAATATCGTAATGACAAGACAGCAGATTGAACAGAATGCGTGGAACTTTGATTTTGAAGGTGGTTCCAATGTGATCGACGTATACATTCGTTATTTACGAAAAAAATCGATGCACAATATGAACAAAAACTCATCCACACTGTTCGCGGTGTCGGATATGTAATGAGGGAAAACGAGTGAAACAGATGACGATCAAGAAAAAATTACGCTATGGTACACCGGAATCATCGCCGTAGTTCTTGGGACTATTCTAGTTCTCATCCTTCTTTTTGTGGATAGGGTTGGAATTTCTGCAACAGAAGAAGAAATCAGTGCCGCAGTGACCGGATTCTCTTCAAATATTAATTTTCAGGATGATTCCTTTTATCTTGACGTGGATACTGAATTTTACGATGACGGTATTATGTTTTGTATTTATGACAAAAACGGACGCTTACTTTATGGAACGATTCAACCCAATTTCCAGAAGAAACTATCCTCAAGTCGAATACACCGCGAATGATAACCGGATCAAATCGAAAATGGATGATATATGACAGCGTTTACACTTACGGTGATGATGAGGAAATGTGGATACGAGGAATTACCTCCGTACATTCTATAGAACTTTTCATGCAGACATCCGAGAAAATGCTGTTGATTGTATTCCCATTACTCATTATTCTGATCGGGGCCATCGGATATTTTATGATCAAGCAGGCATTGAGACAGGTGGATCTTATCTGCGATGAAGTTGAAAACATCAGCAATGGAAAAGATCTTTCCAAACGATTGTCTCTGCCAAAAGCAAAAGATGAATTATACGAATTGTCGGAGAAATTTAACGAAATGTTCGAGCGCTTGGAATTTTCGTTTGAGAAGGAACGTCAATTCACATCAGACGTATCCATGAACTGCGGACTCCGTTGCTGTTATCATTTCCCAGTGTGAGTACTTATTGGAAAATGAAAACTTATCTGCGGAAGATAAGGAAGAGATTGCAGTCATCTTAAGGCAGGCAAAACGAATGTCAAAGCTGACAAGCGAAATGTTAATGATCGCCAGAAACGAACAGGGATGAGCAGCATCTGATGGAAAAACTGGATTTTGGATTATTAAGCGAACTTGTAATAGAAGAACTGCAGACAAAAGCACAGGAAAAAAATATTGAGATTACCCTGCAAAAGCAGGACGACTTATTTATGAACGGCGACCAGACATTGATTTTGCGTATGATGATGAATTTAATAACCAATGCCATCAATTACGGAAAAACAAATGGACATATTCATGTTATCCTGAAGGTCGAAAATGACCAGATTGTCGGTGAAGTGAAAGATGATGGTATTGGAATAAGTGAGGAACACCTGGACAAAATCTGGGAGCGTTTCATATATTCTAGATTCAAAATCGGTACAAGGAGTCACATTCCCAGGCACTTCACCAGCTGTCACATCGGATGTGATCAATCCATAATTCATTAATTCATCTCCGTAATTTTCTGTATGGTTCCATACATTTTCATAAATCATATCAGGGTTCAATCCCTGTAATCTGACACGGCTATACGGCTGATTTACTCCATTTAAAACACGATAGTAGCCTACGATTGCAAGCGTGCGGTCTTCATTTGTCACCATCCATACCGTCTCATTTCCTTCGAATGGACTTTTCAGACGATAAAATGTTCCAAACTGTAACACTTCCCGGTATTCTTTCATAAATGTGATCTGTTCTTTTACTTCTTTGATCTCTTCTTCTGTTAATTTGTTGAGATCCAGTTCGTATCCAAAAGTTCCAAAGTATGCTACATTCGCTCTTGTATGTAATGGGGTATTGCGAAATACCTGGTGATTAGGGACAACAGACACATGGCTTCCCATACTGCTGAGCGGATAAAGGAACGGATTATGTTCGTGAGAAGAATTTCCGCGCATACTGTCGATAGCTGTTATGCCCTGCTCAATGTTCGATTCTTTATATAGCGCTCTCTGAGACCACGCACCGGACAACTGCATCCATTCATAATCCTTATCCGTCATCTAAGACAGAAGATCCAGGCTTAAGCTCATCATATTTAATACATGCAGATTTTTCTCACCGGCATTTTCAATATAAGCACTTTTCGGTTGCAATTGCACTCCGGATATTCATCACAAAATGCCGTATATAAAAGGCTTATTCCAGTTTTGCACATCACGTCAAAGCGTCTTTCAGGAAGATGCGACAATGTCTGCGCTTCATCTCCTCACCGGACTCTGCAATTGCACTATATTCATCAAAAATCGTTGCCGGCAATCCGGATAGTTTCGGTTTTCCGGCAATAATCTCATAGCTTTCATATTGGAACTCACTGATTCTGCTGCCATTTTCCTGCAACAATTCAATTGCCGGATGTCTGTAATCTGTCGTACCGTAAACCGGATATTCCTGTCGGATATGTTCCAATGAAAAAGTACGATCCCATTCATATATATATATGATGTCATTGGGCGTCCACATTTTTCAACCAGATAAGAAAAATCTGCTTTGTCATGAAGTCGTTTTCCAAAATATAATTGTCCCAGATGTCCATTTTCTAATACACATAAGATATAACTGATTTTTTCATTGTATAAATGGAAAGTTTTCGTTTCCTCGTGAAAAATAATCTGTCTCATATACTACCTCTTTTACAATTGAATTGTTGACTCTTAAGCTGTCTGTTTTTTTCGCATGCATTTCATTTACTTTTCTTGTGATTTCTTCCATCTTCTCACCTTTTAAAGTGTAGTATTTTTTTTGTAAATACCAAAGCTGGCAAATGCAAGAATGATTGGAATTACAATCATTAACACGCGAATACCCATTACTGTTGCTGCGCTCTGCGTTACCGCTTTTGCGTTGTATCCTACAATCTGAAGACCAATTCCTGTTAATCCACCTGCTGCTGCCATAGCTGCCTTCATAAGGAATGTCTGTGCAGAGCATGTTACACTTTCATTTCGAACTCCAAATTTAACTTCTCCATAATCGATAACATCTGCCATACAGCATGTTGTAACTCCAAGTGAAAGACCTGATCCGAAGAAAAGTAATGCACAACATACAATAACTAACACTTTGCTCTGTGGTGCTACATATCCTGCTGCACCGAGCAGTACAAATCCAACAATCGGAAGTCCGCATGCAAATGCATATACTTTTTCACGGCTAATTTTTTCTGCGATTTTCGGGAAGCATAAAAAGTCCTGCCATCTCAGCAATAATCGCAAGTCCAAAAATAGAATACAGATATTCATCATGGCATACACATTTGAAATAATATACAGCAAAGCTTTTTGCAATCTGTGTACAAAGGTTAAATGTCAAAAAGTAATCCGATAAATGCAAGCAGCTGATCATTTTTACAATTACCTGAAATGCCTGTTTCAGACTTGTCTTTTCTGCTGATGTACCTAATGTTGATTCCTCTTTTACATTAAATACAGTAATGCCGATTGTAACGATGAAAATAACTGCGATAATGATTGCGAAAAGTGTATATCCTTTTTCTGCGTAGAGATTGCTCTCGCCTGCAACTTTGTTCAGGTAGTTGATAATATAAAGCCCAAATGTTGCTACTGAAAATCCTGCAAGACTTGCGAAAAATCTTGGAATTACGGATACTTTCTCACGTTCGTGCGGGTCATTTGTCAAGTTCGGAAGCCATGACCAGTAAGGTACATCCATTATCGTATAAGTCATTCCATATAAAATGTACATAACAGATACATATACGTACAATGCTGTCCCTGACAGATTAAAGCTGTGGAATAATAAAACAAATACAACTGAGTTTACTAATGTTCCGATTACAAGCCAGATTCTGAATTTACCAAAACGTGTATGTGTATTGTCAACAATCATTCCCATCATCGGGTCATTGATCGCATCCCATATTCTTGCCACAAAAACAGTACGCCGACAAATGCCGGTGCCAAATATAAAGTATCTGTAAAATAAAGCATTAAAAATGCTCCTACTAAATTGCAAATCGCATCTTTGCCGATTGCCCCAATTCCAAAACATAATTTTTCTCTTGTAGACGCATATTTATATTGCGGATTTTTCTGAGTTTCTTTTTTGATTTTCCATGATTCTCCTCCTCCAATACTCCTTTGTTTATTTGTTATTTGAGTGAAGAAACCTGTGCACTTGTTCCTTATATTTGTTGATACAAGTATAGCGTACAAAAAAAAAGCATCCGTTATACCTTTTTTGTTAAGTGTTGTATCCCAAATGTTAGGTATCGGATGTCTTTTTCAACATTTCGTCTATTCTTTTTCGACGTCTCCTACATAAATTTTTTTATGTTTCTTGTATTCTTTCAGTTCATTTGTGCACGGATCAATCGTTCTCGGGCATCCTTTCTGTTGTCATTACGATATTGGGTCGGCGTTATTCCCACTTTCTGCTTGAATATTTTACCGAAAGCAAGGGAATTACGATAGCCGCAGGAAACTGCAATCTCCTCCACAGACAGATTTGTAAGTGCGAGCTGCTCCTTTCCTCTGGAAATTCGAAATTCCGTCAAAAAATCTTTCGGAGAGATTCCAAGACTGTTCATAAATATTGTATATAAATAGCTTCGATTTAGTGCCAAATAATTTGCTATATCTTCCACTGTGATTTTCTGTGAATAGTAATTCTTTATATAGGCAATTGCTTCCTGCACATGTATGCTTTCTTTTGTATCATTCGAATATTGCTGAATTTCAATCCCACGAGCCAGTACTGAGAAAAACTGATAGAGCTTTCCCTGGAGATAATAAAGATTTTCTGCAGTTGAACTCGTATGATGAAGCATTTCAAATACAATTTCATTCAGTTCTTCTCCATATTCACACTCGCATGTAAGCTGACGACTGTTCAGTCCGAGATCTCTGACAAATCTCTGTGCCTCCGTACCACCAAATCCTACCCAAAGGTAAGACCGGGTCCGTTTTATCTGCCTGACAAAAGGTAAGGCTTTCCGGTTCAATCAGAAAGGCCTGCCCTTCTTTCAGCTGATACTTCGTTTCACCAACCTGATAGATACCTTTGCCCTTCATTACATAATGCAAAATATAATTGGGTCTTGCGGCCGGTCCCATAGCTATGTAATGGCTTACATTCTGCAAATCCGCAGAAACACAAATGAAAATCTTTAAACTTTGGTTTTAATAGTTGTAATACGTAAGAATCTTCCATAATCTGTATCCTCTCTTAATCCCTAAGATCACAAGCACTTTCCAGTCATGCTTACTTTTGCTGTTACTCACTCAACAATAGTTCGTTTAACCATTTTTCTTATTCTATCACAGTATCGTGTTATTCTTCCATCAGTTTTCAAACCAAGTACTAAAATGTAAAAAAACTTGCAAAATCCATCTTCTTTCCGTTAATATATTGACAACAAACAGGGAAAGGAAAGAAGGTATGTTTCAAACAATTATTGGTACAATCAGTTCTTTTATGTACAGCAAACTGCTGGTCATTCTACTGATTTGCGGGAGTATATTTTACAGTCCGCACAAGATTTCCGCAGGTAAGATTATTTAAGAATGCTTGTGGATCCGTGATGGAAAAGCCGGAGGATAAAGGGGCAATTTCCTCTTTTCAGGCACTTATGGTTTCAACAGCATCCCGTGTGGGAACGGGAAATATTGTCGGGGTTTCATCGGCGATTTGTATAGGTGGATTTGGTTCTGTATTCTGGATGTGGGTGATTGCGATCATCGGAAGTGCATCTGCACTGATCGAAAGTACATTGGCACAGATTTATAAGAAAAAAGGAAAAGACGGAAGCTGTTATGGAGGACCGGCTTACTATATTGAAGCGGCACTTCATTGTCGCCCGCTGGCAATTGTTTTCTGCGTTGCAATGATTTTAACCTACGCATTTGGATTTAATATGCTGGCATCTTATAATCTGCAGTCTACATTTTCAGTATTTTCTTTTTATGAGGCAAAGATGAGTCCCTGGATCATCGGTGGGATTTTGGCAGTGCTGACAGGATGGTGTCTGCTTGGCGGCGGATCACGTATCGTAAAAAGTAACTTCAATGGTTGTGCCGGTAATGGGGATTGCGTATATCGGAATTTCACTTCTGGTAGTAATTATCAATATTCAGAACGTGCCGGCAATGTTCGTGCGTATTTTGAAGAAGCATTTGATTTTCAAAGCAATTTTCGGAGCATTTTCCGGTTCAGCCATGATGCAGGGAATCCGCCGTGGACTCTATTCAATGAGGCAGGTATCGGTTCCGCTCCGAATGCATCGGCTTCGGCAAATGTCAGCCATCCGGTAAAACAGGGGCTGGTACAGATGTTATCCGTATTTATTGATACTTTGTTGCTTTGTACAGCAACAGCAATGATGTGTATGTCATCCGGGATCGATCCGGCAAAAGAATTGCAGGGAGCACCATGGGTGCAGGCATCTCTTCAGGAATCACTTGGTTCTTTCGGGTAGAGATGAAGCGGTAGTAGATTTCTACTTCCTGCTCACGGCTTCCGTCCTCGCCCTTGACAGCTTCGTGGACGGTTATTTTTTCAATTAGAGTGTTCAGAAGTTCGGCGGTCAGCTCCACAGGGTTGACATACTGTTTCATCAGGGCAATCCACTTTTCAGCATCCGCTGCGGTCTGTACGGCGGCTTCCATCGTTTCGTGAAGCTGTCTTATTTTTGTTTCAAGCTCCTTTTGCTCGTTCTGGTACTTCTCGGACAGCATATTGAAGTTATACTCGGTTATGCGTCCGGCAGACCAGTCCTCATACATTTTAGCAAACAGCCCGTCAACCTCGGCTTTACGCTTCTCTGCCTTTTTCAGCTCCGCAGCCTGCTTTTTCTTCGCAGAGTTTCTTTCCCTGTCGCTGGCATTGAGCAGGCGTTTCAGCAGATTGTCCTCGTCTTTCTGTGCCAGCATAGACCAGTATTGCAGTCTTGCAAGCACATAGGCATACAGTACATCATAGCGGATATAGTGCATGGAACACTGGCGTAATCCCTGCCCGTTCTTGCTGCAATGGTAGTACCCGTATGGGTTCTTATTCTGCTTGTTTTCCCCATAGGCTAAAGACCATCCGCAGTCTGCATTTTATCAATCCTGCGAAAATCTGTGTCGTACCGTTTCTGCGTTTCCTGCGTCTGCTTGCAATCAGCTCCTGAACTTTTTGGAACACTTCTTCAGAAATGATGGCTTCGTGGGTATTTTCCACACGATACCATTCTTCCTGCGGCTTCCGCACCTTTTTCTTGTTCTTGAATGAAATGTTGCTCTGCTTGTTGTGAACGCTGTGACCGATGTAGGTTTCCTCTTTCAAAATGCTCTTGACCTGTGCTATCGTCCACGCATAGGCTTTTTCTGCGGGCGCACCGGCGTAGATATTGGCGAAAGTCCCGTATCTTTCATAGTTCAGCCAGCCGGGGGTAGGTACTTTTTCCTCCACCAGAATCCGTGTAATGCTGGCGGCTCCACGCCCGTGTACAGCAAGGTCAAAAATCTTCTCTACAATCCAGCGTGTTTCCGGGTCGATCAGAAGATGACCTTTTTTGTCCGGGTCTTTTACATAGCCCAGCGGTGCATAGGCTCCATAGTGTGCGCCATTGGCAAATCTTGTGTGCATGGCAGCCTTGACCTTTTTGCTGGTCTGTCGGGCGTGCATTTCATTCAGGATGTTTAAGAACGGTGCAAGCTCGCTTTCTCCGTTGATGGTGTCCACATTGTCATTGATGGCAATGTAGCGTACTCCCTTGCTGGGGAAATAGATTTCCGTGTACTGACCGGTCAGGATATAGTTTCTTCCCAGACGGGATAAGTCCTTTGTGACAACGCAGTTGATTTTCCCGTCCTCGATGTCATCAATCATCCTTTGGAAGCTTGGACGCTCGAAATTTGTCCCACTCCATCCGTCGTCAATGTACTCGTCTACAACGGTCAGCCCATGCTCTGCGGCATACTGTCTAAGCATCATGCGCTGGGTCTGGATCCTGCCGCTTTCCCCTGTAATTCATCGTCACGGCTCAATCTCAAATATAGTGCAGTGTTATAAATCGTTGTATTGTATGGTTGTTTCACGGTTAAAAATCCTCCTTCTAAAAGAAACAACCCACGCTTATACAATACTCGCTGGTACAAGTATATCATAAGCGTGGGCTGATTGACAGTCGTTATTCCGTATTTTTTTTCAGGAAGCGGCGGCAGCGTGCTGGATCACATCTTCCAGCAGGCTGTCAAGCGGCTTCCCATCCTGTGCGAAATGCTCCGATACCTTGATACGGACTTTCCCCATGACAAAATACTGGGTGCCGTCTTTTTCGGTAAGCAGGGTGCCGCTGTTTTTGTTATTGCTCTCGTTTTTGCTTTTTGCCATAGGCAGTTACCTCCATAAATGAAATATGCCCGACAAGGGAATGTCAGACAGGTGTACAGCCGCAGACTGTCTCCGTGTCAACCAAACCGTGTCAACCGGCAGAAAAGACTTTGAAAACAATCCATAGGCGCTCTATTATTACTTTTTACTTTTTCTTTGATTTCTTGGTTGACATGGTTGACAAAGGAGAGAAATGCCCCAAATATCAGGCTTTTCCCCGTCAACCGGCTGTCAACCAAAGCGTCAACCAAACTGTCAACCGGTGGCTTTTCAGAATGGAAGTTCCATTTGCCGGGCTTCTTCTTCCGTGATTTCCTGAAAACCGTCCCCCTCCGGCGGAGCTTGGTTGACACGCTCCCAGCCTTTTTGAGAACCGTATTTCTTATACCGCTTCGGGCTTTTGTAGGCTACCCAGCCCTGTATGATGCCGCCCGCAATGCCGGTATTCATAATCTCGCAGATTGCCCGTGTCTCCCAGTCTGCCGGGGAATTTAAGTTCCCCAGCGCTTCCTCATAAAGCTGCTTGGAACATACCCTGTCGCCGGTGTAGTCCTCCAAATAGGCGTAGATCATGCCGGCCTGTGTGTCTTCCTGCATAAAGTCCTGCTGGTGGGCGTTCAGGTATCGGTTCATTTCCATGCTGAATGACAGCTTATACTTCCCACTGCGATAAACCGTCATGGCTTCCGCCCACATCTGTTCGATATACGCCCTCGCCGCCGCTTCATCGTCGTCCAGTATGTGAACCTCCGCCCGTTCCGGGTACACCGTCACGGGGAGAAAGCGCCGGTTGCCGGTGCGGTCACGGGGCAAAAAGTCCTGCCGGTTGGTCGTCCCTCCAAATACACATTGCCGCAGCCGGTCTGCCGGGTGTGTCTCATACGGCACTTTGTAGGTTTCTTTCTGGCGGCTTAAGAATGACTTGATTTCCTCAATACTCTTGGCGTTGGCTGTGGCAATCATCTCCGACATCTCGATAATCCAATGCCCTTGCAGCTTGCGGTACACATTTTCATCGTCCAGCTTTTTCAAATCGTCTGAAAACCATTCGTCCCTGCCTGCCAGCAGCCGGAAAAAGGTAGATTTCCCGGCTCCCTGACCACCAACCAGACAGAGCATGACCTCAAACTTGCTCCCCGGTCTGAATACCCGCCGGATGGCTCCCATCAGGAACAGTTTCAAGGCTTCATAGGTGTATTCGTCCGTATCGGCTCCCAGAAAAGTGATGCAGGGCGTAACGGATGCGCTCTGTGCCGTCCCATTGCAGGCTGTTCAGGTAATCCCTGACTGGATGGTAGCGGTTTTCATTGGCAACAATCTTGATGGCGCTCTGCACCTTTTTTTCTCGCTGGTAAGCCCGTAATTTTCTTCCAGATACAAAAGCAGGTAGTTCATGTCCATGTCGGTCAGCGTGGTACTGGTGCGCTCCCAGCCCAGCGGCTTCACAATGTCAATCTGCTCCGTCAAAAGGTTCAGGCGCAGCGCCCCGCGAAACAGAGGGTCACGCTGGAACACCGTCAGGCAGTTTCGGATGCTGTTCTTCACGCCGCCTTTCTGCGTCCCCTCTAATGTTTCCCGGATTTCTGCCGGTGTCTGCGCCGGTTCCATTGTGTCCATCGTCCTTTTGACCGCTTCCTGCGTTTCCGGCGGCAAGCTCTGAAATTCGCTGTTCAAGCCGCAACACCTCCTTTCCCTGTGCGGCGATCAATGCCGCTTTTTCTTCTATTTCTCCGTATAACAAAATATCCAAAAGGTATTCTGTGTAGCTTATCCTCTGCAACGCTTCCACAAAAAGAGGATGCCAGATGGCATCCTGCGGCTGTGGGGCGTGTGCTGTTTTCCAATGCTCCAGCAGGCGCAGATAATCGCATAGCACCCGGAAACAATACCGTTCCGTTTCCTGAAATCTCTGCTCCGCTGATTTTTGTCGGGGCTGTGACCTGTTGTGACGCTTCCTATCTGGCGGCGCATTGCCGGATTTCTCATAGGAAACGCCGAAGTCCTCCGCAAGCCTGACCGCAGCTTCCCGTTTCCCCAATCCATGCAGCAAAGCGGCAAAGTCGATCACATCCCCGGAAGCCCCGCAGCCGAAGCAGTAAAAGCGGCTGTCCACTTTCATGCTGGGCGTGCGGTCATTGTGGAATGGACAGCAGACCATGCCGTTTCTCCCCACCCGGATTCCATAGAATGAAGCAGCCTGCCGGGTGGTAACAGACTGTTTCACCGCTTCAAATACATTCAAATGCTCCCTCCATAAAAATGCCGGCAGCGGTAAAGCTGCCGGTTATATCATAATTCCATCTCGTGTTTCTTTCTCTGTACTTCCTGTGGCTGCTCCCTCCGGCGCAGTGCGGTATCTACGGCGTTCTGCACCTGCCGTAGCCGTATGACTTCCTCCCGGAGTGGCTTGTGCTGCGGAGACAGTTCGGCATACTCTGTTTTTAACTGTGCGTATTCCTGTTTCCATGCTTTCAGGGCAATGGGTTTTCCGTCCAGTTTTTCTTTCAGAATACGGCGGGCGGCATAAAACAGCCGTAACTCCGCATCGTGGGATGTTTCAAATTTCTCCCTCTGTTTCTTAAACTTGATATTGTTCAATTCCGTATGAACAGGTTTTAGCCGCTGGTAATTCTCGCCCTCCCGTATCAATTCCTGCAATTCCTTTATCCCGGCAGATTTCTTTTTTCATGGAGTCGCTTAACGCTTCAAATTCTTCGTTGACAGAGGAAAGACGCTCCTGCAAATCCTCTAATGTGAGCAGCTTGTTTTCCGTCAGATAATTGACGGCTTCGGCAAACTGCTTTAAGTTTCCGGTTCTGGCTTTATTGCTCCATGCCCCTGCGTTGCGCTGGTTGTAATAAGCGATCAACAGGTCGGCAAGGCTCGGTGTCTGCGGTTTGGAAAGTTCTTCTTTTACCTCTGCCATCCAGACAAACAGGGCTTTGATCTTCTTCCTCACATCCTGCATGAGCCGGTTGGTGGCTTTAATCCAGCGGTTCAGTTCCCCTTTCTCGGTGCGGATGCCCTTTGCTTCCATCTGCCGGACATTAGCTCCCTCGTGGACAGTAGGTATCAGGTCAAGCCCCTGCCGCACATAGGAACGGTGGTCGATACGCACATCCAGCCCTTTTTCCTCAAATTTTGTATTAACGGCAGCCGCCCACTGCTCCCGCCAGTGTTCCAGCGTTTCCGGCTCATGCCAGTCTGTTGTATGGACAGCGTTAAACATATAATCGCCGTTTTTATCCCGGATTCGGTTTCCATCTTCATCAAGAAGATATTCCCGCCGCTGTTTTTGTCCCCATGTGCCATCCGGGTTCAAAGGGCGCATGGTTGTCATCACATGAAAATGCGGGTTAGGGATGCCGCCGTCCTCTTTCTCCGGGCTGTGAAAAGCAAGGTCGGCAATCATGCCTTTTGTCACAAACTGCTCCTGTACGAACTTCCTCGCCAGCTCCATGTTTTCTTCCAGCGTCAATTCATTCTGCATGGCAATATCAAAGGAATAGGCAAGCTGTGCTTTTGGATGTTTCTCGCAGTTCTCCACAGCATTCCAGAGGGTCGCCCGGTCAAGATATATTTCCGGCGCATGGGGCGGCAGCATGATTTCCGAAGCGATCACGCCGCCCTTTTTGGTGTAGTCGCTGACTTCTCCATAGTAGCTGCTGTAAAGACGCTCCCCGGCTCGATAGGCTGCGCTGGCAATGGCGCTCTGACCGGCGCTGCGCTTGATCTGTGCGATTGAAAAATGATAAAGTGCTATCCTTAGTCACCGCCTTTCTCCTGCCCGGAAATACGGGCGTGGTTCTCTGTGGCAGACCGGATGAAATGCTCCGCCTGCGGTAGATTCAAAATGCTTTCCATGAGGGAATAAAATTCCGCTTCGGATAGCTCCTTTGTCTGTGGTGCAATGCTCTCAATAGCTGCCCCACGGGTAATCAGCCGGTGCGTCCTCTGTTTCCGGGAACCGCTTTCCAGATACGCCTGCCGGTTTTTCAAACGCTGCATTTTCCGTTTTTCCTGTTCCAGCAGGACAGTGGTTTTTTCATATTCCTGCTTCAACTGTTCCAAAGATTTTTCCATGTTCTCACATCCTTTGCTGATAAGATAAAGAAAGACCATCCGCAGACAGTCCGTGTGTCAGTGCTTCTATAAAACCCGATGAAAGGGAAAACCGCAGAGCGGATTTCTCTTTGCGGCGGGTACACAGGGATAGCCGCTTTAGCGGCGCAAGGGGGTGTAGCCACCTTGTCGGAGCGAAGCGAACGCAGACCTCGGATTGCTGATTTTATCAGCGGCAGAGGTAAGCTCCGCAGGACGCACGATACATGGTCTTTAGACTATGTATAGAAGTGCGCCCTTAGTCCCTAAGGGATTTTGCCGTTTCCGGCAGTCTTGTCCTTTTTCTTGGAACGCTTGGAAAGATACTTCGGGCAGTCAACCACAACCGCCCGGAAGCTCTGTTTACATTCGTGCTGGCATTTCCGGCACAGTTCGTTGTAAGTGATACGGCTGCGGTCATTTAAGAAGAAAGACCATTCCAACCGCCGCTTGTTACTCATTCTTGCCATAACCGGCTCCTTTCTCCGTTTCTATCTGATGTACGCAGATAGGCTGTTTTGATGTAGCGTCTCGGTATCATTTTTAAGTTTTTTTCCCTCTGTATGCCCCTTTGGAAAGTGCGGCAGTATTGCAAGTCAGGGAATGATACCTCACGCTTATTTGTCGCTTCCCGGTACGGTTTCGGAGCCTTTTGCCATCCATTCAAAGAAAGCAATTTTGCTGACCTTGATAAGTCTGCCCCTGCGGAACGCTGGAAAGCCGGGTGTGTGTACCAGCTCATAGGCGCTCGCTCTTGAAATTCCCATAATCCGCTGAATGTCCGCCACATCCAGAACCAGCGGTAAATCCTCGTAGCTGTTCAATCTCTTTTTATCGTTCATTCTGTTCCTCCCATAAATCAAATAGGTTAAAATGCTTCCTGTTGCCGTTCTCCCAAAAAAAGCCGTTTTCCTGCCCCATTCCTGCGGTGTTTCCCTGCATTGGTGCGCCGAATGCGTCACTTCTCCTGCCGGTCATATCCCTTTTGGACGGTCATTCACTTGTCAAGGTACTGTGCGGTACGAAATTACCAACCGCAATCATCATAGCGTACTATCCTTGACAAAACAATGATTCTGCGATACCATGAGTGTAACGGATATAACTGAATTATATAATTACCATAAACAAAGGCAGGGGATAGGGATGGAGAATCAGTTTATACGGCATGAGCCATGTTTTGAGAGGATTTTGTTTGTCCTGACGCTGGACAGGAAGAAAATGAAAGAGCGGATTTTGATTGGGGAAGAACAGCAGATCCGCTTCCGTCTGAACGGGAGCCAAAACGCAGAGGTGCTTTGTGATATGACACGCCCACTGGGAACTTTTTTGATAAACTTTGAGCGTGACACGGACAGAGACTGGAACTTATACGGGCTTTCTCCGCTGCGGCAAGCCCTCCGCTCCAACCGATGGAAACAGCCGGAGCTGGAGCAGGCGGCAAGCGAATTTCTTTGGGAGAAATATCTTAGCAACGACCCTCTGAAAATGTATGTGGCGTTCCGTATCTGGAACAGCTATCTGCTTGCCAGAGAACCCCGTGACCGTAACGCTGCCTGTGACCGCTTCATGGATAAAATGAGCAGACTGACCGGGGTATTCCAAAACGAAACCATGAGCTTTGACAGGGAGACAGGAAAACCGAAACATTTTCAAGCTGGCAGCCTTTATTTCAAAGGCGCACCGTCAGAAGATACCCGGCTTGACCTCTGGTTCCCGGACAACCGGCGCACAGAAGAATGTGTGTCTGCCTATGCGTCCCTCTACCCGTTGATTACCTATTATCTGAACAGGCTGAATGACTGGGGGCTTTGCTTCCGGCGGTGCAAGGTCTGTGGAAAATATTTTCTGGCAAAGAGCCAGCGGTATGAGCTGTGCAGCGACAAGTGCCGAAAAGCACAGGCGCTTCAAAACAAGCGGGAATTTGACGAGAGGTCAAGAGAAAATAACTATGACCTGCTTTATAAAAATGAATGCCAGAACTGGCGCAACAAAATAAACCGGGTAAAAAATACCGCAGGCTTTCCGGCTGACCGTCTGGAAAAAATACAGGCTTCCTTTTCCGACTTTAAGAAAGAAGCCTTACAGAGAAAAAAGGCTGTAAAAACAGGAACGGCCAGCCCGAAAGAATTTACGGACTGGCTGTATCAGCAGAGTAATGTAATTGTTGAGCTGACCGAGATATGAAAAACTTTCTATCGTCAATTTCGCATTATTGCAATAACAGATTGCTTCTTCCATGAATGGTAATATTATCATCAAACTTTTGGAAGAACTATAAATGTCCGAGGTGCCTTTGATTTCGACAAAAAAACAGGCCGAATTGTTACAAAGCTCGGACATTTCAAAAATTTTTTGAGAAATGGCGAAAAAAGCGGGGCAGCACATGCCGCCCCGCCGATCCCATACGGTTATTCCATCGCCCGCATTTGTTCAATCAGAGATTGTTTTTTCTGTCTGCGGATTGTCCATACAGACAAGATCAGTTCCATTCCGAATAATACCAGAATGAACAATCCCATTTCCAAAACCGGGAATTTGTAAGGTACTACATTTCCACCAAAAGTAGCTATACTTATTTCTCTACTTGCAACAATAGAAATAGGAAATCCGACAATCAGGATTGCCAATGTTGCAAAGAACGCATAACACAGACCCTCGCATATATTCATTTTGCATAACTGTTTTTGTGTCAGACCAATGGAACGCAAAACACTGTTTTCCTGTTTTCTGGACATCTGATTAGAAAGGGTCGTATTGATGAGGTTGATAACACCAAAGAGGAACACCAACCATGAAAGAACCTGCATACTACCAAACGCCGCAGAATTTTGTGATTTTTCAGCCGCAATCGCTGTATCTATTTCATCTAAAGCAAGGTTACTGTGTTCGGCTACAATATTTTTCAGTTCAGCTTTTACAGTTTCAGCTTTTTTCGGATTGCTTACAATGCTCCATGAGTAATCAAAGGTAGTAATTTCCGGGTACAGTTCGTAGAATAAATCTTTTGGAGCAAAGAAAACAGAGCCATCTGTATGAGCGCGTCCATGCCCGAAAATCACAGGCATTTTTGAAGTGGAAAACACTCCCGATATTGTAACAGGGATGGACTGCTTACCATCTATTGAAGAAAATTCAACGGTGGAACCGACGCCCATATCTTCAAAATACGCTACAATCTGGTCGTGAATTACGATACTATGAGAATCTGTCGGCATCGTTCCCTCTGTCAATGCAGCCTCAACCATAGCATAGTTCTGGTCAGTCAGCGTATCACATATTCCTGAATTTTGGTTAGCATCTGTTTTAATGCTGGTATGGAGCGATTGTCTGGCTACGATTATATCCGTAACACCATCAACAGATAAAACTTCCTGCTTTAGTTCCTCGTTTAGCGGATTACCTTTTACTAACATTTCTTCCGATAGATCTTGGAGATATATTTTGTAATCGCTGTCAGGAAAATATAATCTTGCAATTTGTTCTGGTGAGCGCACTAAAACAATGGAAGATACCACCATCAGCAAAATTCCGCCGATACTCAAAGATGCTACAATACTGATTGTCTTTTTTCGGTCACGCTTAAAATTCGCAATTCCCATTGAAACAGGATTGAGCTTGATATTCTTTTCCGGCTGCGGATGTCCTTTTGCACTGGGGTAAAACGGACGGCTTCAATGGGGGGAAATCCCTGCCGCGATTTTCACCGGCTTACGGATGGAAATAGACACCATGATCCAACCGCTTATGAGTGTCAGGGAAACCATAACGGCATAGGAAACAGCGTTAAATCCCTTGGAAAACAGAAGAAAACCGCAGCATACGCCCAGCACTGTACCAATCAAAATTCCGATACTGCCGAGTTTGCGTCCCTCCCGCTTTACAATCCGCTTGATTTGCTTTGGCGTTGCACCAATCGTCCGAAGCTGTCCGTAGCTCCTGATTTTGTCATTGATGGAGATACGGAAGATACTCTGAATCACAATATAGCCGCCGATCAGAACAATAACAATCACACCAAAAATCGGTAAAAAATCAAAGGATTTAGAAGCATAAGCAAAATACTTGTTGTTCATGCTGGGATTAGGAAGCTGATATTCCTCTGCAATCTCTCTGCAATAAGAGGTTATCAGTTCCTCGCCCAACTGATCGCTGTTTTTGAAATGGACATAAGCGCGATACCCAGCCGGATCAAACCCTTTCCATTCTGTCAGGGCAGCTTTGGAAAGAATGATAGCGCAGGTATTCGCTTCTTTTTCATTTACGCTGTCCATAATGCCGGTAACGACATAATCACCATGAAAACTCTCGGTATCTAAGGTCACAGTGTCCCCGATCTTGGCATTGTTTCCATAGGTGGAGAGAAAGTATTCGCTTACGACAACTTCATTTGCTTTTTGGGGTAGATTCCCCTCCAATAGCTTCATTTGGTCGCGCCCAATCTCCATCATTTCTGCGTCATTATATACATAAGAGGCATGATAGCCCTGTTCCGAAAGTTCCTCGCCGAGCATATAGTAGCCGCCTACGCGCTCAAACTCCGGCAGTCCTTTCAGGGTTTCAATGTCGTTTTCCTCTACGCCCAGCCAGACCGCCTCATAAGTATCGACAACCTGATTGCGCTGCATTTGTGTCAGGGAGGTAGACACAATTCCCGTAAAGCAGATCAGAAACGCCGCCAGCGCAACGGCAATCACCACCATCAGATTCCGGCGCTTCTCGCTTTGCAAACTTTTCTTTGCCAGCTTCTTTGTAATGGCGCTGGTATCATTTTCAAAAGGCCATGTCATAGCCTGCCACCTCCTTACTCCACGATCTTGCCGTCCTCAATGCGGACAATCCGATCTGCAAGACGGGCTATGTCGTCATTGTGGGTAATCATCACAACGGTTTGCCGGAACTCCGCACTGGTGCGCTTGATAAGCCCCAGCACCTCGGCGCTGGTCTTGCTGTCAAGGTTGCCGGTCGGCTCGTCGGCCAGTACAATAGCCGGTTTGGTAATCAGGGCGCGGGCAATCGCCACACGCTGCTGCTGGCCGCCGGAAAGATTGTTGGGCATATTTTTCAGTTTATCTTCCAGCCCCAGCAGGTGAACGATCTCGTCCAAAAACTTCTGATCCACCGTGTCCCCGTCCAGCTCCACCGGCAGGACAATGTTCTCATACACATTCAGGATGGGAACAAGGTTATAGTTCTGGAAGATAAAGCCGATGTTGCGGCGGCGGAAGATGGTGAGCTGTTCGTCGTTCATTTTCGACAGCTCTTTGTCCCGGACAATCACATTGCCGGAAGTAGGGGTGTCCAGCCCGCCCATCATGTGAAGCAGGGTGGACTTGCCGCTGCCGGAGGTTCCCACAACGGCCACAAACTCGCCGTCCTCCACAGAGAAGTTCACGCCGTCAAGGGCGCGGGTGATATTCGGCTCTGTACCGTAATACTTTTTCAGGTCGATCGTCTGTAAAATGCTCATAAAATTCAATCCTTTCTTTGTTTGTTGTAAATGTTGAACGCTGCTGCGCCGGTGGCCGCCAACTGTACCAGAATCAGCACAGCGAACAGGCCGAAGCTCTCATAGTAGAACAGTTCATCCCAAAACAGGAGAACATCACAGAGAGCAGTCAAGGCAACCGTCCAGCGGATGTGCCGGGCCAGCCATTGCCGGAACACCAGCACAAGGACAGCGGGCGGGACGATCAGCAGCACCAGATTCAAAATCAATGTCGGGGTCAGTTCCATTGCGTCGCCTCCTCGCTTTTGTTGATAAGGCTATTGTAAAACCCAAATGTCCGCGAAATGTTACAGCGGCCAAAAAATTTCATTGAAAATCGGGGTGAAATGTTACAACACTCGGACATTTCAAAAATTCTTATGACAATTCCCGTATTTGATCTACCAGAGATTGTTTTTTTATCTGCCGAATTGCCAAATACGAGAAAAGCATTTGGACGGCAAGCATCAGTATAAAATAACTGAACATTTCAACTGTCGGAAAATGATAGCTTACTTTTCCAAAAATACTCATTGCACTAAAGACGGTGCAGAGAAGATACCCGATAAGAGTTCCGCATGATATGGAAAGAAGAAGCACCCCTAATGTATAGAACAAGCCCTCTATCAATAACATTTTTGAAAGCTGTTTACTGCTCAAACCAACCGCTTGCAAAACACCCAGTTCTCGCTTCCGGGTCAAGATGTTTGTTATCAGTGTGTTTAGCAGATTGATAATGCCAAAAACCCCGATAAACATAACAAAAATGTAGACTGGCATACGATAGTTCAATAGTTTTTCGTTGTATGCCTCTACCCAATCATTCAAGGTACTAACATAGAGGCTGGAAGTCGGTGGAATTATCTTTTGGATTTCATCTTTTGCGGCTGCCCATTTACTGTCATCTGTATCTACAATAAATTGATAATTGAGGTTTTCAATAGGAACGATCTTTGACAGCATTTCTAAAGGAATAAATAGCGTATCATATCCGCCATACGGGATATTAGCGTCCACAATTCCCATTACTTTTACTTCCAATGTTTGTCCGCCAACTTCAATCAGAAGTTCGTCCCCAATCGCTGCATCCCACCCAAAAGTTTCTTTCCACTGTGGGCCATTTTCAATAATAATGCCATTGTTTTTAAGTAGTTCCTGCAAATCTGCTGTACCATCAATCAAATATTGCTCAATCAATTTTTGAGAGCTTCGTGTATATGCGTCTGAAACAATCGGTTCAATATCTCCCGTTGGCATACGAACATTCAAAACGGTGCCTTGGTATTCTTTTATTTCTTCCACACCATCTATGTCCAAAATGGATTCTCTAAAATCTTCTGTAAGCAGATTCGATTTTTGGAGTTCTGAATATTGTTCGCTGTTATGTGCCTGTGGCCCGTAATCGCCTAATTCAAGGCGAATTTCTCCGTAAGGAAAACTCCTACGCGCCATCGCTAAAGGATCAATGGAATTAAAATATGCAGAGCTTGCCATCAGCAAAATTCCACATACCCCTAACGACAGAATCGTTAAGGCGGTTTTCTTTCTGTTCCTTGCAAAATTAAGAAAAGCTAAGTTTTTTGCGGATAGAGAACGATGTAACACTTTTGTACTGTTGGACATTACATCATTATTGCTCGCCATATAACGGACTGCTTCAATAGGCGTAACATGAGCAGCAATCTTGGCTGGCTTAATTACAGCAATCATAACGCATAAATACACAAACAGAGCTGTGACAGCGGCAATTACAAATACCATTAAAGTGTTCCAGCCTTGCGGGACAAGGACATATCCCGCTATTGCACCGGCTAATATTCCAATCGGAATACCAATTTTGGAAAGATGAAATCCCTCTCTAAAAACGATTCTTTTCATCTGTTTTCCAGTTGCCCCTATTGTCCGCAGTTTTCCATATTCTTTTGTTTTTCTGGCTATGGACACATAGAACAGACTGTAAATAACAAGGGTACACGCCAAAGCGATAATAAGACTGATAAATGCTATTACAGTGATATATTGACTGCTTCTCTGTTCAATGAGAGAAAAATAATATGTTGAAAACTGCATTTGCTCCGGCTGTATTTTCAATTCTCTGCACAATGTTGATAATTCAGCTTGTATAGCAGCCTTAGACCAACCATCAGATTCATTCAAACGGATATAAGCGGAGTATGCCGGTTCGCTGAGCTTGTTTTCAATATAGGACTGCGACACGAATACGGAATAATTTGAATTTTCGACAGGCAAAATACCACATAAGGTATAATCTTTTTCTCCATCTCCCAGATTTAACGATATAATATCGCCCACGGATTTGGACAATCCAGCTCTATCAAGAAACGCCTTTGTGATAGCAATTTCATTTGTAGATTTGGGCAATTCCCCCTCCAAATCAGGATATTTTGCTAATTTCATTAGTGTTTCATCCATTGAACGGACGGTTAATTTGTAGTCCCCATAAGATACTAAACCCAATAAATGACTTACACCCACTTGAACCCTACTGTCATTTACTAATTTTGTAATGGTATCATTATCGACTTCATTGATAATTGCTTGATAACGCCCAGCTGCATCATTTAATGATTTTCGCTGCGAAGCAAAAAAATACAAGGTCGTTGTCATTATCAAGCAGGTAGCTAAGGCAATCGTAATGATAATGAGGATGTTTCTACTTTTATCTGCTTTTAAGTTTCGTTTTGCCAACTTTTTTGTAATGGCGCTTGTATCGTTCTCAAAAGGCCATGTCATAGTTGTATCACCTCCATATTTGATAAGGCCATTGTAAAACCCAAATGTCCGCGAAATGTTACAGCGGCTAAAAAATTTCATTGAAAATCGGGGTGAAATGTTACAACGCTCGGACATTTCAAAAAAATTTACGGCGGGCAGCCGGGAATGGCCGTCCGCCGCGATTTATTTTGTAGGCAGCATAATGGAAAATTCTGAACCCTTGCCCGGCTCCGAAACCACTTTGATATAGCCGCCCTGTCGCGTTACGATCTCGCGGGCCAGATACAGGCCAATGCCCACGCCCTGCTGTTCGTGTACTTCTTCCTCACGATAGAAGCGCCGGAAGATGGCGGCCTGATTGCTTTCGGAAATGCCCTTGCCGGTGTCGGTCACTTTGATCTCCACATACATTTCCCACAGCACCACCGACACAGCGATTTTCCCGCCTGCCGGGGTGTACTTCACCGCATTGTCCAGCAGGTTAAAGAGGGCTTCGGATGTCCACTTGCTGTCATGGGAAACGGCCAAATCCTCCGGGCAGTCCACGGACACGGCGATTTCCTTTTTCTCCGCTGCATACACGATCCCACTCATGGCCTGCGCCACGGTATCAAAGAGGCGGCCCGGCTTCTTATCCAACTGGATCACGCCCGTTTCCAGCCGTGAGGTTTTCACAAGGGCCTGAAAGAGAAAGTCCAGCTTATCCGTCTGGCTGCGGATTCCCCGGATAAAGTCGGTGCGCTCCGCCTCGGTCATGGGCTTTTCCAGCAGGGTGTCCGTCGCCATTTTCAGATTGCTCACCGGCGTTTTCACCTGATGGGAAATATCTGATACAAGGGTCTGTAACTCCTGCCGTTCCTCGTCCACCCGGCGGCGGTTCTCCTGCATGATCTGGTAAAGCCTTGCCAGCCGGTGTCCGATTCTGGCAAGCTGGGTTTCGCTGTCCTCCGGGCGCTGGGGCGCTTCATTCCCGGCGATCATGTGGTCTAAAGTCTGGCACAGGTCAGCGGTAAACTGCGACAGCCGCGTTCCAAACGCCTGCGTCAGTACAAAAATCCCCACAAGGGCGCACAGCAGCAGCACCCCGCCCGTCAGCAGCACCGCCGTCTGTTTTGTCACAAAAAACAGGGCTATGGTGATCCCGGACATGGAGAGGGCAAGCCCTATTGCCACCCGGCCAAACAGCCGCTTTACCGATAGGTTTTGAAACTTCATTTTGCCTCGCCTCCCGTCCATTGATAGCCCATGCCGTAAACAGTCTTGATGTAGGGTGCGCCGCCGTCGGATTCGATCTTGCTGCGAATCCGGCTGATGGAGGTTGTCAGGGTGTGTTCGTCTACAAACCTCTCGTCTATATCCCACAGCTTTTCCAAAAGCTGCCCACGGGTCAGCACTTGCCGGGGATTTTTGCGGAACAGGTTCAGCATTTTATACTCCATCGGGGATAGGGTCAGAGGCTTGCCGTTTAAGGAAGCCGTCTGCTCCGAGAAGTCCAGAAACAGCCGCCCGTCGTCGTAAATGTCCTTGGCTGGTTTGTGGTGTTCCAGCATGGCGAACATGGCTTTGATTTTCCGCTGCAAGGCTCCGATCACAAAGGGCTTTGTGATGTAGTCCACCGCGCCCACCTCATAGCCCCGTATCTGGTCGCTCTCCTGATCGTTGGCGGTCAGGAATATCACGATGGTGTCCGGGTGCTGGGGCTTGATCAGCTTGCACAGCTCAAAGCCGTTGCCATCCGGCAGGTTGATGTCCAGCAGCACCAGATCAAATTCCCGCTGGCGGATGGCTTCGGCTGCGGTTCTGGCATTTAGGGCAGAAGTCACGCCGTAGCCGTCTGCGGTCAGGTTATAGTCTAACATCTTATTCAAAAAACTGTCGTCCTCGACAATTAAAATCTGCTCCATATTCTCACTTCCTTTGCTTTTTGCAGATAGTATAACAGGCAAATGTCCGAGAATTGTTACAAGGACAAATATATTTATCATTTTACAGCTTTTTTATGTGTACTGCAATTTTATAAAAGAAAGGACAGCAGTATCATCAAATTGCTGTCCTTGCGGTTTATTATAGCTGGTAGTGCTTCATATGGATATAACGATTATCTGGATTCGTAGTAGAGAACATAATGCTTTCTTTATCAATCATTTCAAATTGCCCTAAGATTATGGGAAGTAAAGATCAATTGTCCTTTTGCACTCTTTTTGAAAATATCAAACAACTCCCCCAACATGTATTCAAAAATTCCGGAATCAAGTTCATCAATCACCAAACAAATCGAAGGATTTCCAAATGCCTGTATGAGTGCATTTAGGATGGAAATAATTTTAATAATTCCCTCAGATTCCATTCTGATCGGAATCTCTTTCATGCCCCTCTCTTTGACATTAATTCCAGTTTCCATCCTTCTTCTCCATTATCCAATGATTGTTTCCCATAATTTTTAATCGTTACCTGCAATCCCGGAATGATTGTGTATAACACAATATTAATCTGTTCAACAATTGTCTCTAACAGATTTTTCTTTCTTCATCCACCAGGATTGGTTCCGTCAAAGGAACTGCAAAATCTCCTTTGCTCCGATATTATCATTTTCAATCCGAAAAGCCATCGGCAAAACAAAATTAGCAGAAATCACTCCTGAATGTGTATTGCGAATCACAAATAAATCTTTCAAAGCAAATTCAAACAAAGAAGATATAATAACTGAAAACTGTTGAAATCCATTTTTATATTCTCTACAGAATATTTCCCGACTGCTTTCACCAAAAATATAAGAACAATTACTTTTCTCTGCCATTTTGCGTGCTACAATTAAATCTGTTTTTATTTCTTTATTGGCTTCCAGAATTTCATCCAGTCTTTTCTGTGGTTTAAAAATAACATCCGTTTGATCTCTTTGATAATCCATGAATGTAGTCTTATTTGTTCTGATTCCATTTTCATTCTTTGCGGATCTCAATATTTCCCGATTAATAACAATCTCTTTTTCTTCTCTGCTAAGGCTTAATGTATACCCTATTTCAAACACAATACCATCCATAAAAATATTGAAATCTGCAAAAATTTCAGCAGTATCAGAGCGTTCTGCTCGTAAACGGGGGCAATCAGCAGGCTTTCGCCGATCATTACCTCGTCCTCTACCTGGCGTGCAAAGGCGTCATTGGGGAAAGCAAAGGCCAGCGGCATGCAGTACATGCCATCGCGCAGGGCAGCTTTCATGTACTCGCTGTAAATATAGGGCAGCAGCAGGTAACGCAGCTGCAGAATACCGGCAAAGGCCGCCTTATTCTTAAAGCGGTAGGGCTCCTGTTTGCGGGTACCGGCGGCGGAGTGGTTGCGCAGCAGGGGAGAGAAGATGCCCACGCCGTACCAGCGCAGCACAAGGTCCTCGGTGGTGTTGCTGCCAAAGCCGCCAATGTCGGGGCCTTCGTACAGGAAACCGCACATGTTCAGGGAGGGCATCATGTGCAGGCTGAGCAGAATGTGGCTCCACCAGGACTGGTTATCGCCGGTCCAGATACCGCCATACCGGTGCATACCGATACAGGCCGAGCGGGAGTACATTAAAATGCGCTTATCCGGCTCCAGCTGCTCAAAGGCTTCACCCGCAGCACGGGTCATGTTGTAGCCGAAGATATTATGCACTTTATCGTGCCGGATCTTGCGGCCCTGTTCCACATTGTGATAGAAAGCTTGTAGTATTTTCGTTGTTGGAAAGCCCGAGCCATCAAGATTCTTGAACGCAAAAAAGCTGGAGATATCCAGGTTCTGGGTGCGGTACTCGTCAAGTTTTTTGCCTTTGCAGCGTTTCTTCAGAAGAATAAAAGATGGCAGGCTCGTTCATATCGATCAGAAAACGATATTTGTCCCCGAACCATTTTCTTGCTTCCGGATTCAGCATATCCGGAAAATGGGTATCTCCCGGCCATACAGCTGCAACAAAATTACTTCCGTCTTCTCTCTTACAGAAATAGTTGTTTTTGACACCTTCCTCGTAAATCTCATATCCCGGCTCAACCTTCACACCGGCATCAATGATCGGAATCAGGCGAATACTCTGGTCATTCATTTCCTGCACAAATTCTGGAAAATCCGGGAAAATTTTCTTCATTCACTGTGAAATCTTTGAATGACTGCATGTAGTCAATATCCATGTAAATCATGTCGATTGGGATATGATTCTCCCGATATCCTTTTGCAACAGTACGGAAATCTTCTTTCGTCGTATACCCCCAGCGGCTCTGTCCGAAACCAAAAGGCAAACTTCGGCGGGATATAGCTGCGTCCGATTACGTGGCGGAACTGTTTTACGATATCATAAGCATTCTCACCTTCAAGCACATAGATATCCAGATCGGCATTTTCGCAAGATACCCTGAGTGTATCCGCTCTGTCATATCCAATATCAAAGGTCAGTTTCGACGGATAGTCAAAAAACAATCCAAACGTCCTCTTTCCGCTCACAACAATGAAGTTGTGGGCTCCGTACAGAGAACGCTTGTCCTCTGTGTGTACCGGATCATCTGTGCAGTTGCTGATATAGCAGTAACCTCTCTTATTGATTCCACGGTTGGATTCGCCCAGACCATAAACGATGTCATCTTCGTCCATGATATAGGTAAAAACAAATCCTTCCTCCTGACTGACCTCTCCATACGGGAGAATGCCCTTAGTTGTTTCAATCTTTTTCAGTCAGTGCCTCCGTATCAAACGGAGTTCCATATCTATATTTTCTAATCATTTCTTTGTCACCTGATGTTTATAATATAATACGAATGCTTCATATGGGTTCAGAACAATTTTTCCTGTCAAATTCTTTTCTCCCAAGGTTTGTGATCAGGCACTCTGCGCCTTTAAATTCTTCCGACACTTCTACTTCTGCATTCTTATCGCTGAAGTTGCAGACAGTCAGAAGTTTTTCCTGATCCAGTTTTCTTGTGTACGCAAAAATCTGCTCGTCGTCACGATAAAGCGGTTCAAACTCACCATAAACGATGATGTCTTTTTCTTTACGCAGGCTGATCAGTTTCTGATAGTAATGGAAAATAGAGTTCGGATCTTTGAGCTGCTGCGCCGCATTGATCTCTTTATAGTTCGGGTTCACTTTGATCCACGGCTCGCCCTCTGTGAATCCAGCCTGTTTACTGTCGTCCCACTGCATCGGAGTTCTCGCATTGTCACGGCTTCTCAGCATCAGACATTTCATCATGTGTTCCGGAGTCATAAGACCTGATTCAGTAAACTCTTTAAAGTAATTAATACTTTCAATATCACGATAATCTTCCAGTTTGTCAAAATAAACATTTGTCATACCAAGCTCTTCCCCCTGGTATACATATGGCGTTCCCTGCATCATGTGAAGACAGGTTGCAAGCATTTTTGCAGATGTTTCTCTGTATACCGGATTGTCATTTCCAAAACGGCTGACACTTCTCGGTTGATCATGATTACCTAAAACAAACTGTTCCATGCCTTACCCTGGAGTTTCTCCTGCCATTTGATCATGAATATTTTTGAACTCTTTAGAAGTCATATTTTGCAGTCGTCCACTTTCCATAATCTCCGCATCCACTCTCCACATGCTCGAATTGGAATACCATATTCAGTTCATTTCTGTCTTCACCCGCATATTTCTGTGCTTCTTCAATTGTAACTCCAGCTGTTTCACCAACTGTCATGATATCATATTTTGAAAGGACTTCATGATTCATTTCCTGAAGAAGGAATTCGTGAACCCTCGGACCATGTACGCTATATGGTCCAAAATCGCCATAAAGACTGTTGTTCATTTCTCCGTCCGGAAAAGTCTGGTCTTTGGAGATCATACTGATAACATCCATACGGAAACCGTCGATTCCTTTTTCACACCAGAATGTCATCATATCATAAACTTCCTGGCGTACTTTCTCGTTTTCCCAGTTGAGATCCGGCTGTTTCTTTGAGAACAGATGCAGGTAATACATCTGGGTCTGAGGATCATATTCCCATGCAGAACCGCCGAACGCTCCGCCCCAGTTATTAGGTTCTTTTCCGTTTACCGGATCTTTCCAGATATAATAATCACGATATGGATTATCTTTTGATTTTCGACTTTCAACAAACCAGTTATGTTCATCAGATGTATGGTTGACTACGAGATCCATCAGAATTCTGATGGATCTTTTTTGTGTGCTTCACACAACAATTCCTCGTAGTCCTCCATATTTCCATATTCTTTATAAATTCTGCGGTAATCAGAAATATCATAACCATTATCATCCTGAGGAGATTCCAGCATCGGAGATATCCATAACACATTTACGCCAAGCTCTTTGAGATAATCAAGCTTCTGTATGATTCCTCTGATATCGCCCACGCCGTCTCCGTTGCTGTCCTTAAAACTTTTAGGATATATCTGATATACCACACTTTCTTTCCACCATTTTTTCTCCATGCCAAGTCTCCTCATTTATAATTGTTTAGTATTATTTAACCGCTCCTGTAACAACACTATTCATGATACCCCATACATCTTAGCAAAATCAAGAGGTTTCTCGCGAAACTACAAAAGGTAACAAAGTTTATTTCCTGCTTTTATACAGTCTGCACAAAAACAACCAGACCATTCCACCGGCTTACCTGTATACATGCAAAGTTGAAAAAGGATCCTGTCATTCCCTGACAGAATCCCTCTTTACCAGATACACTGGATTTTTTATATTTAATTCGTCCAATGTCTCTCCCTGAATTAATTTCAGCAGACGTTTCAGCGCCACATGCGCCTTTTGCGGAACATCCTGATGAACCGTTGTCAGTTTCGGCCGAACCATACTTGCGTAGACACTGTCATCATATCCTGTAACAGAAATCTGATTCGGGACCATGATGCCTTCATCAAAAAAGAAATTTATCGCTTCTATCGCATTATAATCTGAGGAAAACGCAAGTGCTTTTGCTTCTAAAAAACGTGGGAGAAGCTCTCTGTATTTTCTGAGACGCAATCTTTTTCACCGGAATAATTATATATCGGGAACGACTGCAGAATCCCCCGATTTTTCCATCGCCTGTTTGAATCCCATCCACCGATAGTAATCACTGTCTCTCTCCGTTTCCGCAACAAAAAATGCTTTCTTATATCCACAGGAATACAGGTATTCTCCGATCTGATACCCTCCCGAATAATCATCTATACCGACATTCTGGAACGTATAAGCACCTTCCGGATAAGCATCGATCAGAATCATTTTCTTGTTTAATCTGCGCGAAAGACTGCGATACTGTTCTTCATTGTAGCCAAGGATAAGCAATCCCTCTACATTCCATTTTGAGGCAATATCCACTACATTCTGAATACTTTCACCGCCAATAAGCATAACATAATATCCATTTTCTTCCGTTTCCATCTGAATCGTTCCGATCAGTTCTCCCACAAATGGATCCTGAAGTGACTGCATACCATGGGCATAAGAAAATCCGAGTACTACACCTATAATTCTGGAACCATGGCCGGAAAGCATCACGGAACCCATATGCGGAACATAGTTCTGTTCTTTAAGAATAGTCGTGATTTTATCAATCGTTTTCTGGGAAACTCTTTTGGTATTGCCATTTATAACATTAGATACCGTAGTACGGCTGACACCTGCCATTTCTGCAATATCCTGAAGCCGAATCATAAAATCTTCCTCCTTGTCTTTACAACATCACCTTATGATATGCACATCCCATCTTTTCCAGCATTTCCATCTCCCGCTTCTGACAGCTGAATATAATTACCTGCCGCTTACTGTCTTTCAGCCAGCGAAGGGTCTGCGCAAGTCTACTGTCGTCATAATAGCCGAATGTATCATCCAGGATCACCGGACATTCTTCCTCGTGGAGAATTTTTGTTGCGGCCATCCGGATTGCAAAATAAATCTGTTCCAGAGTTCCACGGCTTACCTGATCCATGGATATCTTTTTTCCATTACTCATAAGCTGCACATGCAGATTTTCGTCTACCCAGAGTTTGTTATATTTTCCATCTGTGATGGCATCCATGATTGCAGATACTTCTGTATTCATAAGATCGCTTGTCCGACTCTGCATCTGTGCGGCAAGTCTGGTCAACTGTTCCATAGCAAGTTCAACACCCTGCTTGTTTTTTAATCGCTCTATCTCTTCACTGTTCATCTCATCGAACTCGCCGACTCGTTCCTGCAGATTTTCATACAACACTTCTTTTTCATGATAGGTTTCCTGTACTTTTGCAAGCTTTCCTTTCTGCCTCTCATAATCTGCCTTGAGAGAAATGCCCTGTTCTTTTATCTCCTGTAATCTGGCTTTCTTTTTTTCTTCTTTCCATCTTTCAGACAATTCCAGACATACAGCCCTTCAGCCAGTGCCACCACGATTGCCACAAGAAAATTCCACGGCTTATGAAAAAGCAGAAAAGTCACAAAAAATGCCCCCAGCATACTCACTGCCTCCAGTGGATGAATCCTCCACCCGGCAAAATATCCTGCTGCCTCTTCCCGTTTCTTCCGCTTTTTATCTTCATTTACCCAGCTTTCCCATTCTCTGCGTTTCTCTTCACAGCTTCTTTTTTTCAGCTGTTCCGCTTCATTTTCTAACTGATGCAGATCCCGCCAGACATAGGATGCCTCCATCTCTGCCCGCTCTTTCTTTTCGCTGATCAGCTGCCTCTTTTCACGTTCTTCTTTTTCCAGCTCTTTCTTCCGCTCTTTTAAAAGGGCAAGCGCCCCTTCGAGGTCAATCTCGCTGTTCCCGGTTGCATAATAATTTGCCGCATAATTCTTCAGCTCCGCCGCCAGTATTTCTCCGGTCTGTACCCGGAGCTGTCCTACCGAAACTGTATTTTCATAGTCACTTTCTGTCATACCACCTAACAGAATTTCCAGATCCCCATGCTCAAGTGACAATTCTTCTCCATCATCTTCACAAATCAGAGAGCCGCCTTTTGCATACCGATCGAAATTTCGCTCCAGCAGGAATTTTCGACCGCCACAGGTAAACCGCAGGATTCCCGCATAAAAGTTTGGATTCTCCCAAGGCTCATAGGTACGAAATGTATCTGTTGCGGTGGCACGTCCGCGCTTTCTTTCCATTCCAAAAAGCATTCCCTTCAGAAAGGTATGCAGCGTTGTTTTTCCCGATTCGTTTTCTCCGTAAATAATATTGATCCCATCCGAAAGCAGGATCTGCTTATTCGTGAACTTACCGAAATTCTTCAGGATCAGTTCTGTTATCTTCATAATTTGCTCCCCTTTGCCTCCAGCATGGCCTGTACTCCCTCAGCCAATGCGATTGCCTCCACACTGTCATCCTTTGCTTCTGCAAAGCTTTCTATATACCAGCCCAGAAGATTTCCTGCATTTTGTTTTTTCAACTTTTCATAATCATATGCCGGCTTTGTTTCATCCAGGATTTCGACAATATTTCCATAGGAATCCATCCGGTCGGTATCATAGATCATATCCGGATCCCGAAATCCCCGCAGAATGATTTTATAAATGTTCTGTATACCTCTTTCTCGTATGGCAAGGGCTATTTTTTCTTTCATTTCCCGTCCGGTCATCTCTCTTCCTGCTTCTACTTCCATATGCACATATTCTCTGGATGCAAAAGGAATAAATTCCGTCCGGGTTCTTCCATTTTAATCTCCCCTTTGATATAACCATGCTTCCCGGTGTCATTTTTATCTGTAGGCTCCAGGGATCCTGCGTAAAACATCCGGTCCTTTGCAAGCTCTGCCGGAAGATGAATGTGCCCAAGAGCAATATAATCATATCCCAGCTTCAGTAATTCGTTCTTTCGGAACGGGATATATAGCTTTTCATCGCCGCCATGGGCCAGAAGGATGGAGGCTATTCCTCTTTTTTCCGGAAGGATTTTCTCATAAAGCGGTTCTGTGATCTCCCGTTCCTCATAGCTGAGTCCGTATATGCGGACCCCAAGCTCTTTAAATTCCATACAGGCAGGTTTCTGAGACAAAAACATGTGCACCGGTCCCTGCCATTTATAATTCCGGTAATAGGACGTACTTTTCAGGTAATCATGGTTGCCCGCCATCAGCACGACCTGTGTATGTGTCAGTCTGGAAAATAAATAATCCAGTTCCTTCAGTTCTCTTAAAAGCGGCTGTCTGTGAAACAGATCCCCTGCGATCAGAAGAAGATCTGTCTGTTCTTCTTCACAGATATTTAAAAGACGCTCAAAGCTATTCCACAGTTCTTCCGGCCGCTTTGCGGTGTAAGAACTTCCTGCGTCCGGCTCTGCCCCAGATGAATGTCCGCTGTGTGTATGAATTTCATTACTTTCTACTCCTCCTTTAAGGGGAAGTGTCACGATAAAACGTGTCTTTCCCCCACTGCTCTCGGCAATGATCTGTCCCTTTGTGCAGCTCTACAATCTCTTTTGCAATGGCAAGCCCCAGTCCCGCTCCTCCAGTACTGCTGGATCTCGCCGCATCCGCGCGATAAAATTTATCAAAGATCCTCTTCTGGCTCTCTTCAGGTATCGTATCTCCTTCATTTTCAAAACAGATTCTTACCTGGTTCTCCTCCTTGGCAGCCTGGATCAGAAGCACACTTTTCTCCCGGCAGTATGCTATGGCATTTCGCAGAATATTATCAAAAACCCTGGCAAGCTTATCCGGATCTCCCTCGATCAGGATCTCTTCCTCTGCTTCCACCTTGCAGGTCAGCATCTTCTTCTGAAGTACCCCATAGAGTTCGTCTGCAATCTGTTCCAGCATCATGGTCAGATCAATATCCACCTTATCCAGTTCAATATCCTGCAGATTCAACTTTATACTTTCAAAAACTCTTTCAAAAGATCCCCAGTCGATTCGCCTTCTCCAGAGATATCTGCGTATATTTGGCGCGCTCCTCTGCCGGCATCTCCGGATGAGAATCCAGCATACTCAGATACGCCACCACAGAAGTAAGCGGTGTTTTTAAATCATGTGCCAGAAAAAAGCAGGACATCATTTTTCCTCTGCTCAAGCTTTTCTGCCTCTTCCTCCTGGCTCCTTAATGTCTCTTTAATCTCATTGAGACGATCCTCGATTGGTTTTAACTCCGTAATCAGCCGGATTGGCTGGTCAGACGCTGAAATAATATTTTCAATCCCATCTTCTACCTGTTCCAGATAACGCGTCATTTTTGAAAGTGCCACATAAAAAAACAACGAAAATAAAAAGTAAAAAACCGAGGATCATAAAGAACACTTTATTATTACCGATCCACTGCCAATACAAAGATGTTGCGGTCTCTTCACTCACATGAAAAGCTTCCAATATTCATAAAAAAGCCATTGGCAAAGCTGTCATTATAAATACCATCAATAAAATACTCCAGAATAAATCTG
>VOFH01002185.1_pt1 | contig 35833 bp, 29 predicted proteins | sample 5384091 | NCBI WGS metagenome assembly VOFH01 (sample SAMN12384727, study PRJNA508395) | human gut metagenome | isolation source: healthy gut G | host: Homo sapiens
CGTCTTGCGCTTCTGGAGGCGGACGTCAGCTATAAAGTCGTCAAGGACTTCGTCAAGTCCGTTTCGGAGCGCTGCTCCGGGCAGGACGTGATGGAGAGCCTGACCCCTGCACAGACGATCGTCAAGATCGTCAACGAAGAGCTCATCCGTCTGATGGGCAGCGAAAATCAGCGTATTTCCATCTCCCCCAAGCCGCCGACGGTCGTTATGCTCGTCGGCCTGCAGGGCGCAGGCAAGACCACGAACGGCGCAAAGCTCGCCGGTCTGTTCAAAAAGCAGGGCAAGCGCCCGCTGCTCGTCGCCTGCGATATTTACCGCCCTGCCGCCATCAAGCAGCTGGAGGTCGTCGGCGGTCAGCTCGGCATCCCGGTGTTCCAGATGGGGCAGGAAAACCCCGTGAAGATCGCCAAGGCGGCCATCCGCCATGCGCAGCAGCACGGCAACGACATGGTCTTCCTCGACACGGCCGGCCGCCTGCATGTGGACGAGGCCCTGATGAACGAGCTGAAGTCCATCAAGGCTGAGGTCCAGCCGAATGAAATTCTGCTCGTCGTGGACGCCATGACCGGTCAGGACGCCGTGAATGCCGCCCAGTCGTTCAACGAATGGCTGGACATCGACGGTGTGATGCTCACGAAGCTCGACGGCGATGCCCGCGGCGGCGCTGCGCTGTCCGTCAAGGCCGTCACCGGCAAGCCCATCAAGTTCATCGGCACCGGCGAAAAGCTCGACATGATCGAGCCGTTCCACCCGGAGCGCATGGCTTCGCGTATTCTCGGCATGGGCGACGTGCTCACGCTGATCGAAAAGGCCGAGCAGGCCCTCGACCAGAAGAAGGCCGCCGAGCTCGAGCAGAAGATGCGCGCAAACAAGTTCACGCTCGCCGATTTCTATGATCAGCTCCTGCAAATTCGGAAGATGGGTCCCATGCAGGACCTGCTCGGCATGATCCCCGGCATGGGCAGCATGAAGAATGTGCAGGTCGACGAATCGGCCCTCGGCCGCGTCGAAGCCATCATTCTCTCCATGACGCCCTATGAGCGCGAGAACCCCGCGTGCCTGAACTCCTCGCGCAAGCGCCGCATCGCGCTTGGCTGCGGCCAGAAGGTCGAGGACGTTAACCGTCTGCTCAAGCAGTTCGACCAGATGCAGCAGCTTATGAAGCAGATGAACGGCAAGGGCAAAAAGCGCAAGCTGCCCGGCAAAATGGGAGGCTTCCCCGGCTTCCCCGGTATGTGATCATTGGACCGCAACCAGGTCTGACGATATATTTTGAATTCTATTTGGAGGTGAAACCCCATGGTTAAAATCAGACTGAGAAGAATGGGTGCGAAGAAGGCTCCTTACTACCGCATCATCGTTGCTGATTCCCGCAGCCCGCGCGACGGCCGCTGCATCGAAGAGATCGGCACCTATGATCCCCTGACCGAGCCGGCCACCATCACTGTCGACGCCGAAAAGGCCCAGCAGTGGATCAAGAACGGCGCTCAGCCGACCGACACCGTGAAGGCGCTTTTGAAAAAGGCTAACGTCCTTTGATCGAGAGGGACTGCACGATGAAGGAACTCTTGCTCTATGTGGCAAAGCAGCTTGTTGACGATCCCGAGGCCGTGACGGTCACGGAGCGTGAGGACGGCGAGAGCACCGTTCTGGAGCTTCGCGTTGCGCCGGAGGATATGGGCAAGGTCATCGGCCGCCAGGGACGCATCGCAAAAGAGATCCGGACCATCATCAAGGCCGTCTCCCAGCGTGACGGCAAGCGCGTCACCGTTGACATTGTGGACTGATGCAAATTCGCTCGCTGCATCCCTGCAGCGGGCATTTTGCATTTTCCCCCCTTTTGCCCCGCCGGCCCGCGTGCATACCGTTATCGTGCATGCGAACTTGTCATGGAGGAACCGCTGTTATGAAATCTGATCCGCCCCGCGTCCGGGCGCTGCGCAGGCAGCTGACCGCGACGTTCTATCGAAAAAATAAAGCCACATTCTTTGTCACAGCAGGAGCAATGCTCCTGCTCGGCGGCGCGCTGCTGGCCGTTGCCTGGATCCTGCAGCAGATCATCGACATTGCCTCCGGCGACAGCGTTGCCCCGCTCGTTCGCATGTGCTGGCTGTGTCTCGGTGTTCTGGTAAGCGTGACGACGATCTATGTGGTGCAGTGCTATACCTACCCCGCCTTTCTGCGGCGCGCCATGAAGCAGTATAAAGAATACGCCTTCACGGAGCTGACGAAGAAAAGCATCAGCACGTTCTCGGACGAGAATACGAGCCGCTATATCTCCGCCCTGACGAACGATGCCGTCTCCATCGAGACAAATTACCTTGCGAAGATCTTTACACTTCTGACAAAGAGCGTCTCCTTTGTGGGCGGCCTGGTCATGATGCTGCTCTACAGTCCCCTGCTCACCGGCTTTGCCCTGCTGCTGTCGCTCGTGCCGCTGGCCGTTTCCGTCCTGTGCGGCAACAGGCTGGCGCGGATGGAGACGGAGGTCTCGCGGCAGAACGAGTCGTTCGTCGCCATGACGAAGGACCTTCTGTCCGGCTTCTCCGTTGTCAAGAGCTTCAAGGCAGAGGCCGAGGTCGTTGCCCGCTTCTGCCGCCGCAACGAGGAACTGGAGGAGACGAAGGGCCGACGCCGCCGCATGGAGGAGGTCATCACCATGCTCGGTACCGGCGCCGGGATCGTGGCTCAGCTCGGCGTATTCCTGTTTGGTGCCTATCTTGCCGTGACGAAGCAGGGCGTTACGCCCGGCGTTGTCATCGTGTTCCTGCCGCTCATGAGCTTCGTGGTCGATCCCATCGGCTCCGTGCCGCCCATCCTGGCCAACCGCCGCGCCGCTGTCGCCCTCATCGACAAGCTGGCCGACGCCGTGGGCAAAAACGTCCGCGAGAGCGGCGAACAGATGGACCCGGTCCTGCGCGACGGTATCACCATCGATCACCTGACCTACGGCTATCACGAGAGTGCGCCCGTCCTGAACGACGTTTCCGTCCGCTTTGAGGCCGGAAAAAGCTATGCCATCGTCGGCACATCCGGCAGCGGCAAGTCCACGCTCGTGAACCTGCTCATGGGCAGCAGCAACGACTATCAGGGCAGCATCCGCTTCGATCAGCGTGAGCTGCGCAGCATTGCAACGGAATCACTATACGGCCTTGTTTCCGTCGTGCAGCAGAACGTGTTTATCTTCGACGATACCATCCGCAACAACATCACGATGTTCCGCCACTTTGACGAGAAGCTCGTGCAGCAGGCCACGGAGAAGGCCGGTCTGACTCCCCTTTTGGCCGAGCGCGGCGAGGACTATATTTGCGGTGAGGGCGGCTCCGGCCTCTCCGGCGGCGAGCGGCAGCGCATCTCCATCGCGCGCTGCCTGCTGCGGCAGACGCCCGTCCTGCTCATCGACGAGGCCACGGCAGCGCTGGACGCCGCCACGGCCTATTCCGTCAGCGCCGCCATTCTGGCCATTGAGGGTCTGACGCGTATTGTCGTTACACACCGGCTCGAGGAGCCGCTGCTGCGGAAATATGATGAAATTCTCGTTCTGAAAAACGGTGAGATCTGCGAACGCGGCAGCTTTGACGCCCTGATGGCCCGCCGTGAGCAGTTCTATTCCCTGTTCAACGTGGCAAACGGCTGACCCTTGGCAAAACACGGAGCCCCCGCTCTGAAAGCGGAGGCTCCGATTTTTTACGCCTGTTTTGTGTTCAGAAGCCAAGCTCCTCGCCGACGAGGATGACATGGATGCGTCCGGCAGGACGGCAGTTTCGCGTGATGAGGATCTGATTGCAGATGCATTCCTCACCGTGGCAGTCGGCGCAGCAGCCGGTCTGCGCGCACGGCGTTTTGCCGAGGAAGCGCTGCTCATTCTTCGGTGCGGCGATTGTTCGGGCACGGCGCACGGCCTCGTCGAGCGTATCGACGACCTTGTTCATCCCGGCGATCACGATGATCTCGCGCGGACCGAACACGATGGCAGCAACGCGGTTTCCCTTGCCGTCGATATTCACCAGTTCTCCCGTAAGGCTGACGGCATTCGCGCCCGTCAGGAAGAAATCGGCAGAGAGGCAGTCGTGGGCCGCCTGCTCCCGCTCGGCATCCGTCTGCATGCTCTCGCGGTCGATGACGCGCCACGGGCCGTCCCGCAGGGCCTGCTGCAGGCCGATCTGGTCAGCAGAGCGCGCGCCGCCCCAGCCAACCAGAGAGCCCTGGGGGATCAGCCGCAGCGCAGCAGCAAGCGCAGAGGTCCGGTTTGGGCAGTAGCATGCATCAAAATGCCGGGCGTGAAGATTCTTCAGCAGGAGCTGCGCGCGCTTTTCATAAAACAGCGAAACAGGTTCCATCGGTATCCCTCCGTTTTTCTTTCATTTTATCGCGCCGGAGGCGAAAATGCAAGGGAGCAAATTGGGACAACCGGGCAGCAGCATATCAAATAGCCTCGCAGAGTTCGCCGCCCGCAGGCGGCGAATAAAATGGGGATCATTTTCTCCGGCGGCGTGCACGCCGGAGAAAATACAGCTCAGTCCGTAAGTGTGCGAATCGCCCGTCAAAGGCGGGCGATTCGTGCGCGCAATGGACTGCAATCTTTTATCAGAAAAGCCTTTCGGCTTTTCTGATAGTCTTGCCGCCCTGTCCCGAGGGACAGGGCGGCAACGCTTGATTTTCGCTTATTTGTCAGCGGGAACGATGGTCAGACCGTTGAGGTCCAGACCGCCGCCGACGGTGTCGATCAGCGTGATCGCGCCGGTCTCATCGAAGGAGTAGAGGCGATGCGCCGAGTCGGTCACATAGAACAGGCCGGTCGTCGGATCGTAGTCCATTTCGTTGAGGCGGTTTTCGACCATGATGTCGACCTCTGCAAGCTTCGTGAATGTGGTGAGATCCACATCCGCGCGGATGAGCTCGGTATTGCCATAGCCTCTGGCGAGGACATAGACATTGCCGTCCTTGCAGGCAACGGTACGCGGAGACGGGATGTTCGTCATGCCAGACATATCGCGGTAGGCCGTCCAGTAGTTCAGCTGCGTGGGATCCATACGGGACGGATTGAACTGGAACAGGTAGAAGCCCGCGACAACATACAGCACCTTGTTTACCGGATCATACGCGAGATCGTTGGCATCGCTGAAGGTGTAGACCTGGCCCTTCAGCGTGGTCTGCTTCGACGTGAGGTCGTAGTAGTAGATGTAGGGCAGGCCGCCTTCGTTGACGACATAGTACAGGCCGCCTTCGTAGTCATAGGCAAGACCCGTGATGTTCGTGCCGCCGCTGAAGGTCGCGACCTCAGTCGCCGTGGAGTCCGGCAGCTCGGGGTTGAAGCTGTAGAGAGCATCGTGCTTGGCGGAGACCGTGTAAGCCGTGGAAACAGGCTTGCCGGTCATGTCGACCACAGTCAGCGTGCAGGTGGCAGTAACGCCGGTCTCAACGCTCGTGGCGGTGATGACGACGTTGCCTGCGGCAACGGACGTGACCAGACCGTTTGCATCGACCTTCGCGACGTTCTCATCGGAGGAGCTCCAGGTGATGGCCTGGTTCGCCGCGTTGGACGGGCGGACCTTGCCGGTAAGCTGGAAGGACTCGCCAAGGGCCAGACGGCCGACAGTCTTGTTCAGCAGGATGCCGTTGACCTTGCCGACAGGCGTCTGCTCCGCCGTGGGGATGGAGCACAGGAGGCCGAGATAGGCATCGCCCTGCTTCGTCGTACGGCCGGGAGCGGTCTGGACGGAGATCTTGCCGAGGTTCACGAGCTCAGGCGTGCCCTCGCCCAGCATGAACATGTACATGCCGCTGCTCATAGCCAGCTGCTTCGTGTGATACGTTGCATGCAGGTACAGACGATCCGTGCCAAAGTCATAGGTCATCTGTGCGTTGTAGGACATGCTGCCGTAGTAGGTGCTGCCGGTGCCAACCTGAGCGCCCGGGATATCCATGACGAAGGTGCAGGCAGCTGTCTTCGGATCGACGGTGTAGAGCTTCGCCTCCACGCCGATGGCAGTGCTTCCGGCTGCGTAGAGGACGCCTCTCTTGTCGATTGCAAGAGCCGTGACCTTCTCGGAGGTCGCCGCGATCTCGGTGACGGCGCCGTTATCAAGGTCGATCGTCACAAGCTTGCCGCTGAGCGTCAGGCCGTACATGGTGCCGGTCGTGTAGTCCATGGCCATGCCGGTGACCTGATCGGTCTCCACGTCGAGGTTGACGCTGCCAAGGTTCGTGTAGGACGAAACGTCCGAAGCATCGAAGCGGTAGAAGTCGCCCTTGGAGTTGTAGGCGTAGACACAGCCGTCGTAGTAAGCGCCGGTGCGCAGGGAGTAAGTACCGATGGCAGAGGTCGTCACCGGGCAGGTTCTCAGGTTGTTGTCCGGGACCTGCAGCCAGAAGTCATAGTAGCCGCTGCCGCCGTTCTGGTCGTCGTTCAGGAACGAGAGGAACGTGCCTGCGGAGGCGTAGACCGTGACGTCGATGCTGTCCGTGAACGGGCCGCCCCCGACCTCGGGATTCTTGTTCGTGATGGAGACCGTGACGGTCGCCGTGCCGACGCCGTGGAACGTGGCAACACCAAAGCGGTCAACGGTGACGACATCGGGGTTGCTGCTGGTCCAGGTGCGAGTACGGACAGTCGGGCGGACCGGGGTCGTGACGGTATCGAGCTGCAGCGTGCCGCCGACAAGGCCGGTGACACTGTCGCCGTTCGTAATCTCGATGCCCTCAACGGGGATGTGCTTCGTCTCCGGCTCATTCTCCGGAATGGTGAACATTGCGGTGGACTCAACGCCAGACTTCGTGGAGACGTTGCCGATCTTCACGATCGTCGCTTCGAGCTTGTCGGGATCCCATTCCTGCGGGTCGATGCGGACGAGGCACAGCGGAGAAGAACCGGCATTCATGCAGGGGTTCCAGTAGATGTTTCCAGTGTTGTAGTCATACATCATAGAAGCATAGTACCAGGTATCCTGACCGAGGGAGCCGAGCTTCGTCGTGCTCAGGGTGTCGGCATCGACCATGTAGAGGTTGCCGGACATATCCGAGACGATGATGTAGCCTTCTGCAGTGACGGTCATGGCGGGGGTGATCGCCGGGCCGCCGATCTCGCCGGAGTAGGTGCCGAGCAGGTCGATCGCGCCGGTGTCGAGGTCGACAATGGCGAGGCCGCCGTTCGTAAGATCGACCGCATACATACGACCGGTGTTGTAATCGAAGCCCATGTTGCCGAGCTCGACGCCTGCGGTGAAGCCGATGAACTCGATATCGCCGAACGTGGTCTTATCCGGGGTCTCTCCCTTGTTGACCTTGAAGCGGTAGAGGGACGTGCCGACGCCGAACGTGCTGTCATCCATAGCGCGGGCTTCCTTCACAACTGCGTAGACATAGCCGTTGTAGTAGGCTGCACCCTGCCACATGGCATCGGTCGTGCTCTCCTCGCCGTCGATGCCGACGACCGTAAGCTTCTGCTTCGCGATCTGCGTGAGCTGCGTGGGCGTTTTGTCGGAGAACGTAACCCAGGTAAAGCCATTGGCGGCGTTCTTGTAGTCCGCCACAATATAGGTGTAGATGGCATCTGCGGAGCCAACGACGCGGACCGTAGCGGTCGCGGTGTAATCGACCCACTGCGGGACGGTGGAGCTGGTTTCTTCATCCCAGTGCCAAGGATCCCAGACCTTGCCAGTCGCGGTGATCTCGGTCTCGCCCTCGCCTACGGCGGTGACGAAGCCCTGCTGTGTGACGGTGGCGATGGTCTCGTCCGCGGAGGCCCAGGTCAGTTCGCTTGCCTTAGCGTTCCACGGATTCCACTCGACCTCAAAGCGCTTGCGCTGGCCCTGCGTCATGGTAAGCTGATACGGGGAAAGCTGGAAGCGCTCTTGCGGATCCACGCCGATGGTGAACAGATCGGACGTCTTGTCGGTCGGAACGAACAGGGACGTCTGGCCGCCGGGGCCGTAGGTGCCGACCTCTGTGCACTTGCCGGTGGCAAGGTCGACCTTGTAGGTCATGCAGACATTGATGTAGGTGTTGCCTGCAGCCGTCTGGCTGTGTGCATACCAGTACATCGTGTCGGTGTTGTGATCATAGCCCATGGACTGGATGACATTGCAGCCGGAGTAGTTGGCGTAGTTTACGAAATCGGTCGTGCCGATGTAGGTGCACACGCCGTCGCGCTCGAGGCTGTAGAGCTTACCGGCGGTAGAAATGCCGTAAAGCTGGCCTTCCGTCGTGCAGCCGAGGGTCAGGATCTCACCGTCGGAGCCGGTGATGTCGGCGATCTTCTCAAGGGAGATGGAGCCGTTGGAGTAGAAGCTGATCTGGAAGAGAGCGTTGCTTCCGTCATCCTTGCCGTCGCCGTCGCGGTCGCCTTCATAGTTCCAGCCGACAGCGTAGAGGTGGTTGCTGACCGTATCCGAATCGCTCTTGCCCTTGTCAGAATAGTCGAGTGCCATGTCGTACAGGACCTTGAAGCCGCTGTCGCCGACCTTGCCGGACTGAGTGACGAGGGTCTGAGAACCCCAGTAGGTGTTGTACGGGGTAACAAGCACGACCGCGCCGTCCGTTGCGCGCTGGGCCACGAGGTAGCCGTTGACGTACTCTGCAGAATAATAGCGGTTCGAGCTGTCGAACGTCTCGTTGCGGTAGTCGCTCATGTCTGCCTTGTTGGCGCTGAACCAGCCGCCTTCAACGGCAGCGCGGTCAAACGTCTCGCAGCCATACAGGCGGTCGGAGCTCAGCTTCTGCATGGCAGGCTTCTGATCGGCCATTGCGCCGAGGTCGAGGGAGACATCGATTTCCGTCTCATTGCAGGCGTAGTCCGCCACAACGATGGTGAAGTCGGGGCCGAAGCCGGTGATGTCATAGTCCTGGGTAAAGGTCTTGCCCGGCTCATTCTTGACTTCGTACTTGCCCATAATGATGCCGTCGTTGTTGACAAAGATCAGGGCCGCGATGTGCTGATTGTCGTTGAGCTTCAGCGGAAGAAGAACCTTGCCGTTCTCGATCTTGAGATCCTGCTGGAGGGTCGCCTCATTCTCCACAACGGGAGCCTTGTCGTCCAGCGTGACATCAAAGGAGAAGGAATCGTCCATCACGTCGTCGCCGTCATCAAGCCATGCACTGGCAGTGTAGGTGACGGTCGTGCCGTCGGGCAGCTTGTTGTCGTTCTTGTCAAGGCCGTTCCAGACCTCGCCTTCCTCTGCCAGAACATACAGCGGGATGATCTGGCCGTAGCCGGAGTTATAGTAGGACTTTGCCATATACTCGCCGATCAGGTCGAAGTAGACCTCGTTCGTGACCTTATCCTTAACATGGAAGTTGATCTTCTTCAGGTTGCGGAGCAGGCCGACGTCGATCTCGGCAAGCGGGTTGGCATAGGAGAAGGCATTGTACTCGTCGCCGGAAGCGCCGGTACGGATGTACGGGTTCGTGCCGATGGCGGCATTGTTCGTGAAAATGCTGAGCGGATACAGGCTGGCTTCGTCTTCGTCAGCAGAGTCGAACGCAGGAGCCTGAGACCAATCGCCGTAGAAGCCGAGGAACGGCATCTCGAGGTCGGTCGTGTCATCCGTGGCGGACTTCACATAAAGGAAGCCTTCGACATACATGCCGTTCTCGAAGGATGCGTCGAGATAGGCCTTGTCATCCGCGGTCAGCGTGATGGTGGCAGTCAGGGTGACGGACTCGCCAGCCGGAACGGTGACGCTCTCGAGCGCTTCCGTGCCGGAAATGACGGCATTCTCCGTCAGATCGGTGCTGACCTCAAGCTCTGCGCAGTAGGCCGTGATGACATCGACATCATCCTTGTTGACGGTGCCGTCGCCATTGACGTCCAGATAGGCATAATGCACATTGTCCTCAGCGATGGGAGCATCGTCGGTGACGTGCAGCAGCAGGACGCGGGCGTCGGCCGTCGTGATCTCGCCGTCGTCATTGAAGTCATACTTCATGATGTTCGACTCGGTCGCACCGGCCACGGTCAGGAAGCGCCCAGCGCATAGGGAGCGTGGCCGATGAACGTGCCGTTGGTGTAGGTCACGACGGTTTCGGTGAGAATGGAGGCATTGAACGTATAGGTCAGATCCTTCTCACCGGACATGTTGTTGATAGTGAACGGGAACGTGTAGACACCGTTTTTGGCGTCGTCGTCGCCCAGCTCCGCCTTGGCGCGGTTCTCATAAGCCTGCGCGTTGGACAGATAGGCAAAGGGAGCTTGTTGCCTTGACAAGGTTGGCAAGACCGGCGCCCTGGCCTCTCGGGGAGACCTCGAGGCCGTTGGAATCGAGGATGGGATCCGCCGTGCTCATCAGGAGGTTCGCAGCGACCTGACGGAGCTCTGCTTCCTGATACTGCGGATAGTTCTGGCGCAGATACTGCATGAGAACAGCCATCGCACCGGCGATCTGCGGGGTCGCCATGGACGTACCGCTCATAAGGCCGTAGTTGGAGCCTGCGATGCTCGGATCACGGGTGGAATAGATGTTGCCGCCAACACCGGCGATCTCCGGCTTCAGCTTCAGGTCCGGGGTGACGCCCCAGGAGGAGAAGTCGCTGAGGGTGCGGTCGCGCTTGACCTGCACGAGGTCGCCGTTGCAGCATGTCAGGGTCTTGACGCCCTCGGCGAACTGCGCCTTCATGTACTCGCCGTCTGCCTTGGAAACAAAGACTGCGGGGATGTTATCGCCGCCGTCATTGATCTGCATGTTGAGCATGCCGGAGGCATTGTTGTAGACCACGATGCCGATCGCACCTGCAGCCTGTGCAGCGGCCTGCTTGTCGGGGAAGGAGCTGGAGCCGCGGGAAACCAGGGCGATCTTACCGCTGACATCCACATTCTCATAGTCGCTCGCCTCGCCGTAACCGCCGATCGGAACGAATTCCACAGACTGGCCCTTAAAGTTGCTCAGGAACTTCGTGGCGTTCGTCGTTGCGGTGTCGTTGTAGCCGATGGTGCGGCCGTTCACGGTGAAGTACAGGGATTCTGCGCCGTCGTTGTCGATGGAGGCAATGGACAGAGCGGCAGAAAGCGTACTCGGGGTACCGACGACGCCGTCATCGGGGTTGCCGGAACGGGAGAGATTCCATCCGGTGCGGTTCTGATACGCAGCGTTCGTTTCGTTGCCCGCAGCGATCAGGACCTCGATATCGGTGCTCTCGAACAGCTCGAGCGTTTTGCTCATGTCGCCGGTCGTAAAGCCGCCGGCTGCACCGAGGGAGAGGTTGCAGGCATCGACATCCAGACGGACGCAGTCCTCAAGACCGGCCATGATGGTGTCCCAGCCGGCGCCGCCGCCCGCGGAGAAGACCTGCATGACGATGATCTGGGCATCCGGCGCAACACCGATGACATTGCTGCCTTCGATCTTATTAGCAGCCGTGATACCGGCGACATGCGTGCCGTGGTCATGCTGTGCCGTTGCGTGCGAAACATCGAAATCACGCGTGTAGTAGTTGAAGATGAACGGAAGCTTGCTATTATAATAGGAGCGATTGCGCAGGCTCGTCATCTGGCCCGCATTCAGCGTGTTCCAGATGGCATCGACGCCTTCCTTCGTCAGGGAGCTCTCGGTGAGCTTATCCTCGGACAGAGCGCCGAAGTTCGGATGATCGACCACGATGCCGGTGTCCAGAATGGCGACCTTCATGCCCTTGCCGGTGAAGCCCGTTGCATTGAGCTGATCGGCGCCGATCATGGTGGTGGCGTTGCTGGTCATGGGCTGCAGCTCGCCGTCAGACGTCAGGGCGGACTCCTCCTCGGGCAGCGAGAACGTCGGGGCGACGTAGACATGATCCACACCGGGAAGCGCCTCGAGGGCTTCCTTATTGCCGTACTCCGTCTTTACGGCCACGCCGGTCGTAGCGATGGTGTAGGTGTAACCCAGCTCGAACTGTGCGTCATTGCGGAACTTCTGCGTGAGGTTTGCCTTGAGCGCATTGAGCTCGAGACGGAGCGCGGCCTCATAGGCGACAGCCTTCGGCGCGCGGGTAGCGATGTCGTCCTTCGTGAAGCCTGCCACGAGCAGCGGGCTCTTCTGCATGACGACGATGAACGTAACAACCTCGTCCGCCTTGGGCTCGCTCTCGGCAAGCTGTGCGGAGAAGCGGTCTTCGCCGTTCTGCACGAGCTTCGGCTCACCAGCCTCAACGGGCTGCTGCGCGTCGGGCTCGACAGTCGGGTCTTCAGCGATATTGCTGCTCGGGAGCTGCACCGGGCCGTCCGTGGAGATCTCCGGGACGTTGCCGTCTGCAAAGCCGCTCTCCGTGGCAAAGGCCATGGGAACGCCCGTCAGAACAAGTGCCAGCGCAAGGAGCAGAGACAGGATCCTTTTCTTCATTGCGGCTCCTCCCTTTCTCAGTGCTGCACCAGAGTGGCATACCGCACGATGACGGTGGCCACCTGACCGCGGGTGGAATTACCGGTGGGATCGAGCTTATTCTCGCCCACGCCGTTGATAAGGCCAACGCTGACGGCCCACGTCATTGCGGGGACCGCATAGGCGCTGACGCTGGAAGCGTCCACAAAGGCGCTCAGGCTGCCCGTCGCGCTGGTGTCGACACCGGCAAGCTTGGCATAGCGCGCAAAGAACGTGACTATCTGCTCGCGGGTGACGTTCTGCTCCGGAGCAAACTCCGTTGCGCTCACGCCGTTGGTGACGTTGTTCTGATAAGCCCAGATGACAGCGTTCGTGTACCAGCTGTTCTTCTCGACATCACGGAACGGTGCAGTGCCCTTGACGGCGGGCTCACCTGCGATGCGATAGAGCACGGTGACGAGCATGGCACGGCTCATCTCGGTATTGGGCTGGAACTTCGCGCCGCCCATGCCGATCATGTAACCGCGGCTGACGACGAAGTCGATGCCCTCGTGATAATACTCGTTCCGATCGACGTCCGTGAAGCGGGAAGCCGGGCACTCGACGAGCAGCGTAGCGGTGGACTGCAGCTTTGCATCCTTCGCGCCGCTGATGTAGCCGCCCTGCAGGACGACCTGCGTTCTGCATTCCTGCAGAGCCTCAAACTTGAGGGTCAGGACGGTGCCGGCCTTGGCAGCCTTCGCACCGGCAAATGCCGCAACGACGGCGTCCTTCTTGCCGGAGTTGACCTTCAGGCTGAGCTCCGTGCCTGCGGGCCAGGCCTCTCCTGCCTCTGCGCCGACGAACTTCAGGCTCTTGCTGTCGTAGGCAAAGGTCAGCTTTCCGTCTGCCACGACGCCGTCTGCCTCCGTGTTCACGGCGACGCAGACCTCATCGCCGCGGATCACATGCTGGGATGTGACCTGAAGCGTGAGGAGAGAGCTCTCGATCGCAGCGACGCTGGTCAGACCCAGGCCGAGCACCAGGGCGACTGCCAGCAGCAGCGAAAAGAGCCGGCGAACGTTACTTCTCATAATCTCTGTTCCTCCTTCTTTTTGATGCACCCGAGCCGGGTACGCGGGCCCGCCGTTCCTGCCGAGTCGGCAGTATTGCGGCGGCAAGCTGCAATTTTTGCAGCTGATACCCAATGTTACCATAAACACAGGAAAAACGCAAGCATTTATTTTCAATATTTGTCTCATAAATAGTCGTATAGTCCTGACGGCGTAAAAATTTGGTAAAAAATACCCGTCCGGCACCGGTCAGGTACCGAACGGGCCATATCTTACTTCTGTTCGCTGACGTATTCCAGTACCCAGCGGAACAGGCGTTCGAGCGCATCGGGCCGCGTGATGTAATTCACGCGCTCACCGTCGCCGCGCGTCTCCAGATAGCCGAGCTTGTAAAGCCCGTAGACGTTCCGGGAGACCGTGCCGGAGTTCAGGTTCATCGAGGCCGCAAGCTGCGCCGCCGAAAACGGCTCTGCGGCACAGCGCCGCAGGATCTCCAGCTTGTCCTTACCGGTCAAGGCGCGCATCATGGCGCACAGTGTCTCGGCATCCGGCCGGACCTGATGTGCCGCCGCAAATTCAAAGCTGAGGTTCGCGCCAAGATAGGCAATGCGCACAGTCTTGCCGCCGCTCTCGAACCACTCCGTCCAGAAGCCGACCATGTTGAAGTTCCACAGCGCGATCCAGACCTCATCCGGCTGCATCTCCTGCGTGAAGAGATACGACGCGCGGAACATCTCCTGCTGGAACGTGTCGACGGAGTGCGTCTGAAAGTACTTTTCCCAGATGGCCAGCTGCGCGCGATTCCGCTCGGTCAATGCCTGCATTTCGGCCGCCAGCTGCTCGGCGACCGGGCGGAGCAGCTCCGTCAGCTCGCGCAGATAGGTCTCGAACTCCGTCAGCACGCGCAGGATCTCCCATCGTGCCTCCATGGAGCATGGCAGCCGTTCCAGCTGCACCTGCAGCGGCTCCGGCTCCTCCTGCGGATCAAGCGGCTCCAGAACGAGGCCCATGGTGTTCATGTCGTTGATCTTGAAGCCAATGCCCGACATATACCGGAACATGCGCAGCAGCTCGGCGGCAAACGAGTCAATATCGGTGCAGTTGAGCGGCGTGGCCACGAGCATGGTGTGCGCAAGGCAGCAGCAGGTCTTCTCATCCGTTCCCGGCAGCTTTTCAAAAAAATAGCGCAGCCGCGCCTGATGCGGGTCGAGCGTCTGCGTGACGGCTGCGGAGATACGATCCAGCTCCTGCGCCAGCTGCAGGCCCTGATCCTCCTTCTCGAGCAAGTGGCGGCCGAATTTTCGGTTTACACGCTCATAGTCTCTTGTATATGCTATTCCATTTATATAATAGTATAAAAGATAGACGGTTTCCGCAAAAAGGCAGGGTTTATCGATCACACGAACCTTCACAAGATCACTCCTTTGCGGCTATTGTAGTATACGCCCGCGCAATTTGTCAACACCCGTTTCGGAAAAAACTTGTATATTTTGCTGGAATCTGCCGCATAAAAATCGGTCGTTCCTGTCATTGTCACAAAGCGCTCCCCTGCCGGAGTTGACAAATTTCTGCCTTTCCGGTATGATAAACCAAACGGCATATCCGAAAAACGGAGCTGCCGCAGGAGGGACTATGAAATATGATTTTATCACGGTGCTCGACCGCACCGGCGCGGATTCCATTGCCGCAAACATCGATCCCTGGGGCGTGAGCCCTGCTCCGGCGCAGCGCATCCCCATGTGGGTCGCGGACATGAGCTTCCCGACCGCGCCGCCGATCCTCGAGGCGATGCATAAGCGTCTCGCTTTTCCGAACTTCGGTTATTTTTCCATGCCGGATGAATATTTTGACTGCATTCTCCGCTGGCAGGAGACGCGCAACGGCCTGACCGGCCTGAAGCGCGCGGACATCGGCTATGAAAACGGCGTGCTTGGCGGCGTCAGCTCGGCCGTGCAGGCCCTGACCGTCCCCGGAGAGGCCGTGCTGCTGCACGCCCCTGCCTACATCGGCTTTACCCATGTTCTGGATAATCTCGGCCGCAAAGCGGAGCTTTCTCCCCTGCGCCGCGATGAAAACGGAGTCTGGCGCATGGATTACGAGGACATGGACCGCCGCCTGAAGGGAGCATTCCATCCGCCTTGCCATCCTCTGCTCGCCGCATAACCCGACGGGCCGCGTCTGGGAGCGGTGGGAGCTGGAAAAGGCCATGGAGGTCTATGCCGCAAACGACTGCTTTGTCCTCTCAGACGAGATCTGGTCCGATCTCATCCTGCCGGGCTATCATCACATCCCCACGCTTTCCGTCTCGGACGATGCACGCCGCCGCACGGCCGCATTTTATGCGCCGAGCAAGACGTTCTCGCTGGCGGGCCTCATCGGCTCGTATCACATCATCCCCGACCCATGGCTGCGCGACCGCGTGACGCGGCAGGGCGACCTCAGCCATTACAATTCCTGCAATGTGCTCTCGCTGCACGCCCTGCTCGGAGCCTATTCGGACGAGGGCGCACAGTGGCTCGACGAGCTGCGCCCCGTGCTGGCGGACAACATCCGCTATGCCTGCGATTTCATCGCCGCTCACTTCCCCGGTGTGCAGGTCATGCAGCCGCAGGGAACCTATATGCTGTTTCTGGACTGTGCCGCATGGCTGCAGGAGCACCATATGACGCTGCGGGAACTGGAGGAGCGCGGCGCGCGTGCCGGTGTCATCTGGCAGGACGGCGCGGCGTTTGCGTGGCCGGACTCCATCCGGATGAATCTGGCCCTGCCGCACAGCAGGCTCGTTGAAGCCATGGAGCGCCTTCGTGTCCATGCCTTCTGCTGAAGTGCTGGCGGGCTTCCTCCGCGCGCACGGTCTGCAGCTCAATGCGCAGCAGCGGGCAGCCGTCGGAGCGGTCGAGGGGGCCGTCCTGCTGCTGGCCGTCCCCGGCAGCGGCAAGACGACCGTACTCGTGACGCGGCTGGGCTATCTCGTGCAGTGCTGCGGCGTCCGCCCGGAGGAGATCCTCACCATGACCTATACCGTCGCGGCCACCCGCGACATGCGAAGCCGCTTCTCTTCCCTGTTCGGCGAGGAGCTCGGCAGCCGGATGGAGTTTCGCACGATCAACGGCGTCTCCGCGCGCATCATCCGCGCCTATGAGCAGCGGATGGGACGGACCGCCTTTTCCCTGCTCTCGAGCGAAGCAGAGCAGACCGCCCTGCTGCGCGTGCTGTATTTCCGGTGCAAGGGCGAATACCCGACGGACGCCGAGCTCAAGCAGGCCCGCACGCTCATCGCCTATGCAAAAAATCAGATGCTGGGCAAGGAGGAGCTGGACCTGCTGTGGAAGGAGCTCGACTGCTTCCCTGCGCTTTACCGCGCCTATCAGCAGGCGCTGCGCAATGCCAGGCAGATGGACTATGACGACCAGATGGTCTATGCCCTGCGCATCCTGCGGCAGGTCCCGGAGATCCTGCACGAATTTCAGGCGCGCTATCACTACTTCTGCGTGGACGAGGCACAGGATACCTCGCGCATCCAGCATGCGATTGTCTCGCTGCTGGCCGGTGCAGGCGGGAACCTGTTTCTCGTCGGCGACGAGGATCAGAGCATCTACGGCTTCCGCGCCGCCTGCCCGGATATGCTGCTGCACTTTGAGGCGGACCACCCCGGCGCAAAGGTCCTGTTCCTCGAACAGAACTACCGCTCCACGCCGCAGATCGTCGAGGCGGCCGACCTCTTCATCCGCCAGAACGTCTCCCGCCGGGACAAGCACATGCAGCCCGTCCGCTCCGGCGGCGCGGCCATCCGCCAGATCCCGCTGAACCGCCGCGAGCGGCAGTACACCTACCTGCTCGAGGTCGCGCGCGATCTGCCGGAGAATACCGCCGTGCTGTACCGCGACCACGACTCCGCCCTGCCGCTCATCGATCTGCTGGAGCGAAACGGCGTTCCCTACCGGGCGAAGCAGACGGACGGCACGTTTTTCTCCAGCCGGATCGTGCGGGACATCACGGATATCATCCGCTTTGCGCAGTCCCCGTGGGACGGCGCGCTGTTCCGCCGCATTTATTATAAATTCTGTGCCGGGATCCCGAAGGCCGTGGCCGAGCGGGCTGCGGCCCACAATCCCACGGCCGAGCCGCTTCTGCTGGCCGTGGCGGATGACGACGTCTCCCCGTATACGCGGCGGCAGTGCCGCATGCTTCAGACCCATCTGCAGAACCTCCGGACGGAGAAGGCCAACCGCGCCGTCTACCGCATCGTCGCCTTCATGGGCTATGGCGACTACCTGGATCAATGCGGGGCCGACAAGAGCCGCGCAGAAATTCTGGAGGCGCTCGGCGCGCAGGAGCCGGATCCTCTGCGCCTGCTGGAGCGTCTGGACGAGCTGCAGGCCCTGCTGCGGCAGCCGAAGTCCGAGGCGCGCGGCCTGATCCTCTCCACCGTGCACTCGAGCAAGGGCCTGGAGTATGACCGGGTCTTTCTGCTCGACGTCATCGACGGCGTGTTTCCAAAGGAGGGCGAGGACGTCGACCGTGACGAAGAGCGGCGGCTGTTCTATGTCGCCATGACCCGCGCCCGCAACGAGCTTGCCGTCTTCACCTTCCCGCCGGAGAAAACGTCCTCGGACTTTTCGCAGTTCCTGTTCCGACCGAAGCGCCGCATCCCGCGCAAGTCAAAGAAAAAGACTGCGGCAGACAGCTTTCTCCCCGGCACGCCGGTGCAGCACAGCGCCTATGGCGCGGGGCGCATTCTGGCGCGGGAGGGCGACCGTGTCCGCATCCGCTTTTCCAGCGGCAGCGAGCGGGTGTTTTCGCTGGCCGCCGCCGTTCCGAACGGGCTTCTCAGCCTGCGGCAGGAATCCGGCGGAAATGCCGCAAAAGCCGATTGACACGGTAGGCAATTCGTTGTATCATAATTTGAACGGCCCTGCGCCGTGAATCCACAGTGCGGAGGAACATCTCACCATGCTCAATTCTTTCTCCCGAACCGAACTGCTGCTCGGCCACCCGGCCATGGAGGCCCTGAAGCACGCGCGCGTGGCGGTCTTCGGCATTGGCGGCGTCGGCGGCTATGCCTGCGAGGCCCTTGTCCGCAGCGGCGTCGGCGCCTTTGACCTCATTGACGACGACAAGGTCTGCCTGACGAACATCAACCGCCAGATCATCGCCACGCGGAGGACCGTCGGCCAATATAAGGCCGACGTCATGCGCGACCGTATGCTCGACATCAATCCGCAGGCCGATATCCGCGTGCATCGCTGCTTCTTCCTGCCGGAAAACGCCGCAGAGTTCCCGTTTTCGGAATATGATTATATTCTCGACGCCGTCGACACCGTCAGCGCCAAGCTCTCGCTTGCCGTGCAGGCGCAGGCAGCCGGTGTACCGATCATCAGCGCCATGGGGGCGGGCAACAAGCTCGACGGCAGCCGCTTCCGCATCTCCGATATCTCCGAGACGCGTGTATGCCCGCTGGCGCGCGTGATGCGCCGCGAGCTCAAAAAGCGCGGCGTGCGCCGCCTGAAGGTTGTCTGGTCTGACGAGCAGCCGACCCGGCCGCTCGAGGACGTGGCCAACAGCTGCCGCTACCACTGCATCTGCCCGCCGGGCGCTGCGCACAAGTGCACAGATCGCCGCGATATCCCCGGCAGCACGGCCTTTGTGCCGCCGATCGTCGGCCTGCTGATGGCGGGCGAGGTCATCAAGGATCTGACGGCTTCCGTCAGACAGGAGGGCACATGGAACTGACGCTCGAAGAATTGGAGGCGCTGGAGCCTGGCAGCTATACCCTGCTCGACCTCCGCTCGGAGCAGGAGACCGCCTACGGCACCATTCCCGGCTCCGTTCCGGCCAACGCCGCCGCCCTGCCGGAGGGGCTTCCGGCAGAGCCCGGCCGCATCGTGCTGTTCTGCACACGCGGCAAGCTCAGCCTTGAAACGGCTGAACGCCTGCGCGACGAAGGCTTCGATGCCTGCAGCCTCAAGGGCGGCTATCTTGCCTGGCTCATGCGGCAGATGCAGCGGCAGGAGGCAGAGGAGCTGTGCAGCCGCGTGGAAAACAGTCTGCGCAAGCGCTTCCGCCTGAAGCTGTGGTGCAACTTTACCAAGGCCATCCGGCAGTATGAGCTTATCAAGCCGAACGACCGTATCGCCGTGTGCATGTCCGGCGGAAAGGACTCCATGCTCATGGCAAAGCTTTTTCAGGAGCTGCAGCGTTATACGAAGTTCCCCTTCTCTGTGGAATACCTCGTCATGGATCCAGGCTACAGCCCGGAGAACCGCCGCGTTATTGAAGAAAATGCACGAAAGCTGAATATTCCCATCCACATTTTCGAGTCGAACATCTTTGACTATGTCTACAATGTGGACAAATCTCCCTGCTATCTCTGCGCGCGCATGCGCCGCGGGCACCTGTATGACTATGCCCGCCGGCTCGGCTGCAACAAGATCGCGCTCGGGCACCACTATGACGACGTCATTGAGACGATCCTCATGGGCATGCTCTACGGCGCGCAGGTCCAGACCATGATGCCGAAGCTCCACAGCACGAATTTCCCCGGCATGGAGCTGATCCGGCCGCTGTATCTGATCCGCGAGGACGATATCAAGGCCTGGCGGGACGCAAACGAGCTGCACTTCATCCAGTGCGCCTGCCACTTTACCGACACCTGCACGACCTGCTCCAATCAGGAGACGCGCTCGAAGCGGCAGGAGATCAAGGATCTGATCCGCACGCTGAAGCAGCGCAATCCGGATGTGGAGGCGCACATCTTCCGCTCTGTGGAGAATGTGAATCTCGACACCGTCATCGGCTGGAAGACCGGCGGAAAAAAAATACAGCTTCCTCGACCGCTATGATGAAGAAGCCTAGAATAAATCCCTCTGCTAGACGCGCAGAGGGATTTATTCTATGTTACATTGGGATCAGCAGCAGCGTTCCGGCCGGGACCTCGTCTGCCTGCAGGTCATTTGCCGCCGTGACCGTCTCCGGCGCAGTGCGGCAGGCCTTTGCGATATCCCAGACCTGCTCCGGCTGCTCCGTGCGCCGCAGGATGACGCCCGGACGCCGCGCATCTTCCGGCTCCGGCTCCGTCGTGCCGCCGCACACGGCCTTGAGCGCATGCCGCGCCGTGCTGGCAAGCGTCACCTGCACCGGGCAGCGCAGTGTCACGCCGTCCGCCCCTGCCGCACAGAACAGCTCGCCCGGCGTGATCTCCGTGACGCGGCAATCCGCCTGCGGCGCAAGCGCCGTTTCCAGCAGCACGTTCGTCCGCAGCGTCTGGCCCTGCAGCTTCCCTGCCGGGTCGGTGAAAAGGACGTTCGCAGCAAGCGGCAGTTCGATTTTTGCCATGCCGTTCTCCTGCCGCCGCACCGGCTCCCCTGCCAGTACCCAGCCGTCTGCTATGGCGGAGGCGGGTTCCCGCCCGGCCGCCTGCGCCGTCTCGCGGAACGTCTGGACATCGAGGATGCCCTCCATTTCCCACGTCTCCCACTGCGGCTTCAGCTCGGCATCGAGGCAGTAGGCATCCTCGATCAGCTCTACCGGCTGCTCGCCGCAGACCGTACACTGCGCCAGAATGCCCGCGCTCAGCAGCAGGCGGCGGCAGTCGAGCTGGCCGTCTGGCTCCGTCTCGGCCGAGGTCAGGGCGAGGAATACCGTCAGGTCTCCCTCATCCAGGTCCTGCTCCAGCTCCGCAAACTGTGAAAACGGAAGCTCCGTCTCCTGCCGCTGCAGGCTGCCGTCCGGGGACTCATAGAGGATATGGACCGTCAGCCGCCCCTTGAACACCGCCTTGTTCCCGATCGTCTTCAGCTCAGCCGTATCCAGCGCATAGACGCATTTGAGCAGCCGCTCGACCGGCGGCTTCGACTCCGGGATCTCGATCTCCTCATTGAGCGAAAAGCTCTTTTCGCCGAGGCCGCGCGGCAGACGAAGCGGCAGGCGCTTGCGCCGGAGCTGCAGCGTCGGCGCCGGCTCCGGAAAGTCGTGCAGCGTCCGCGTGAACGCGGCATAGACCGTCAGCGTGCAGGAGACGCCGACGCGCACGAGCAGCTTGCGCGAGTGCACGAGCCGTGCATCCACGCTGCACAGGCGGCAGACGCATTGCAGGCGGCAGTCGCTCTGCTCCCCCTCCCAGCTGCGCCGGGCGCTGAACGGGATCACGGTCTCCAGCCGCTCGAGCCGTCCGTCCTCTGTGACAAACAAAATACCCGCCTGCACCTCCCCGCTGACCGACGCACTTCCCGCGGTACACTCCTCCGCGCGGACGAGCAGCGTGCCGAACGCATCGACGACGCGGTCCGCATCCGCGCAGCTGTCCGGTACGATGACCTCGGCTGTCAGCTCCTGCGTGACCGTCTGATCGAGCACGCGGCCGAGATAGTCCAGCTGCTTTTCCTGAAAGACAAGCTCCATCGTCTTCCCTCCTTCTTGTTCTGGGAAAATCATATGCGGGCCGCGCGCGCAATATTTGCCGATTATCGCCGCCGCGCAAGGCAAAGCCCTGCGACCAGAAGCGCGATGCCGAGCACGACCAGCACAAATTCCGAGCTGAACAGCAGCGAAAGCAGCAGCCCCGCGCCGAGCGCCATCATCACCGAGCCCAGAAGCTCCATTTTTCTGCACATAAAAACCGCCCCCTGCCAGCCTATGTGCAGAGGGCGGTTTTATGCAGGAAGATCGGGCAGCAGTGTGTTCCGCACCGCAAGAAATCGATCAATCTCTCCTGTTTGCATGATTTACATGTCAACGCTTCGGAGCAGAAAAGGAAACATGCAGATGCTCCTCCGGGCCAAAGCGATCCCACAAGGAGTGCAGCAGCGTCAATTTTCCAAGAGGCCACTGCTCCCACCGGCAGTCCTCTCGCTCTTCTGCTTCGGCAGGCGATCCGTACGCCCTTCTCAAAACAGCTGACAGCTCCGCATAAGAAGCGGCAGCGTCATAGCTCTTTCGCTGCTCCGGCGGAATGACCCGAAAAAACTCCATAAATTGGATGCGGCCAGCCTTAAAATGGACACCGATATTCAGCAGAATATCACAATGAAACGCTTTTCCCGGAAACACAAGATATCCGGGTGCTGCCATATGATAATGCACTTCCGAAGCACGCAGCTGCCGCAGAAGAGGCTTCATACGGGAAGAAATACACAGCTTCGGTTCGTTCAGCATCAATACATTGCTCTGACAGCGAAACAAGCGTTTCATATAGCAGCCTCTCTTTCCGCGCAGCAAGCCCAACCGGATGCACGAAGCAGCCATTGTTACCGTGCAGCTGCTCCGGAACAGATCAGCCAGCACAGGCCCTCGCGGATACGGAGCCTGACCGTCGGTTCGATCCACTCATTGCTGATGGTCAGCGAGTCGCCCCGGCGCGCTTCTGCGTCGCAGAGCGGGTATTTCGCGCCCTCGATCGTCACGCCGCGCAGAACGGCGTCGATGGGAAGCAGGGAAAAATAAAAATATTCCGTGCGCGGCAGGACATACTCCCCCGGTCCGATGCACGTCACGCGATTATCGGGGTCGAGCAGGATGGCCTCGACACCATCAGCGCGAGCCGTTTCCAGCAGCTGCAGATTGGCAAGGGCATGATCCAGCCGCCCGCCGGTGCAGGCCGTGAGGTACAGGCGCGTACAGCCATGCGCCCGCGCCATCGTATAGGCCGCCTGCAGGTCGGACTCGTCCTTCTCCGGGCGGAGCAGAACGTTTTCCGCCCCGGCCACAGCCGTGCCGCCGGAATCTCCGTCCCCGACATAGCAGTCCGGGGCAAAACCGGCCGCCGCGGCGCAGTGCACGCCGCCGTCCGCGCAGATCACAAGCGGTCTCTCCGCGCGCAGCGCATCGAGATGCCCCCAGCTGCGGCAGGGCATCGCGCCAAAAATCAGGGCTGTTTGTGTTCCCAAAGCCGGATCTCCTTTGCAGCTTCATAGAGCCTTGCATAACTGGCATGGCGGGTCGGCTCCAGCTCGCCTGCCGCAAGCGCCTCGAGCACGGCACAGCCCGGCTCGGACAGATGCGCGCAGTCGTGATAGCGGCAGCGGCCGAGATACGGGGCAAAGTCCGGAAAGGCATACTGGAGGTTTTCCTTCAGGATCAGCTCCATCTGCTCCGTGTCAAATGAGGAGAAGCCCGGCGTGTCGATGACACAGGTGCCGTCCGTCAGTGGGAACAGCTCCACATGGCGCGTCGTATGGCGGCCGCGGCCGAGCTTTTCCGAAACCTCGCCCGTCTCCACGGAGAAGCCGAGGCAGTTCAGGATGCTGCTCTTGCCGACGCCGGAATTGCCCGTGAAGGCGACGGTCTTGCCGCGCACGGCCTCGTGCAGGGCGGCAACGCCCTCGCCGCTGGCCGCGCTCGTCGGAAAGACCGGGAAACCGGCATGGCGGTAGATGCGCGTGAGCGACTCCCCACTCTCGAGGTCCGTCTTGTTGACGCACAGCACGACCGGCACATTCTGGTTTCCCGCAATGGCCGCGACGCGGTCGATGAGGAACGGGTCCGTCACGGGATTCGCGCCGGACGCCAGCACGACGAGGGCGTCGAGGTTACTGACGGCCGGGCGGATGAAGCTGTTGCGGCGCGGCTCGATCTCCTCGACCATGCCCTGTGCGCCGGAGCCGGAAAAGCGGACCCAGTCCCCGACGAGCGGCGACATCCGCTCCTTGCGAAGCGGCCGCGGGCGCGGCACTGCGTGAGCGTGCCGTTCCCGCTGTCTACATAGTAAAATCCGCTGAGCGCCTTGACGATGCGTCCACGCTTCCATGCTCAGTCTCCCGATTCAGAGGATTCCGTCGTCGGCTCCGGCTCCGTCGGCGCGGTGGTCGGCGCTTCCGTCGGGGCCTCCGTCGGCGCGGGGCCGTCCGAGACCTCGAGCGTCACGATCGTGTCCTTGGCGACCTTGGAATTTGCCGCCTCGCTCTGACGCACGACGCGGTCCTTCTCGTCCGTGTCGCTGTAGACGCGCTTGATCTCATATTTCAGGCCGTTTTCCGTCAGCAGGTCGATGGCGTCGCGGACGCTCAGGCCGGTGACGGGCGGGACCGTGACCTTGCCGCTGCCCTTGCTCACATAGACCGTGACCTGCTGGCCGCGGCTGAGCTGGCTGTCCGAGGCAGGGACGGTGCGCGTGACATTGCCGGATGCGATATCGTCGCTCTCCTCCTCGAGATAGGTAATGCGCAGATTCAGGTTCATGGCATCGAGAATGCTCTTGGCATTTTCCTTAGACTGGTTCTTGAGCTCTGGCATTTTGCCCGAGCCGAGGCTGACATACACCGTCACGCTCTGGCCCTCCTGCAGTTCGCTCTCGGCTGCGGGATCCGTGCGCGTCACGCTGCCCGCGGGCACAGTGTCGCTCGATTCTTCCTCGCGGCGGACATTCAGGCCGAGATTCATGGCCTTGAGCTGGGACATAGCATTTGCCTCCGACTGACCGGCCAGATCCGGCATGAGGTTGTTTTCCTTGCCGAGGCTGACCTTCAGCGAGATCGTGCGCACGCGGCCGCCCTTGACCATTTCGCCTGCCTTGGGGGTCTGCTCATAGACATAGCCCTTTTCGTATTCGTCGTTATAGTCGTAGGTCACGCCGTTCAGGTCGATCTTCAGCTCGGGATAGTCGTCGGGGTTGATGTCCTCGAGCTTCATGCCGACGAGCTTCGGCACCTCGACCTCAGGCGTATCGGGCTTGTCATTCGTGCCGGAGCCGCGGAGCAGCACAACGCCGAGCACAACGAGCAGCACAACGGCTGCCGCTGCGGCGCAGACGACGCCAATGACGGTGCGGCGCTTCTTCTCCTGCTCGCGGCGGGCGCGCTCGGCTGCGCGGCGCTCATCCGGCTGGCGCGCAGCACGGTTCGCGGCGCGGGCAGCGGCATAGCGCTCCGCCTCGGAGCGGGTCATGCCGCCGTGCTGCGGCTGCTGGGGCTGCTGCGGGGCCTGCGGCGCCTGCCGCAGCGTCTGACCACCGGGCCCGTACACGAACGTCAGGCTCGGATTCTTGCGGAATTCCTCCATATCGCGCAGCATCTCCGTCGCGGAGGAATAGCGCTCGTCGGCATTGGAGGCCATGGCGTGCATCGTGATCTGCTCGAGGCCGCGCGGGATACCGGTGACGAGCGTGCTGGGCAGCGGCGCGCCGCCGTTGATGTGCTGGATGGCGACGGAGACGGGCGTCTCGCCGTCATAGGGCGTGCGGCCCGTGAGCATCTCATACATGACGACGCCGAGGGAATAGAGATCGGACCGGTCGTCCACCCACGCGCCCTTGGCCTGCTCCGGCGAGATATAGTGCACGGAGCCGAGCGCCTCGCGCGTCAGCGTGCTCTGTGCCGAGGCGATGCGCGCGATGCCGAAGTCGGCGACCTTGATGCTGCCGTCCTTCAGGATCATGATATTGTGCGGCTTGATATCGCGATGGACAATGCCGCGGCTGTGGGCGTGCTCGAGCGCCTTGGCGATCTGCATGGCAAAATGCAGCGTCTCGCGCCAGTTGAGGCAGCCCTTCTTCTCCAGGTACTGCTTGAGTGTGATGCCTTCGATCAGCTCCATGACGATATAGTCCACGTCGCCGGAGCGGGACACGTCGTAAACGCTGACGATATTCGGGTGCGACAGCATGGCGACGGCCTGCGACTCCGCATGGAAGCGGCGGCGGAACTCCTGATTGCGCGAGAACTCATCCTTGAGGATCTTCACGGCGACCAAACGGTTCAGCCGGTGATCCAGTGCTTTATATACAACTGCCATCCCGCCTGTCCCGATGACCTCGAGGATCTCATAGCGGTTATCCAGCAGCCTTCCTAAGTAATTTTCCATGGCAACTCCTTCCGCGTGCGCGGCCCGTTCTCAGCGGCGAACGGAAGCCGGATTCAATCTCAGATACCGCAGAGCGGCCTATCTTTGTTACAGTGCAATGAGCACAGAGGTCACGTTATCGGGCGCGCCCCGGCTTTTTGCGATATCCAGCAGGCGCTGGCAGCAGTCTGCCTTCTGTGCGCCGTGCACGACTTCAAATAAGATCTCCTGATCGGCCATCTGGTTCGAAAGGCCGTCCGAGCACAGCAGCAGGCAGTCGCCCGGCTCCGCCGTGAGGGAGAACACATCGGCGGCGACCTGCTTTTCCGTGCCGACCGCGCGGGTGATGAGATTCTTGCTCGGGTGGTTCTTGGCCTGCTCATGCGTCAGCTCGCCGCGCTGCACCATCAGCTCCACAAGGGAGTGATCCACGGTGACGCAGCGGATGCCGTCCGCCCCGAGATGATAGGCCCGGCTGTCGCCGATGTTCACGATCTCCACGCGCAGGCCGCGGACGAGGGCAGCCACGAGCGTCGTGCCCATGCCGCGGAACTCCTCGCTGAGCTGCGCATGCTCATAGACGGAGATATTGGCCAGCTTCGCCGCCGTGCACAGCACGTCCTGCTCCTCCGCCTCGGTCATCCCATCGCGCAGAGAGCGGCAGACCTCGCCGCAGAAGACCTCGCAGGCAAGGCGGCTGGCTACATTCCCCGGCGCGCGCGCCGCCCATGCCGTCGCACACGACGGCGAGCAGCGTCTCCGGGCCAAGGCGCTCCATGCGGTAAAAGTCCTGATTTTCCTCACGCACGTTTCCCGTGTCCGTCAGTCCCCATGCTTCCATCCATTCCGCTCCCTTCTTTTGGTTTTTCCGCCTCGTAATTTCTGCGGAGCTGGCCGCAGGAGGCGTTGATGTCGCTGCCGAGCGTCCGCCGCACCGTGGCGGGGATGCCGCCGGCCTCCAGCGTTTTCTGGAAGCGCAGCACCGTCTCCGGCAGGCTCGGCTTCAGCGGGCTTTCCGCCACGTCGTTCAGCGGGATGAGGTTCACATGCGCCGCGATCCCGCGCAGACGGCGGATGAGCTGCTTTGCCATCTCCGGCGTGTCGTTGACATCGCGGATCATGGCATATTCAAAGGAGATCCTTCTCCCGGTCTTTTCAAAGTAGCGGCGGCAGGCATCGAGGAGCTCCTGCACCGGCCAGCGCCGGTTCACGGGCATGATGCTGCTGCGGACCTCGTCCACCGGCGCGTGCAGCGACACGGAGAGCGTAAGCTGCAGCTTCTCCCCGGCCAGCCGCCGATCCGATGCACCAGGCCGCAGGTGGACAGGCTGATGTGGCGCATGCCGATGTTCAGCCCCTCGGGCGAATTCACGAGCTCGAGGAAACGGCGCACCCCGTCATAATTATCCAGCGGCTCGCCGATGCCCATGAGCACGATGTGCGAGACGGGCAGGCCGGAATCCAGCTGCGTAAACAGCACCTGATCCAGCATTTCCGACGGCTCGAGGCGGCGGACCAGCCCGCCCAAGGTGGAAGCGCAAAAGGCGCATCCCATGGCACATCCCACCTCCGAGGAAATGCAGACGCTGTTGCCGTAGCGGTAGCGCATCAGGACGGTCTCCACACAGTTTCCATCCTCCAGCCGCCACAAATACTTGATGGTACCGTCCTGAGAGGATTCCTGCCGCCGCACAACCTCCGGCGCGGTAATGCGATACCGCTCCTCCAGCCGTTGGCGCAGGTCCTTGGACAGATTGGTCATCTCCGAAAAATGCACGGCCCCCCGGTGCATCCAGCGGTAGATCTGCTTGGCACGGAAAGCAGGCTCGCCGAGCGCTTTCAGCTCGGCCCCCAGCTCTGCCAGCGTCATGGATTTGATGTCTTTCAAGGTTTCCTCCTGAATTTGCAGATAAAGAAGCCGTCTGTCTCATGCTGCCCCGGAAGCAGCGTGACCATCGCTCCCGGCGCGATGCCGGAGCCCTCTGGCCATGGCGCGTTTTCCGGAACGAAGTCCGGATGCGTGCGCAGGAAGTCCTCCGCCACAGCCTCGTTTTCCCGGCGCAGGATCGTGCAGGTACTGTAGAGCAGCACGCCGCCGGGGCGGACATATTCCGCCTGCTGCGCAAGAATGGCGCGCTGCAGGGCGGGCAGCTCCGCCGAGGGCTCGTGATAGCGGATATCCGGCTTTTTCCGGATAACGCCGAGTCCGGAGCACGGCACATCGGCCAGCACGACGTCCATCGCGCCGCGCCACGCGGGCACGGGCTGTGAGGCGTCCTGCAGGTGGGTCTCCAGAATGGAGATGCCGAGCCGCTCTGCGCCGCGCTCGATAAGGTCGAGACGGTGCGGGTGGATATCGCAGGAATACAGCGTGCCGCGGTCCTGCATCTGCAGCGCGGCGGCAAAGCTCTTCCCGCCTGGCGCCGCGCAGCAGTCAAGCACGCGCATACCCGGCTCGATGCCGGAAACGGCCACGGCCAGATGAGCCGCCGCGTCCTGCACATACACGCGTCCCTCGCGGAAGGCAGCCGTCTGCTCCACAGGGCCGGAGACCGTCAGGCAGCCCGGCAGCCACGGATGCGGCTGCGCACCGGGCAGCTCCTCCAGCAGCGCCGCGGCATTGCCGCGCAGTGGATTGACCTGCAGCACGGTCTGCGGGGCCTCGTTGTCGGTCTGCAGAATGCGCTCTGTCTCCTCTGGGCCGAACTGCGCCAGAAACAGGCGCACGATGGGCTCCGGGTGGCTGTAGCGCAGGCTCAGGTCGTCCGGCAGCGCCAGCGGCATGGCCCGCAGCAAATTGCGCAGCACGCCGTTGACCAGACGGGCCGCCTGCTGGTTGGCCAGACGGCGCGTCTGCTCCACGGCCTCGTTCACCGCCGCCGAGGGCGGGATGCGGTCCAGGAAACATAGCTGATAGGCGGCCAGCCGCAGGATATCGCGCACGACGGGCTGCAGCTTGCCGCGCACGAAGCCGCTCAGCCAGTGGTCGAGCAGCATGCGGTTCTGCAGCACGCCGTTGCACAGCCGGGTGGCCAGCGCCGCCTCGCGGCGGTCCATCCCGCGCAGCGCGTCCTTCAGGGCGCTCTCCGGCCATGCACCGTCGCGGCGGAAGGCGATGAGCGCCCGCAGCGCCGCGTCTCTTGCGCCCGCCATCTCAGAGTTCGATGGGGTGGCCGCGGAAATAATCCGGCGCAGCCATGCGCTTCCCGCCGGGAGCCTGCAGCTGCGTCAGCAGCACAAGCTCGCCGTTCCCGCAGGCGACGGTCAGGCCCTGCTTCGTGAGGGCGACCGGCGTGCCGGGGTCCTTGTCCGTATGGCCGGGCGCGGGCTGCGCCCCGTAAATTCTTGAAATGCGTGCCGTTCAGGTCCGCCGTGGCGACGGGCCACGGATCAAGGCCGCGCACCTGATCGACGATGTGCCGGACAGGCTTCGTCCAGTCGATGGGCGAAAGTTCCTTCGAGAGCATCGGAGCCAACGTTGCCATGGACGGATCCTGCGGCGTGCGGGTCGCCGTACCCGCCTCGATGGCATGCAGTGTATCGGACAGCAGCGGCGCACCGATGGCGGCCAGCCGCGCCAGCAGGGCCGTGGAATTTTCCAGCGGCTCGATGGGCGTTTTCCGAATTTCGATGATATCGCCCTCATCCATTCCGGCCGAGAGGTACATCGCCGTCACGCCGGTCTCGTCCAGACCGTTCAGAATGGCCCACTGCGCCGGGGCCGAGCCGCGCAGCGCAGGCAGGATGCTCGTGTGGATGTTGATGCAGCCGAGCTTCGGGATGTCCAGCACGCGCTGCGGCAGAATTTTGCCATAGGCCACGACGGCAATGACGTCCGGGCGCAGGGCGCGAAGCTCCTCCACGGCGGCATCATCGCGGAACGTCGCGGGCTGATAGACCGGCAGCCCCGCAGCCAGCGACCTCCTTGACCTCGGACATGGCGAGCTTCATGCCGCGGTTCTTCGGCATATCCGGCTTCGTGTAGACGCCGACGAGGTCAAAGCCGTCCGCGATCAGGCGGGACAGGCAGTCCGCCGCGATCTGCGGCGTGCCCATAAAGACGACTCTCATGCTTCCTCCTCCAGCTCGGCCATTTCCTCATCCGTGAGCATGTGATAGGCTCTTTCCGTATAGATATGCCCGTCGAGGTGGTCGCATTCATGGGCGAAGCAGCGCGCCGTCAGGCCCTCGCCCTCCGCCTCGAACCAGTTGCCGTCGCGGTCCTGCGCGCGCAGACGCACAAATTCCGGACGCTTGACCATACCGTAGCGGCCGGGGACGCTCAGGCAGCCCTCCATGCCGTCCTGCTCGCCGGAGGTCTCCAAAATCTCCGGATTGACGAGCTCGATCAGCTCGCCGTCGTCATCGACTACGACGACGCGGCGCAGGATGCCGATCTGCGGCGCGGCAAGGCCGACGCCCCCCGCATTGGTCAGCGTCTGCCTCATATCGTCAAGCAGCTCGCCGAGGTGGGCGTCAAAGCGCGTCACGGGCCGTGCCGTCTTGTGCAGCACAGGCTCCTCTACGGTCAAAATATTCCTCAGTGCCATCGTGATTCCCCTTTATTCTCTGCCGTTGACATCCACAAACGCGCCGACGCCCCGGAAGCTGCGATCCTTTGCGAATTCGCGCACAAGGAACGCCAGAAGCTCCCGCAGCCGTCGCGTATTGACGCAGCTAAGCGTCAGGCGGCAGCGATAATGATAATTGATCCGCGCAACGGAGGCCGGGGCCGGGCCAAGCACGGCAGCGGTTTCCCCGCGGTAGAATTCGGAATGCAGCAGGCCGTCCAGCCGCGCACGGAATGCCAGCGCCGCCTGCCAGACGCGCTCCTCCTCCCGGCCGTGGAACGTCACGGTGAGCAGGTCGCGATAGGGCGGGCAGCCGCGCAGCTGGCGCAGCGGCAGCTCTGCCTCGAAAAAGGCGTCATAGTTCTGCTCCGCAGCAAAGCGGATGGTCTGGTTCTGCGGCGTCATGGTCTGCAGGATCGCCCTGCCGCCCAATTTTCCGCGCCCGGCCCGGCCCGCGACCTGCGCGATCAGGCTGAACGTCGTCTCCGCGGCGCGATAGTCGGACGCATAGAGCGAGAGGTCGGCGTCCAGAACGGCCGAGAGCGTGACGTTTTCAAAATCCAGTCCCTTTGCCACCATCTGCGTGCCGAGCAGGATGGGGATGCGCTCCTCGCGGAAGCGCCGGAACAGCTTTTCATGGGTATTGACTGCCGAGACGGTGTCTGCATCCATGCGCAGCACGCCGACGCCGGGCAGCAAATTCTGCAGCTGCTCCTCGACCCGCTGCGTGCCGCAGCCGATCTGGCGCAGATGCCCGCCGCAGACGGGACAGCGCGCAGGCACCGGCTCGCTGTGGCCGCAGATGTGGCACATGAGCCGCCCGTTCGCATGATGATACGTCAGCGGCAGGCTGCAGCCCGGACACATCGGGACGCTGCCGCATTCGACGCAGGCCAGCATCCGGCTCGTGCCGCGGCGGTTGAGATACAGGATGGACTGCTGCCCGAGGCGGAGATTTTCGCGCAGGGCCAGCAGCAGCGGCTCGCTGATGATCGAGGCATTGCCCTCGCGCAGCTCGCGCTTCATGTCGACGATCTCGACGGGCGGCAGCGGTCTGCCGTTATAGCGCTCCGTCATGCGGCACAGGCCAAAAGCGCCCGTAACGGCACGGTACATGCTCTCGACCGTCGGCGTGGCGGAGCCGAGCACCGTCAGCGCATGCTCCTGCGCGCCGCGGTAGATCGCGACCTCGCGGGCATGGTAGCGCGGTGCATTTTCGGATTGGTAGGTGTGCTCCTGCTCCTCGTCCACAATGAGCAGGCCGAGGTCCCGCACCGGCGCGAACACGGCTGAGCGGGTACCGAGCACCACGTCGGCATCGCCGGAGCGGATGCGCTTCCACGTCTCATAGCGCTCGCTGATGCGCAGGGCGCTGTGGAGCACGGCGACGCGCGCACCGTAGCGCACGGAAAACTGCCGCAGGAGCTGCGGCGTCAGGGCGATCTCCGGCACAAGGACGATCGCACCGCGCCCGGCGGCAAGGCAATCATCGATCAGGCGGAGATACGCGACCGTTTTGCCGCTGCCCGTCACGCCGTAGAGAAGCGCCGTGCCGGGAGAGGCATCCTGCAGGCGGGCAGACAAACTGTCATAGGCTGCCTGCTGCTGCGGCGTGAGCAGGAGCGGCTTCGGATCGGCCGCTGCGGCCGGGGGAGGCGGAGGCAGGACCTCCTGCTCCCGGAGCGTCAGCAGCTCCAGCTTTTCCAGCCTGCGGAGCGTGGCAGACGTCGCGCCTGCGTAATAGCCCAACTCCTTACAGGCGCACTCACCGAGCGTGGCAAGCAGCTCCATGGCCGCCGCCTGCACGGGAGCGGACGCCTGATGCGACTGGGCAAAACGCCGCGCCTCCTCGGCCGGGACGGCCAGAACGGCAATGCGCTCCGTTTTATCGTTTACGCGGCGGCGATGGGACGTCTCGCAGGTGACGAGCTTTTTCTGCCGCAGGTACTGCAGCGCCCGCTGCAGGGCCTCCGCCTCAAACTGGGCGCGCAGCGCGGATTCCTCCGCGGCACCGCCGAGCGTCTGCAGCGTTTGGAATACGGCCTGCGCCGCCGGATTGCGCCAGCGGTCGTCCCATGCGGCGTTCTCCGCAAGGGTATAGCGGTCACGCGGCTGAAACCAGACGCCTGCCGGTAAAATGGCCCGCACGGCGTCATAGAATGTGCAGAAATAGCGCTCGCGCACAAAGGCCGCCAGATGCAGCGCAGCACGCGAGAGCAGCGGCTCCGGGTCGAGCGCCGCCTCGACGGGCTTGAGCGCCGGGCCGTCCGGCCGCTCCGCGCCATCCGGCATCACGGCGAGAACGATGCCCTCCGTGCGGCGGTTCGATGCGCCGAACGGTACGCGCACACGCTGGCCCGGCTGCAGCGTCAGGGAGTCCGGAATGCGGTAATCGAACGGCTTGTCCATGGAGAACACGGCCGAAGCGACCGCAATGCGGGCGATCATGCTGCCGTCGCCGGGACAGTCCGGCGGAAAAAGGCAAAAGACGCCGGCAGGGTCACCTCTGCCCGCGCCTTGTTCCGGCTCATTCCTTCACGACTGCCGCGAGCTTGCCGTCCGCGACCTCGTGGATGGCGATGGTCACGGGCTTATCCTCCAGCGGGATGTGCTCCGTCTCTGCCTCGATGGAGATCTGGCGCGCGCGGCGCGCGATCACGTTGACGAGAAGATAGCGGCTGTCGATGTGCTTGAGCAGATCGGCCATAGCGGGATACAGCATAATTAGTCTTCCTCCTTGAGATTGAGTGGGCGATAGGATGTGCGGCAGGCCTCCGCGGTCAGGACTGCTTCCAGCTCCTGCACGGCGTGCCCGACGGAATCGTTGATGATGGTATATTGATAGTGCTTTGCCTGACGGCATTCCTCCAGCGCGATATGCAGGCGTCTGGCGGCAATGTCCGGCGGCGTGTCGCCGCGCCCGGCCAGCCGGCGCTTCAGCTCGGCATAGGACGGCGGAGCGATGAAAACGGAAATGGCGTCCGGCCGGCGCTGCATGACCTGCAGCGCGCCCTGCACGTCGATCTCGAGAACGACGCTTTCGCCGCGCGCCAGCGCTTCCTCTACGGGGCGCAGGGGCGTTCCGTAATAGTTGCCCGCATAGCAGGCGTGCTCCAGAAGCTCCCCTGCCGCGATCATCTCTTCAAAGCGCTCGCGCGAGACGAAATAATAGCTCACGCCCTCGCGGTCCTCGGGCCGCATGGGGCGGGACGTAGCCGAAACGGAATAGTGCAGCGACTCGTGCTGCTGCATGACCGTCCGAAGGATGGTGCCCTTGCCGACCCCGGACGGGCCGGAAACGATGATAATTCTGCCCTGGCTCATGCCTGTTCCTCCTCCTCGCGCTCCGGCTCTGCCGACGGATCGGCCAGACGGCGGGCAATGGTCTCCGGCGGGATCGCCGAAAGGATCACATGGTCCGTATCCATCAGGAGCACGGCGCGGGTCTTTCTGCCATAGCTGGCGTCAATGAGCATGGCGCGGTCGCGCGCCTCCTGGATCATTCGCTTGATCGGGGCGGAATCCGGGCCGACAATGGTCAGCAGCCGCTCCGAAGAGACCAGGTTCCCAAATCCGATGTTGATCAGCCGCATCGCGCTCACTCGATGTTCTGGATCTGCTCGCGGATCTTTTCCAGCTCCGCCTTGATCTCCACGACGGTGCGGGCCTGCTCAAGATCGTTGCCCTTCGAGCCGATGGTGTTGGCCTCGCGGTTCATCTCCTGCAGCAGGAAGTCGAGCTTGCGGCCGATGGCCCCGCCGCCTGCAAGCAGGCTGTCGAGCTGGGCCAGATGGCTGCGCAGACGGACGGTCTCCTCATCGACGGCGATGCGGTCGGCAAAGATGGCGGCCTCCGTCAGGATGCGGCTCTCGTCGATCGTCGTGCCGGCGAGCACCTCGCGCAGCTTGTTCTCGAGCCGGGTGCGGTATTCCGCCAGCGTGACGGGGCTGCGCTCCTCGACGCGGCCGACAAGGCCGCGGATGGTCTCCGCGCGGGAGCTGAGGTCGGCAGCCATGGCTGCGCCCTCCGTCTCGCGCATGGTCTGATAGACGGCGATGGCCTCCGCCGCAACGGCGGTCAGGTCGGCAAGATTCTGCTTTTCGTCCTCCTCCGGCTTCTCCACCACGAAGATGTCGGGCAGCGCGGAGAGCGCGGAAGCGCTGATATCGTCCTGCACGCCGTAATCTGCGACCATGGTGCGCATGGCGCGCAGATACCCCTCAAGCACGGGGCGGTTCAACGAAACGGTGGCCTCCTCCGCGCCCGCCGCGTTCACGCTGACGAACACGTCCACCTTGCCGCGCTGGACGGCGTCCTTTACAAGCTGTTTGATCGCATCCTCCGCGTAGGAGAACGCGCGGGGCAGGCGCACGGAGCAATCGAGGAAGCGATTGTTGACGGAGCGTAGCTCCACCGTGATCTCCCGCCCATGCAGGGTCTTGCAGGCACGGCCATAGCCAGTCATACTGCGGATCAAATGATTCGTCCCCTTTCGATCAGATCAGCGGCAGCCGCCGCAAAGGCAGTTCAGGCACATGAGTGAGCTGCAAAGGCCGCAGAGCTCGTCCTGATGTCGCTGTACTGCGTCTGCCGGTATGCGCCGCCGCCAACGCTGCTGAGTGCATTTCGGTATTCCAGATTCTGCGGCTCCATATTGACTGCGATGCGGTTCTGCGCAGCCTGTCCATCCAGCCGCGGCGCTGCGCGCAATGACACACCGCGCAGATAATACCACTCGGCCGTGCGCGCGGAGACCGCATTGAGCCTCCGGCCTCCGCGCCGTCGAGGTCACCGAGCTGGATGCGTCGGCGATCTCATAGAGCGGCGACGACGTGCTTCCCGCACTGCTGCGCTGGCCACCGGTGCCTTCGGCGTCGGCCTGTTGCCGTCCGCTCCTTCATGAGCGTGGCATAGGCCTCGTTGATCTCCCTCTTCATTTTTCCTTGTGCCAGATCCGCAAGCGGGATTGTTGGCGTAATTATCGGGATGGTATTTCCGCGCAAGCCCCTGGTAGGCCTTTTGATCTCATCCCGAGGTGCCGTGCGGCACACCGAGCACTTCATAGGGTCCTTCATGTTTCCTCCTGTTTCCCGCCTTGCGGAACGTTCCTCCGCGACTGCATGGAGCACGGCAGGGGAGTCCGAAA
>VOFH01003418.1_pt1 | contig 35824 bp, 56 predicted proteins | sample 5384091 | NCBI WGS metagenome assembly VOFH01 (sample SAMN12384727, study PRJNA508395) | human gut metagenome | isolation source: healthy gut G | host: Homo sapiens
ACTTATGATCCTGAAAGCGAATGGGCGGAGCTTGGAATCAGCAAACCATTCCAGATGTTCTGGGCTACAGGAGCTCTGTCAAGTTTTCTTGATAATACGCCGACATATCTTGTGTTCCTTACAACAACAAGACACTTGGATTCAAAGGGCGGTGTGGCAACAACGCTTGGTGCTGTTCCGGTTAAGATGCTGGAGGCAATCTCGTGTGGTGCTGTATTCATGGGAGCAAATACATATATAGGAAATGCACCGAACTTTATGGTAAAATCTATGTCGGATGAAAACGGTGTGCGTATGCCGTCGTTCTTCGGATATATGGCATGGTCACTGACATTTTGATACCGGTATTTATTATCGATATGTTGATATTCTTTTTTATAGAAGGGGTGCGGAAAATGCAGGAGAATAAGAATAAATATTATGACATTGCAGAACGGATCTATGATCTGGACGGAGAAGTATATGAATGTGTAGGATCTTCTCTGGGCCGTACCTTTACAGGAGATAAACGTACCTGTGTGAACAATCTGGTTATGCTGATGCGTACCAAGCCGCAGGGACATCTTCTTAGAAGTGAGCTGGCATTGATCAGTAACATGGCACGTACGATCCGAAAGGATGAAGACCGTTCCAGACTGATGAAAAATACGATGAGATATTAAAGGAAATAGCAGAGCTTCCTGCAAGTTTCGGTAAGGTTGAAATTCTGGATGAAAACAGGGCGAAGTTGAATACAGCGAATCTGCGTCAGAAGTTTTCAAAAGACGATCATCTTATTATTTGTATCGGAAGAACGCAGGGAAGTGCCGGAAATGATATTGGATTTGCACTGGCAGATGCACTTAGAATCAACTACTATGATGCAGAAATCTTTAATGAAGTATTAAGAAGACTGGATGCGGAGAAGGATTCTGTGACAGATGTGGCGGATCTGGGAACGGATCTGATCGAGAACAAATATCAGGGATCCGGAAGGACGATCAAAGAACGTCTGAAAGACTTTGACCGCTATCATGGATTGACAAGAGAAGACGCGATCTTCTTCAATCAGAGTGACCTGATCTGCAAAATGGCAAAAAGAAGAAGATTTTATTGTAATGGGTAGGTGTGCAGATGTGATACTTGCGAATAACCATATTCCACATATCAGTATTTTTATTACGGCACCGTTCGAACAGCGTGTGCGTCGTATTATGGAGGTCAATGATCTGGATCATAAGAAAGCGGTACGTCTGCTTAAAAAGCTGGATCGTCAACATGCAAGATATTACAATTATTATACCGGTCAGAAATGGGGAGATGCTATGAACTATGATATCTGTTTTAACAGTGCAAGTTATGGTATTGAAGAGTCGGTAGACATTATTGAACGTATGCTGAACCAGAATACGAATTCATAATAAAAGATTAATGAATGACAGGGAACCTTTCATATACATAAAACAAATGTATATGAAAGGTTTTTTTGATTTGGAAGAGAACTGTAAAGAAAAGATTATTTCCGAAGATTACTGGGATTTTATTATTCCATTATACAGAGATGAGGAACTTAAGGAAGTGAATCCGGAAAATGCGTGTATTCAGGAGATGGATTTTGGATATAAAAGTGTATCTGTAGACAGAAGGATTCTGCTTCCATTATCGTTCAGAGAATATTGGTACAGTACGATCCCAAAATGTTATACACTTCTGGATATGCAGCCGTTAGATGCAGCGGGAATTATTACATTGCAGAACTATCCGACACTTCAGCTGATGGGGGATGGGATCATGATCGGCTTTTTAGATACCGGGATAGATTATCAGAATCGTGTGTTTCGCAATCTGGACGGGACGACACGGATTGTGGGAATCTGGGATCAGACGATTCAGACGGGAAGAACACCACAGGGGCTTTATTATGGAACGGAATATACGGAAGAAATGATCAATGCAGCACTTAGATCGGAGGATCCGCTTCAGATAGTACCGAGTGTGGATACAGACGGACATGGAACATTTGTTGCAAAGTGCGGCTGCAGGAGGAGCAGAAGTTGGAAAACAGTTTCTCGGGGGCCGCACCGGAGGCTTCTATTGCAATGGTCAAATTAAAGCCGGCAAAAAATTATTTGAAAGAATTTTTCGCAATAGCACAGGATGCCGTATGTTATCAGGAAAATGATATTATGCTGGGACTCCGCTATCTGAATGACCTGGCAAGAAAACAGGGAATGCCGTTAGTGATCTGTGTAGCCCTCGGAACAAGCTTTGGAGGACATAACGGAGATTCTATTCTGGCAGATATATTGGACATTTATGCGACGGTAAGAAACAGGTGTGTTGTAGTCGGAACAGGCAATGAGGCGGCCAGAAGACATCACTATTTTAACCGTTTTACGGATGCACAGGATACGAGGACAGCAGAAATCCGGGTAGGAGAAGGGACACAGTCTTTTGCCGTTGAATTATGGAGTACACTTCCGAATATCGTAATGGTGTTGGTTACTTCGCCGTCTGGAGAGCGTACGGGGATGATTCCGATACGTCTGGGGTATCTGTTTGATTTTTTATTTACATTTGAACGGACAACGATTACTGTGGAATACAGATTATTACAGAGGAATAATGATGCACAGCTGGTATTTATAAGGTTTCAGAATGCGGTTCCCGGAATATGGAAAATAGATATAAAGCCGGCGATGCAGACAACCGGAGATTTTCACATATGGCTTCCGATGGAAGAATTCCTGGAGGGAGAGGTATATTTTCTGGAATCAAATCCCGACACTACATTTACAGAGCCTTCAGGAGGAAGAAATACAATGACTGTGGCTTTTTATAACAGCAGGGAGAATGGAGTTGATATTAATTCGGGCAGGGGGTATACTAGAGATGAAAAAAATAAAACCGGATTATGCTGCGCCGGGAGAAGCGGTCACAGGAGCAGTACCTGGCGGGGAATTTAAGAATCGGACCGGTTCGAGCGCCGCAACAGCGATTGCAGCAGGCGGATGTGCCCTGATCATGGAATGGATCAGTGAGCAGCCGGGGCAAGAGGAGTGTCGTCCAGTCAGGTCAGAAATATTATCGTGATGGGAACACAAAAGCTTCCGGGAATAGAATATCCGAATACACAATGGGGATATGGGACGATGAATTTGTACCGATCATTGGATATTTTAAGACAGCTGTAAAGAAGAACGAGATAAGGAGAGGATACTAATGGCAGATTTTTTTGAAGAATTCGGCAGAATGGTTTCAGATGTTGCTAGTGACATCACAAAGAAGACAGGAGATACTCTGGAGATCCAGAAGATTAAAAGCAATGTTCGTTCGTTAAAGAGAGCGAATGAAAGAGATCTTGCAGATATCGGACGTATGGTATATGAAAAATTCCAGAGTGGAGAAGTGTCAGACATGGATTATGTAACGCTCTGCGAAGAGATAGAAAAACGTGACGAAGAGATAGAAAGACAGGAAGAAGAGATCGTAAAGATCCAGGGAGAAGTATAAATGCGTACACGCATACCCGGTGCGGTCGGAACACTGTTCGCTCTTGATATGGCTGTAAAACAGTACATAGAAGAGAATGTAAGCGAGACGGAAAAAAAAGTCTCTGTGGGACAGGGATTCTGATCAGAAAAGTATATAATAAAGGATTTGCATTTAACTCTATGGATTCCGAACCGGAAAAAGTAAAGAAAGCGTCGGTGATGACGACAGCAGCGATCGGACTTCTGACAATTATAGAAGCTTTTAGGGAAGGGCATATGCTTAGTAAGATAGCCCTGACATTCTTAAGCGCAGGAGCTTTAAGCAATACTTATGACCGTGTTGTCAGAGGAAGGTAGTGGATTATATCGGTATTAAATCCAGTCACAAAATACTGGGCAATATAACCGCCAATCTGGCAGATATCTATATTTTGCTCGGTTCTGTATTTGCATTTTTGAAAAAGAAAATAGATTAGGGCACAGGGAACAATCTGGAAAAATAACGAACCCTGTCATCTTTCAGGGTGTCTTCACATAAAGTTAGTGAAGACACCCGGAAGATGACAGGGTTCGTTGTTTGTCGCCATGCGGTTCGAAAGAAGCCGCCAGATAAATCTAAAATAGAGCATGAAAAAAGCGGGTGATGGGAATCGAACCCACGTATCCAGCTTGGAAGGCTGGTGTTCTACCATTGAACTACAACCGCATAATACATTATAAATCGGGGTGACAGGATTCGAACCTGCGACCTCCTGGTCCCAAACCAGGCGCTCTAGCCAAGCTGAGCCACACCCCGTTATTTGACGTGTCCTTAAGACAAGTAGTATGATATCATGATAAAATGTAAAAAGCAAGTAAAAAATGAAAAAAATTGAAAAAAGTCATAATTATATAAAAAACGACACAAATACGAAAAGTCAGAATCAATATTAAGGAAATGATAAGTTGTATCCGCTGGAATGCTGTTGTATAATTAAGAACGATGTCGAGAAAATAGATTATTATTAAGAGGACTGAATTGACAGATGAAGGAGACTAATAACGTAGAACAACGACCAAGAACTTCTCTTTCAAAAGGTGCAAGAAGAAATCAGATATTAAGGCGTATAACAGTAGTCGGTGTGATAGCAGCAGTAATAACTGCTGCTTTTGCTGGCTATAGTCTGCACCGTGAACGTGTAGAAGAAAAACAGAAAGTAGAAGAGCTCAGAAAAGAAAAGCAGGATAAAAAGAGGCGGCAAAAGTAAAGTCAAAGCCGGAAACTGCTGAACAGAAATTGGAACGTATACGAAAGCAGGCAACGGAACACGGATATCCGAAAAATGTGATCGAACTGTTGGATAAAAATGTGGAAACAGTAGATTTTGTGGCCGATTATGAAAAGAAAAAGATAAGCCGTATGCAGATACGATAGGAAAAGAACTTTCGCAGAGAGGGATACCGGAACTTTTACAGTGGGATGAACGATGGGGTATGCTCCATACGGAACCAGTATAGTAGCGGCAAGTGGATGCGGACCGACATGTATGGCGATGGTAGCAGCCGGACTGAATCAGGATGCGTCGATCACTCCGGCAAAGGTAGCTGCTTACGGAACGGAACATGGTTATGTGGACGAAGAGAATAACACGTACTGGAGATTCATGGATGAAGCCGGAGCAAACTGGAATCTTAACAGTACTGCAGGTCTTTTTGTCAGAAGAGCAGGTAGCTTTAGAACTTTCGCAGGGACATCCGATCATATGCGGTGTCGGTCCGGGAGATTTTACTAAGATTGGACATTTTATCGTACTGACAGGTTATGAGAATGGCAATGTGAAAGTGAATGATCCGTTCAGCATAAAGAATTCGAAAGCAACATGGGTATTTGCCAATATCAAAGACCAGATAAAAGCGATGTGGGTATTTTCAAAAAAATAGCGATCAGACGGCAGGCGCCGGTGGAAGATCGTTTTCGGGAAACAGGAGAGAAAGATATGAGATATGATTTTACAAAGATTATAGACAGGCATGGAAAAGATGCGATTGCAGTAGACGGACTTGGAAAGAATCCGGGATTTGCACCGGAACCGCCAAAAGACGGATTTGATGTGATCCCGATGTGGGTGGCAGACATGAACTTTGAAACTGTCCCAACGATTCCAAAAGCGATCATGGACAGGGCAGCACATCCGGCATATGGATATTTCAGTCCGGTGGAAGAGTATTATGATTCGATCATACGCTGGCATAAGATCCGCAATAATGTAGAAGGACTGATGCCGGAATATATCGGATATGAGAACGGAGTATTAGGCGGAGTAATCTCTGCTCTGACAGCTTTTGCCGCACCGGGAGATGCCGTACTTCTTCACAGCCCGACTTACATCGGATTCACCAAATGCATCACAGAGAATGGATACAAGATTGTACACAGTCCGCTCAAAAAAGACGAAAAAGGAATCTGGCGGATGGATTATGAAGACATGGATGCCAAGTTAAAGGCAAATAACATCCATGTAGCAATCTTCTGTAGTCCGCATAATCCGACCGGACGTGTATGGGAGCGCCGAGAGATTGAAGAGGCGATGGAAGTATATAAGAACAATGAATGTGTAGTGATCGCAGATGAGATCTGGTCAGATCTGATCTTAAAAGGCAGCCAGCACATTCCGACACAGTCGATCAGTCCGGATGCAAGAAACCGTACGATTGCATTGTATGCACCGAGTAAGACATTTAACCTGGCAGGTCTGGTAGGAAGTTATCATATAATCTTCAACAAAATGCTGCGTGACCGGGTGGAGGCAAAATCAAGAAAATCACATTATAATACAATGAATGTATTATCTATGCATGCGCTGATCGGGGCTTACGAGGCAGAAGGATATACCTGGGTCAATGAGCTTTGCCAGGTATTATCTGAAAATGTTGATTATGCAGTGAATCATATCCGTGACTACTACAGAGGAATTGAAGTAAGTAAGCCGCAGGGAACTTATATGTTGTTCCTGGACTGCGAAGACTGGTGTGAGGAAAATTATAAGTCACTGGATGAGCTGTTAAAAGCAGGATGGGACGTAGGCGTTGCATGGCAGGACGGAAGACCGTTCCACCAGAAATATGGAATCCGTATGAATCTTGCATTACCGCTTGGCAGAGTAAAAGAAGCATTCGAGCGTCTGGATGAGTACGTATTTCATGTGTAAATATCTGGAAAATATACAGAAATAAAAAGTATAATGCTTTAGATTCCAAAGGAAAATACAGCATTTATTAAGAATGAGAGAAGTGAGAAAATTTGGATAATATAATTGTATCGTTTAATGTAATTGCACCGGTATTTTTTCTTATGGTATTAGGATATTTTCTGGTCAATTATACATCTCTGGCGGACGGAAAGCTTACAAAACAGGCAAATGCCATTGTGTTTAAGATATTTTACCATGTATGTTATTCTACAATGTCTACCAGAGTGATATCGGTTCTGAGATACATAGCAGGATCAGGCTGTGCATCTGGGCAGCAGGGGGACTTCTGATACTGTTCGTATTGTTGTGTCTGATCGTTCCAAGGATCGTAACACAGGAAAATCAGCAGGGTGTAGTTATCCAGGGAATTTTCCGGAGCAATTATGTGATCTTCGGCGTTGCAGTCGTACAGAATATGTATGGACCGAAAAGTACGACGACAGCGGCAATTTTAAGTGCCATCTTGGTACCGATGTATAATTTCCTTGCAGTAGTCGCGCTGTCAATCTTCGGTGAAAAAAGGGAAAATGACTGGAAAAAGATCATTCTGGATATTATAAAGAATCCACTGATCATATCTTCGGTATTAGGGATTATATTTTCACTTCTTGGGATCAGACTTCCGACAGCTGTCGATACAACGGTTCAGGATCTGGCCAAATTATCAACACCGATTGCGTTTATGATTCTGGGTGGTGATCTGGACTTTTCAAAAGTAAAAAGGAAACTTAAAAACAGCATTTGTGGTTTGACGATCAAGCTGGTAATCTTGCCGCTTATCATGATTCCGATGGTGGTTATGATGGGTTACCGGGATGCGGACCTGTTGTCCGGGGTGCTGGCATATCAGACGCCGGTTGCAGTATCCAGCTATATCATGGCGCAGCAGGCGGGAGCGGATGGACAGCTTGCCGGGCAGCTGGTTGTGTTCTCATCGGTGCTTTCGATATTTACGTTGTTTGTGACGATATTCATATTGCGGACGATGGGGCTCCTTGCGGTTTAGTACCACAAAAGTAATCACTCTCTTTCAAAAAATCTTCCTGAAAAGTTGATTTACCAGGTTAATAGGAATAGAATTATGAAATGAGTATTTCTAAAGACAAGGACGTTACAACATGGAGAGAGATTTAACAACAGGAAGTGTATTTAAGACAGTCATTTATTTTTCACTGCCATATCTGTTATCGTACTTTTTACAGACGTTATATGGTATGGCAGATTTATTTATTGTCGGTCAGTTTGGCGGTCAGCAGTACGACGGCGGTATCGATCGGAAGCCAGATCATGCATATGCTGACAGTTATGATCGTAGGGCTTGCGATGGGAGCGACGGTTATGATCGGGCGCTGCATCGGTGCAAAAGATTATAAGAAAGCATCGGAGACAATTGGAAACACGGCAACGATGTTCATGGGAATTGCGATCATACTTATGATCGTATTACTGGCGGCAGTCAGACCGATCGTCAGTGTGATGTCGACACCGGCCGAGGCAGTAGAAGGAACAATCCGTTATCTGACAATCTGCTTTATCGGGATTCCTTTTATTACAGCTTATAATATTATCAGTGCAATCTTCCGTGGAATCGGTGATTCCAAAAGTCCGATGTACTTTATTGCAGTAGCATGCGCAGCGAATATCGGTCTGGATTATCTGTTCATCGGAGTCATGGGACTGGATGCGGCCGGAGCAGCACTTGGAACGACCATCGCACAGGCAGTCAGTGTCATTGTTTCACTTACCGTGGTCATAAAAAAGGGCACAGGGATCAAATTAAGAAAATCGGATCTTCGTCCGAAGAGACATACGATGAAAAACATATTGAAAGTCGGTGTGCCGGTTGCACTGCAGGATGGATTTATCCAGATATCGTTTATTGCAATCACAATATTTGCCAACCAGCGTGGATTAAATGATGCGGCGGCGGTAGGTATTGTGGAAAAGATCATAGGGATCCTGTTCCTGGTACCGTCTTCTATGTTGTCAACGATATCGGCACTGGCATCGCAGAATATTGGTGCAGGCAAGCATGACCGTGCACGCCTGACATTGCGGTATGTATTATGTATGACAGTAGGATATGGAGTAGTTGCGGCAACGATTGTGCAGTTTGTATCTGTTCCGTTTGTTGGACTATTCACGAATGACGGGGCAGTACAGATACTTGGAGGACAGTATTTACGAAGTTATGCATGGGACTGCGTATTTGCAGGAGTACATTTCTGCTTAAGCGGATATTTTTATGCATATGGCTTGTCTATCGTATCATTTATCCACAATTCCATATCTATCATATGTGCGAGAATCCCACTGTCTTATTATGCGGCAACGCATTTTCCGGATACATTATTTCCGATGGGATGTGCGGCACCGGCAGGATCGATCATCTCAATCATTATCTGTGTTGGCGTACTGATATGGATGAATAAACACACGGAAAAAATATGGAAAGAACGTAGTGATCGGAGAGAAAATATATGACGATCGGAATTATAGAAGACGACACATTATTACATCAGGCACTCAAAACAGCACTGCAAAACGCAGGCTATCAGACCGTATCCGCATACACAAAACAAGAGGCTCTTACTACAATTACAGGCAGTGAGAGCCTTCTTCTCATTGACATTGGACTTCGGACGGCAATGGACTTGCATGTTACAAAAAGATCCGGGAAAAGGCAGAGATACCGGCCATTTTCTGACGGCAAGAGACGAAGAAACGGATATGTTGACAGCATTTGACACAGGAGCAGACGATTATGTGGTAAAACCATTTTCCATGAAAGTGCTTCTAAAACGCATAGAGGCAGTGATCGGACGGAACAACAGAGAAAAACAACTGGTATGCGGAGAAATAATATTATTTCCTGATAAGAAGCAAGTATACAAGAACGAAAAGGAAATTATCCTTACAGCCAGAGAATATCAGTTACTGGAATATCTGATGTACAATCAGGGAAATGTACTGACGAAAGAAAATATCCTGGAATATGTATGGGGACTGGATGGCCAGTTTGTAGTGGATAATACCGTCAGTGTTACGATCAACCGGCTGCGGAAAAAGATAGAAACAGATGCAGGATCACCGATATATCTGAAAAATGTATTTGGATTGGGATACAAGCTGGAGTGCGTCTGAAAAAGTAATGGCAGATACAAAAGGAAGAGAAAAGAATGAATATCATAATAATCGTAGTGGCAGTAACGGCAGGGAGTAATTCTGGGTGGAACTGCCATATATGTTTATCAGGGAAAATGCAGACAGAAAGAACTTAAGTTATTGGCAGAATGTATGGAAAAGATATTGCGAGAGGAAAAAATACGGGAAACAAAAGCAGGAGAAGAGACATTATATGCAAGACTGGAATCCAGACTGGTAAGGATCAGGAAATGTTAAATGGACGGACAGAAGCTGCGGAGAAGAGTAAAGATGAGATCCAGAAGCTGATTTCAGAGATTGCACACCAGATGCGGACACCCCTTGCCAATATCAGGACATATCAGGAATTATTAGAGGAAGAATGGAGTAAAACCAGGACAAAGACGGATGAAAATGTGGATAACTATCTAAATGCAATGAGATCCGGAGAACAACAACTGGAATTCCTGACAGAAGGATTCGTGAAGATGTCAGACTTGAGCAGAACATGATTCAGATACGGAAAGAAGAGACAGATCTGTTAAAGACCGTGAGAAACTGTCTTGGAAGAATTCAAAAGCAGGCAGAAGAAAAACAGATTGCATTTAGGATAGAGCTGCCGCAAGAAGTCAACTGTCCGCATGATGCCAACTGGATTGGGGAAGCAATCGATAATGTTCTGGATAATGCCGTGAAATACAGCCGGCCTGGCGGAATCATAGAAATGAGAATCAGAAGAATGAAATGCATGCAAAGATTACTGTAAAAGATAATGGGCTTGGAATTGAAAGGGAGAAGAGCATAAGATTTTCCAGAGATTCTACAGATGAAAGAACGTGACCACACAGAAAGGTTATGGAATCGGACTTTATCTGGCGAGAAAAATTATCGGCCTTCATGGCGGATTTATGATTGCAAAAAAACAGATATTCGGAAAAAGGTCTGATGATCGAGATAAATCTTCCAGTCTGTTAGAAGTTTGTTAGATTTGTCCTGTATGCTGTATGAGACAAGTGAAAGTTCCGATACGAAACGGACACAATTATAAGCAAGGAGAAAAATCTTATGGAAATGATAAAAGCAGCAGGATTAAAGAAATATTATGTGACAGATAATTACGAAGTCCATGCGCTGGACGGAGTGAGTCTGTCCGTAGAAGAAGGGGAATTCCTGGCAATCATCGGTACATCAGGAAGCGGGAAGACGACATTACTTCAGATCCTGGGCGGCCTGGATGAACCCACTGCAGGTGGCGTCTGGATACGCGGCAACAGTCTGAAAGATATGACGGAAGATGAACGCACGATATTCAGGAGAAGGAATATCGGATTCGTATTTCAACAGTATAATCTGATCCCTGTTATCAATGTATATGAGAATATCGTACTTCCGCTCAGACTGGACGGTGCAGAGATTGATGAAAAATTGCTGGAAGATATTGTTAGAACGTTAAAGATTGGAGAAAAGTTAGAGAATCTCCCGGAAGAACTGTCCGGCGGACAACAACAACGAGTGGCAATTGCAAGGGCGTTAATGGTAAAGCCGGCAGTACTTTTTGTGTGACGAGCCAACAGGAAATCTGGACTCTGTCACAAGTATGGAAGTAATTTCATTGTTGAAGACTTGTGCAGCAAGATTCCACCAGACGGTGATTGTTGTGACCCATCAGGAAGCAATCGCACAGATGGCAGACCGTATCCTGCGCGTAGAAGACGGAAATTATACAATGCGGAGGTGTAATGAAATGAATGGATTTACACCGAACAATAATACGAACGTGATCCGGCTGCTTTCGGAAGCTATCAGAAAATGTAATAAAAGCAGAAACCGGATTCTTATGGGAGCAGTCGTTTTATGTATTCTTACACTGACATTTGTCTTTGGAACGGCTTACGGAAAAATAAATGCAGAATATACGAAAAATATTCGGATGGATGGAACAACGGCATCCACTTACATAGAAGGGAACAAAGCAGCAATATGAAAAAGCACGTTCCTTAGGATATGTAAGAGAAACCGGAAGAAGAATGAAAATGGGTGAATCCACAGAATCCGGAAAGAAAGAATCTATCTGTTCCATACAAGTGCTGGATCAGACTGCATGGGAAAAGATGATGAAGCCCGCCTATACCGGTGTCCATGGAACCTATCCCAAAAAGCAGCAGGAAATCATGCTTCCGGTAAAGACATTAAAAAGCTTGGAATTGATAATCCGAAAAGAGGGATGAAGATAGCACTTGATATATCGATCAGCTTTTTTCAGACAGAAAAAAAGAAGAGTTCAAATTATCAGGCTGGTACAGTGCTTATACAGAAGATAATGGAAGAAGCAAAGCAATCGGATATGTGTCAGAAAAGAAACTGAAGGACTGGGGTTATGATATTAAAGATGGTTCGGATATTCTGATCTGTCCGGCGAATGACATGGACTGGAAAGATACAGAAGAAAAATTATATGAAGATGTACCGATGAAAGACAATTCCCAACAGATCATTGCGACAGATACAGCGAAGAACCGGGCTGTAAAAGAGGTGACAGGAAGTTACGGGATGGCAGCAGTGGAGGCAGTTGTGATTATCTGCGGAATGTTTTTGCTTGTCTACAATGTGATGCAGATCTCCATGGCAGGCGATATCCGTCAGATGGCGCTGCTCCATACGATCGGTACAACGAAAAAGCAGCTCCGTAAGATCTATATCCGGCAGATCATGCGGACGATAGTGCCGGGAGGTATTGCAGGTATAGGTTTGTCGGTTGTGTTATTGCGATATCTGATACCGCAACTATTGGGCAGACAGTATCTGAATGGATATGGAGGCGCAGAAGAACTGCAGATCTTTCGGGTGGAAATCTTGTTGTTAGCGGTAGTCTTCACGTTGTTGGTAATCTTGGGTGCATCGGAACAGGTGATCTGGCAGACTGTAAACAGAACCTGTATAGAGGGAATGCATTACACGGAGCAGAAGGGAAGCAAGAAACAACAGCATGGAAAAGCAGGTCATGCAGATAAAGGAGCAGTCTTAAACAAGAAAAAAGAAGCGAAACACAGGAACTGTGCTTTATGGCATGGAAGAACGTCACAAGATACAGGCAGGGATTTGTCATTACAGTTAGTTCATTGTTCCTCGGAATAGAAATGTTCCTGATTGTCATGGTGATCACAGATGGAAGTGATTATGCGAATATCATTAATCAGAGACCGGATTTCCTGATCGCAGGGGGAATTCAGTGAGTCTGCACAAAAAGATGGAAGCGGGACAGAATATCAGACACAGTCGCCGGATCAAGATCCACTGAGATCAGAAGGAAATAATTTCGAATTATTATATGACAATGACTACGATGAGTTTTCACAGATATCAAAAAAAGTGCGGAAACAATTATGGAATCTTGACGGTGTGAAGAAGAAGGAATCCTACATAACCGAAGGAGCATACGTGCTTTCCGTCATATCCAGAGATGGAATACGCCCGCTGGAAGAGGATACTTATCTGGGAAACAATGTAGAATATGCGGAAGAAATCAGTATTGATTATGCTTCCGGGGCAAAGATGATCAAAGGCCTGGATGCTGATACCGTTCAGATTGTCAGCGAAAAGAGATAAAAGCATTAGAAACATATGTAGAGGAAAACAAGCTGAAAGTCGATATGGACAGTCTGAAAAACGGAACAGGAGTAATGATCATCCATGATCATAAGCTGTCACAAAAGCAGGAAAAACAGGCAGAAAAAGCAGTGGGAGAAACGGTATGTTTATCTCCGTTAAAGAACAAAGAAGCATGCATCCGGTGGAATTCCATGACGGACAAAGAAAGGGATAAGGAAGATGAGAAAATAAAGGCAGAAGCGCCGTCTACAGAATATACGTTAAGCGGCTATCTGGATAATCAGGCAGATGGCTTCCCGGAGATCCACCAGACCTGGCATGGTGCAGAAGGAGATATCTATTATCTGGTCAGTGAAAAGGATTTAACCGTTTATCTACGAAGAGAAAGACATTTTGCATGGAATTGAACGTAGAGAAAAAGAAAGAAAAAAAGATTATGCATGAAACCCAGAAGATTCTTTCGGCAGAAAACCAGCGGCGGAAAAGCAATACACAGACAAGCCCGGACGGCGAAGGAGAAGCAGGCATTTTTCTACATTGCAAGATCAGATCTTATGCAGAAAAATGCAGACTACATCCATGGAAACAGAATTATGTTCGGAAGTATCAGTGTAATATTATTGTGTGTCGGACTGGTTAATTATTTTAATATTATGTTTACGGGAATTGTGGGAAGGAAAAAAGAGCTGGAGATTATGAGAAAGATTGGAATGACACGCCGGCAGGAAAGAAAGCTGTTATTGCTGGAAGGCAGCTATTATGTACTGCTTGTCGCAGGCCTTGTAGCGTCAGTTGGATCAATCATACTAAAAGGAATCAACGTTTATATGAGAAAACAGCTTTCTTATTTTACCTTTCATTATCCGGTAGGAGCGATTGCAGGAAGTATTGTAATTATGGAAATAGTGTGTGTTATAATTTGTAACTTACTTATATTGAAAAAAATGAAAAAGTAGGTTAAATAAATAATTTCACCAACCGCGTTTTATCCAGCACAAAAATCGATACATCCATAAAAAGATGCGCCAGTAGCGTACTAAGGATCACACCGTTGGAAGTCAACAGGAATGCACAGTGGAATCCATACCAGCATACGATGGCGGAATAACTTCCCATCAGTACCAGAAGCGGCAGATTTCTTGCGACACCTTGCAGTGTTTCTTTGATATCTTCCAGTGTAGAATCAAAGTACAGGAAACGGCCGACTGCCAGTGTGATAAAATACATGATCAGTGAATCATAGTTCGAATCATGGTAGATGAACTTGATATATAATAAGATCAGAATAATATAAAAGGCAGAGATCAGCCGCACGGACGCCTTTTGTCTGGTCGGAATTGCAGTTAACGGAACGAACAGGATATCGAACCAGTTTGTCATAAATACAGAAAATACCAGAAATAAAAGTAAGATAATGTTCTGGTATTTCTGCCAGTAAAAGGCAGCCTGTGGGATCCGCTCATCGATAATATAATAAAGAGACAGGAACAACAGTACCGAAGTACTGGAAAATACCATCTCATAAAAGCTTTCAATAAGCGAGATTTCTTTTACTTTGTGGATATGGTTCAGTTTCCGGATCTGTTTTGGCGTCAGATCCTGTGTATTAAGTTTATAGTGTTTCTTAAGCTTTGCTGCCAGAATAACGATCACAAGCACTGCGATCAGGCAGAGCAGGGAGACAAGCATGAAGCCTCCGGCATTCTTAAAGTTAAAATAATGAATCAGATAATATTGGAACATATCATATACCTTCTTTGATGTAATATTTTTCGGTTACATATTGTAGCACTTTGAAAAAAAAATATTGCAAATAGGAGAATTGCCAGTGGCATGTCCTGTAGATGTGAAATTGAGTTAAGTGTCAAAAAATTAAAAAAATTTAAAAAGTGCTTGCATTTTAGAAAACATCATGCTATTATAAATGAGCATTGTTGATGCGGGTGTAGTTCAATGGTAGAACACCAGCCTTCCAAGCTGGATACGTGGGTTCGATTCCCATCACCCGCTTTTTTGTTACCCTTTTTATGAAGGGAGATATGTTGGCATTTACGGCTATGATTTCCTGGGGCTTCTATTCCGCAATCATCAAGAAAATCGGTGAATGGGATTATCCGACGGCAGCGGTGACCAGGAGAATCTATTTTTACGGAATGTTATTCCTGATTCCGGTTCTGATGTGGCAAGGGGTGTCATGGGATGTGACGGTTGTGCTATCTGTGGTGATACTGCATGAGAAGATGACGTTCGTATCTGTGACGGGAGCTCTGTTAATTCTGCTGGGACTGATCGTATCGCAGAAGAAAATTAATCAGAAAAAATAAGAGATTATAAGAAGCTTTGAATCCGGTGGATTATTGTGCCGGATCAAGGCTTTTTGCCGTTGATCGCTTGAAAGAAGCTGCAAAAGAAGATGCCGGTAAGAAATTCTGCAGATAATAAGCTGGATAAGAAATGAAAATGTGGATATCGGGTTCTGCGGTCAGCTGGAAATATACAGATATATATGAAAAAATATACAATAAAATATGGAAATATTCCTGTGACAAAACAGAAAGTTTGTTGTAAAATAACCGGTACAGTTCAAAAAACAATAATTAAGAAATGGAATATTTCAGATGAAATCATAGTGGAGGTTTACAGATATATGGAAAACGAACTTTTTGAAAAAGCGCCGGTACATAAGGCATATTTTAATATGGCATTACCGCTGGTATTCAGTATGGTCATTTCACTGGTCTATAATATGGTAGATACATTCTTCATTGCAAGAACGGGAAATACGAATCTGGTAGCAGGTGTGTCACTTGGAGCACCGATGTTCACGGCTATGATCGCACTTGGAGATATCTTCGGACTGGGAGGAAGTTCCGTGATCGCAAGATTATTCGGACAGAGGAAAGATGAGGATGCAAAACGCATCAGTTCCTTCTGCTTTTATGGAGCAATTATCTGCGGAGTGATCGTAACGGTATTACTTCTGATCTTCCGTGCACCGATGCTGCATTTATTAGAGCGGATGCAAATACTTACAAATATGCATCACAGTACTATACATATCTGGTGCTGGGTTCTGTATTTGTTATTGTATCATTTACACCGAACAACCAGCTCAGGTCAGAAGGATTTTCGAAAGCATCCATGGAAGGTTCCGTCCTTGGTGCAGTAGTGAATATTATATTAGATCCTATTTTTATTTCGGTACTGGGTATGGGAGCCGGCGGAGCCGCGATTGCAACAATCATCGGGTATATTGCGACGGACGCTTATTATGTGTGGATATATTTGAAAAAGAGTAAAAAGCTGTCGATTGATCCGGGACATATGCATATTAACATGCAAGAATTCAGACAGATCCTGGCAATCGGAATTCCTGCATCGATCACGAACTTTATGCAGAGCTTTGCAGTTGCTGTTACAAACAGGAGTCTGCTTGTATATGGAAACAATAAAGTTGCGGCGATGGGAATTGTGATGAAAGTAAATATGATTGCGGCGTTGATTCTGGTTGGATTTGCGTTCGGATGTCAACCGTTGGTTGGTTATAATTATGGGGCAAGGAATAAGAAACGTCTGAAAGAGATTCTCGCATTTTGTTATAAATTCGAATGTGGTCTGGCAGTTATACTGGCAGTAATCTTATTCGCCGGTGCAAGACCCTTGATCCGTGTATTCATGAAGACACCGGAGATTGTAGATTCGGGTGTGCTGATGTTACGTCTACAGCAAGCAGGAATGATGTTTATGGCAGTCGTTCTGGTTACGACCTGTGTATTCCAGTCGGCGGGAAAAGCAATGGGAGCATTCTTGTTATCAGTCAGCCGTCAGGGTGTGATCTATGGAATTGTGATCGTTATTGCTTCGCATATGATCGGATATCATGGTGTGTTGGCCGCACAGGCTGTTTCTGATTTCCTGACAGCATTGATGGCTGCTATCCTGCTGAAACATGAGTTGTGGAGTGAATTAACCGATATAAAAAGGAATGAAGAAGCAGTATAGAAGTAGTATAATAAAAAGAAAGTATAGATGCAGGAAGGAAGATATGGATCATGTCATTAGAAAAAGCAGAAAAATATCTGGAAGAAAAAGGTTATGCAGATCACGTGATTGAACTGGAAGAATCAAGTGCGACGGTACAGCTTGCAGCAGAAGCTCTCGGTGTAGAGCAGGGAATGATCGCAAAGACGATGTCATTTCTGGTTGATGGAGAACCAATCCTGATCCTGACAGAGGGAACGGCGAAGGTTGATAACCGTAAATATAAGGATCAGTTTCATGTGAAGGCGAAGATGATTCCATTTGATGAAGTAGAAGAATATATCGGACATGCCCCGGGCGGTGTGTGTCCATTTGGAATTAAAGATGGAATTAAAGTTTATCTAGATGAGTCTCTGAACCGGTTTGAGACGGTATATCCTGCAGCTGGTAATGACCACAGTGCAGTCAGACTTACGATTGCAGAACTGGAAGACGTTGCCGGGGCATGTGGATGGATTGATGTATGTAAAGAAATGTAAAGAAAGAGAGAAAGTGGATTGTCGGTAGATGATCCGCTTTTTTTATGCATTTGCAAGTCTGTAATGGAGAATCATTATAATCTACTGTACCGTGAAGATGAAAGAGAATTGATTCCTATCTGTAAACAGATGAATGTCTCACTGATGCCATATAGCCCGCTTGCAGCAGGACACCTTGCAAGACCGACATGGAAATCCGAATCTTTAAGAGGAAGAACGGACAGAGTTGCGGTTGGCAAATATGACCGTATGGAAGACGCAGATATGAAGATTGTCACCCGCGTACACGAACTTGCAGAAAAGTATCAGTGTAAGATGTCGCAGATCGCAATCGCATGGCAGTGGGCAAAAGGTGTTACTTCGCCGATCATCGGTGCAACGAAGATGCAGTATCTGGATGATGCGGCAGGTGCATTGAACGTTCGACTGACAGCAGAAGGCATTGCATATCTGGAAGAGTGTTATGTACATCCGATTGTTGGTGCGATTGATAAGAATCCGGCGCAGGGTGTGATGTTGTTGGATGAGAAGAAATAGAGGAAAGTATGAATAGACAGTAAAGCAGATGGAGAATATCTGGTTGATAAAATTAATATTTCAGAAAGGCAAGTATCACAAAAAAAAAGATACTTGCCTTTTTCGTAACTATGCGATTATAAGAAACTTTTTCATTTTACTGGTACACAAATTTTTTAAAAAAATTAGCACTCACCTATTGACAGTGCTAATAATACACGCTATAGTACAAATAGAACAAAGGAAGAAAGATAAAGAATCAAAGATATGAAGCCGACAGCATCTACAGAACCTGCCACTGGCAGCTTCCTTCGAACGCATGGCGATTCATACAAGATTCAACATCCGGAATCCCGAAGTTCCAGCAAACAACACCTCGGAATTCTCCGATCGTGCTAATTATAAATTTTATCATTTGGAAGGAGATATGACTTATGATGATGCCTAGTATTTTTGGAGAAAATTTATTTGATGATTTTATGAACGATTTCAGATTACCTGCATTTCCGGATGTAGACAAAGAACTGTATGGAAAACATGCAAAGAATTTAATGAAGACAGATGTAAAAAGAGACAGAGAATGCATATGAGATAGACATTGACTTGCCGGGATTTAAGAAAGATGAGATCCAGATGGAGCTGAAAGACGGCGTACTTACCGTCAGTGCAGCCAAAGGACTGGACAAAGATGAGGAAGACAAGAAAGGTAACTACATCAGAAAAAGAGCGTTATGCAGGCAGCATGAGCAGAAGCTTCTATGTAGGAAAACACGTAACCGTAGAGGATGTACATCCGAAATATGAAAGTGGAATCCTTTCCCTCAGTGTTCCGAAAGCAGAAGCAAAACCGGTAGAAGAGAAGAAACATTACATTTCAATCGAAGGTTAATGACAGGCAGATGCGGGAAACGATAAGTGACGGTATAGCCTGTATGGCAAAGAGTAAACGTACCCCACAGGTGTTAAGCCTGTGGGGTACAATATCATAAAGAGAAAATAATCAGGATAACGTAAGAAGCTCACATATTCCACGAAATCCTGTTCACATAGATGAAGATGATAGAAAATAATATAGAATAAATGACGGAGGGAGAACTATGGCGGCAAAAAGAGATTATTATGATGTTCTTGGAATCAGCAGGAGTGCGGACAAGAGTACAATAAAAAGAGCATATCGTAAACTGGCCAAGAAATACCACCCGGATACCAATGCCGGAAATGCACAGGCAGAAGAAAAGTTCAAGGAAGCGACAGAAGCCTATAATGTGCTGAGTAATCCGGAGAAAAAGAAATTATATGATCAGTTTGGCCATGCAGCTTTTGATGGCAGTGCAGGCGGCAGTGGAGCATATGGCTATGGAAACGGACCTGGCGGCGGTACTTACAGTTATACCGGACCGAATGGAAGCTTCCATGAATATCATTTCGAAGGCGGCGATATGGACGATATCCTGAAGAATATATTTGGCGGCGGATTCTCGGAAGGCGGCGGAAGCGGGTTCCATGGATTTGGCGGATTTGGAAATAGTGGATCAGGAAGGACACGTACGTCCGGAAGAAGTTATGAAAGCAGCGGATTCGGAAATGGATTTGGAAATCATGGATTCGGCGGAGAAGGAAATTTCCGTCAGGATGGTTCCGATGTGACCGCTGAGATAGATGTGACATTTGACGAGGCTGCATTTGGAGGAGATAAAGTCATCCGGCTGTCAGACGCACAGGGCAGTAATGCAGCAGGAAAATCACTGAAAGTGCATATCCCGGCCGGCATCAGTGACGGAAAAAGTATCCGTCTGCGTGGCAAAGGAATGCCTGGACTTTCAGGAGGCAAGGCAGGAGATCTGTTGCTGAAAGTGAGAGTTGGTAAACGACCAGGATTTGAGCGAAAAGATATGGATGTATATTCAACTGTCATGATTCCGTTTACTACAGCAGTATTAGGTGGTGAAGCAGTTGTACAGACGCTTACGGAAGGGTAGTGTGCAAGATTAATCCGGGAACACAGTCCGGAACAAAGATTCGGTTAAAGGTAAAGGAATCGTGTCTATGAAGGATGCAGGAAGATATGGAGATCAGTATGTGACTGTTCAGATAGATGTACCAAAGAATCTAAGCAATGAGGCAAAAAGAAAATTGAAAGAATTCGAAGCTGCGTGTAAGAACGGAAGCAGAGGGGCAGCATAATTTATAAATTGTTATGCATCATTTTATCCAAAAGGATTTAGATAAAAATTCAGGAAAGGTAAAATGATGCATTTTTTCTGTATTGACGCTCACTTTGGAAAGAATTATAATAAAATAATTAGAGACAATGAATTTGTATACCCATACAGGTTATTGAAATATATGCTAAGGAGATAAGTAAGATGAGCAAGATTATTTTAACTGGTGACCGACCGACAGGACGTCTTCACGTTGGTCATTATGTAGGTTCTTTGAAAGAACGTGTAAAATTACAGAATTCAGGAGAATATGACGAGATTTATATTATGATTGCGGATGCACAGGCGTTGACAGACAATGCAGAGCATCCGGAAAAGGTACGTCAGAATATTATGAACGTAGCATTGGATTATCTGGCATGCGGAATCGATCCTGAGAAATGTCACATTTTCATTCAGTCGATGGTTCCGGAGCTGACAGAGCTGACCTTTTACTATATGAATCTGGTAACGGTTTCCAGAGTACAGAGAAACCCTACGGTAAAAAGCTGAGATCCAGCAGAGAAACTTTGAGGCAAGTATCCCGGTTGGTTTTTTCTGCTATCCCATCAGCCAGGCTGCAGACATCACTGCATTCCGCGCGACAACAGTTCCGGTTGGAGAAGATCAGATGCCTATGATCGAGCAGTGTAAAGAGATTGTTCACAAGTTTAACAGTGTATATGGAGAGACTCTGACTGAGCCTGAGATCGTACTCCCATCTAACAAGTCATGCTTAAGACTTCCGGGTATCGATGGAAAGGCCAAGATGAGCAAATCACTTGGAAACTGCATCTACCTTTCAGATGAAGAAGATGTTGTTAAGAAGAAAGTAATGTCCATGTTCACAGATCCGAATCACCTGCGCGTGGAAGATCCGGGCCAGGTAGAAGGCAATCCGGTATTCATTTATCTGGATGCATTCTGCAAGGATGAATATTTCGAAGAATTCTGGCCGGAATATAAGAATCTGGATGAACTGAAAGCGCACTATCAGCGTGGAGGTCTGGGTGATGTCAAAGTGAAGAAGTTCCTGAACAAGGTTCTTCAGGCAGAGCTGGCACCAATCCGTGCAAGAAGAAAAGAATGGGAGCAGAAGCTTCCGGAAGTATTCGAAATCCTGAAAGAAGGAAGCAGGGTAGCTGAGGCGAAAGCAGCAGAGACATTGAAAGATGTAAAGGTTGCTATGAGAATCAACTATTTTGATGATGAAGATTTCCTGAACTAGGAATCTGCGGACAGCTGAAAAATCATTATATTGCATTTGTTAATATGAAAATAAAATCCTCAAAATACCGGATGATATGGTATTTTGGGGATTTCTTTTTTGTTAAGAATTGCGGTATAATAAAACTATCAGTAAAAAAGCAAATTGTATAGATAATACGGGAGTGAAGGGGTGTAATGCTATGAAAGAGATAACGAAAGAGACACTTCTGAAAGCTATGAAATCGCGAGATGCGGGAGAGCATCCGGTATTTCGTGAATGTGAATTCAAAGACATGGATCTAAGCGGAATGGATCTGCATAATATGGACTTCACATTGAGTTCCTTTCAAAATGTAAATCTGGAACGTGTGAATTTTGAAAACTGCAGTGTGGAAAATGCATTATTCGACGGCAATTCCCTGCATGGTGCAAATTTTCAGAATGCAAATATGAAGACGGCAGCATTCCGTGGATGTGATATGCGGGAATGCAACTTCAAAGGAGCCAACCTTTACGGGGCTGTATTGGAGCATGCGAAGCTGGATGACATTCAGTCAGACGAAGCAACGCAGTGGTTCCGCATGCACTGTCCAGAGACCGGACCGATCCTTGGCTATAAGAAATGTGTGAATGACAGAGTGGTACAGCTTCTGATCCCGGCAGATGCTAAACGGACTTCGGCAACACTTCCTTCCTGCCGGTGCAGCAAGGCAAAGGTACTTTCGATAAAAAATTTTGATGAAACGGAAGAATTCGAAGAAGCCTGGTCGCTGGTCGATGAGAATTTTGTATACAGAAAAGGACAGTGGGTGGAGGTCAAAGATTTTAACGAGGACAGATGGATGGATTCCACGACGGGGATTCATTTCTGGATGAACAGAAATGAAGCACTCGGGTATTAAATCCCCTGCATTGGAAAAAAGTTTACTGATAGATGAGAAAGAAAAATAAATGGAGGTGCAAAAGGCAAATGAAAGCAGACATCAGATGGTTGGATGATCCGCAGGTATTTCGTGTGAATCGTCTGGATGCACACAGTGATCATAAGTTTTATGAGAATAAAGAAGATTATAAGAAGCAGGATCAGCGGTTAAAACAATCGTTAAATGGAATCTGGAAGTTCCACTATTCAGTGAATGCATTGGAACGTCCGGCTGATTTTTATCAGAAATGGTTTAACTGTAAAAAATTTTGATGAAATGAAAGTGCCACAGCATATAGAACTGGCGGGATACGATAAGATTCATTATATCAATACGATGTATCCGTGGAAGGACATATTTACAGAAGACCGGCAGGATATGGAAAAGAAAAGGGAAAGGTATGTTCAGCCAGGCCGAATATAATCCGGTAGGTTCTTATATCCGGAAGTTTGATCTGAATGACGGACTGAGAGGAAAGAGGATTATCTTAAGTTTTGAAGGTGTGGAACAGGCATTCTATGTATGGGTGAACGGAGAGTTCGTGGGGTATGCAGAAGACAGCTTTACGGTTTCGGAATTTGATATTACATCATATGTAAAAGATAAAGATAATCTGCTGGCAGTGGAAGTACATAAGCGCAGTACGGCGGCATTTCTGGAAGACCAGGATTTCTTCCGGTTTTTGGTATTTTTCAGAGATGTGAACCTGTACGGAATACCGGCGGTTCATGTTGAAGATCTGTGGATCCGTCCGAAGTATCATCCGGAAGATGGAAAGGCAGAACTGGAGCTGGATATCCGATTATCACAGAAAAAAAAAAAGAAAATAATATCAGGGTAAAATAAAAGTTTCTTTTGCAAGATATCTATAGTGATGAAAATCATGTATTACTGGATGAAACGGAGAATCTGAACAACCCGGTGATCCAGAAGAATCTTCCGGTAGAAGGATCAGTGAACAATGAGATCCAGTTCCGTTATGAATTAGAAGAATCCGTACATGCATGGAGCAATGAAGATCCGTATCTGTATGAGCTTCTGATAGAAGTTCAGAATGAAAAAGGCGAGACAGTAGAAGTGGTTCCATATCAGATTGGATTCCGTAAGATAGAATTAAAAGGCAGAAAGATGCTGCTGAATGGAAAACGTCTGATCATCAATGGTGTAAACCGGCATGAATGGAATGCCAGAAGCGGAAGATGTATTACCGAAGCTGATGAGAAATGGGATATCGAATGTATCAGACGCAATCATATCAATGCAGTCAGAACCTGCCATTATCCGGATCATATTTCATGGTATTACAGATGTGATCAGGCGGGGATCTATCTGATGGCAGAGACAAATCTGGAGACACATGGATCGTGGCTGAAACAAGGTGTGATTGAACCGTCGTGGAATGTTCCGGGAAGTATCGGATGCTGGAGAGGATGTACATTAGACAGGGCAGTATCGAACTTTGAATCATTTAAGAATCATGTGTCGGTACTCTTCTGGTCACTTGAAATGAATCGTATGCCGGTGATATCCTGGTGGAGATGAACCGTTACTATAAAGAAAAGATCCGGACAGACTTGTGCATTACGAAGGCGTGGCAGAGAACCGGCCTTATGAGGATTTAATTTCTGATATGGAGAGCCAGATGTATGCTCCGCCGGAGAAGATAAAAGAATATCTGGAAAATAATCCGAAGAAACCATTTATCTTATGTGAATATATGCATGATATGGGAAATTCTCTGGGAGGAATGGAATCTTATATCAGATTACTGGATCAGTATGAGGATTATCAGGGAGGCTTTATCTGGGATTATATCGATCAGGCACTGTTCGTGAAGGATGAAGTGACAGGACGTGATGTATTGCGTTATGGTGGTGACTTTGATGACAGGCCATCGGATTATGAATTTTCGGGAAATGGAATTTTATTTGCGGACAGAACGGAAAAAGCCGGCAATGCAGGAGGTGAGACATTACTATGGACTACGCAGATAGAGGAAAATTAGGAATTGTGTATGGAGATGTAACACTTGGAGTACACGGAGAAGACTTTCATCTGATCTTTTCTTATCAGACAGGCGGTCTGGAATCCATGGTAAAGCATGGAAAGGAATGGCTGTATCGCACACCGAAGCCGACATTCTGGAGAGCAACCACAGACAATGATCGTGGAAATGGATTCCCGTTTAGAGCCGGTATGTGGATGACTGCCGATATGTTCCAGAAATGTGTGGATATCCAGGTACGGATAGACGGAACCAAGATAGAAAAACCGAGCGCACCGGTAAATAATAAATATTCGGATAAAGAAACTGCGGAACGTGTGGAAGTTATATTTACATATGAGACATTAACTGTTCCGTCAACACAGGTAAAGGTATCGTATCTGGTATTTGCTGATGGAAATGTCAGAGTAAGAGCGCACTATTACGGGAAGAGGGAATGCCGGAGCTCCCTGCATTCGGTATGCGCTTTGTCATGCCGACAAAGGCAGACGGATTCGTTTATGAAGGATTATCGGGTGAGACATATCCGGATAGAAAAGCCGGGGGTATTCACGGAATTTATGAAGTAGAGGGTCTTCCGGTTACACCGTATCTGGTTCCGCAGGAATGTGGCATGCATATGGATACCGAGTGGGTGACAGTGAAGAGAAGTACGGTTTTGGATAACCGGAATCGTCATATAGAACAAAGTGGACTTACATTCCGGGCGGGCAGTGAGATCAATCATTCCACGTTTGCATTTTCATGTCTTCCTTATACTGCAGAAGAGCTTGAGAATGCAACGCATCAGGAAGAGCTGCCGCCGGAAAGAAGAACGGTACTTTGTATCTATGGAGCGGTCCGTGGTGTAGGCGGAATCGACAGCTGGGGATCTGACGTGGAAGAGCAGTACCGGATTCCTGGAAATAAGGATATTGAAGTAGAATTTATAATGTAGATCTGCTTTTGCATAACCGGATACAGTTCTTTAGCCAACACATCGCTTCCTCGCGGGCAATACCCCGCTTAAGACGAGATAGTCAGTAAACAGCTCGTCATCTACAGGCGGAAGAACGGTAAACTTTTCCATATCTTCTTTCAGATAGTCAGGCGGTCAAGATGCTGGCTTAGCTGATCCTGCAACAATTGTATACGGAATTCCGGGGAAGCAAGATGGGAAAAGAAAAGCTGTAAACGGAATTCATCTTTGGGAAGAGACGGCATCGGATAGAGCGTCTCTTCCCATTTTTGAATGCTTCTTTTCCGGCATCTGTGATAGTGTATACTTTCTTTTCCAGTACGGTTCCTGTTATTTCTATATGATATTCGATCAGACCTTCTTTGGTCAGGGCTTTTAATTTCGGATAGATCTGACTGTGGCTGGCATTCCAGAATTCGAACAATGCTGAGTTGAACTCTTTGGTCAGTTCGTAGCCGGTCATGTCTTTTTCATCAGTAATCCGAGGGTTGCATATTTTAGTGTTTCCATGATACATCCTTTCTATAGTTAATCGGTTCTTTAGAATATGAGTCTCTTTGGTGAGTATAGCATAAATCTGGCGCTTGTTCCAACAGATATAAAAATATATTGATACAAACATGTCTGTATTGACATGTTTTAGGCGAAAGTGATAGGATAATAAGAGTTGTTATAAGAAAGGAGTATAGAAAATTGAGTAAAAAGAAACAAAATAATTACATCGTAAAGAGATATATCATCTTTTTGATTGGACTTTTGTAAATTCACTTGGAGTTGCGCTGATCACGAAGGCGAATCTGGGAACTTCACCGATTTCATCTATCCCGTATGTACTGAGTCTGAATTATCCATTTACATTAGGGAACTTTACAATTTTCTTCAGTATTTTACTGATCGTGTTGCAATTGATCCTGCTTGGAAAGAATTTTAAAGTGGAACATCTGCTGCAGATTCCGGTATCACTGATCTTTGGATATTTTATCGATGCCTGTATGATTCTGTTAGGATTTGTGAATCCGCATTCTTATCCGGTAAAAGTGATCGATCTTCTGATCGGCTGTCTGATCCTGGGTGTCGGGTATATATGGAAGTATTGGCAGATGTTGTTATGCTGCCGGGAGAGTCCTTTGTCCGTGCAGTAGTATTCCGCTGGAAGACAGAATTTGGTATAACAAAGATCTGCTTTGACGTAAGTATGGCAGTGATCGCGGCGGTTCTGTCATTCGTTCTGGCAGGAAGACTGGATGGAGTCAGAGAAGGTACGGTTGTTGCGGCACTTCTGGTTGGATTTATCGCAAGAACGATCGGACGTTATTTGAGTTTTATGCCGGAAAAGTTATTTGGTGTTGTGAACGAGACAGAGGAGGCTTCCGGTGCTGTGGACAATGAAGCTGTGACAACAGGTCATTTCTGTATTGCGATCGGACGCCAGTATGGAAGCGGTGGACGCGATCTGGGAGCAAAGCTTGCTGAGAAATTAAATTGTGACTTCTATGACAAAGAAATCATCCAGCTTGCGGCAGGTTCGACCGGATATACACCGGAATACATATCAAAAAGAGGAAAATATGACGAACAGTTTCTTATATGATCTGGTTCATGAAATGTATGCATATTCCGATGAATATGAGCCGCCGAAGGATAAGATCTTTGAGGCAGAAGCAGGTCATCAGGTCTGCAGCTAAGAAAGGAAACTGTGTCATCGTTGGAAGATGTGCAGATGCAATCTTAAAAGATGATCCGGATTGTATCGGCATATTCTTAAGTGCGCCGCTTAAGACGAGAATTCAGATGGTAATGAAAAGATATGGTCTGGATGAAAAAGCGGCAAAACGCAGGATTGAACAGACTGACAGAAGACGTGCAGACAATTATAGATACTATACGAGAAGAATATGGGGATGTCCGGTAATTATCAGGTGTGTATCGATACTTCGCTTGGTGAAGACTATGTGCTCAATACCGTACTGAATCTGGTGAAGAATGTAAATCGCCATGTATCCGAAAGCAGAGCAGAATAAGAATTATCTCCTGAAAGCTTGACATGAATATATGGATGCGATAGATTAATTTATGGATTTGAGAGTATGAAGGAGAGAAACATATGAATTTACATGAATTCCTTATCGTGTGTCCACTGGTATTTCTTGCCGGATTTGTCGATGCGATTGCCGGAGGTGGCGGATTGATCTCATTACCGGCATATATGTTCGCAGGGATTCCGGTACACCATGCGATTGCGACAAATAAATTATCATCAGCGACTGGAACAGCGGTGTCGACATGGCACTTGGTGAAGAGCAAATGTGTTGACATATGTTTAGTCCCGGGTACGGTAGCCTGTGCATTTGTGGGTTCAATTGCGGGGGCGAACCTGGCGCTGATCATCAGTGACAAAGTACTTAAGACGGTACTGGTATTTGTGCTTCCTGTTGTTGCATTCTGTGTATTGCGGGACAAGGATCTGAAACCGGTGATACCGGAAGGATTTACCAGAAAAAACAGTATCTGATCATGGCAGCATGTTCTTTTGTGATCGGTATCTATGATGGATTCTACGGACCGGGAACCGGAACATTTTTACTGCTTGCATTTACCAAATTAGGAAAGCTTGATATGGAGAAAGCAACCGGTAATGTGAAGGTCGTCAATCTGACATCGAATATATCGGCATTGATCACATTTATTCTTGCAGGAAAGATTCTTTGGGTGCTGGGACTTTCGGCGTCGGTATTCAGCATTGCCGGACATTATCTTGGCGCACATATGGTTGTGAAGAACGGTGTGAAGATCATTAAGCCGATCATCCTGCTGGTGTTGGCGTTATTGCTGATCAAGATTGTCCTGGGAATATAAAATGAATGAAATCCTTAAAAGTGGAGTGATATGAAAAATCTTTTGCTTTAGGGATTTTTTTATTGTTATATGTTTGAAAGGAACTGTCAGTTTTTGAGATTCTGTATATGAAGATAATTGTGCCAAGTGCATGAAAATAGAGTATAATAAAAGAAAATGTATAACGAATACAAGGAGGATTCTATCATGACAGAAGACACAAGAAAATTCGTAGAAGAGAAGACAAAGGAAATATTAAATGCAGGTTCATGCTGTCGGAATTAAAAGAGATGGCAGAAAAATGGCTGGCAGCAGAAGAAACTACAGATGAAAAGGCCGTGACAGAAGCATATCTTCAGGAATTATCTGAGGATGTACTGCCAATTGATGCACTGATCAGCTTTGCTTCATCTGAAAAAGGAGCAGAGGTATTTGGAGCAGAACAGGCAAAATCTATGGCAGAAGCCGGAAAGGCATCTAAAGCGAACGGCGGTAAATATTGTATCTGCCCGGCGTGCAGTGCAGGCGGAGCAATCCTGGATAAGAAAAATGAAATACTTTAAATTGTCATGTATTTGAAAGAAACTGTCGGCGGCAGGGTATGTGTTTGGAAAGAAGCTTTTGAGTTGGGAGGAGAATTTTTTAATTTTCCCTCCCAAATTTAGTGTATTGCAGTAAAAGAGTTCACAGTGTATAATGTACCCATGATTTTTAGAAATGAGGTACAACATGGAAAAATCAAATAGAAACTTTAAATCCCAGACCTGTGAAGATTTCATAGAAGTCCTTGCAAGTAAAGCAGCTGTTCCGGGCGGCGGCGGGGCATCGGCGTTAGCCGGAGCCATCGGGATCGCACTTGGTAATATGGTCGGAAGTCTGACTGTAGGAAAGAAGACCTATGCAGATGTAGAAGAAGAGATCATCGAATGCAAAAAACAGGCAGATGAGATTGCAAAAGAATTTTTAGAACTGATGGATAAGGATGCGGAAGCATTCGAGCCGCTCAGTAAGGCGTATGGACTTCCGAAGTCTACGCCGGAAGAGCTTGCCAAAAAGGAAGAGATTATGGAAGAGGCGCTGAATACGGCATGTAGTGTTCCGATTGAGATTATGAAGACCTGTGCCAGAGGCATTGATCTGGTAGAAGTATTCGCTGCAAAAGGAAGCCGGATTGCATTAAGTGATGCGGGAGTCGGAGCAACACTTTTAAAATCCGCAATGCAGGGGGCTTCACTGAATGTATATATTAATACAAAATCAATGAAAGACAGAAGAAAAGCAGAAGAGCTCAATCATCTGGCAGATTCCTGCGGGAAGAATACGAAGCAAAAGCAGACCGGATATTTGCGGAAGTAAACAGCCGTATCCGGTAAAATCCAGTGAGATAAAGACGGATAAACCGGAAATGTCCGGAGAAAATACAAAATAAAAGGAAAGCAGCAGGAAAAATGGCAAAATTACTATTAGGAAAAGAAGTAAATGCTTCTATCAATGAAGAAATCAAAAGCAAAAGTAGAAACTTTAAAAGCACAGAATATTACACCGACACTTGGAATTATCCGTATCGGTGAAAAGAGAAGATGACATCGCATACGAAAGAGGCGCAACAAAACGCTGTGAGACACTGGGAGTAGCATATGAGAAATTCCTTCTTCCTGCAGATGTAGAAGAAGAAGAGGTATTAAAGACGATCGACCAGGTAAATAAAAGTGAAAAAATCCACGGAGTTCTGTTATTCAGACCGCTTCCGAAGCATCTGAATGAAGACAAGATCGTGAATGCACTGGCCGTAGAAAAGGATGTAGACGGAATTACCGATCTTTCCATGGCAGGTGTGTCATGGGAAAAGATATGGGATATGCACCGTGTACGCCGAGTGCCTGCATGAAGGTACTGGATCATTATGGAATTGACTGTACCGGTAAGAAAGTGGTAGTTATCGGAAGAAGTCTTGTAGTCGGAAAACCTGCAGCGATGATGCTGATCAAGAAGAATGCGACCGTAACCGTCTGCCATACCAGGACGGTGGACATGCCATCTGTAGTAAAGGAAGCAGATATCGTAGTTGTAGCGGCCGGAAAAGCAGGAGTGATCGATGGAAGCTATCTGCGAGAAGGACAGATCGTGATTGATGTAGGAATCAATGTGAATGAAGAAGGAAAGCTCTGCGGAGATGTGAATTTTGAAGAAGCAGAGAAGATTGTGGAGGCAATCACACCGGTCCCAAGAGGCGTCGGCGGAGTGACGACTTCAATTTTGCTGGAACATGTGGTAGATGCCGCGATTGCACAGAACAGGTAAAGAGAAGCCGGGGATTATATCGCTGGTCTGAAAAATGACAATAAAAGGATGGTAACCTTTATGTGTAGCCGGAAAGTTATGGCAGAAGCCTTGATTTTCCGGCTTTTATTCCAGTCCGGGTAGCCAGCTTAGTGAATTAAGTAGAAAAAAAATTACCAGATCCCCATTACATGCTGCATTCCAAGGCTCACAATTGTAATTCCAACCCAACAGCAGGCACCCAGCAGAAGTGGTTTTCCTCCGGATTTAATAAGCTTCACAACATTACTGTTAAGCCCGATTGCGGCCATAGCCATAATGATAAAGAACTTCGATAATTCTTTTAACGGAGCAAATACGTCCGCACTGAGACCCAAGGTCATGCATACAGTAGTGATTACAGCTGCAATGATGAAGTATAAGATGAACATAGGAAATGCTCTCTTCAGGCTGAATTTGTTTGCGGAAGAATCAGCAGTTCCGGCTTTTGAGGCAGATCTTGCACGGATCAGGGATAATACCAGTGTGATCGGAATAATTGCCAGTGTACGTGTAAGCTTTACCGTGACAGCAGTATTAAGTGTCTCACTTCCAAGATTCCACATGCTGTCCCAGGTAGAGGCGGCAGCAGTTACGGATGAAGTATCATTGATCGCAGTTCCTGCGAATAATCCGAAAAGATCCACCGCCTGTTGTGTCAAAACCAAGTGCGCTTCCAAGTACCGGGAAAAGTACAGCAGCGATAACATTGAAGAAAAAGATAACAGAAATCGCCTGTGCGACTTCTGTGTCATCGGCGTCAATGACAGGCGCTGTAGCAGCTATCGCAGAACCACCGCAGATGGAAGAACCGACACCAACCAGGATGGAAGTGTTAGAAGGTACTTTGATAATTTTACGGAGCAGCCATGCGATGATCAGGGAAGTACTGATGGTACATACGATGATCGGGAGTGACTGTTTTCCGGTCTGTAAGATGACGCCAAGGTTCATTCCGAATCCAAGCAGGACAACTGCTGTCTGCAGAATAATCTTAGAAGTCCATTTGATTCCTGATTCGGCTTTTCCTTTGTTCGTCCACACTAAAGTGATCAGCATTCCGGCAAGGATTGCGATGACAGGGCCGCCAACAACTGGGAATGTCTTTCCAAGAAGCCAGGAAGGTACGGCAATCACAAAACAAACCAGTATACCGTTTAGGTTTTTTTTTCCAAAAAATTCATGTTTTTTTCCTCTTTCTCATTTTTTTGTTAGTTCATACAGGTTTCCAATTAGAGATTATAACACTGGTAAACGATAATAAAAAATTATATAATATTATTAAACGATAATAAAAAATTATTGACAGATATGAAAGAGAATTAATAAAAATCATTTGTGAAAATCAAATTGACAATGAAGGGAAGAAAATTATGCTGGATTTTAGAACAGATACATTTCTTACGGTATGTGAGACGATGAACTTTACAGAGGCAGCAAAAGATTACATATTACACAGCCGGCGGTTTCGCAACATATTCGTTTCCTTGAAAAGGAATATAATACCAGATTGTTTTCTTATTGTAATAAACAACTGTATCTGACGCCTGCAGGGGAGATACTCAGAAAACGTCTGATGACAATGAAAAATGATCAGCTGGCAATTATGAATGAGATAAGAAATGAATCCCATAAGATGGAATCTCTTTCTATAGGGGTTACAATGACGATCGGAGAATATGCAATTGTAGATAAAATAGCAGATTTTCTGATCGGTCATCCGGAGATGAATGTACACATACATTATGGAAATACAACACAGCTATTAACATTGCTGGATGAAGGAATTATTAATCTGGCACTTGTAGGGGAATTATCCGAAGGAAAATTATGAACATAAAAATTACAGTACTGAAGAATATATAGCAGTTTGTGCCAGAGATCACATATTTGAAGTAAAATCTCCGGAAACGATGCAGGAACTGGTGAAGGAGCGCCTGCTTGTACGTGAACCGGGATCGGGACAAGGAATATTTTAGAAGAGTTACTTCTTGCACGGGGAATGGGGATAAAAGATTTTCTTCACTATACAGAAGTGGAAAATATGCATACAATTATAGGGCTTTAAAAAGAGATTGTGGAATTTCATTTATGTACAAAATTGCAGTAGCGGATGAACTTAAGAACGGAACATTGAAAAGAAATCAGGCTTTCAGATTTTAAAATGCAGCATGATTTTGATTTTATCTGGGAAAAGGGCAGTATTTATACAGAAAAATATATTGGAATATGTGAGGAACTTCTGAAAAAAGTACTGATATTGGCAGGGGAAGGCATTCTATTACATTATTATCTGTGCTGCACCGGAGAAAAGTGTTACGGAGATGATGAAGTCATCCTTACAGGAATAATTCATATGCATAAATGCCAGAGCATTACTGTTTTAGAAATGCTGATTTCTGTTAATCTGAAAGCAGAAATCAGGAGGGATAAGAAGTATATGATGACAAGAGAGGAAGCATTAGCATACGGAATGTCATTTTATAATGTATATGAAGAAAAGCCATTTCGTGATCCGAACTGGCAGCTGGTGCGGATTAAAGGAAGTAAAAAAACATTTCTGTGGATATATGAACGGGAAGGCTATATCAATCTGAATGTCAAAGTGAATCCGGAGTGGAGAGACTTCTGGCGCTCGGCGTATGAGTCAGTGACGGCCGGATATCATCAGAACAAAGAACACTGGAATACGATCATTCTAGACGGGACAATTCCGGAAGAAGAGATCAAAAGAATGATCGCAGAAAGCTATGATCTGGTTACGGACAGTCCGACAAAGAGAATCTATGAAGCAGTGAAGCGTATTCCAAAAGGACATGTGGCAACTTATGGGAAGATTGCAGAGATGGCAGGAGAACCCAGGATGGCAAGAGCCGTGGGCAATGCATTGCATAAGAATCCGGATCGGAACATATTCCATGCTTCCGTGTAGTTAATGCAAAAGGAGAACTGGCCGGAGCATTTGCATTTGGAGGCCAGAATGTGCAGGCAGAACTTCTTCGGGCGGATGGAGTCGAAGTGATAAACGGAAGGGTAGATCTGGAAAAATACGGAATATAATTGACAATGCATTTCCAGAGAGGGCAAAAGGTGCTCAGGATGAGGCCTTTCTGCATGGTTATACCGTATTATTTGGAAGTACTGATAATAACTATATACAGGAAGAAAAGTTTTTGGATGCATTAAAAGCAAAGATGGTGGACGGTATTATATACGTCAGTTTCAATCCTGCAACAAGTGAAAAACTTCTGGAAAACATAACGGTTCCGGTGGTTTTTATGGACAGAAAGATAAAGAAAAGGGAGAATATGGGAAGTGTTCTGATCGATAAATTTTCTGCAATGAAGGATGTAGCGGCATATATTGCCGGAAAAGGCTGCAGACAGCCGGCGTATATTACAGCAGATATCTCGATATCGCCAAGCAAAGAACTTGGGAAAAAATTCGGAAGACATTAAGATCATGGGATTTGATGATATTTACATTTCGAAATATCTGAACCGAAACTTACTGCGGTCAGACAGGATGCGTATGAGATGGGAAGACAGGCAGCTGGAATGCTGATCAGATATATAGATCAGGGAATGCCGCTTACAGACAGGATCCTTCCATATGAGATTATGGAGCGTGGAACTCTGTATAATATGAAAACGTTTAACCAATTTACTTAAAGGAGGATATACACATGAAATATCGTAACGTAGGGAAAAGCAGGAATCAAAGTCAGTGAGATTGCACTTGGAAGCTGGATGACAGATCTGAAAGAAAGTTCCGAGGAAGATGTGGCAAAAGAAGTTGTAAAACTTGCCTATGAGAATGGAATTAATTTCTTCGACTGTGCAGATGCATATTCAGGAGGAGCAGCTGAAAGGTTCTTCGGAGAAGTGTTAAAAGAATTCCCTGAGAAAAGATCTGGTGATCTCAAGCAAGGTCTATTTCCCGACAGGAGATGGCGTGAATGATAGAGGACTTTCCAGAAAGCACATTATGGAAAACTGTGAGCAGTCTCTGAAAAAAATATGAACTTAGATTATCTGGATCTGTATTATTGCCATCGCTATGATGAGAACACAGATCTGGAAGAGACACTTCGTGCGATGAGTGATCTGGTTGCTCAGGGAAAGGTGCTGTATTACGGTGTAAGTGAAGAATGGGGAAGTGCAAGAATTGAAGAAGCACAGAAGATCATTGATAAGCGTGGTTTATATCCAATCACAGTGATCCAGCCACAGTACAATATGGTAGACCGCTATATTGAGCATGAGATCATGGGAACTTGCAGAAAATACGGAATCGGTATCACTTCATTTTCACCGTTGTCGCAAGGACTTCTGACCGGTAAATATAAAAAGGACAGCCATATCCGGAAGGATCCCGTGCAACACATCAGGCAGACAAACAGATCAATAATCTGCTGACGGATGAAAATCTTGCAATTGTGGATGAACTTTCCAAAGTGGCAGATGATCTGGGAACAAATGTAGCAATCCTGTCACTGGCATGGATTCTGAAACACCGGAGATCAGCTGCGTGATCGCAGGGGCAAGCAAGCCGTCGCAGCTTGAGAATAACCTCAAAGCTGTTGATCTGGAGATTCCGGATGATGCGATGGAACGGATTGAGAAGATTCTTGGATTCCAGAGATTTGAACGCCATGTAGGATAATACTGATATAAATGCATAGAGGCGGGGAAAAGTTATTTTCCCCGCCTTTAATCGCCATGCAAATGTGTAACAATGAAATAAGTTCTTGACAAATTTTGAAATCTGCATATAATTATCAATGGTAATTAACAGAGGTAATTATTTGGATTACTGTTTATTAACAGAATTTTATGAATGCATTGCAATATCAAGAGAATGGTAAGCAATAATTGTATGA
>VOFH01001868.1_pt1 | contig 35818 bp, 65 predicted proteins | sample 5384091 | NCBI WGS metagenome assembly VOFH01 (sample SAMN12384727, study PRJNA508395) | human gut metagenome | isolation source: healthy gut G | host: Homo sapiens
GTATCCGTACGACAATGCACCGATGGGCGTTACTTCCAATACCTTGAAGAATGAATGCACAAATTTGTATGAGTTTACAACAGAGGAAACACTCTATCAAAAGGTGTAGAAGAATTTTGCATACGTTGATTATAATCATGTTCGTCCACACAGTTATAATGGTTATCGAACCCCATATGAAGCAAGGACGGTAGCATAAATTGATAAGCACTATTTTTTAGCCACAAGCGTTACAAAAAAGCTTTGACCACAACAATCTGATAAAGTCCTTTCCAGATCCAGCTGTACCGTGCCAAGTTGTCCTGTAATAGGCAGTTTGGAGTAACGGATATTGTCCATGATCTTCTCTTTATTATCCTGATAAGAAAATCCTCTTGCCAGGTGCTTACGGTTGTCAATACTGTGAAAGATCACCGTAAGAAGATTGCCCGGAAGGCAGATCTTTATTTTTCCTGTGCCTGTCCAGATATGTCCACATTTAAAATGATAATGGCTACTGTTTCATCAGACCTACATCCTGGACCATGGTTGGATTTTCTTCTACATGTTCTACGGAAAAATCAATGCTTACATAATTTGAAAATCCATCCTTTAAGGTACCTGTCATATATTCTACGATCCGCTTGTACAAAGCACGTTCCACGTCGGAATACCGGTAATCATCCTCTACTGCTACAACATCTTCGCCTCCCAGCATATGGTTGATCAGTGTGATCACCATACCAGGAGTTACAAACAGCATCAGGGGAACACTCATTTTTCTTCTCCTGCTATTGATGCATCTATCATTGTCATGCAGTCGTTTTCGTGAAGGGCATTTACATATTCGTAATACCTTCTTTCCTGTACATCCAGCACCGTTATGTCCGTCATCACGCGGAAAATACCATTGATCTGGGATGTAAGAATACGTGCATAATTCTCAAATACGCTCCTGAGGATCTTCATTTTTTCTTTTGTGAATTTCCTCGGGCTGAAAAAGTCGTATTTAATATAGTTCTTTTCTTCCGGCGACAGAGGCTGTACAGATTCGGTTTTCGTTTCCTGTGCTGGTGCATCTGCACTCATGGATTTTAAAAGTGCATCAATCTGGCTTTGTGATAAAACATCTGCCATTCTTCCTAACCTCTCTTATTCACTGGTATTTTGCATTTTCTCCACAGACCCTGCATCTTCTGCACCTGCATCTTCTGCACCTGCATCTTCTGCACCTGCATCTTCTGCACCTGCATCTGCTGCACCGGTATCTACCGGTGCCTCTGTATCTGCCGGTACGGTTTCACCACCCTGGGAAGAGCTTTTGTGACTCTCCTACTGTTACTACTGTAGTATTCGCATATTCACCGCTCTTAAACTCTTTTATAATACTCATTCAGGTCTCTTTCTTTTTGCCCCATTATCTAAAAGCAAAAATTCAATCCTGCGGTTTTTTATCCTTCCTTCTTCTGTGGAATTATCTGCTATAGGGCGATATTCACCATAACTTATATCCACCAGCTTCTCCGGCTTTATTACATTCTGCTGCTGAAAATAAATACATACTTCTGCAGATCTCATCGCCGAAAGGATACGGTCTTTTCGTATAATCTGTGGATTGATCTGTGAATTATCTGTTACTTTCGCAGTGTGGGACATGATATTAACCTGTTCAATCCCACCTGCTGCAGGAGCTATGGCTTTTTGCAAATGTATAGAGGACTGCCTGTCCTTCCGTGTAAGCACGGAGCTGTTTGCACCGAAAAACACATTATTTGCAAAAGAAACATAAGTATAATCATCTCCCCTGATGACCGTAGCCTCCTTTACACCCGCCTGATTCAGGCTTTCAGCGATCGTAAGATACAGCTTGTTTACATCTTCTGTCTGAAGAGCTTCCTGAGCAATCTCCTGGCCGATCTCCTGGCCTTTGCTATCCACCTCTGGGGTATCTGACATCTGGGAATTAATGGTAATATTCTCTGATCCCTGGTTCTGTATGCTTGGGATGCTTTTCACAAAAATAGTCCATTTCTGTGCGTCCAGGTTAGACATGGAATACAGCATGATAAAAATGTAAGCAGCAATGTTACCATGTCTCCATAAGTATCCATCCAGTTGCCGCCGCTGTCTGTGGGGCGATTTTTCTTACTCATTTATCTTCCTGTTCCTTCCCCTGAGAATCTCCACCTTCTGTTTTTGCAAGGATCTTCTGCTGCTGTGACTGTTTAATCGATGCAAGAAGATGTTCCCTCAGGTATTTTGGATTTTCTCCTGCCTGTATGGCAATGATCCCTTCAATGATAGTAGAACAATACAGTTCTTCCTCATCCTGACGGATCCTCAGTTTCTTTGCGATCGGATTAAAAATAACATTTGCAAGAATACAGCCGTAAAGGTTGTGATCAACGCTACTGACATGTCGCTTCCGATAGTAGATGAACCGCCTGCATCCATATTCATTCCCTTCAGCATGTTGATCAAACCGATCAGGGTACCTATCATGCCAAAGGACGGTGCATAAGATGCAGCTTTTTCATAAAGACCTGCCGCCTGGTCGTGACGGACCATCATATTATCCAGTTCTCTTTCCAGAACCAGCCTTACTTTGTCCGGATCGTTTGCATCTACGATCATCAGGACACTCTGCTTAAAGAAAGGATCCTTGATCTCCGCCGCTTTATCCTCCAACGCCAGAAGGCCGCTCTGCCTTGCTATGGTTCCCAGATCTACAAGCTGTTCGATCAATTTGGGGATATTATAGCGGTTTCCCCTTATAAGTACTGCAAAATGCTTTGGGATATCCTTTAATATCCCAAATGGATAGCTGGACAAAGTTGCTGACAGAGCCCCACCAATTACAATGACCATACTGGGGATATCAATAAAGTTACCAATCTTGGCAAAACCGATTCCGTTTACAATTAAAGCAAAACCCAGGATTATACCTAGTAATGTTGTAGGATCCACCTGCTTTTCCTCCTAAATCTGCATCTCTTTTTTATGCTGACACATCTTTGAAAGAACCCGGTCACCTGATCTTTGATGCTTTCTACACTGTCTTTTACCAGATAGTAATCTCCATTCATCATACGGATCTTTGTTTCCGGAATCTGTTCGATCAATTCAACCTGAAGCCAGTTCAGATATAAAATCTCTCCGTTAAGTCGTTCTACACAGATCATATTCCTTACCGCTTCATGTTGATCAGATCAGACAGGATCTCATCACTGACTGTGATGATCTTTGAATTGGCCTGAATGCCTCTCTGTGTTGTGATCATATCAGAAAATTCCTTTGCAAGATCCACATTGGAAGCCTCCAGATATCCGGTCATTAAAGAAGAGGTGCTTCCTCCTGGGATCGTAGCGGAAGCATTACCACTGTTATCGCTTTCTGCTGCCCCATAGTAAAAAGAACCCTTTTTTGCTTAAGCCTCCGGATTCTGGAAGGTGGCAATGGCAACCTTACCGATGCTGACGGTTTTTCCATCCTTATCCGGATCCGTTGACTTTACTGTACCTGAAATCTCTCCCAGACTGTTGATCTTTACATTTGTCAGCTGCAGCGGAGCATCACCAAAATCATTGCCTGTTACATCACTAGGAACCTTGATGGCTACAAGATCTCCATCAAATCTCGTTGGCTTATCTACCTCATCCGGACGGAAACCATAAACAAAATTTCCGTTGGCATCTGTAAGATATCCGTTTCCGTCAATATTGAACTGACCAACTCTGGTATAATCAAAGTCCGTTTTCTTCATATCCGCTACTGTAACCGTTTCTGTGCTCTTTGGGAATGTAATAAAGAAGCCTTCTCCGTCTACACTTGCATTAAGACCACCTACATAGGTTGGTGTAGAGGCACTCATATCCGTACTGATGGAACCCATCATGGAACCATATCCATACTGGGCTGCATTTACACCACCGGCATTCTCGCTTCCCTTTGTGGAGGTGGTGGAAGTCTGGTACATCGCCTCTTTAAAGCTGTAGCTCTGGGACTTAAAACCAAATGTATTTACGTTTGCAATATTGTTGCCGATGACGTCCAGTTTGTTCTGATGCGCCCGAAGACCTGATACTGCTGAATCCATTGCTCTTAACATATTCTTTTGCTCCTTTTTTACATTTCTTCTGTTTCTGTATCTTCAGATCCTGTGTCTTTCAGATCTGCATTTGCTAACTGTTCTGTGATCTTATCTGTTTTTTCAGATCCTCTGTCAGGATCTTTTTCACCTGCTTTCTCTGGAAGCTTTCCTACTCCCAGGACACTGGACATCTTATAGCTGGTATCATCACCTTCCAGACGTACCACCGGATCTCCCTGGGTAAAATCAACAGAAATTACCTTCCCATATTTCACGCCATTTGCTGCCCCGGTATCAGGATCCGTAACCGCCACAGTTACCTCCTGACCGATCAGGCTGCCTGCATATGTCTGAGTTGTAACAGCAGCTGATGTATTTAATGACTCTGTCATGGCAGTAAGTGACTGGACCATTGCCATATTGGTCATCTGGGACATCATTTCACTGTTATCCATAGGGCTTGTCATATCCTGATTGGAAAGCTGTGCTGCTAACAGCTTGATAAAGCTGTTTACATCCATCGTGTTCTTGCTGTTGGATCCGGCACTGTAAACACCTGCCTGATACGGGTTTGCAGTGCTGCTGACTGTTATTTGATCTGCCATATCACTTTAATCCTCCTTCTAGGCCAGTCCCTGCCTTAGCTGTTGGGCAAAGGTGTCATCCTGCTTCTGGCGCTGCTCTTTTTTGATCCTGCCTGCCGTTTCTGCCATGACCGGGATCCTGATCCATGTTTTGCCTGTTTTCAGTCTGTTCCGGTGTGTAAATAACAGTAGGAGTTCCTGTTTTTTTCTTCCAGGATCTGCGCCAGATGCCCTGCTTCTTTGCTTAATATCTCCAGTGTTTTTGCACTGGTTGAAAAAATAGTGACCTCTGTTTTTCCTTTTTCATACTCCAGCCGGATAGTCAGCTTTCCAAGCCTTTCCGGCATGGGCGCGCTCTAACGGGTGTAAGTCCCGAACACGCCCAGATAGTGGGAAGTGTATAGCTGAACAGCAAGGGTGTCTATCGCGAGGCAGAATCTGAAGGAAGCTGTAAGCAAATCTCTGGTCCGACGGACAGAAATCACATATAAGGCTAGGCTACGAGAGATAAGTTGGCATGAAGCAACGAAATCTAATAACTATCACTTCTGTAGTAGCAGAGTAAATGTGGCGGATATATGGAGAGAAAGAGCGTGCGCCTTAAGCGTGGAGATCTCACAGAGGTTCCATCAGCCTAGTAACAACGAACTGTGAGAAGTCAGCCGAGCCCATAGTAGTGAAGAAGTCTCTGTAATGGAGATGGAGCAAAGGGGCGAACAATCAACAAGTTTGAGTATGTCTCGGATTGCAGAAATGGCAACATCTGCCGTAACTAAGCGGGAAAAGGTGGTCAAATCAAGCGAGACGGAAAGGAAAGAACGCATGGACACAAGTAGTCTAATGGAGCAGATATTGTCTAGTGATAACCTCAACAGAGCATATCTGCAAGTCGTACGAAATAAAGGTGCAGAGGGAGTGGACGGAATGAAGTACACAGAACTCAAAGAATACCTTGCAAAGAACGGCGAAATCATCAAGGAACAGTTGAGGATGAGAAAATATAAACCTCAACCAGTACGAAGAGTGGAGATACCAAAGCCTGATGGCGGTGTCAGAAACCTAGGAGTACCAACAGTAACAGACAGATTCATACAACAAGCCATTGCACAGATATTAACACCAATCTATGAGGAACAGTTTCATGACCATAGTTACGGATTCAGACCTAACAGATGTGCTCAGCAAGCAATTCTAACAGCGCTCGACATGATGAATGAGGGTAATGACTGGATTGTAGATATCGACTTGGAAAAGTTCTTTGACACAGTAAACCATGATAAGCTCATGACTATCATAGGTAGAACTATCAAAGATGGAGATGTTATCTCTATCGTTAGAAAATACCTTGTCAGCGGAATCATGATTGATGATGAATATGAGGATTCCATTGTGGGGACACCACAAGGAGGAAATCTTTCGCCATTATTGGCAAACATTATGCTGAATGAACTTGATAAGGAAATGGAAAAGCGGGGGCTTAACTTTGTACGATATGCGGATGACTGTATTATTATGGTCGGAAGCGAAATGTCTGCCAACAGAGTCATGAGAAGTATTTCACGATTCATTGAAGAGAAGCTAGGGCTCAAAGTCAACATGACCAAGAGTAAGGTAGATAGACCACAAGGGCTTAAATACCTTGGATTTGGTTTCTACTTTGATTCAAGAGCACATCAGTTTAAGGCAAAACCACACGCAAAAGCAGTAGCGAAATTCAAGAAAAGAATGAAAGAACTCACCTGTCGTAGCTGGGGAGTTAGCAACAGCTATAAGGTGGAGAAACTCAATCAGCTTATAAGAGGGTGGATTAACTACTTTAAGATAGGCAGTATGAAAACTCTCTGCAAAGAACTAGATGCAAGAATTCGTTATAGGTTGCGTATGTGTATCTGGAAGCAATGGAAAACTCCGCAAAATCGAATAAAGAATTTGATGAAACTTGGAGTTGATAAGGATATAGCTTGGATTACGGCATATACAGGTAGTCGAATCGCTTATGTGTGTCAGCGAAGAGTTATGAATTTTGCAATAAACAAAGAAAGACTAACCCAATTTGGATTAGTCTCAATGATAGATTACTACACCAAGAGGTGTGTTACTTGTTAAGTTGATTGAACCGCCGTATACGGGAACCGGTGGTGTGAGATTGTATTCCATTTATTTCATTGTTGTAAACAGCAGGCGTTTTACTATTTTCTGCTGTTATCTGTACAAAGGTATGTCCTGTAACAGGCTTCAGAAACATAGGCAGCTGCCAGTTCCTGCTCCTGCTCTTTTTCTCCATCCTGGCTGTTCTTTCCGTCCTGTATGTCCGTTACTTTTATTTCTGCTTTTATTTCATCTGTTTTTACGTTTTCTCCGGACTGCCTGCCATTAACCTGTTTTTCATTTCCCCTGTTTTTGGTTTCTTCTGGCTGTGTTTCTTTAATTTTTTGTTTCCCCTGTTTCTGCTTTTTTGTTTCGTCATCCTGGGCTGCTTTTTTTCTTGTATTTTGTCAGCATCGATGCAAAATCTGACCCATTCTCCACTTTTTCTTCTGAGTTCGTACCTGACTTCACAGAATATCCTGTTTTATCTGACCGGTATTTTCAATCCTGCTCAACCTAGATTACCTCCCTGTTTTGAGAATATCTGGCTGTTCTTGAAGCAAATTCTTCTATAAACAGCTCCTGTGCCTTTTTTAGCAGCTTTTTCATACTCACTCTGCCGCCTGTCCTTTAACTTTTCATAACGGACGTATCTATCTTTGCAGCGATCACTTGTTCTTTTTTCTTTTCTTCCTGCTGCTGTAAAAGCTTTAACTGTTCCTGTTTTTTCCAGATCTGATCTTCCATTTCACTGATATACATACCATAAAGACAAATATCTTTTATCTGTACATCCTGTTTTTTCAAATCATCCATCTTATTCTGGGCAGATACCAGCTTGTTCTCCAGTTCCTGTATCTCTGCTTCTTTTTTTCCGGATCTGTGCCAGAAGTGTACCATGTTCTGCCTTAATGCTGTCCAGAATCTGTTCCTTATAATGAAGTACATTTTCAAGACTGTATTTAAATCTCTTCATCTTAAGTATCATCTCCTATAACTGCTAACCCACGATTTTTTCCATTCTCCTTATGCTTTCCTCATAAGGGATATTTTCATTGTTTCCTGTTCCAGAAATTTATTCATATCACCTATGCGGTCAACTGCTTCATCCAGAGCACTGTTTGCACCTTTTTGTAAGCGCCAATGGAGATCAGGTCTGCATTTTTCTGATAAAGACTTAACATGTTCCTGAACCTTGAAGCTGCTTTCCTGTGTTCTTCCCCGGCTATATCATTCATAAGACGTGAAATACTTGCACTGATATCAATAGCCGGAAAATGGTTTGCATTAGCCAGCTGCCTGCTTAAAACAATATGACCATCCAAAATACCTCTGACTGTATCAGCCACCGGCTCATTGGTATCGTCTCCCTCCACCAGTACCGTATAAATCCTGGTAATGGAACCTTTTGCAAAATTCCGCTTCTTTCCAGAAGCCTTGGAAATTCTGCATAAATAGAAGGTGTATAACCTCTGGCTATAGGCGGTTCTCCAATAGCAAGACCGATCTCCTCTGTGCCATGGCATATCTGGTAAGAGAATCCATCATCAGCAGCACATCTGCTCCCTGATCCCTGAAATATTCAGCGATCGTTGTTGCAACCAAGGGACATTTCATACGCAGCATTGCCGGCTGGTCTGATGTGGCTACAATAAGGACAGAACGTTTCATGCCCTCTTCTCCCAGATCCTTTTAACAAATTCCAGAACCTCCCTGCCTCGCTCTCCCTACCAGGGCGATCACATTGATATCTGTTTTTACATTCCGGGCGATCATTCCCATCAATGTACTTTTTTCCAACACCGGAGCCTGCAAAATCCCCATTCTCTGACCTTTTCCAATGGTATTTAAACCATCAATGGCCTTAATCCCAAATTCCAGATGTTCCCTGATAGGAGGACGGTTAAGAGGGTTGATATAGGCACTGTCACTGTATAAAGCTTCCCCTGGGGGAAACTCTCCTTTTCGTCAATGGGATGCCCCAGCGCGTTGATGATACGGCCTTTCAGGAAGTCTCCCACCGGTATCTGCAAACGGCATCCGGTATTGCGGACAAAACTTCCCGCTGTGATCCCGCTGATATTTTCATAGGTCATCAGCTGTATTTTGCCATTTTTGAATCCTACCACTTCCGCAGGAACCTGACAGTTCTCAGCTTCATTGTAGATCATAACAATATCACCAACACCGGATCTGCCTCCGGAAGCTTCCATTGACATTCCCACTACATTTTCAATTTTTCCAATGCGGTCTGCTGTTTCTGCCTGCTGTATTAACTTCAGGAGATTTTCATACATGGTTTTCACCTCTGTGTACTTTATGTATCCATAAAATCTTTATGTATTGGCGTTGTCTACAAGTCTGTGTATATTTTCAAGCTGGGTATCTACACTCATATCTATGATCCCTGTCCGGCATTTCGATGATACAGCTTCCGCATTTTCCGTCCTCCATTACTATAAATTTGACGTTGTCAGAGAGCCGTGACAGTTTCTCTGCCAGATGTCCATCTGCCTGAACCATGGTCTCATAGTCTTCTTTTTTCCATATAGATCTTGACCCAGTCCATTTTCTGCAGTTTTTCTGTTTCAGCTTCTATCATCCTGCTTATAACAGAACCGCTGGATCTCAGGCTGATATGGATCACTTTTTTCAGCCACTGCCACAGCAATATCTTTTAATTCTTCCAGATATTCTCTGAGGCATTTTTTTTTTTCTTTGTTGATCTCTATTAAGGCTTTTTCCAGGCTTTCTTTAAAAACCGCTGATTTTCACGATGTTTCGCCTCATTTTCCTTTTCTGCCCTAATCAGTCCCTCTTCATAGCCTTTTGTCTGCCTTCTTCAAATCCTTTCATCTGGGCTTCCTCAGAGATCTGTTCTGCCTTTTCCTTTGCTTCCTGTTCAATGGCTGCCGCTTCTTTCCGGGCTTCTTCTAATATTTTTTCTTTTTCCCTGAGCCCCAGCTCTATTTGTTCCTGACTGCATTCCAGACCATTGTATGTATCATTGTCCGCATTTAAAGAAGCTTCCGTTTCTTTTTATTCTGCTTTTCTGTTTCTGGTTTCTTGCATCCGGTGCCGTAAATACCTGTAAGGAAGCTTCCGGACTCTGGCTTTATTTTCAAAGCCTGTATCCTGATCAGACAACAATGTTATCGTCATCTCCTCCCTTATTGATTATTACTTCTCCTGCATCTTCCAGTTTACGGATCAGATTAACAATACGCTGCTGTGCCTCTTCCACTTCCTTCAGTCTTACATTGGTAGTGATCTCCAGATCGCTCTTGACTGTTTCTGCCATACGCTTGGACATATTTGCAAAGAATACGTTCTTCATATCCTCTGATGCAGTCTTTAATGCATATACAATATCCTTGGAATCGCAATCCCTGATAAAACGCTGTACAGATCTTGGATCCATATCGATGATATTCTCGAACATGAACATCTTGTCCCTGATGCTTTTTGACAGTTCCGGATTATCTTTATCCATTTCATCAAAGATCTGTTTCTCGTTTCCTCGGTCAACATGGTTCATCACATCTGCCACATAATCAATACCGCCCAGGTTCATATTATCCTCACTGGTAATGATCGTAGCGAATTTCCTCTTCATTTCCTCTTCCACAATAGCTATTGCCTCAGGAGATACACGGCTCATATTTGCCATGCCTTCCAGTACCGGTATCCTTTTTTTCATTTGGAAGCTGTTCCAGTATCTGGGCCGCCTGCTGAGGATCCATATAAGCCATGATCAGAGCGATCACCTGGGGCCGCTCATGCTGGAGCAGGGCAAGAAGGATTTGGGATCTCCTTTGTAAAAAGTTAAATGGCTTGGACTGAGAGTCTTTGGATACTTTTTCCAGAAGATTTCTGGCTGTGGTTTCTCCAAAAGCTTTTTCCAGTACACTTTGGCATAATCCAGACCTCCATCTGTCATCATCTTGTGGGTAAGGCACATTTTATAAAACTCATCTAATGCATTCTCCACCTGGGCATTATTTGTTTTTCCAAGCTTTGCTACCTCATAAGTCAGGTCTTCGATTTCCTGTTCACTGAGATATTTATAAATCTGGGAAGCGCGGTCTGCTCCTAAAGACACAACTACCACTGGTTTTTTTCGCCCGCGCATCCATTTTATCCAGTTCGGATCCCCCGGTAATATCTGTTATCTTACTTCCCTCTATTTCTGCCATCGTTTCCTCCACCAGTAAGCAGCCAATTCTGGATCAGTTTTGCTGCGATCTGCGGATTTTCATCCACAAAGGAACCGATCTCCTGTTTTAATTTCAGACTGTGCTGCATTTTTCAGATTTAAAATTTCTTCATTTTCTTAAGTTCATCGTCCTGTCCCTGAAGCGCCGACTGTTCCTCTTCAGTTAACAAGGATATATTCCCATCATTTTAGTTTTATTGTCGGCGGCAATGGCATTTTGAGAATCTTCAGTAATCGCACCTCCATCCGGTATCTGTTCCAACAGCGCCTGTCTTTCTTCTTCTGACGCTTTTCAAATGCTGCCTGCTGAGTATCAGCAAAGCAATCAGCAATACAAGAAGCAGCCCACCTGCCCCTATGGCGATCAAAAGAGGCAATGGAAGCTTTTGCTTTCTGTGCCGGTGCTGTTACCGGCACTGCATCTGTGTTTTTACTGGCTGCTGAAAGGGCTCTTATAACCGTGATCTTTGAAGGAGCGTCCTCCTGGGTAATACCTGCTGAATTAGCTACAAGACTGACCAGATCTGCGTCTGCAATAGATGTATCATCTGTATCAATAGTAACGCCTACTGTTGTATTTTCCAGAACACCCGGATCGATCTGGCGCTGTTCTTTTGTGGAATTATACAGCCACTCTCTTATTGCGCTGTTGTTGGAATATGTATCTGAACCTGCCTGTGTGCCTGTCTGGCCCGTATAACGGGTGTATCTGCATTAGCATCTGCGCCTGCTGCGCCTCCATTTCCCGAAGACGTACTTCCTGTATTCTCCCCTGCTGTTTCTTCTTTTCCAGCAGTCCTGTTTTATCATTCTGGTCAACCTTATCCGGGTGGTATACTGGACTGTTTCCTGGATCAGCTTCTGCATATTCAGTGTGCCTTTTACAGAAACTGCAACTTTTCCTGTCCATACATTAATTCCAGGACCCGGCGCACATTTCCTGCTATACTTTTTTTCTACCTGACTGGTAAGCTCTGCTACATCTTTTCCTGTACCGGCAGTATTACCTGCCTCATCTTCACCGCCGACTTCCATCATGGTAGCAGCATCAAATACAGAAACATTGGTAAAATTCATTCCCTTTACAGCTCTTGCGATCAGGTTCTTGATAGCAGCTGCCTTTGTATCTGTCAGATCCTGTCCGGGATCCATTGTCACCACAACAGAGGCTGATGCATCTGTCTGCTGTGTATCATCCAGTGCATATTTCTGGGTTCCGCCTTCTGCTATGGTCACTTTTTGCATCACGTACCCCTTCAAATAATCCGATCTGGGCACCAAGACGATCCTGAAGTTCATACAATGTATATTTTTTCCTTATCCTTTTCAGTGCTCATGATTCCTGCATTATTACGGTACATATCATAAGTAAAGCCGCTTTTAGGATATCCTTTACTTAGCAATTCAGCCCTGGTCTTATCTACTGTATCTGACATTACCTGGACAGAGCCGTTTTTGTCATTGTATCTGTAATCAACACCTTCATCCTGAAGAAGACTTACAACTGCCTGGGCATCATCCGAGCTCATTCCTGTAAACAAGGTACTGTATCCTTTTTTCGTGCCTATATTCAGGACCAGAAGTCCGGCTGCCGCCAGGATAATCGTCCCCGCTGCAATGACTGCGATCATTTTTTGTTTTCCCTGGCATCTTCTGCCATGCTTCTTTTAGATTCTGCACTGTTCCATTCATCCTTTGCATTTCCATATATAGCAAATATTAAAAATCTACTGTTCCATTCCATGGCCAGCAGTATTAAACACTCATCTTTAAAATTTCGTTATACGCTTCCATTGCTTTATTTCTAAGAGAGATCATAACTTCCAGGCTCAGTTCTGCTTTTGCCTGGCGATTGAAGACTGTGGGCATCTTCTAACTGCCCCGTTGCCAGAAGATACTGTTTCTGTTCTACATCCTTCTGTGTGTCGTAAACATTTTGCACTGTATCTTCAAGCACTGACTGGAACACAGATTTTGTGCCATTTTCTGTTCCTGTTATTTTTTATCATTCTTTTCAACAGCATCCCACCCTTTCATAGGGGTAATAAACCCATTCACCTGTTCAATCATTTTATATTTTTTCTCCTTAACTGTATAATTTGTATGATTTAAAAGTTTTTTAGCTGCGCTGCGCAGACGTGAAAGGTCGCTACTTACAGAACTGATCATAAACTGGTATTCATAAGCTGTTCTTGCCAATTCAACCTGTTCCTGATCCATATCCACATTATTCTCATCCAGTCTGGTTGATTCATTTAAGGTTGTATGGACAGACGGTCTCATATTTTCAATCCCTCTTGCCACATTTTTCATAGAAGCCTTCTTCACAGTAAGAGCAGACCGGATCTTCTGTGCCAGTTCATTCTCAAAGGTCATATATTGTGACTTAAAACCTGGCGTATCAACATTTGCAATGTTGTTCATAGTCAGGTTCTGTCTCATCCATAAGTTGTCCAGGGTTTTTTTCTCCAAGTAATAATCCATTCCCATACAAGTCCATCATAAATGTTCATCCTCCTGTGTGGCCGATATAATTTTCTTCAAAAAATACATACCGTTAATATCCCTTGATGGAAGGGTTACAATTTTCGTATTTTTATCATTATCTATACACTCTATATAATATATAATTCTTATGTTTTTTCAAGTCTTATGTTTTTAGCTGCCGCCTTTTTGTATTGGTAATTTGTCACAAAGTTTTATAGCAATTTGCATTGTCTTTTTATTATATCTATTTATTTTTTTATTTTGCCCATACAATTGTGATTTTGCATAACTCCACCGTTATTTTGCACGTTTTAGATGTTATATTTTGTCAATAAATATACTTTGTTAAGTTTTTTAATTTTGCTACTATAAATGAGCAAATTTGAAAACGGAATTTATCAAAAAGCACTTTTTGCATATTGCCGAATATCGATGTGCAAAATTTGCATGCTCCGCTTTTTCATCATATGCAAAAAGAGGACAACCACCCATCCTCTTTTCGCCAAGTCTATCTATTTCCTATCCTTAGAAATTCCCCGGCAGGATCTCCTTACCCGCAAGAACTTCCTCATAATCCTTCAGGTTTCTCTGCAGCAGCTCCGGCGTATTCAGACCATACGGGCACTTGCTCATGCAGTGGCCGCAGTGGAGGCAGTCCTTGATCTTCATCATCTTCGCCTGTACCTCCGGTGTGAGCTGGAGGTGGGACGGGGATCTTCTGAGAAGCAGGGACATTCTCGCGCAGGTGTTGATCTCGATCCCTGCCGGACATGGCATACAGTAGCCGCAGGCACGGCAGAAGCTTCCGAATAACTGTTTTCTGTCATTCTCGATCAGGGTGCGGATCTCGTCGTCCATCACCGGCGGATTGTCGATATAGCTTAAAAAAATTCGTCAAGCTCATGTTCCTTCTGGACACCCCAGATCGGAAGTACGCTGTCGTACTGCGCCTGGAACGCATAAGCAGCTCTTGAATTGTTGATCAGACCTCCGGATAATGCTTTCATGGCAATAAAGCCCATATCTGCCTTTTGCACTTTTCCATGAGTTCCAGATCCTTCTCGCTGCAGAGATAGCAGAACGGGAACTGTAACGTCGCGTACAGACCGGAATCCACCGCCTCGTTTGCAACCGCAAGGCGATGATTCGTGATGCTGATGAACCGGATCTTTCCCTGTTCCCTTGCCTTTAAAGCAGCGTCATAGAGGCCGGATTCATCGCCCGGCTTCGGACAGACTGCCGGGTTGTGGAACTGGTATACATCGATACAGTCCGTCTTTAAAAAAGACGAAGGCTGGTCTCGAGATCCTTCCAGAAGCCTTCTGCCGTCGTTGCCGCTGTCTTTGTCGCCAGGTAGATATGGTTTCTGACATCACTTAAGGCATATCGATCTTTTCCTCACTGTCAGGTATGCTCTCGCCGTATCGAAATATGTAATTCCGCCGTCATATGCCTTTCTCAAAAGCTTCGCGGCCTCTTCTTCGTGATTCTCTGGATCAAGCGCGCCGAATCCATTCTTGTTCACCGTGATCCCGGTCTTTCCAAGTGTAACTGTTGTCATGAAGACTCTCCTTTCTTACTATACGTTTGCCCGTAACCTTTTCACATATCTGTGACCTTAAGCTACGGGCATACTAAAGCTTACTGTTTTCCGGCGTCCAGCATCTCCTTCAGCGCTTCATCTCCGTCATCGATCCACGCGTCCTCTTCGTCTGCGTTGAGACCCAGGAATTTTGCCAGCGTTCTCTCGTCATCGCTGTTGTTCCACTCATCGACATAGTCGTCGATCGCTTCAAATTCAATTTCTCCTGCCTGGTACTTTTTCTTTGAATGTCATTTTCCTGCTCCTTCAGATTCTTGAGAATCGTGATCTCCTGATTGTCGATGTGTTCCCGCACAGCCATCTTCGCCTCCTGGATATGGCGCAGCGTCAGTGCCTTTAAAATATGTTCATGCTCCACCATAAGGATCTGGCGCTTATCCGCGTCCTTAATGTATTCCAGGCGGTAGCGGTACATCTGCTCTCTTAAATTGTTTAAGATTTGGACCAGCTTCTGGTTCTTCGTGCTGTTGTAGATGATCTCATGGAACTGCTCGTCAGTCTGGGCGATCTGCATCGCGTCCCCCGTTCCCGACAGCTGCCTTGAAATCAACTTCCGCTTTATTTAATGATTCCAACTCTTCCTCGTTGATCCTCTGGCATGCAAGGTCGATGGCAAGCTCCTCTAAGGAACGGCGCACCTCCAGAACATCCGCAGGTTGCTCTCAGAGATCTTCGCGACCTCGGCGCCCTTTCTCGGGATCATCAGGACCAGACCCTCGAGCTCCAGTTTACGGATCGCCTCGCGGATCGGGGTACGGCTCACGCCAAAGCCGCTCCGCAAGCTGGATCTCCATCAGACGTTCGCCCGGCTCCAGCTCTCCTTTTTAAAATTGCCTGGCGCAGGGTCTTGAACACAACATCCCGTAACGGCAGATATTCATCCATATTTACTTCAAAATGATTCGTCATCGTGTCTTTCTCCTCTATCTGGCTTTCTTCCGGTTGTAGAATTCAGTCAGGTACACCTGACGGGTCAGACGTCCGCCGTCCTCTTCCCTGAGGACCTGACAGGCCTTTTTCCGCCAGTTCTTTATCCTTGTAGATACCGAATACCGTAGGACCGCTGCCGCTCATCAGGGGCCGCAGGCGCCGTTCTCCATCATCATTTCCTTGATCCTCGCGATCTCCGGATGATCCGGTACCGTCACAGTCTCCAGGACATTTCCAAGACGTTCGATCACACCGTCCAGGTCACCATTTTTTTGATCGCCGCCATCATGCCATCAATATCCGGGTGTTCCTCCGGCGCAAGCTCATTCACGCAGTTTTCCGTATACCGCTTTCGTTGACACGGAGATCTGCGGCTTCGCGATCACGAGATGGCACTGCGGCGGTGCCGGGAGCTCTGTCAGGATCTCACCGATTCCCTCCGACAGGGCCGTTCCACGCATGATACAGTACGGAACATCCGCGCCGAGCTTTACACCCCGCTCCATAAGCTCTTTTTCGTGAATCCAAGATCAAACATCCGGTTCACACCAACTAAAACGGCTGCCGCATCGGTACTGCCTCCGGCCATGCCGGCCGCAACAGGAATATATTTGCGGATCTTTATGGTCACGCCGTCCTTGATCCCCTTTTCATCGAGAAGCAGCTTCGCCGCGCGCCACGCAAAGGTTTCCCTCTCCGTCCGGAACGAACGGGAGATTCGTCTCCGTCCTGATCACGCCGTCTTCGGTCCGGTCCATCTCGATCCGGTCGTACAGGTTCACGGTCTGCATGATCATGCGGACCTCGTGGTACCCATCCTCTCTTCCGGACCACATCCAGGCCAAGGTTGATCTTGGCATATGCTTTGAGGTCTAAATGGTCTTTCATGTTATCACCTTCTATATTTTCTACACGCGAGTCCTACCATCGGAATGCTTCGCATTCCCAGGAACAAATTTAAAGCTTCTCCTGCAGGCAGGCTTGAGCCGAACCTTTAAGCTTGTTACCCTGGTATCATCAAATTGTATTTGTGTTGTTTGTATACAATGTTTAATATACATGATTGATACACCATTTGACAAGAGAAATCTTGCGGAATTAATGACTTTTTCCTTTTTTTTCCTCAATAAACCTTTATTCCGTCCGCACGAATCCCAGGCTTTCCGCGACCTTCTTTGACACGATGTTTTCCTTCCCGATCCTGACGATAAACTGGACAGTTCCAAACTCTTCCTCAGCGTATTCGATCGCCGCCCGGCATGCCTCTTTCGCGTATCCTTTTTTCCGGTATTCCGGGAAAATATGGTAGCCCAGCTCAGCGATGTCATCAAGGATATTCTCATCATCAGGGACAGGACATAATAATCCACATCCCCGATGCCGTCATCCTGCGGGATCCGGAACCCCACAACACCTGTGAGATTTCCGCTCTTCTTTTCCTCGACCGCCCAGAATCCAAACTCAAACACCTCATAATGGTGCTTTGTGTAATCGGCTACCTTCTCCACCGTGTCCAGTCCGGCATCCACATGGTTCTCTACGATCTTCTCATAATCGCCTTCCGCAATCTCCCGGATCTTAAAGCCGATCCGTCTCGCAGATCGCCCACGGCAGCCCAAGATGCCTTCTCGCGATCCGCTCCAAAAACTCTTCGTCCGCATTCTCCACATCCGCGATACTTAGGCTCCATTTTCTTATGATATTCAAATTTTTGTGCTGCCATTTTATCTAACGTTGTGTTTGCATCTTCCCGGAATGTTACATCCAAATGCCAGTGCATACTTTCTATACTCAATGTCCTCTGACTGCAACTTATGACTTGATCTGCTCTATATCTGCCTTTAAACTACTGATAAAATAACGATACTCTATCCTTCTCTTTCCATCCTTCTCTATCGTTTTCTTTTCCATCACGATACTGGACAGCCCTTTCCAGTTCTTTTTTTCTGACTTAACCATTTAATATCTTCTGTTTGATAATACTCCCTTATTTCAACCTGACCATGTGCCTTTTCCTGTGTCTTTTTGTAATTACCGCTCGCACGGATTCTTTTTGAAACTCTTCATCCGAAAAGTATTCCTGCACATCCTCATACAGGCTGTTTTGATTTCTCTTCAATGCAAGAACATAATCTGCCCGTTTTTTCTTTATTTTTTCCGCTATTGCAGTCTGTGTTCCCATTGCATCAATCGTTACGGTCTGGCCTTTTATCTGGATCTTATCCAACAATTCTGGAATCACTACGATTTCATTGCTTTTTTCTTCAACAGCTTTTGTCCAAGACAAAACCATCCTCTTTACTCCACGCGGATACAATGTGAGCTGCCTTTCCAGCTCCCCTTTTATTGGAACGCATGGTTTTCCATCAATACAGATGATTTTTTTTTCAGCAGCTCTCCATCATCCTGATTTAATCGGTCCTGCCATTTTCCATAGAGTTGTTGTAAGATTTCTGGTGATATCATCCCCATAACACGTCTGATCGTATCATGGGATGGAATCCCGTTCTTTAACTCGATATACTTACGAAGATAGTCCTGATAATTTTCCGCAAACAATGCCATTTCTACCCAGTCATCCGCATTCGCTAACGTTGCGAACAACACAATAACAAGAATATCTTTTAATGTTTGACGAATTTTTTCTTTGCTGGCGATCATCTTCTATGTATTCCAGCCAATCTAATAATTCCTGCATATACCAACGCCCCTTTTTCTTTTAATTTTACCAGGGCATGTTCATATTTACTCATGCGTTTTTCGTGCGGTCCATGCCCTGTGAAATAGTTACAGTTGTCATTAATCTTCTTGTTTTTCATATTCATGAAAACAAAAAATAATTCCACCATATGCTGATTTGAATGAAAAAGTGCAAGCAAGCTTGCAACACTTTCTCATTCAAACCAGCGCATGGCTGAACTGTAACGTGAAATACCTAGTCTCCCATGGAGAACACGATCTTAATATTCGCGCTGACTTCCATCTCTCCCGGCATCACGTTCATATCTGCCGCGGTGTCCTCCGCCCCGGCTGCCGCCATTACAGCGCTTTCCTTTTTTCAGGTTCACGCCGCCGTCCACATATCTGCCGTACTGGCTGTCCGAATACTCTTCAATACTCACCACATATCCAGTGTCCGTCCGCTGGCCTCCGCAAGTGCCTCCGCCTTCGTCCGGGCAAGATCAACTGCTTTCTTTTAATGCCTCCGCATACGCGTCATCATATCCGCTGGAATAGTAAGACACGGAATAGATCTCATTCGCCCCGTTTCCGACACCGTTGAGAGCAGCGTGCCGACCTGGTCCACCGCAACATCGGAGACGGTCACCTCGGTCTGCATCTCGTATCCGATGAGCTTCCTCGTGTTGCTGCTCCAGTCATACCGCGGGTTCAGGTAATATCCGGAGGTCGTGATGGACTTTTCATCGATCCCTGTCCTTTCAGGTATTCGGTCAGGGGAATTTAAGCTCTCCGTATTCTTCTGCTGGCACTCATCTGCAGCCTTCGCCTCAGATCTCACCGCAAACACGATCTTCGCCATATCCGGCACGATCTTCACCGTCTCGCTGCTGTCCATGGTGATCTTTCCGTCCGAGCTGTCTCCCCATTTTCGACCTTCACGGTATCCGGCACAGACACCGTCGTGCTGCATCCCGCAAGAGAAACTGCCATTATCATCGCCAAACCTGCCGCCGCCAATGTTCTTTTTCTTCATACTGGATTCCTCCTTATCCCTGAATGGTATGGTTTCACACCCAAAACATGCCTGCAGATATGCGTATTTCCTGCGTTGACTGTGAACCATACGAAAACACGTCTTTTATATTAAGGAGTATAACAGAAAAACATTGCGGCGTTTTATCTTTTCTCTTACTTTTTTAGGACATTTTCCTGTAGAAAAAATGGCATCCGATAAGCGATCTTTCCTTCTGTTCTATTGAAGCGATATCCGCATACTGCTGACCGATTTCACCATATTTATACACAACCTTATGCCGTTATTTTCGAGAACTATGTCAACAAAATCTGGAACAATGTCATTTGAATTCGGAACAATATCAATCATATTTGATATTGTTCTTTTGTACTGTGCCTTTTCATTATTCTTTTAAGCTTGGTCTTCTATCAACGTATGCAGGATCTCCGGCAGCTCAAGCAGGCTCTTTCGGTTTACCCGCTCTGTTCTCCTGTGGATGTCCTTTCCCCATGGGCCCATGAGGACGGCTGGGATATTCAGCTTTCCGATCTCTTCAAAGTCTACCTGATAGCCGCCGCCCCAGAGCGGAGTCTCGGCGGCGTAGCCGGAAAAAGTCCATATCCCCGCAGGTGCCGCAGTAGCTGAGGTCGGAGATTCCTGTAAAGTAGTGGACTTTCTTTACCATGCATCCGGCTGCCTCAGACGCTTTCTTGATCTTTCTGAACTGCCAGCTTCCGGCGCCCTCTTTTCCGGTCATCTGATCGCTGTGGTATGCCGGGTAGAGCGGCGGGCGAAGCCGATGACCATCACCGGCTCTGTGAGTCCGGACCAGTCCAGGACCTCTGTCATCATGTCGATGGTGGCCTGGGGATAATTTGTCTCTCCGCTGCGGATCCGCGCTTCTGTGCGGTCCTTTAGCCCCTCCAGGAAATCCTCAAAGCCATCCGCATTTTTCTTGCGGCATTGTTCGAGAGTTCCTCGAAGGAGAGGACATTAAACTTCTGCGGAACGACATCATTCGTTTTTCACATTCTCCAACATTGTCCGCATATTCTTCCGATACCGGATCTGCATGATCCACACTTTCTGCATTTGCCGCCTGCGGCTTTGCAGTCTTTACGCACTTTTTCTTTCCCTGCATCGCCCTGCCGGAAAGCTTCTCCTCCAGCCTTCTCCTCTCTGCATCCATCTTCTCAATACTCCGCAAACGCCTCAGACCCAAGCTCCCGCATTTTCTCCAGGATCTCCCCGGACCGGACCGGAAACTCAGCACACTCAGATATCCCGCCGCTCTCGCCGGAACCGACACGTCGTATTCCTTCTTGAGATCCTTGAAATTCAGCCATGTCGGCGGCATGCACACCTCGCCGTCAAAGACTTCCGCAAACTCCTCCGAGAGCTCCGTCTTCTCAAACATGCGTCCCAGGACACCCACCGCATTGAGTCCGTCAAAGCACCGGCTCACATGGGCGGTACGCCCCTGGACCAGCACCACCGGCATGCACTTTCCGACGGATCCCAGGAATACCTCCTGTCCATTTTCATCGCGGCTCATGGGCTCCAGATCGATCAGGAGTTCATAGGAGAGTTTTTCCTGTTCCCGGAGCTCTGCGAGAAATCCTGCTCACCATACGCTTTTTCAAGCTGAAAACAAGTGCCGGACACGGCGCTCATAAACGCGAAATGGAATTTATCATGGATCCTTTTCGAAAAAAAGACATGAAAAAAGCACCCCGCCGAGTGCTTTTCTTCGACAAAATAATTATTTGAAAAGGGAGGAGAGCTGATAATCACTTATCAGCTCGAGTATTATGAAAAAATCTTATAAGCAGCATCTATATCAGATGTCTCTCTGTTTATGGTTATATGATATCCATAAAACATGAAGAAATCGTGTGAATTGTGTAAAAGAATTTTGAAGACTTTTTGAACAAGATATGAACACGAAAAAGGGCAATTGTTCCCATCCCAACAGCATCATTTTCATCATCCCACCGAGAACAGAACGCACCCTTTTCCGCCTTCTTCCAACCTGATCCTTTCTTTCCTTATTGAGGAAGTGCTGTTTTTATGCTATGATAGGAACAGGAAAACACCCATGACAGGAATGGCTGCTTCTCTTTTTCATTGCCCGGCTTGCCCGGAGTACATAGGAAAGGAGGCGGTGCCGATGACAGCATACGAAATTTTATCCGTTGTGATTGGGATAATCGGATTACTTATCTCATTTGGCGGTTTGCTCATCGCATTACTTTCCTTTCTCGATAAGAGAAACAAAAGAAAAGTAAAAAGCCCACCCTGTCGGCCAACAGGATGGGCGGTGTCCGTTAGGACATTAGCTCACAACTGAAGCATCCACTTTTTGGAGTGGGTGTTTTCTTTTCTCTTTTATTATAGACAATTCTCTATGCGATTTCAAGTGATTTCCTTATAAATTCTCAGATTTTCCTCAGTTTCAGCGAGATTCAGGCAGCTTATCCTCAAAATTGCAAAATATCCCGGCTATCCGCGTTAGAAAATCTGATTTATAATAATATCAACGACTGAATTATTCCTGATTGTTTTGTTCCCATCCCAACAGCATCATTTTCATCATCCCACCGAGAACAGAACGCACCCTTTTCCGCTTTTTTTCTCTCTTTCTTTTCAACCAGAAGAAAAGAGAAACTGAAACGAAGCAGAAAAGTCTTTTTTTTCGTCGTTCCTGATTTTCAAAAGAAAAAAAAGGAAAGAAGCCTGAAAACTATTGTAAATAAAGGGAAAAAGAAGGAAAAGCCAAAAGAAGAGGAAGGCGGAAAGCCTTCCAGGAAAGAAGAAGGAAAATATAAGAATTTCAAGGAGAATCAGCCCCGGCCAAAATGACGATTTTGGACGGGACTTCGATAGCAATTTTGCACCGCCGCAGGCCGTATCGCACACCCCTCTCCGGCGTGAGGCAGCAGCTATGGATCCCGCTTTTCCCCCGGCGCATAGATCTCCCCGCCAGCAGCACCAGCGCCGCCAGGTTCGGCACCGCCATCAGTCCATTAAAGATGTCCGAGACCTCCCACACCGTCTCCATCGCCCCGAGACACCTGACGAGAAACGCCGCCAGAAGATATCCCACCGCATAGACTGCCGGGATCTTTCCCGAGATCTTCCCGCCAAGATACTCCGCCGCCTGCCGCCCCATATAGTACCATGCGATGATCGTGGAGAACGCGAACAGCACCACGCAGACCGCCACCGCATACCCGCCGGGACTCCCAAGCGCTGTAAAAAAGCAGAGACTTGTGAGCGATGCCCGTTCTCCGCCCCGAACTCTGAGGCCGTCCCGCTGCCCGCCACGCAGAGGATCACAAGCGCTGTCAGCGTACAGCTCACGATGGTATCAAAAAAATACCTCAAAGATCGCCCACTGCCCCTGAAGCTCCTCCGATGCCATCTCCGCGCTCCCGTTTAACACTGCAAGACTCCCGAGCCCCGCCTCATTGGAAAAGACACCTCTGGCGATCCCATAGCTGACGCATCGGGAGATCCCGTAACCCGCGACTCCGCCAACAGCGCTGCGGAAGGAAAATGCATCCACCAGAATTCCCAGGATCACCCCGGCACATTCCCGGCATACAGAATGATCACTGCCAGCGCTGCTGCCGTATAAAGCCCCGCAGACAATGGAACAAGCCGCCCGCCGCGAGAAAGATCCGCCGTCCGCCGCCTGCCAGCACGATGCCCGCAAGGATCACAAGGATCCCCCCCACTGCAGACTCCGGGATCCCGTACACATAGGACGCTGTCTCCGAGATCGCGTTCGCCTGTACCATACTGCCCATCCCGAACGCTGCCGGGATGCAGAAAAAATCCGTAGAGGACCGCCGCCCCGGGACATCCCAGCCGCTTTTCCAGATAGATCATCGGTCCTGCCATCCAACCGCCGTTCCGGCCTTTTTTCCCGATAACGGATGCCGAGGACCGTCTCCCCGTAAGCCGTCGCCATCCCGAGAAATGCCGACACCCACATCCAGAACACAGCACCGGGTCCCCCGGCGATCACAGCCGCCGCCACCCCCCGTGATATTCCTGGTTCCGATGGTAGCCGCCAGCGCCGTACATGCCGACCGGAACGATTCCCGGTGGTTCTTCCGATCCCGTAAAAGATTCCCGATGGTCGCATCCCACCAGCGCGGGATCTTCCTGAGCTGAAAGAACCGGATCCGCACACTGTATACAATTCCCACCAGCAAAAACAACACCGGTGTCCATGGTCCCCAGACAATATCATGGATCTCCCCAATCATATTCATTCCATATCACGCCCTGCAGCCTGACGGCCTCATTTTCTATCCCGCCGCGCATTACCGCCGCCCGCCGCGTTTTTACCTTTTCTATTTCTTACTACGTTTTATTCCCATTTCCACATCTATGCTATAATAAACACTGTGTCTGCCCATGGCAGTTTTTTTTATTTGCACAAGCAGAAAGCCAAAGTCCGCGCCGGAGCAGGACCTTGGCATTTTCTTTCAAAGGAGATGATTCTTGTGCCGGGATTTACGACCCACTACCTGTTCGGTGTGAAAGCCTACAATGACCTGCCGAACAACTATTTAAAACATGTGATATCCAAATACCGCTGGCTCTACCAGCTTGGTCTCCAGGGACCTGATATCTTCTTTTATAATGTCCCGATCCTCCGTCACAGGGACTACCGCAACGTCGGCTCCCATATGCATGAGTATCAGGTAAACGACTTTTTAAGAACAGCCTCTTAGAGCTCACCGAGATCCACTCGAGACAGCAGAAAGAGGAGGCGGCGGCATTCCTCGCAGGATTCATGTGCCACTATATCTCTGATTCGATCTGCCACCCCTTCGTCTACGGGCGGATCAAGTACCGCACCGATAAGAAAAAGACCGAGTGTCATGGACTCCATGCCGCCCTGGAAAACGATATCGACGCGATCCTGCTCTGGAAGTTCAAGCACAAAAAGCCGTCCGAATTTAACCAGACCGCTTCCCTCTGTTTAAACGCCCAGGAGAGCCAGTTTATCTCCAGATATCTCAGCCGGTGCATCAACCGCACCTACTACCAGATCAGAGAAAAACAACTTCCAGGTCACCGACGGAATGGTTGCCCGGTCGATCTTCGCGATCCGCTTCGGAAGCCGGATCCTGTCCGATCCTGCGGGACATAAGACCCATGTGATCGGCTCCCTGGAATCAATCTTTCTAAAGCATCCGATCGCTTCTAAAAAGCTTGTGACGGATAAGCTTTCCGCCCAGGTACGCGATATCCTGAACCTGGACCATGAGGTCTGGACGAATCCATGGGATAATTCCATCGCCTCGACGACGTCATTCCCGGATCTGTACCATCAGACCTTGAAGAAATGCAATGCAGTCTACTATTACCTCAATGCGTTCCTGATCGCGAATGTCTCATCCGGGCCGCCGGATATGTCCGCGCTGTTGGCGGAGCTTGGAAACTATTCCTACCACAGCGGGCTTGATGTGGGATGACCTGCATCATCTGATGCCAGACACGGATCCTGGGAGGCTTCACTTTCCGGGGCATACCGCTTAAAACGGATGATTTCTGCCCTGTGCTGCAGAATTATCATATACTATCATAGCTGTTTCACTTTTTAAACAGCTGCCATCTATCAACTTCCGCTCTGTCTGTATGAGAGACAGCCGGATCCATTCCGTCAGATTTCACTACGGGGACAGGCAGACGGGCAGAAATGGAAAAGGAGAATTACATTATGAAACCATTGATCTTACTGACCGGAGGAACCGGCGCAGCAGCCAACGGAACACCGACATGGGCATTAAACCAGAACTATGCTGAGAATATCCGCCGCGCAGGCGGCATCCCGATCCTTGCAGTCAACAACGACTGTGCTGAGGAGTACGCGGATCTCGCTGACGGACTTCTCTTAAGCGGCGGTAAAGACGTTGAACCAAAGCTCTACGGTCAGGAAAAGATGTTTGACTTCGTCATCACAGACCCACAGCGCGACGATCTGGAATACAAGATCATCAAGGCCTTCGTTGACCGCAGGAAACCGATCTGGGGCATCTGCCGCGGAATCCAGATCTTAAACGTATACTTCGGCGGTACTCTCACCCAGGATATCCCGACACAGCTCGGCGGTGATCACTCAAGGGTGTCTGCCATCAGGTGACGCTCAAGAAAGATTCCATCTTAGGAAACCTTTACGGCGAGTCCATGGAAGTAAACAGCTACCACCACCAGGCCCTCGACAAGCTCGGCGAAGGTCTCCAGGCCATCGCATGGGGGCGAGTCCAACGGACACACTTTCACAGAGGCTGTGCAGCACGAGACTCTTCCGATCTGGTCCGTACAGTGGCACCCGGAGCGCATGACCGGCCCGGTTACAAACCCGAAGGAATGTGCCGACTCTCTTCCGATGTTTGAGTACTTCGTGAAGCAGTGTGCAAAATAAGCCGCGTCAATAAACGCAGGTCTGAAATTTAAAACTGAATCCATACTATAAACGCCGCATTTATTCTGCCGTTAAGAATAGTGCGGCGTTTGTTACTGTTCAGCAGGTCTGTGCAGACCATAAGAAAATATGACAATAAAAAATGGCAGGACGCTTTCTGGATCACATTGAAAAGCATTCTGCCATTATATTGTCTTAATTATTTATTCTGTTAAAATTATTCCAACTAATTACTTGGAAGCCTTTGTCTCGTCAAGCTTCTTCGGTGAATCGTCTGCAACGTCCTCCGGACCTTCTGCAGCAGTCTCGTTGCTCTTGAGGTCGATCTTCTCTCCGGCCTTGTAGCTCTTATCTACAAGTGCCTTTCCTCCCTCAGTAACAACTTTTTACATCAAGGGAGAACTGGTTCCAGAGTGTTCGAAGGAATCAGTGCTGGAATTCTCAAGATCCATGCTCTGTGCAGCGATGATATCGTTGAACTGCTTAACCATTGTCACAGCATATTCCATAGCGTCATCGTTTGTTGTGTCGTTCTTTACTGTCCATGTGAGACCGATGTTTAATGCGGACTCATCATAAGTGAACTCCATCTTTACAGACTGCGGGAATGCAGATGTGTCGTTGAACAGTCCGTCGCACTCGCTCTGTGCCTGCTCCCAGTCGTACATCGTCGTCTCTACAGTCTCATCCTCTACAAGGAAGTTCTGGTCTCTCGGAAGTGTCTCGTCGTCATCCGTCTCCATTTTTGCCGGATCCACTTCTTCACTTCCGGATACCGGTGCATCTGTTGAAATGCTGCTCTTTGTACATCCGCCAAGGGCAAGAACTACTAAAGACAGCACAGCCATTCTCTTTAATAATTTCATGATAAAATTCCTCCTCTGAATTCAACGGATCTCCCATTATGCTAAATAGAATTTTCCGGGAAATCGGCATACTCACGTATTATATACGATTCCTTTTTATTTTTGAAGTCCTTTTCTCAAATTTACACAAATAATTCATGATTTTGTAATGTTTTCCAGTGGTTCCGGTGGGAGTCCGCCGATCACAGCTGAAAAAGTTCCTGCCAGGATCATTTTCCATGCATAGAACCTACCAGACATCCTGTCCATCTGTATCTTTGCTTCGGTTTTTTTGATATTAGCAGTATCTTTCACGATATACACCGGCCTGTCCTTGATCTCCGCAAACAGGATCGCGATATACTCCCCGATGATCCCCACGATCACAAACAACACGGAAAACATAAACGAGATCAGTACCACGATGGTCGCATAGCCGTTCGGCGCCCCATAGATTTTCCAGGTATAGACGGTATAGATCACCATGATCAGTCCGAAAAGCGCTGTGATCACACCGGAATAGATTCCAAGCTTTAACGGCAGATCCGAAAAGCAGAGAATCGTATTGATCGAAAATTTGAACAGACTCTTTAAGCTGTACTTGCTCTCCCCTGCAAAACGCGGTCTCGCCTCGTACTCGATGGTGGTCTTCTCAAAACCGATGCTCTGGACATAGCCCGCAGGAAGCGGACCTTCTCCCGGTAGTTGTTCCTGAGAACCTCCGCCGCGTTTTTGCTCACCGCAAAAAAGTCCGAGGCGTTGGCCTCAAACTTCACATCGGAGAGATGGTTGATCAGCTTGTAGAATGCCGCGGATGTAACATTCTTCACCAGCCCCGCCGTCTTATTCCTCGTGCGGACCATGCTGATCACTTCATATCCTCGTCAAATTTTCCACGATCTCCGGCAGGCACTCCGGCGGATGCTGCAGGTCCGCGTCCATGCAGACGATACCGTCACCGCCCGCATAGTCCAGCCCTGCGATCATCGCCGCCTCATGCCCGAAGTTCCTGGAAAAATTGACGATCTTCACTTTTTCGTCCGACGCCGCGAACTCCTTTAGGATCGAAAGGGACTGATCCCTGCTGCCGTCGTTCACGAACAGGAACTCATAGTCCCAGTTTCCCGGCAGCCTTTTCAGGATCTTCCTGTCTCTGCATAGAATTCTCTTAGCGCCAGCTCCTCGTTGTATACCGATACAACGACCGAAAGCAGTTTAGTCATAAATTTTGATCTCCATATCGGAATGTTCCGGAATCTGTTTTCCTCCGGCGGCAGCTTCATGTAGTCGCCGTAAAGCTGCGTCAGAAGCTCATCCCAGCCGGCCGGGCGTAGAACCTTGTGTCCTCAAAAGGCATCTCAACGACCTCATCGTCCCCTCTCTCTTCATCTCCACATAGAACCAGTTCGGCGCGTAACCCGTGTAGAAATATAACGGGCGCTCTTTCCTGCTGTCCATATGGCACAGGGCATCCCACAGCTTCCAGATCACCGGGAATGGGATCAGCTTTCCGATGGTCGCGAGAACTGCCACAAAAAGCTTCATAACGCCCTTGTAATCGCTGTAATCGATCTCATACCGGTGTCCCAGGGCAAATCCGTAGAGAACGCAGTGGGAGAGCTTTGTGAGCTTCTTCGCGAGCTTTCCTCCGGAAGTCCGTCCACGATGAACAGGTCCACATTCAGGCGGCTGATCTTATCGTCATAGAACTCCATCTTTCCGGAGTCCTCAAACTTCTGGCTTTTATTGTAGGTCACACGGGAGATAAAGTCGTAGAACGCCTTTCCGCCATGGTACTCGTTCGGCTCCACAAAGGACATGTCCTCCGGCAGCTCCGTCTTACGACCTTCGCGAACATCTCGTAGTTCTTTCTCGTGAACATGACGTCCACATCGTCATCCCACGGGATGAAGCCGCCGTGGCGCACCGCGCCCAGAAGCGTGCCGGAATCCAGTGCGTACTTGATCTTGTACTTTTTCTGCAGATCCGGTCGATCTCCTTTAAAAGCTTTAAGTTGACCTCATGGACTTTCGTCAGGTCAAAGAATTTTTTCTCCGCTCACTGTAACAGCCCTCTTTAATCACTTTTTGCCATATAGTCGATCATCTCGTCCGTCATGCCGGGATAGACGCCGACCCAGAAGGTGTCACTCATGATCCGGTCCGTATTTTCCAGGGTTCCTACTACGCGGTAGCCCTTTTTCTCTGCTCATCTCGTCGAAGCACGGATGCTTGATGAGGTTTCCGGCAAACAGCATTCTCGTCTGGATGCCTTCTTCTCGATGTACTGGACGAGTTTATTTCTGTCAGTTCCTCTTTACATGTGATCAGGAAGCCGAACCAGCTTGGTCTGGAATTCTCAGCCGGTACCGGAAGGATCAGACGGTCCTCTGTCTCAGCGAGAGCTGATATACATATTTGTGATCATAGCCAAGCGGAAGCTCACCAAACTGGCGGTCGAAGCGGTGACCGCACAGGTTGTCCCGGCCGGACGGGCAGACACAGTCGCTTCCCCAGTCACGGAAGGAGCGGATGATCTTGTTTAACAGCGGATTGTCCGTGTAAACGGCTCCGCCCTCTCCCATCGTCATATGGTGAGGCGGATAGAAGCTGGAGGTACCGATATCGCCTACGGTTCCGGTGAATTTCTCCTCACCGTTGACGGTGTATCTGGAGCCCTAACGCGTCGCAGTTATCCTCAACGAGCCACAGGTTATGTTTCTCACAGAATTCCTTCACTGCCTTTAAATCGAACGGGTTTCCGAGTGTATGGGCGATCATGACTGCCTTTGTCTTATCGGAAAGTGCCGCCTCTAACTTTGTGACATCGATATTGTACTGCGGGATCGTCACGTCAACGAACACCGGGACAGCGCCATACTGGATCGCCGGGGTTACCGTCGTCGGGAAACCTGCCGCAACCGTGATAATCTCGTCCCCACGCTTTACACGGCGCTCGCCGAGAAGCGGGGATGTCAGGTGTCATGAATGCGATCAGGTTCGCGGAGGAACCGGAGTTTACGAGGGCGCAGTAGCGCACATGAAGGTACTCTGCGAGCTTCTTCTCGAACTCATCCGTGTAACGTCCGGATGTAAGCCAGAACTCCAGGGAGCTGTCCACAAGGTTTACCATCTCCTGCTGTCGTACACACGGGACGCGTACGGAATACGGTCTCCCTCATGGAATTCCTTTTTTTTTTCTGGTTATGGAATTTATCGGCATATTCGGCTACGAGGTCAAGGATCTCTTTTCTTGCCTCCGCCTCTGTCTTGTTTTCAAACATAACTTTTTCTTCTTTCCTGATGATACAGCAGACCAATTTCTGAACTCGTTCCTGCTGTATACAATGTTTCATTTGCCGGGAAGTTTCTGCACGCACCTCCAGGTTTCCTGTCTTTTTCAAATAGTGGACTATTTTCTTCTGTTCTACTGGAACATCTCCTTGATCTGTCTGTCCATGACAGCCACAACATCGCCGTTCTTCTCGACCTGGCACCACTCAACAGTGAGTCCGATGGCTTCCTTCACGCCATAACGCGGATGCCATCCAAATGTGGTCTTCAACTTGGAGCAGTCGAGTTTTAAGAAGTTTGCCTCGTGAGGACCTCCGTCGCTCTTGTTTTCCCAGGAAAGTCCATTTCCCCAGGCGCTGCAGAACATGTCCACAAGCTCACCCGTGGTCACGCAGTCCTTTGTCATCCGGTCCCACGTTGTAGTATCCGGCGTATTTTCCGTCCTCATACTGGGCCTTCGCAACCATGAGATATGCCGCTAACGGCTCCAGCACATGCTGGTACGGGCGGGTAGAATGCGGATTGCGGACAACGATCGGCTTTTTCGCCATCGCCGCGCGGACGCAGTCGGGGACGATGCGGTCGTTCGCGAAGTCGCCGCCGCCGATCACATTGCCCGCACGGCAGGTTGAGATCGCGCAGTGTCCGTCCGCAAAGAAGGACTTCCTGTAGCTGTGTGTCTCAAGCTCAGAACATGATTTGCTGTTGGAATACGGATCATAGCCGTCCAGGCGGTCCACCTCGCGGTAGCCGTACTCCCACTCCCTGTTCTCGTAGACCTTATCCGTCGTCACGTTTAAGAAGGACTTCACGCACGGATTCAGGCGGACACACTCCAAAATATTGACGGTGCCAATGACGTTCGTCTCGTAGGTGTAGACCGGATCCTTATAGGAGTCCCGCACGATAGGCTGTGCCGCCAGATGTAAGACAATCTCCGGTTTTGTATCCTCGAATACCTGCTTTAAATGGGCGAGGTCCCTGATGTCACCGATGACAGAATTCATCTTACCCTCAAGACCTGCCATGTTGAACAGTGCCGGGTCTGTCGGCGGGTTTAAGGAATATCCTGTGACCTCCGCCCCCGCGTTTACAAGGATCCTTGAAAGCCAGGTTCCCTTAAAGCCGGTATGTCCGGTTACGAGGACCTTCTTTCCTTTATAAAAGTTAAATACTTCTTCCAAATTCATTTTCGTATCTCCATTTACGGATTTTTGCTCTCCGCGCAGCCGTTTTCTGCGATCCTCACAGCGGCTTCCGGAAAGCAGGCGTGTGAACCTATTCCCAGATTTTCCACGGCGCGTTTCCTGACTGCCACATCGCCTCTAACTGCTGTTTCTCGCGCTGGGTATCCATGCACTTCCAGAATCCTCGTGGCGGTATGCCATGAGCTCGCCGTCCTTTGCGAGGTTTCTTAACGGTGCCTGCTCGAATACGGTGGAATCGCCCTCAATGTAGTCGAATACGCCCGGATTTAATACCATGTAACCGCCGTTGATCAGGCTGCCGTCATCGTCATTCTTCTCGCGGAAGGAATTGATCTTTCCGTTATCCTCGAGGTCGAGGACACCGAAGCGCTGTCCGATATTGACTGCCGTGATGGTTGCGAGCTTTCCATGGCTTCTGTGGAACTCTTCCAGTGCCTTTAAGTCGATGTTTGCGAGACCGTCGCCGTAGGTCAGCATAAACGGCTCATTTCCCACATACTCTTTGATCCTCTTTACGCGTCCGCCGGTCATGGTGTTGAGTCCTGTGTCGATCAGAGTCACCTTCCACGGCTCCGCATAGTTGTTGTGGACCTTCATGCTGTTGTTCGCAAGATCGAAGGTCACATCAGATGTGTGAAGGAAGTAATCCGCAAAGAACTCCTTTACCACATACTGTTTGTATCCCAGACAGATAATAAATTCGTTATACCCGAACTGGGAATAATATTTCATGATATGCCACATGATCGGCTTCTCACCGATCTCGATCATCGGCTTTGGTTTTAAATGACTCTCCTCGCTGATCCTTGTTCCGAATCCTCCTGCCAGGATTACTACTTTCATAGGTTTACCTCCATATATTCCAACCGTTTTCTTTGAGTACCGTAAGTGCTTCCCGGCATCCCGGTTTGTGATACTCCAGCGCGTCCTCCAGTGTTTTGTCTGACTCGTTTTCAAAATTTAATAAGATCTGTTTTACTTCGTCCCGGTTATGTTCTTTCCGGTACTTTCCGAAGCGGAATTCCTCCGCCGTCGTCATCACGTTTCCGATGAGGAACATGGCGGCGAGGGCGATCGATAATCTCTTTACCAGCTTTGGCAAAGGATCCTTTTCAGTCCTGCTGATATGCTGTGCCCCTTTCGGCTCTGTGCCTCTGCTTTCCCTGCATTCTTCCTTTTTACAGAATCCGCACTTCGCAGCCAGAGCGAACGTAAGAAAGATTCCGATCACACCGATCTGATACTGCAGCGCATACCGGGAACTCATCCCATACTTGTCATTCGGCATAAAGATATACCGGCTCACAAGCACCATCAGGTGGTTCATACCACCGCCTGCCAGGAGCATCAGCGGCAGGATCGTCTGTTTCTCGATCCGGTAATAAAAAATTCATCCACAGCGCAGAGAAATACGCAAACAGGACGATCACGCCGACCGCGCACCAGACCTTCCCCGGAATCCCTGCAAAGCTCCTGTCAATCAATTCTACTCCAAAAACCATGGAAGCAAAAAAGACTTAAGAAGAAATTTAATAAAAATTTCGGATCCTGTCGGAAAGCCGTAAAGAGCGGCACATTTACCGCCCCCGAATACTCGTAAACCGCCTGGGAGTTGCTCCAGAGGTAAATGAGAAACGGAATGACTGCCACTGCGATCAGGGCGATCACGCGGGCGGTTCCGATTCCGGCAAGATCATCTGAAATTACACCGATTACGCCAGCGTTTTCCTGCCTTTGCCCGATACGTTTTTCCTATCCGTGCTGCTTAAATTCTGTCTGTCGGCCTTTGCCTGATATTTTCCAGATAAACTCTTTGCAATTACAATATCGCGCACGTAAATAAACAGGTACGCCATCACGATCGTCACCGTGTAGATCGCGCAGTACGGTCCCGCCGCCCCTATGGTGATCACAAACGGCAGTACAAAGAGAAGTACAAGCTCCGATTTCTTCGCGTTTCGGAATCCCTTTTCGTACACCTGATCCAGCAGGGCATAATTCCAGAAAACAATCCGAATGCCAGGAAATGCGCCCATCCGGTTCCGTTGTACAGCATCTCCCACTTATTAAGGCTGAACATGACGATCATCATCGCCGCGTACCAGACCGGGCAGAGTTCCTTTTTCCTGCTGTACCGGCCGATGACCAGGGCGGATAGTCCAAATCCGAGGATGCCCATGATCCGGTCCACAGTAACGCTGTATCCAAAGATCATGACATTCAGTCCGCGCTCTAAGAAGTTCACCGGAATTCTTGTGAGCAGATCTGCCACAAAAAACTTATCCGGGTTCCACACGTCCGGCAGATAGGAATTGATGAGCCGGATATAATCGGAATACACCATGTCAATGGCGGAGCGCCTGATATATGCCAGATAAAAAATCATCCCCAGAACTGGAAGTCCGATATAGACATAGCTTTTCTTATTCTTCATGATCTCCTCCGCCTGCTGCGGTTCTTCCTACGTTATTTCCTGCATGTTCCGCTGCCGGTCTTCTTTTCGGTCTGCGGCGGCGTCTCGCTGTCGGATCTGCTGCGCCTTCATTCTGTGTCTGCCTTGCTGCAATATTCCCCTGCGTCCGCTTTTCCGCTTCTCCACTCTTCCGCTTCAATTGCGGTGCTGTGTTCTTCTTTGACTTTTCTGACTTCACTGTCTCTTTCTTATCAGTTCCCGCTGTCCATCCGCCGGTTGGCTGACTGAGTGTCACGATCCTCATGGAAGTCTGGGGCTGTACCTGGCGCGGTTGGCGATCTGTCTCTTTCCCATGACACACAGTGCGTTTTTCTGTCGGCTTTACCGTTTTTTCTGTCGGCTCTGCTATTTTTTCTGTCGGCTTTGCTGCCTTACTCTGCGGTGCAGTCTCGCGAACCATTCCTGCTGCCTCAGCCTGCTCTCTGGCTGCTTTCGCGCGCTTTCTTCTCTGACGCCTCTTCGCGGAAGAACTCAGCTTCTCCGGCTGGGCATTCTCTGCGGTCTTCTCTACAATCTTTACTTCCCTGCTCTGCTGGGCTTTATTGACCGCTGTTTTTACTTCTCTCTTCTGCTGAGTTCTCTCCGACGTCTCATTCTTTCCAGCTGCCTTCCCATTGCTTTCGTTCTGCGGCTTTCTCAATGTCTGCTTATTCTCAGTGCTTTTCTGTTCCGCCGTTTTCTTTCCCTCGGTCTTCTGAACCACTCTCTGATTGCCGCTTACCTTTGCGTCCTGCCTCGCGTTCCCGCCACTGGTCTGCTTTCCGCCTTCACGCTTCCGGGCATGTCCCTGTCCGCTGTTCTTCGCCTGGCTTTTTTCCTGCCTGACTCTGTCCTCCACTCTTTGACTGCCCCCTGTCCGCGTCCTTTCATCTGTGCCACGGACGTCTTCTTCACGCTCGCCCCATGGCACCCCGTCTGGCTCTTTTTAACCGCCGGTCCTCTCTGTTTCCGCCGGTTTGCGTGGTGGTCAGCGACGATCCGCAGAACATCTTCCATATAATTGTACTGATTCCAGGCATCTTCCTTAGAAACATAGTTCTCATGAACCGCCTTGTTTCCGATCACGCGGATCTCGTTCAATTCCCACTTTCCGACCCGGTCCAGATACCCATTCTCGTCGAGCCACCATCAAACTGCTGGAATGTCATGACTCTCTGACGCTTTCTCCCGTTCATCCGGTAAGTTTCGCGCTGTCCTCTTCCATCCGGACCGCTCTTGGCGTTCGCCATCGCCTGGGCAGAATTGTCGAGCTCGATCCCATTAAATTCCGCCACCAGCTTCAGAAACAGTTCCAGATTCTGGCGGCCCTTTACCATAGCCGCATTATACTCCCCGCGCCGCAGCCATTGCTTTTTCCTTCTTGAGTTCCCGCTTTACGGGAGCAAGATGGGCAGTCATGTCCCTCTTCCTCAGGAAATACCAGTACAAGGAACAGGACCACAGCAACGGCAAAGCCCCGCACATTAGGAGCCCACTGCTGTCCATTCATTCTTCTGATTCTCCTTTTTACTGTCGCAGCCTTCTCCGGCTGCCCTTTTAGAAAATTTCATTCCTGCGTTTTCCCGGCGGTCCGCAAAAATTTCTGCGGACCTGCCTCTTTACTGGTCTACCACCTTCACGACCATCGCCAGATTTTCCTCCCCGCGGTGTTCCTTCGCCCCTTTCATAGAAGTTGCAGGAAAATTCCACGGTAAATCTCTGATACGGCGCGCCGGGATCTCGTAGTACATCGTGTTGTCCGTAAATACAAGATCAGCCATCTGCCGTCCGTTCACCTTGATCTTACAGGTCTCACCGCCTGTAAGCCTGCGTAGTAGCACTTTAAGGTCAGCTTGCTGCTCTCCCCGTTTGTCAGAACGATCTTCGCGTGCTCATCGATC
>VOFH01001521.1_pt1 | contig 35813 bp, 45 predicted proteins | sample 5384091 | NCBI WGS metagenome assembly VOFH01 (sample SAMN12384727, study PRJNA508395) | human gut metagenome | isolation source: healthy gut G | host: Homo sapiens
AATACCAACCATAGCCGGCTATCAGGTGCCGCACGTCGGAAGCCTCCACCCGAATGGAGCCTGGGATCCCAGAAATCGTGATCCTGTTTTTGTAAGGCGGGATTGAGCTTGAATGACACAGCACCTTTGGCGGAGGGAGTCACACGCTCCACCACTCCTTCCGCCGCCTCTACCGGAGAAACATCCGCCGGAACCGCCAAAACTACAGGAGCGGCAGTCAATCCTAAAACGGAACAAACGGAAGCATAGCGTGAAATCATGGCAATGATTATACATTCAGTACCCTGCCCCGTCTTTCAAAAACAATCCCCGCCATGAGGAAAATCCCGACATCTTTTACTTTATCTTGTTTTCCAGTGGTCCTTAAGTTCCGTGGTTCTTTTCAAGTGTTCGTTACAATTTTTTAGTGGACATATTGGCCGTAATGGTGCCGACATCAAACTCTCTTTGTCCCTTAAGTTTCCGGAGCCCCCTCTGTCCCTTAAGTTTACCGTGTCCCTTAGGTCCATTGAGTCCATTAATATCTTAATGGCATGTTTAAATGGGTTGTTTTCAAGAAAAAGAACAAGCCCCTGGAGTTGTTTAAACTCCAGGGGCTTGATGGTAAAAAATCCCGGCGGCGACCTACTCTTGCGGGACCTATCGTCCGACTACCATTGGCGCGGCAGCGTTTCACTTCCGGGTTCGGAACGGGACCGGGTGGGGACCACTGCGCCTGGCCACCGGGCTTCAGGGGGGAGCTTCTCTGTTGGGAGGGGCTTCATCCTGCCTGCCCGGCGCCCTTGTTAGGGGTGCTTTTTTGGGGGGGATTTTTTTAGTGTTTGTTGTGTGGCAAGGAGATTTTCTTCCTGTTTAAGGTGAATGTGTTATTGGGAAGGGGGTCAGCGTAAACTGACATCTGCGTGGCTGGTGGTGTTATTTCATGCATATGGTGAATAGGACATTTGGTAAGTTGTATTCACGATTGGGAGTGTGATGTAATATGATGAAGTCTATCGGTGATTAGTATCGCTTGGCTCAATACATTGCTGCACTTACACCTGCGACCTATCGACGTGGTGGTCTTCCACGAACCTATAGGGAAAACTCATCTTGGGATGGGCTTGGCGCTTAGATGCTTTCAGCGCTTATCCCTTCCGCACTTAGCTACTCGGCCATGCACTTGACAGTACAACCGATGCACCAGTGGTGCGTCAGACCCGGTCCCTCGTACTAAGGTCTGAACCCCTCAATTTTCCAACGCCCACAGAGGATAGAGACCGAACTGTCTCGACGTTCTGAACCCAGCTCGCGTGCCGCTTTAACCGGCGAACAGCCGGACCCTTGGGACCTTCTCCAGCCCCAGGATGCGACGAGCCGACATCGAGGTGCCAAACCACGCCGTCGATATGAACTCTTGGGCGTGATCAGCCTGTTATCCCTAAGGTACCTTTTATCCGTTGAGCGACGGCAAATTCCACTTTCTACCGCCGGATCACTTGGGCCTGCCGCATCTGCTCGACTTGTTGGTCTCACAGTTAGGCGGGCTTATGCCCATGCACTCGACACCCGGTTGCCAACCGGGCTGAGCCCACCTTCGCGCTCCTCCGTTACTCTTTGGGAGGATACCGCCCCAGTAAAACTGACCGGCTGACACGGTCCTCTGGCCGGATTCACGGCTCAGGGTTAAGATCCTCCAGTTTCAAGGGTGGTGTCTCATTGATGACTCGGATGCCCCCTAAAGGGCATCTTCAGCGTCTCCCACTTACTCTGAGCATTAAAACCGAAGAAACAATGACAGCTTACAGTTAAGGTCTATAGGGTCTTTCCGTCCTTCTGCGGGTAGGCGGCATCTTCACCGCCACTACAATTTCACTGAGCGCCTGGTTGAGACAGTGCCCAACTCGTTTCACGATTCGTGCAGGTCGGAACTTACCCGACAAGGAATTTCGCTACCTTAGGACCGTTATAGTTACGGCCGACATTCACCGGGACTTGGGTTCAGAGCTTCGCCTTGCGGCTAACCCCTTGCCTTAATCTTTCGGCATTGGTCACGTGTCACACCTATACTTCGACTTGCGTCTTTGCAGAGTGCTGTGTTTTTGATAAACAGTCGGTTGGGCCATTTTCTCTGCGGCCTGCATCGCTGCAGGCACCCCTTCTTCCGAAGTTACGGGGCTAATTTGCCGAGTTCCTTAACCAGGTTTCACTCTTACGCCTTGGTATATTCTACCCACCCACCTGTGTCGGTTTGCGGTACGGGTCGCTTAGCATACGCTGGGGCTTTTCTTGGCACTCGATTTGATGATGCGCTGGGTCCGTGGACCCAGCTCGGAATTCAATAACCTGGTCATCTCTTCTCATGCGTCCCCCCAGTTTAAGGGTCGCGAGCTCAGGATTATTAACCTGATATCCATCGCCTACGCCTCTCGGCCTCGGCTTAGGGTCCCAGCAACCCAGGGACGAAACACGTTGCCCTGGAAACCTCGGGTTTACGGCGGCCGGGGATTTCACCCGGCTTTACGTTACTCATGTCTGCATACTCACTTGCATGCGCTCCAGGGTCAGTCGCCATCACCCTTCAATGCGCATGCAACGCTCTTCTACCACTCTGCCTTGCGGCAAAGTCCAGAGCTTCGGTATAACGCTTGATCGCCAATCATTTTCGGCGCAGGATCACTCGATGAGTAAGCTATTACGCATTTTTAAATGGTGGCTGCTTCTAAGCCAACATCCTCACTGTCTGTGTAATCCCACATCCTTTCCACTCAGCGTTATTTAGGCACCTTAGCTGCTGGTCTGGGTTGTTTCCCTCTCGACTATGAAGCTTATCCCCCACTGTCTCACTGCCACGTTCCATTGCACGGTATTCGGAGTTTGATAAGGTTTGGTAAGCGGGTGTGCCCCCTAGCCTTGTCAGTGCTCTACCCCCGCGCATCAGCACGTGACGCTGCACCTAAATGCATTTCGAAGAGAACCAGCTATCACGGGGTTTGATTAGCCTTTCCTCCTACCCTCAGCTCATCAGAGAACTTTTCAACGTTCACCTGTTCGGTCCTCCCATGGTTTACCCATGCTTCAACCTGGCCAAGGGTAGGTCACCTCGCTTCGGGTCCAGTACCTGCGACTTAATGCGCCCTATTCGGACTTGCTTTCGCTGCGACTCCGGGCCGGAAGCCCTTAGTCTTGCCACAAACACTGACTCGCAGACTCATTAAACAAAGGCACGCCATCGCAGATTGCTCTGCTCTGACACTTTGTAGACATACGGTTTCAGGTTCTATTTCACTCCGCTCACAGCGGTTCTTTTCACCTTTCCCTCGCGGTACTTGTTCACTATCGGTCGCCAACTAGTATTTAGCCTTTGCGCGGTGGTCCGCGCTGATTCATACATCGTTCCACGTGTGATGTATTACTCAGGATACCACTAATTCCCACTCTGATTTCGTCTACAGGGCTTTCACCTTCTATGGCCAGCCTTTCCAGACTGTTCTACTATCCACTATGGTCGAATATGTCGTGGTCCTACAACCCCGAAGGAGTACCTTCGGTTTGGGCTCCATCCGCTTTCGCTCGCCACTACTTACGGAATCGATTTCTCTTTCTTTTCCTCCGCTTACTGAGATGTTTCACTTCAGCGGGTATTGCGTTTCATACCCTATGTATTCAGGTATGAACGACCAGGTATTACCCCAGTCAGGTTACCCCATTCCGGACACCCCCGGATCATCGCTTGCTTGCAGCTTCCCGGGTTTTTCGCAGCTTGCCGCGTCCTTCTTCGCCTGTTGGCACCAAGGCATTCACCGTACGCCCTCATTTACTTCATCATATTGCAAAGTTTTTTACCACTCCTACAATACCACAAAGCCCTTTCGTGACTTACTGTATTGTCTTTTTATCTTGGTATGCATGTTTTTGTGTTGTTGTAGTTGTTGTTATTCAACTACCCACTTGTTGGAAAGCGATTGCTTCTCAGCAATCGTTTTCTTTGCCACGCAGATGTCAATTTTCGTCTTCCTTCCAATAAGCAATTTCTTGGTGGGCCTGACAGGACTTGAACCTGTGACCCCGCGCTTATCAAGCGCGTGCTCTAACCAACTGAGCTACAGGCCCGGCTTGGGTCTCTTGCAGTTGATAGGGAATAGGTAACAGTTAATAGTTAACAAGTAATGGTTAATAGTTAACAGTTCTTTTTCCTCTTTTTCAACCCGCTTACCGAAACTGGTGGAGGCACGGGACTCGAACCCCGGACATCCAGCTTGCAAAGTTGGCGCTCTACCAACTGAGCTATACCCCCCAGTTGCGGTTCTTTTGAAAAAAGGCCGTGACGCACGTCGTACCGGCTCCGCTCAAAGGCGAGCCTGTTTACACATCTTGTTGTAGTTCGTTGCGCTCCCTCGCGAGATACGCTTTCTCATCCCTCGGGACGAGAGCCGACCTATGCAGTCAATGCTGCACTTACTCCATAGAAAGGAGGTGATCCAGCCGCAGGTTCCCCCTACGGCTACCTTGTTACGACTTCATCCCAGTTACCAGTCTCACCTTAGGACCCTGCCTCCCTGCGGTTGGCTTCAGATACTTCAGGTGCGACCGGCTTCCATGATGTGACGGGCGGTGTGGCCAAAGACCTGGGAACGTATTCACGGCGCCGTAGCTGATGCGCCATTACTAGCGATTCCGGCTTCGTGTAGGCGGGTTGCAGCCTACAGTCCGAACTGGGCCCAGTTTTCAGGATTTCCTCCGCCTCGCGGCTTCGGCCCCCTCTGTACTGGGCATTGTAGTACGTGTGCAGCCCTGGGCATAAGGGCCATACTGACCTGACGTCGTCCCCACCTTCCTCCCAGTTGATCTGGGCACTCTCGCCAGAGTCCCCGACATTACTCGATGGTAACTGGCAACAGGGGTTGCGCTCGTTGCTGGACTTAACCAAACATCTCACGACACGAGCTGACGACGGCCATGCAGCACCTGTGTAACGCCTCCGAAGAGTCGCATGCTTTCACATGTTGTTCATTACATGTCAAGCCCAGGTAAGGTTCTTCGCGTTGCATCGAATTAAAGCCACATACTCCACCCGCTTGTGCGGGTCCCCGTCAATTTCTTTGAGTTTTAATCTTGCGACCGTACTCCCCCAGGCGGCACGCTTAACGCGTTAGCTCCGGCACGCAGGGGTCGATTCCCCGCACACCAAGCGTGCACCGTTTACTGCCAGGACTACAGGGGTATCCTAATCCCTTTCGCTCCCGGCCTTCGTGCCTCAGCGTCAGTTAATGTCCAGGAACCCGCCTTCGCCACGAGTGTTCCTCTCGATATCTACGCATTCACTGCTACACCGAGGAATTCCATTTCCCCCTCCATTACTCTAGTCTCGCAGTATCGTGTGCAATCCAGGGGTTGACCCCTGCCTTTCACGACTTACGAAAACAGCCTACGCACGCTTTACGCCCAGTGATTCCGAACAACGCTTGAGACCTCTGTATTACCGCGGCTGCTGGCTGGGGAGTTAGCCGTCTCTTCCTCTTGTGGTACTATCTTTTTAATTTGCTCCCACATGACGGGGTTTACAATCCGAAGACCTTCATTCCCCCACGCGGCGTCGCACCATCAGGGTTGCCCCATTGTGAATGATTCTCGACTGCTGCCACCCGTAGGTGTCTGGACCGTGTCTCAGTTCCAGTGTGGCCGGACATCCTCTCAGACCGGCTACCCGTCATCGCCTTGGTGAGCCGTTACCTCGCAACTAATTCAATAGGCCGCGAGCCCATCTCCTAGCGCATTGCTGCTTTGATCTTTCAATCGTATGCGGTATTAATCCCGGTTTCCCAGGGCTATCCCCCACTAAAGAGGCAGGTTACTCACGTGTTTACTCACCCGTGCGCCACTAGAGAATTATTAGCAAGCTAGCAATTCTCCCGTTCGACTTGCATGTCTTATCCACGCCGCCAGCGTTCGTTCTGAGCCAGAATCAAACTCTCCATCAAATATAATTTTGAAATTGCTGGACCAAATGGAATCTCTCGATTTCATTGCGCCATCTTCATAAACTCTTCACTCCGGGTTTGTCTCCCTCATGCCTCTTCGCTTTACCAGCACGGCGCGTCACGACCTTTTTCCTTCCCTTGCTACCAGCCCCTACCCTCTCAGAGCTAGGTCGCTCCTTCAAGCCGGTACTCCTCCGGGCGATTCTCATCGCTCAAAGGACGGCCCCTGCGTAGGGTTCGGTAGTCATTCCCTTGAAAATCTTCTTATCGGCGCTCTCTATCTAAAAGCTTCCTGCAGACGGCCGGCTTCCTTCCCATCGATCCCCTCCGGGTCCCTCATGGCCGTTGGCCTTTCGTGCTGCTGCCGTGTTGGCGTGCCGAGAAGTCTACCAAAACATACTTATTTGTCAATATCGTTTGGCTATTTTTCGACAGATTTTTCTACAATTTTAAAACTCATTGATTATAGGCATTTTAAAAATCGTATTTTTCCACAAAAAGCCCCCTTTCACAAGGAAAGGGGCAGAATATTCGGCAGGCTTAGCTTCCTTCTGTTTTTCTTCATGGCGGCATATTGATGGACCAGCGGCAATTCGTGGAATGCTTTCAGGGCATCCTCTTTTTGCCTGTACGTAGTCTTTTTCTCCATGGCCATTTCCATCATGACTTGATAACAAGCGGCATTGTAGCCGCCATCGCCGCGAGTATTGGCATCCCGCATGATTTGCAAGGCACGCCGGGAGGCATCATAACTGTTTTCCTGCATTTCATCCGAACTTCTATAGACTTTCAACATGTAGGAGGCCAGGGCGTCTTCCTGGGGAAAGCGCGAAAGCATCTTGTCCAGAATATCAACCGCCTTACGGTAATCCTTTTCCTTGACTGCCTGTCCGGCACGCATTTCAGCTACTGTGGAAGAGAAGGAGGGATTGTCGGAAAAACGCTCTGCATTTTCTTCCAGCAATTTGATGTAATCCTCATATTTTTCTGTTTGCGGAGCTCAAAGGACTTTTTGTACACACCCTCAAGCTCCTGGTCGTATGCCTGGCGTTTGGCAAGCTCTTCAGTCAGTTTATCTTTGTCAAGCGTATCCCTGGCCGCCAAGTCCGCTACCCAGGAAGGCATTCTCTTGATTTCTCCAGCCCATACAACCACACCGTCACGAATGGCGGCAGACGACGGAAAGTATTGAAGTTTAAGAGAGTTAAAAGGTCCATTACAGAGTCATCGGAAGGAACCCCAACAGGATAGGGAGACCACATGCCGGGACGTTCCAGGCACTCCTTCACTTGTTCTTTGTTCAAAGGCCTCACCGACAGTACCAGTACTTTGACATTAGGGTGATCCAAAAGCCCGTATTTCTTCAAGACAATGTCCAGCGTATTGGCGGGAATATCCCCTACCAGCTTTCCATCCCTTCGAAAAGGCTCGCCAGAAGTCAATAAAACAGTTTTCCCGGCAGGAAGCCCCGCCAGGCCCGGATGACTGAACCAGGTTTGCTTTTTCAAGAGAGGCGTATAAAAGGAATCTTCCTGAACCGCTTCTATTTCCCTGCATCTTACGGGGCGGTTGCGGCCTGATCCCCTCCGTCGCACGGTCCAGCAAGGACTGGAGCGTTTCCTTATCTCCCGTCTGTTCCTGCAACTTTGCCCATGCTTTTTCCCAAAGATGAAAGCGTAATGGCTTTTCCATATACTCCAGAGCCTCCTTTCTCTTGCCCTGCTTTTTCCCGTAATTCCGCCATCATGCGCCACGGAAGAGATGCCTCCTTGTTTCCCTTTTTTCGAGATTTTCAATGCAGCGGCGCAAGCACCGTTCTACCAGCGCGGCATCCAGTTTATCAGACGGCATGGTGTCTGCTTGCAGCAAGCTACCGGCCACATTGATCTGCACACGGTAATTATCTGAATATTCTTCCGTCAGGTCATTCAGGACCAATTGTGCTTCATCATATTTTCCCTGTTGCAGCAGAACATTGAAAGGTATGGTTTTCAAATAAATCAGCCTGTCCTGTGAAAATTGATTCGATTCCTGAATCTGCTTTAAAGGGGAGCAGCTCCCTGTCTGCCATTTTTGGACAAGCTGGTTGACCATCTGCCTCGTCTGCAGGAAAATCTTGTTTTCCTTGTCTCTCGCATCCGCTGTTTCGACCGGCAGGGGAGGCCACTGAGAAGTCCGGCTTCAACATAGCCGTCAGCATTTCTTCCGAAAGCTTTAAGGGATGTCCCCTGCCAGATGAGTTTTCCGTTTTTAATGGCAAAAACATGTGGAATTCCATTTACTTCCAGAGGATCCAGCCATTTTGCCTTGGTGCGCTTTCCATCCACGTCCACGGCCATGGGGGAGTCGGCCTGTTTTTTCAGAAATTCCTTCCGGTTTTCCGGAGATTTGCGATCCATCACGTTTACCCCGATGATCTGCAGGTTTGGATTTTCCTTGAGTACCTGGTGCAGATGTTCCATATGAGGCATGGCAGCAAGACAGGGACCGCACCAGGTTGCCCAAAATTCAAAAAATATACACTTTGTCCTTTTCCCATTTTTTTCACGGGATCACCTTGGAGCCACACCTCCGGGATTCCATCCAGAAACATTTCAGGCAAAGCTTCCCCGCGGCGGCAGTTTTATCTTCTTTTTTTTTTTCAGAAGAGCCAGCCATTGAAGGCATACCCGCAGTCATCGCAAAAACTGCGGAACAGCCCAAAAACAAGCAGATTAAATTCAACATGGTAAAACCATACTCCCGGAACCAGCCGCGTCAAGATTATAGAAGAGGATTTCCAGTCGGATGGCAAAACAAGATTCATTTCTCCCGCGGCAGGAAAAATTCATGCGGCGCCGGAGTACTGGAGAAGAGAAAAATGCTAAGTATGAGCTTTTTCCCCTGAGGGCAGAAAATGTCAATTCCCCGCATCCACATTTTTTTGAATTTCATTGGTTTTAAGAAAAAAATTTACCTTTTAGGATAATCAAAGACAATATTATTTTCCAAAAGAGAAAACACATTAGAAAGGTCTTGCCAGATTTTTCTGAATGCGAAAAATGCGCGCATGGATGATATGAAGTCCAGCATCAGGAAGTTTCTGACCCTCACAAAAATGACTAGGGATGATTCGCCGATCTTTGCGGCGTAAGCAAAAGTCAGGTTGACAAGTGGCTATCCACCGTACCCATCCCTGCTGCACGACAACGCCTCATTGCCAGAATCATGAAGGAAGAGTACGCCAAACACGCTCGTGCAGCTCAGATCAAAAATCCAAACAGCATCCATGTTCCGGTAACTCCACAGCGATATGAAAAGTTCAGATCGGAAGCGGAAAGACATGGATTAACCGTCCCGGAATGGGCCAGTGAAGCTTTGGACGCACTTTCCAACATCAAGTGCAAAAGGTAGGAAGCCGGCCCGGACGCTCAACCCAATCATATGGAAAGGAAGAATGGAGAGCTGAATATTCAGTGCCCAACCTGCACGCAATTACCAAATCCCCAGTAATTTCATGTCAGACGACGAAATACGCGCCACAGTCAGAGAATGGCTTCAATGCCAGCATTGTAAGTCCTATCAACTGGCCGGGAAAATAGGAATCCGCCCTCAGACGTTTTACGCCCAGATGAGCGTACGCAAAATATCCGATAATACCAAAAGAGCGCTCGCCCGGATTATTCCAGCGCTGATGTCTGAGCCCGATTTGCGCCTGCCGTCTTTTCCGGATAGAAACGACCCCGAACGCCTCAAAGTCAAGGAGTGGCTCAAAGCTCATGGTAAAACGCGGCAGTGGCTGGCGAAACAATGCCGGGTTTCCGTTCGGACCGTGCATACCTGGTTTTCAGCCCGCGGAAGAATTCCAGCCACGCAGTCCCTGTTTATTGAGAAGCTGATGCAGGAAAATGTTTCACGACCTATGCCCCCGCATGCGTTTTCCGTCAATTTTTCCGAGGCGGAGATGTCCATCATCCATAAATTCCAGAAACTTCATCCCAGCATAGACTTGAACACGTACGGCATGTACAAGATTCTGGAATTGTGTATCCACACGCTTTTACAGGACGAACACAGCCGCCCCGAATTCGTGCCGGCCTCTCCCAGCATTCCGGGAAATTGCCCTCAAACGGCTGAAAGACCTTTTCCTGCAGGGAGACAGAACGCGGCATGCTCCATAAAGGCAAACCCCGCAAGTCTTGCGGCTTACGAGGTTCATAATGGCACGTCCAACTGGATTCGAACCAGTGACCCACTGCTTAGAAGGCAGTTGCTCTCATCCAACTGAGCTATGGACGCATGGCGTGGAAGGAGAGTAGCAAAGATGCTCTCGGCTTGGCAAGCCCGTATCTGTAAAAAACGGCGTTCCGGCTACCGTTCAGGCATTATCCGGAAAAGACATGCCCGCAAGTTCCTGTCCGAATTTTTCCCACCAGAGGTTCCTGATGGAGAACATCCGCTCTCTTTCCTCTGGCTCCGTGTCGATGTAACCGTGCAGATGCAACAGGCCATGCACCATGTACCGGAAGAGTTCCCGGCAAACGGGTTCGTTGTATTCCACCGCCTGGCGAACGGCGGTATCATAGCTGACGACAATTTCCCCAATCCGTCTCCATGAGGGAAGGTGATAACGTCCGTTTCAGAGGGATCATCCAGAAAACGGGCATGCACATCCCGGATGGAGTCATCATCCACGATACTTATTTCCACTTCCTCCAGACCGGAGAGGACGGGAACAGGGCCTTCGGGCAAGGCCAGTACGGCAGGCAGGCAGTTATTCACGGCCAAAGACAGGATCCCATGACGGCAGACGGAATGCGCCCTTCCTCCAAATGGCTGTAAAGTTCAAGATGCGGTTTCATCCTTTTCCTCTCCTCCGGATTTTCTTCTTCCGGTTTTCCTGCATTTTTCCCGCCGGAAGCGTCATCCGCAGTTCCATAATGCCGGGAGAGGATTTGCCGTCCTGCCGCCTTTCCTTCCTGCTTCCCGCTATTTTCCTGCTCGGACGCTTCCGCGTTTTTTTCTATTTTTGCTTCCGGACTGTGGGCTGGGGAAGGATACGCAATGCGGTTGTGATGGATGCTTTTCAGCGTTTGAATAAAACTGTTCCGGATTTTCTTGAGGTCTCAAAGGTGAGTCCGCTGTCATCCAAATGACCGTCCACCACTCTTTGCTTGAGCAATTCATCCACCTTTTTCTGCATTTCCTCGCAGGAAACCCTGCCCATGGAACGCGTAGCGCTTTCCACAATGTCCGCCAGGCTGACGATGCCCGTCTCCTTGCTCTGCGGATTCGGCCCTGTAGCGGAAGTTGGATTCCACCACTTCCGAACATCATCGGGGAAGCCAGACCGCTTTCCACCCTGCTCAGGATTTCATCACGGTATTGAAGGGCTTTCCGGTAGAAGAAGTATGCCAGGGATGTGCCGTGGTGCTGTTCGATGGCATCCACCAGAGGCCGCGGCAGGTTGTTGGCCCTGGCCATTTCCACGCCGTCGCTGACATGGTCAATGATGATGCGGGCGCTCATGCTGGGCGTGAGTTCACCATGGGGATTGGGGCCGTCCATGATGTTTTCAATGAAATAAAGGGGATTCTGCACCTTGCCGATGTCATGGTAGTAGGCCGCCACCGGCATTCGATGGGATTGGCGCCGATGGCCTCGGCCGCAGCTTCCCGCAAGCTGGGCAACCATCAGGCAATGGTGGAAGGTTCCCGGCGCCTCCATTGCAGACGCTTCATGAGGGGACGGTTCATGTCCGCCATTTCCAGCCAGGAGATGGGAGTGATGATTTTAAAGACGCCCTCGATGATGGGAAGTACCCGCTGATCAGTACGCTGGTGAGCATGCTGATGCCGAAGGATACCGCTACGCATAGCAGCACTCCCACCAGGTCGGAGTCCCACGCCTGGAGATTGACGACTCCCATGATGCAGCTCAGCACCATGATGAGCAGCCCCACGAAGAATCCCGCCCGCAACAATTGGGCACGATTTCTGAGGTTGTGCGTAAAGCACCGTGAGCATGCCGGACAGGGGCTCAAAATCCAGAACTGGACCTGCTTTTCCGGCATGTATTGCTCAGGAAGCACGAAGAAGCCGCCGAGCATGCAGATGCAGATGGTGGCAAACATCCCCAGCAGCGGCCCCAGAAGCACCGTCACGATCAGAGGAGCCATCATGTAAGGCAGGTAGAGAAGCTCGTTGCCGATATCCGACGTAATGTCCGCCGTCACGTGGCGAATAAGGCCGAAAAGAGCAATTGCACCAGAACAGTGCCCCAGGTAACTACAAAGGTTTTGTTTTTTTTGCGCTGGGAACCGGCGCAGAGCCAGTACATCGGCATCAGCGCCAGTGTCACGGAGAAGAGCAGGAAGGCCTCGGAGACATGATGCCATACGGACTTGCCCAGTGCGGGCTGTAACTGCCATCCATTGCAGGATGATGAAAACCAGGATGCACAAGGCAACGAAACCACAGGATTGGAATCCAGGCGGTCGCCCGGGGTATGCTGAACTCCGACAACCGTTTCCGGTCCCTTGCCTTCTTCCGCCGCGGCGTGTTTTTTCAAAAGATGAAACATGATTGATTATTTGGGTACACTTCCGAGATTTCCGGAATGGTACCCAGTTTGGCCATCTCCTCTTCAATGGGGGATTGACACCGTATGCACCATTCCATGGAAACGCGCAAAGGCATTGCGGATGGCTACGGGGAGGAACTGCCGTGCGCGATGATGGTGACGCCCTTCACTCCCAGCAGGGGGCTGCCGCCTACGGCATCCGCAGAGAGGCGCGTCTTCATGGCCCGGAACGCACCGGACGCACAGGCCGCTCCCATCATCCGGAGGGGATTCGCCTGGAGTTCCATTTTAAGCCATTTGCCAAATGCCTTGGCCGTGGCTTCACAGGTTTTCAGCAGAACATTGCCGGTAAATCCGTCCGTCAGCACTACGTCTATTTCGTGCTCAAAGAGATCGTGGCCTTCCACATTGCCCACAAATTCAAAGGGGAGCACGCCGCGCTCCTCCAGATGCTTCAGCAATGCAAAAGTGCCTTTGGTGAAATCCGTTCCTTTTTCGTCCTCGGACCCGTTGCTCATGATACCCACTTTCGGCACGGGCTTGCCATAAACGGTGCGTGCCAGAATGCCGGCCATAACGGCATATCCCACCAGATGCCGGGGCTTGGCATCCGGGTTGGCGCCGGTGTCCGTCACATTGCAGACTCCGAATTCATTGGGAAGCTGCGTCACGATTCCGGCGCGTTCCACTCCGTTGAGCAGGCGGAGCTTAATGGTGGCGGCCGCTACGGCCGCTCCCGTGTTGCCGGCACTGACAACAGCGTCCGCATCCCCTGATTTGACAAGATCCACGGAGACGGACATGGAAGAGTTTTCTTCTGCCGGACGGCCATCAGACCGGATTCATTCATTTCCACTACTTCCGCCGCGGGCACGATCTCCACACGCGGGCCGGACGAGGCCCCAGCGATCGCAGGAATTGCGCACCACATCCTCCCTGCCTACGAGATAAATTTTTTCAATGAGGGGGAAGTCCTGCAGGGTCCGTTTCGCCCCGTCCATGTTAATATCGGGCGCATTGTCGCCGCCCATCACATCCAGTGCAATCTTCATACGTATTTGTTGAAGAAATATGTTAGCAGAAAAACACTCCGCTTCAAGCAAGTTCAGCCGCTTTGCGAAGCAAAAGCGGCCGAGGGTTCAAAATTATTACGCCGCGGTACGGCGGAAAATTTTTCAAAGTTGTTCAGGATCGCAGGCTCAGACTTCCGCCTTCACCACGATTTCCTTGCCGGAGCGGGTCGTGTAGGTGCCGCAACTCCGGGCAAGCGGTATGACCGGGGATGCTGCTGCCGCAATTCTGGCATTTGCGAAGCTTCGGAGCACGCCATGCCTGGGCGGCAAGGCGGGTACGCTGCTTCATCTTGGACGTTCTGCGTTTTGGTGCTGCCATAATTTTAGTTGGTAAAAAGGTGATTAATGCTGGTCCCCCAGTTCATCGAGGGCGTCCCACACGCCGCTGTTTTCAATCGGGGCAGGACTGTTTACACCCGTTTGCCCCTGTTTGTCCACTCCAAAATACGGAGTTTTCGCCATACAGTCGTTTTCCATGCCGCCGTCCGCACATTTCGGGTATGCGGGAAAGTCCAGCACGATTTCTTCCCTCATGGCATCAGACACATCCACAACCGTTTGATTGTCAATTTCAAAAGAAGACGCAAAATCCTCCACTTCCACCACGTAGTCAAAGCGGCCCAGGCAGCGGACACAACGGAATTTGAAGGGAGCGGAAATTTTTCCTCTCACGAACAGTTCATTTTCAAACCTCTGAACCTGCAAGTCAAAGGCAAGCGGCCCGATGGACGTGACTTCTTCATCATCTATGCCGAAGATTTCCGAATCCAGCTCCCCGCTGTATTTTTTCCCCGCTTCCGGCAAATTCTCAAGCTCTACCAGCAATCTTTTCATAAATGCATCTTACAGGCTGATTCCGCGCCTGACAAGCAGACAGGGCGGCACCCGCATCCGCAGAAGCAGGAATGACACGCGCGCCGGCAGCCGGAAGAACGGAAAGCCGCTGCGGCCTAGCCGGGAGGCCATTCCAGCTTCCTCCCGGCCAGGATGTGCATGTGCAGATGCGGGACGGCCTCTCCGGCATCGGGGCCGTTATTGATAACGAGACGAAAGCCGGATTCATCAATACCCAGGCTGCGGGCAATTTTGCCTGCGGCCAGCATCATGTGGCCCAAGAGGGCGGCATCCCCTTCATCGGCCAGGGACAGACGCGGAATGGGCTTGCGGGGAACGAGCAGCAGATGCGTGGGAGCCTGTGGACCGATGTCCCGGAAGCAGACGCACTGATCGTCCTGATAGACAATGTCCGCAGGAATTTCCCCGGCACAAATTTTTTCAAACAGCGTGGAAGACATGGCATCAAAAAGAAGTCGTCAGGTTGTTTATCATTTTGCAGGGAACTTGAACAGATTATTCCCTGGCGGCGGAGGCCCGGCGCAGGCGGTCCATGATGGCACGGCCCAGCCCCGCTTCCGGAACGGGTTCCGCCACAATGACATCAATGGCCCCGTTTTCATCCATCTGCCTCATGAGGGCAAACAGGCGTACGGCGGCTTCCGCCAGACGGCCGCTGCCGGGGCTCATGGCCACCACCTCCGCCCAGTTTCCCTCCTGGGCCAGATCGGACGTTCCCCTCATAGGAAAGCAGGCCGTAGCGCACGCCCTCCACAGGCGTGAACTCCATGCCGGGCTCCAGCAAAATCATGGGCTTGCGCGGCGCGTAATGACTGGCGAGCTGGCCGGGGGCATCCGCAGGGGCGGCTTCCGACACGGGACAGGAAGAGGGCTTGCGGCGAATGACCTTCACCATGTTCCTGAACTGTTCCCTGGTGACGGGACCTTCTCGGAGCAATTCCAGGGCAGGCTTTCCCTTGTCGTCCACTATGGGCCGCACGATAGTACTTTCCAGCCCTTCGGAACAGGCCCCGGCATCCAGGATCATTTCAATGCTGCCGCCCAGCTCCTTTTCCACCGCGGAGGCGGAAGTAGGGCTGATGTGGCCAAACCTGTTGGCGCTGGGCGCCGCTACAGGCCTTCCCAAAGCCTTGGCCACTCCGCGCATCGCCGGATGAGCGCTTACCCGCACGGCTACCGTAGGCAGTCCGCTGGTGACGATGTCCGGAATGATGTCAGCCTTCGGCAAAACCATGGTCAAAGGCCCCGGCCAGAATTTGGATGCCAGGGTGTGCACCAGTTCCCAAAGCTCTTCGGGAATATTCGTGTATTTCTCAATTTCTTTCCCATGATGCACATGAATGATGAGCGGGTCGAAAGAAGGGCGCCCCTTGACTTCAAAAATTTTAGCCACCGCATCGGGATTCAGGGCATCCGCCCCCAGGCCGTAAACGGTTTCCGTGGGAATCCCCACCAGAGCACCCGCCGCCAGCGCTTCAGCCGCGCGGACATACAGCTTGCGGTTGTCTGACAGGGGATCCACCTCGAATATGTCGGTTTGCATGACCCTATCCTTGCCTGAAGGATGCTCCTGCGTCAAGCCAGACATCATCCCCTGCCCTTCCTACGGACCGGAAAAGGGCATACGGCTAAAAAGTTGTTTTCTCAAGCGGGCGGATTGGTTACACTTGGGGTATGAAGGACCCGGTGCGCCCCCCCCTGCCTAACATCATCCTGATCGGGCTGATGGGGTGCGGCAAAACGACCATCGGGAAGGAATTGCATCGAGAAACGAATCTGCGCTTTACAGATACGGACCAACTGATCGAGCAGCAGACGGGCATGAGCATTCCGCAGATTTTCAAGATTCACGGGGAATCCCACTTCCGTGACCTGGAAACCGGCGTCCTGCGCCAAATGCAGTCCGGCAGCAGGCACAGCCGCATCATTTCCACAGGCGGCGGCATCACCATCCGCCCGGAGAACCGGAAACTGCTGAAGGAACTGGGGTTCGTGGTCTGGCTTCATACGGATGTGAATACTCTGTACCAGCGCATTTCCCGCTGTTCCAACCGCCCCCTGCTGCAAGCTCCGGACCCCAGGGGGGTGCTTGCACGTCTTATGGACGAACGTCTTCCCTTTTATCAGGAAACGGCCCATCTCACCATAGATACGGCCAATCTCCACATTCACGAGATCACCTTCGGCATCCTTGAATCCGCCCGGGTGTTCCGTTCACGCTGATACGGCTGCATATTCCTTTTCCGTGAGCTGCTTCCCCCAGGGGCTTTCCGTCCTTTCAAGAACAACAAAAAGGCGATCCTCACAGGAGGAACGCCTTCAGGGAAAGCTGAACGGTTATGCGACTCAGGCCTTGCGAGCCTTGCGGATCATGGAGTTCACCGTTTCAGACGGCTGGGCGCCGTTGGAAAGCCACTTGTCAACCTTTTCCAGGTCGATGGTGTAGTTGACGCCTTCCTGCATGGGATCATAGGTGCCTACCTGTTCGATGTAACGGCCGTCGCGGCGAGCGCGGCTGTCTACAACTACGATTTTATAGTAAGGACGGTCCTTGGAACCCTGACGGTTGAGTCTGATTGCTACTGCCATATCAATTTTAAATAAAAGATGTTAATGAGAACTCCCGCGTTTTGTCGCTCGCATGCGTGCACGGTCAGCTTCCCATTGCGGGTGCAGATGTATGCGATATAATGGGATCATTGTCAACACCAGAGTTGTTTTCCGGCAAAAAAACCTTTTCATCCCTTCTTCCCTTCATTACGAAAAACTTTCCACGACCATGCGCCCGAAGGAGTACAGCATGCTGATGCCGAATCCGGCAAGTGCCAGGGACAGCGCGGCGTCCACCCAGTTGGCATGGCGGTCATAAAAAATCCGGATGGGATGCCAGCGGAATACGAGTGCCCAGAGGATCCATCCCACCGTACCCGTAACCACGATGAGCACGCCGATGAAGAAGGCATAGGAGACGGAATGATTTTTTTCCAGCAAAGGGGCAGCCAAGGCCACGAAGAAGAAGGTGGCCTTGGGATTCATCAGATTAGTCAGCAGGGCGTCCCGGTAAATGGAGGAGGCCGGGGGGATGTTTCCGTCTGCCGGAACGGGAGACTTACCGCCGCGGGGCCATATTTTCCAGGCCAGATACAGCATCCAGCAGGAAGCCAGGCAGAAAAGCGCCAGCCCCAGCGGACTGTGAAAAACGGAAGCCCCCACCGTGCACGCCAGCGCGGCATGCGCTACAACGCCCGTGCCGATGCCCAGGGCGGCCATCACCCCGGCTCCGAATCCGTACGCCAGCGTGCTTCTGGTGACGAAAGCCTGGTCGGGACCGGGAGAAGCCTGTGAAAGCAGCAGAATTCCTGCAAAGATGAGTTCTTCCATGGACGGGGAAAGTGAAAGTCATGCCCGGGGATGCGCCTGCCTGTAAACCTCCGCCATTCTGGCGCGCGTCACATGGGTGTATATCTGCGTGGTGGACAGGGAAGCGTGGCCCAGCAGTTCCTGGACGGAACGCAGGTCCGCCCCGGCATCCAGAATATGCGTGGCGAAGGTATGCCGGATTTTATGGGGGGAAATAGGGAACGGGATGGAGGAAAGCTTTACGTATTTGTCCAGCATCATCTGCACGGCACGGGCGCTGAGGCGGGTGCCTATGCGGGAAACGAAGAGGGGAGAATTCTTCGGCAGCCCGGCCATGGAAGCATACGTTTCCAAGGCGGACAGAGCGGGAGCCCCCACAGGCAGAATCCTCTCCTTGCGCCCCTTCCCCATCACGCGCACCCCGCGGAATCGGTGGTCCACGCTGTTGACGTCCAGGCCGACAAGTTCGCTCAACCGCATGCCGCAGGAATAGAAGAGTTCCAGAATGGCGGCATCCCGGTAAGGTAGCCACGCCGGGGCGTTGGGAGGCACCGGTACCTTGTACGGCAATTCCAGCAATTCCACCATCTGGTTGATGGTCAGGAAAACGGGCAGGCTTTTTTTCTTTCTGGGCAGAGAAACGCCCGTCATCGGACTGGCCTCCAGACCGCAACGCCGCATCATGAACAGATACAAACTGCGCAGGGCGGCAAAACGCAGGCGGATGGACGCCGTAGCAGCCTCATCCTTCAATTCCTGAAACAGCCAGTCCCTCATCTGTTCAGCCGTGCAGGCCTCCCACGCCGTGAAAGAAGCACCCGCCCATGTCCGGAACTGGCGCAGGGCGCGGGCATAAACCTCAACCGTATGCGGGGATGACTGTTTTTCCACCTCCAAATACTGGAGAAAGGCCCGTTCCGGTTCCAGCGGCTGTTCCATGGCGAAACCAGAGTTATTCCGATTCTTCCTCCTGCTCTCCGTTCACAGGAGCCTCCAGCAGCAGAACCTCGCTGATATTCGCCCTGATGAACAGGTCTATGTCGTCCGGCTCTTCCATAGAGTACAGAGGGTTGTCCCGGTAGCTGTTCGCAAGGGCCTGTTCCCTTTCCATGGGGCTGAGCGTACCGTCCTTGTCCAAGTCGTAAAGGTCCATCATTTCCTTCAGCCTGGCCTGGTACAGGGCGGCCGCATCTTTCATCACAAGAGCATGTTCCTCCGGATCAATGCGTCCGTTTCCATTGGCGTCATACTTTTTCAACAGCATGTTCCTGGTCAGCAAAAACAAGCCCGGCGCCACCATGAAGCGTTTTTTCCCCGGCGTTCTGATTTCCACCATGGGTACGGCCCGTTCCATCCCGGGAGGCGGAGGAAGGGGTGGAGGCCCTTCCTTACGGCGCATGTCCGGTCCTCCGTCCCTGCCGCGTTCCCTGCGGAGTTTTTCCACATATTCCCGGAACGCCTTGTATTCCGTAGGAGAAAGTTTTCCGTCTCCGTCCTTGTCAAACTGCATCATGAATTTCCTCCGGGCCTCCTGGCGCGCGGCGCGTGCATCCTTCACCAGCCGGGCCTTGTCCTCTTCGGACAAGACGCCCGTTCCCGTGCTGTCATACTCGTCCAGCACCATCTGGCGGATCAGCAGAGTTACCTGCAGGCTTTCCAAACCGGGCTTGGGCACAGGCGGAACCGCTCTCCGTTCCTCCGCGGCAGGAGCCTCAATCCGGGCCGCAGCCTGCGGCAGGAAACCGCACGCCAGCGCGGCGGCACATGATAGGATGAAAGGCTGGAACAATCTCATGGTCATTCTTATTAACCCCGCCTGGAAAAGACGGTTTCAAAAATAAACATCCGCCCCCTGCCGGCGGGCGGCACAAGGCGGATGCTGAAAATGCGGAAAACGCGGAAGCGGCGATTACTTCTCAACGTGAACGATCGCGTTCTTTCCAGTTCAACGATCACGCCTTCCGCAATCTTGAGGGAAACAGTGCGTTCGTTGACCTTTTCAATAAAGCCGTGGAGCCCCGCGTTCGTCACCACCTTGTCCCCGCGCTGCAGGGATGCGATGCGCGCCTGCTGCTCCTTCTGGGCTTTTCTCTGCGGGCGGATCAGCATCACCCAGAACAGAATAATGATGACCACGAACATGAACATGGGACCGCCGAAGATCTGCTCGAAAATATTCGGCTGTTCCGGCGCCGGCTGACCGGCGGGAACGCTTTCCGTGGCTGTGGTGACGGGCGCGGCAGGAGCTGCCGCACCATCCTGGGCCTGTGCTAACATAAAGATACTCATAAAATGTCGTTTGCTTGATACCGCGCGATGAATGAATCCTTGAAGGAGCCGAACGTGCCGGCGGCTATGGCCTCACGCGCTTGAGCCATAAGCCGGAGATAGAATTCCAGATTCTGGAAAGAAAGCAACCTTAAAGCGAGTATCTCCCCCGCTTTGAAGAGATGGCGCACGTAAGCCCGTGAGAATTGTGTGACATGCGGATGCCCTTTCGGGTCGATGGGGCGCATGTCCGCGGCCCAGCGCTGGTTCTTGATATGCATGGGGCCGTCCGGCGTCAGGGCCACGCCGTGGCGCGCCAGGCGGGTAGGCATCACGCAGTCGAACATGTCCACGCCGCGGGCAATCATCTCCAGAAGCTGGGGAGGCGTGCCCAGCCCCATCGCATAACGGGGCTTGTCCTCCGGCAGCCAGGGGACGGAATGGTCAATAGCCCGGAGCATCTCCTCTTCCGGCTCACCCACGGAAACGCCTCCTATCGCATAGCCGTCAAAATCCATGGCCGCCAGTTCCTCCGCGCACCGTTTTCTCAAATCCGCGTACACGGACCCTTGAACAATGCCGAAGTGGTGCTGCCGCCCTTCCCCGGAACAGGGCTGGTGTTCCTGCACCCATGTCTTGCATCGCCTCGCCCAGCGGAGCGTGTAGCCCAGGGAGCTTTCTGCATACTTCCGGTCACAGGGGTAGGGAGGGCATTCGTCAAAAAGCATGGCAATATCGCTTCCCAGATCCGCCTGTATCTCCATGGAGCGTTCCGGACTAAGCATCATGTACGCGCCGTCCAGATGATTCTGGAAACGCACGCCCTCCTCCGTAATCTTGCGGAGCTTCGCCAGCGACCAGACTTGGAACCCCCCGGAATCCGTCAGAATGGGACGGTTCCAGGAAGAAAAACGATGCAGCCCCCCCATTTCCCTGATCAATCCGGAACCGGGACGGAGAGACAAATGATACGTATTCCCCAGGATAATTTGCGCGCCCAGGCTTTCCAAATCCTGGGGATGCAGCGTTTTCACGGAACCCTGCGTACCTACGGGCATGAAAATAGGTGTCTGCACCCGGCCATGCGGCAATTCAAGCGTACCCAGGCGCGCGTCCGTGGACAAATCTTTCTGATAAAGAGTAAAAGGCATGAAAATCAGGCTTACTGGCGTTTGATGAAACGGGCGAAGTAGGTAGGCTTGCCCATGGATTCCCATTGAAGCTGAAAATCCGTTTTCGGATAAAAGAAATCCCCTTCCTCCCAATTCCCGCGGCGGAACAGGCCGCTGCGTTCCGCGCGGTCCAGCACCCACAGGAAGTATTCCTCATGGTCCGTCTTGAACAGGAACTCCCCGCCGTCCGCAAGGGAACGGTGCAGCACGGGCATGAAATCATCCTGTATCAGGCGGTTCTTATGGTGCCTCTCCTTCGGCCAGGGGTCCGGAAACAAATAATGCAGCCTGGAAATCCAGCCCGGCCGTAGCAGCCATTCCAGAAAATAACGGCTTTCCACCCGGCATACCTTCACGTTATCCAGGCCGCGGGACGCCGCTCTGGAACACACGCCCCGCACCCGTCCCAGCAATCTCTCAATACCCAGAAAACGGCGTTCCGGATAATGTGCCGCCATCTGAAGAAGAAAACCTCCGTCCCCGCACCCCAAGTCCACCTCGAACAGACCGTCTTCCCCGAAAATCTCGGAGGGGGCCAGCGCGCTAAAATAGTCTTCCGGAATAAATGCAGGCTCTGTCATGGGAATCAACGTGCGCATAAGATGCGTTACAAACCGGACTCTGTCAAATGAGAAGAGCTCCCTCCGTAACATGGCGCAAGGGAGCTCTAAAGAGTGTGCCCGAACAGCCCGGCGTCAGTTCCGGCAGTAAAGGCGGTTGTAAATTTTACGGTCAAACCGGTAATAGCGCGCCGCGCGGTGCGCTACGCCTTCCTCCTTTTCGTCCAGCTGCACAATGTACGGCCTGGCGGCTATTTTCTTATGGAAATTGCGCACGTCCATGGACTTGCCGTGAATCTCCTCATTCAGCCTCCGGAGCTGGAGAGCGGTAAACTTGGAAGGCAGCATGTCGTAAATCAGAGCCGGCTCCTTCTTCACGGCGGAACGTATCCTTTCCAGGGCCAGTTCAATGATATCACGGTGGTCAAAAGCCAGCTCCGGCAGGTCATCCACGGGCACCCACCTGGTCTTGTGGCTCTCCATCAGCTTGCGCAGCTTGGTGGAAATCCTCAGCATCGCCATATAGGCCACCGTCACCAGCCGGCCGATCTTCCGTCCGGACGTGGCTTCCACCCATTCCCTGTCCGCCGGGTTCTTGATCCGCGAAGGAGATCCGAACGTATGGAATTGCTCCAAATGGGGAGAAGACATGCCAGTCATGTCAAAAAGGATGCGGCGGGCAGCCGCGTCAAGCTCCTCGTCTTCATAAATCAAATCCCCGGGAAGCTTGGAAATGGCTCCCGTATGCCCAGATTCAACATGCGTTTTTTCGACCAGGAGGATTTTCAGCCCTTCCTCGTCGAACCCAATCAACACACAATCCACTGAGAGATGCGGATAAAATGCTTGTCTGTTCATTATATAATCTATTGTAGTAAGTTGCCAACAACGCCTCCGAAGCTACGCAAGCATGTAAACCAAGTCAACCCAAATCAACTAACAAGAGCATCCCGAAGCCAAGGGCCAGGCCCGGAAAGACGGAGCCGCCCCTCCGGTGGCATAACGCCTGCAAAAAAGGGAAAAACACAGCGGCAGCTTGCATTTCCCAATGTTCTTTCCGTATAAATACACCATGCACACGGGCATCATCCGGGGAACGGCCATGCTGGCGGGGCTCTTATGGCTGGCCGCCTGTTCATCCTCTCCCAAAAGCCGGGACTATCCCGGCTACATGACGCGCCCATACACCATACGGGGCCACCGCTACCACCCCATGAGCGTGGAACAGGCCCTGGGATTCGAGCAAACGGGTATCGCCTCCCACTATAATGAGTGCGCCCTGTGGGGCCTTGTCAGCGGATCGACGGCCATCGGGGAAAACGTCCGGCCCTGGCACCTGCACGCGGCTCATCCCACCCTCCCCCTGCCCTGCGAAGTACTTGTACAATCCCTGCGCACCGGAAAATCCGTCAAAGTCCGCGTCAACGACCGGGGGCCGTTCGTCAGGAACCGCATCATTGACCTGAGTGAGAAAGCCGCCGAGCACCTGGACATGAAACATCACGGCCTGGACAAGGTAAGAATTACCGTCCTGTCCGTAGGGGACGGCAAATGGAAACGGGAAGCACCTCCCCTAGCCACACCCGCCTGAATCACTTCAAGACAGACTGCGTGGTCTTGAAATGCATCTTGGCCACCTTCGGCAGCATCTCTTCCCCATGCGTGGCCACAAGCTGGCGGGCTGCCTTCACCACCTGGCCGGATGCGCCGAGCGGCAGCTTCATTCCGGCGGCCTCTCCCGCAGCATCCATCCAGTTTACGAAGCGTTCACGCGCCAGAATGGAAGCGGCGGCCACCGCAACGTCGCTCTCAGCCTTGGTTCGCTGTTCCAGCCGGATGGCCAGCTTCTTGGCGGCCAGCGCCCTTTTCAGGACAAACGGATTGGCGAACTGGTCGCTCAGCGCCATCGGGCAGTCCGGCACCTTCCCCACCAGGCCTTCAATGACAGTGGCATGCCCCCAGGCCAGAAAACGGTTTAAATTCTTGAATTTCGGGATAAAGCTGATTGTAGCGTTCCGGCCCGATGCTCACCAAATGGAACCGGATGTCCGGAACCTTGCGGATTCCCTCCGCCAGAGAGCGAATCCGGGAAGAAGTAGATACCAGCTTGCTGTCGCATACGCCCAGTTTCCGCAAAGCCGCCCCGATGCGCGCGTCCGCATACACCCCGGCGATCACCAGCGGGCCGAAATAGTCGCCCTTGCCGCTCTCGTCAATGCCGAAGTGGGCCGGACACACTTCTCCCTCCTCTTCCTCCGGGGCGGACAGTAGCCCCGTTACCTGCGGCTCCAGGATGAATTCGACAAACTCATCCGTCCCTTTTCCTTGCACGAGAAGCTTATTCTTTTTTTCATATACCGTCACCAGGAGGGAAGGACCGGAAAAGGAAAAACGGGCATAGGGCACCTGCCCCCTTTCAAAGCCCTTTGCGTCAAGAATGGCTTCCAATTTTCCGGCCTGGACGTCAGTCAGCATGGTTGTAAAGGTGGTGCGCATACGCTTTTTCTCTGCTCCGGATATCCGGGGGACAATAATGGAAGCATGCAAACAAGGCGGGTCAAGCAAATTCCCTGCATCACGCAGTTGAATACGCAAAAATCAAGCATGCCACGGATTCTGTGATTTTTTAGGAGACAAATCAGCCCCCGTGAACTATAAAACTCATACATTCATATCATTCTGCACTTCATATGGCTAAAACATTAACAAAACGAGACCTCGTTAACAAGATCAGCGCCGAAACGAACTTCACTCAGATTGAAGTGTTCGACATCGTACAGCGTGCCGTGGACATTATCTCCAGCACTCTTGCAGAAGGAGACCGTGTTGTGATCCGCAACTTCGGCACCTTCCAGGTAAAGGAAGTAAAGCCCAAAGTGGGCCGCAACCCCAAGAACCCTGACCAGGATGTACCGATTCCGGCCCGTTCCGTCGTCAAATTCAAAGTTGGCAAGGAATTGAAAGACCAAGTCGCCAAGCTGACCGCTTCCAAATAAACCCGGCACAGGGAAAGACAAATTACTCCGGGCGCCTTCATCCTCACGATGAAGACGCCTTTTTGTTTGCAATTTTCCTCCCAATCAGGAAAATGGGAACGTGAGCATGTTCCGGATAACACATCTCTGCCTGATTGCTGCTGCAGGGCTTTGCTCCTGCGCTACCGAGCGCACCGTCACCAACAGTCTGGAAACCAGGGATCAAAAATCCATGGACCTGATGGACCGGTTTGCCGGCGGCTTTTCCGTGCAAAAGGATAAAGACGGAGAAATGAAGATGGTTTCCGAGAAACGAAGCTCTTTTGAAGGCCGCAGATACGGCGGGGAAATCTCCTCCGTTGAGAAAAAGCCTTTGAAACCTCCGGATTTGAGAAAAACAGTTTGACGGTGCGGAACCAGATTTGAAACAAAAAAATGGGATGGCGCCAAATCCTTCATGGACGGGAAAACGGAAGTCCCGGACTTCATCGCCCACGCCAAGGGGGTGAACACTCGCTCCTGGCAGGACGCCTCCAAGCAATACGCCACGCGCAAAGCGGAAATCCAGGGACGCACCTGGAAAGAGGCGGACAAACAATTCAGCCATGAAATCAACAGAGACATTGACGCCAGGCGGAAAAGTTTTGAACAGCCTTCCATGATGAGCATCCGGGAAGCGCAGGCGCACACTATCCAGGAAACCAGGGAAATGATGGGACGGACGGACTAGGGGAAAACGTACAGGACGTGATCCCATGCCACATTTCAGGTTCGACTTTATTTTCAGCAGCCATCTATACTCCCTCCCGTGAGTGCCAAAGACGTTCCGCCTTCCATTACCCTGCCTACCAGCGATTACTACACCATTGTCAAGATGAGCAATCATGCCGTTGTGGGAGTATTCCGCCAGCATGTCTTTGCGCGCCGTTCCTCCCGCCGCTATGCGCCGCCTATTCCCGAGGAACACGACTTTTACTGCGTGAAAAGAACGCCGGACCGTGTCATGGTGCAAATCTTTCACGACGGCAACGAAGTTTACCGTTGCATTTTTGTACCTCCTGCCGATTATTAACGGCAGGACAATCATGAAAGCGCCTCTTTTCAGCCTGGGCTTCTGCCTGACAAGTCTGATTACAGCCTGCTCCCCCTCAACAGGACCCAATGCCTGGACGCCCGTAACATCCGGTGCGCCCCGCACCCCTATTCACCAGAACGAGGTTCTGGTCATTGACGAATATCCCATGGGGGAATATACCAACGTGGGGCACTTTGACGGCCCGGACGGCCGCATTGTCCATGTTTCCATGGATGACAAGGAGTTAATCAACTACTTCACCAAGGAAGCCGCCGCCATGGGCGGCAATACCGTCGTCATCAGGGAGCCGCGCATCCGCTACCGCTCCGGAGAAGGCAAAAGCAGCCGGGTGGACGTCATCTACGTGCGGGAGGAAATGGGAACGCACGGGGCGGAAGACCTGGGCATGGATTCCCTGCCCATTGATGAAGAATCCCTGCGGATCTATTAATACCGCGCTTTCAGACACAAACGCCCTCAGCGCCTGTTAGCCGCGCCGCAATGCGGGCATTCCGCATGGCTGTTATCCGGCGTGGCGTAAAACCGGTATCCGCATATGCGGCACTGAACCTTGCGGCGTCTCTCCAGGAAAGAACGTATATACCCCGTCACAAGGCATGCAAACACCACGGCGGCAAAACCGCCGCAGGCGAACAGAAACAGGCGCGTCAGAAAATCCTGAACAGACATGTTCATGACTCTTCCGCCTCCTTCCATTCTATGGACATGGTGCCGCTGCGCGGCTCCGCAGAAGGAACCCAGCGCAGGGAGCGGACAAACCTCATGGCGGAATCATCCGCGCCGGAACTCCCAGAAGAATCCAGCAAAAGCACCTGGGAAGGAACGCCCCACTCGTCTACAACCACAAAAAACTCGCTTCTCAGACCGGTATGGTCTTCGCTTCTGGCAAAGCCGTCCAGGGCGCCGGACGTCACGATCCGGCCATCCAGGCCCGGAGAATAAAAAGACAAATAAGGAACGCATGTGCCGGAAACGTCCAAAGACGGATTCATCATGGAAAGAATATGAAAATCCGGATACTGCCACATGCGCCACACCTGGTCCGCCACGGTCGGCAACGGAACGGGAGGGAGAAACTCCAGAGGGGTATCCGACGAGCTGAGAGAGGGTAGCGTCACGCCCGTTTCCCCAATGGGGCCCGCCGTCACGGGATCAGCCCACACCGGCCCTCTTACAGGCAGAGGAGTATTGCGGAGCACATACTGATGCAGGCGGGGATTGTCCGCAGGGAACAAAATGACAGCCGCCGTCTGGTTCGCACGCCTCCGGACGCCGGGAACGTCAACATCTACAAACACCGCGGCAGCCGACAGGCAAACGCCGAAAAACAGCATCCATAACAAAATCCGCCAGCGCAGAATGCCGGTCTCACGCCAGTCGAATGTCAACCCCAGATGAAGGTCGAAAATCTTGGCCCGGCTCTTTTTGTTCAGCTTCATGCGGAGGGAAGAAAAGCAGTCAGTCTGCTGGTTCAGTGGCAATATAGCATTTCATTCCCCTGGACAGCACCATATTCTCAAGCTGCTCCCTCAGACCGTGGGAAACGGAGGAATCAAGCCGCAGGGCGATGCTCATGCGGTCACTTCCGTCCGCTCCGTGGCTGCGGGCAATCCGGTCCAGTTCCGCGGCCACTCCGGATAATCCTCCTTCAATCAGCCGGTTTCCGAGATAAAAGGACGGCTGCTCTCCGGCCGTAACGGAAATAAACTCCACATCCCCTACGATATTCATCAGGAACCCGGAGGCAGGAGCCTTCACCTCATAACCGTACTCCATCCCCACGCGGGAGGTCATCACCGTCAGCACGCACACAAGGATCACCAGATCCAGCAGAACGGTCACCTGCAGGAAAAACGCCCCGGTGGGCAATGTTGAACGGGTTTTGATCTGCACGTCTGTCCGTCTCCTTTAAACTTTCTCAGGCTTCCCTGCCGCCCATGCGTTCCCCGTTCTCGCGCCTCTGGCGGGCGTCGCATACCAGGCAGACGGCCTCTGTTCCGGCCCGTTCCAGGGAATGGACCACCTGACGGGCGCGGGAAGCCAGATAGCAATAAAACAAATAGGCGGGAATCGCGATGCTCCAGCCCAAGGGCGGAACTCAGCAAGGCCTGGAACACGGCGTCAGACATGGCCAGGGTCGGAGCCTTCCCTTCCAGCAATCCGGGCTGTGAATAAAATCCGATCAATCCCTGAATGGTTCCCAGCACCCCTACCAGCGGACTAACCGTAGCCACCACTAGCAGCCCGCGGATATTCTTTTCAATCTGGAACACCTCCATCTGCACGGAATCCTCCGCCACCGTGCGCAGTTCCTGGCGTTCCAGACCGGAATGGGCCAGAACGGAAGAGACGACGCGAGCCCCGGGACCGGGCAGAATGGACGCTTCATGCCTAGCTTCATCCACACTGCCGGCGTTCACCAGCCTGGAAATGCCCCTTAAAAAATCCCCCGTATTGATCTGAATCCTGTGGAAATACAAAATGCGTTCCGCCACAACCGCCAGGCCGTACACGGCCAGCAGGCTCAATACCCAGAACAACGGTCCTATCTTGATGATCAATTCACTCATAACCCACTTTCTCCCGTCAAATCATGCACATTTTTCCTGTCATTTCAATCCAAACCTATGTGGCGCGCACGCCCCGTTTCTGTAAAAGCCGCGTTCCGGCCCACAATACGACAGCCCCTGCTCCCAGCCAGGAACCGAAGAAAAACAGCCATGCCGCATCAAACAGGCACATGCCTGACAACAACAGCCCCACGGCGGCCTGAACACGCGGCCGTCCCGCCTCACGCCGCGCCACGAGGGAAATCACGCAGGTGAACACGGCCAGCCCCACAGCATACCACAACACGGCATTCGGAAGAATGGCGCTGCCCTCCGCATAGGAAAAAACCAGCCCCGCGGCCGTCACCCACAACCCGCGGCAAAGCCCCATCAGCAGGATGGAGCCGCTCCAGAACTTGTGAAACATATTGTACAGGGAAATAACGATCAGCAGGAGGGCTCCCACGGCAAACTCCCCGCCCAGCAGCATATTCAGCACCAAACCGGCCAATCCGGCCATCAAGGCAATCGCCCTTAAAAAGGACGTGCTGACAGCCCCGCACGGAACGGGACGGTCCGGATACCGGCTGGCATCCCAGCGGGCGTCCACCCGGTCATTCTCCCACATGCCGTACAAATAAAAGAACAGCCCCGTCAACACCACGCCCAGATAAATGACGGGCGGCGGCCATTCTCCCCCCGCTACGGCGGCCCATGCCGCCGCCGCATTCGTAAACAGGGTGGGAATATTGGCCGGACGGGCGGAACGGACTACCCCGCTCAATAAACGGCATTCGTGCATCGGCATTTACTTTATATGGAAAACAGGCAGCCACCAAGCATATCCACAGTCAGCAGGTAAGGACCGCGCCGGGGGGGCTGCCTGGAACCGGTCGGCTGCCATGATACAGCCACTATACATACCCAGAAATGTATTGTATTCACATATCTGTTTCCTATGATTCGGACGCATTCAAGCCTTTCCCACATATTCATGAATATCAGGACCCATATCCAGACGCTTCTCATTTGCACCATGACCCTGGCCGCCCAAGGCCAAAGCGTGGTGGACCCCGGAGCGACCCTGCCCAGGTCCGTCCAGCTTCGTGGAGGGGAAAGCGGTGGGGGAACCGTCCGTCCGGACGAATCCAGGCGCGTTTCGCCGGATGAAGCTCCCGTTTCCCGCCTCAGGCCCCAGCGCATCGTCAACCGGATAGCCGCTACGGTCAACGGACGTCCCATCACGGCCAACGAGGTCAGCGTCCGGCTGATGCCCATCGGCGCCCAGCTGGCGGCCCAGTATCCCAAGCAGGGGCCGGAATTCTACAAGCAGCTTGCCCTGGCCAAGAAAAACATCATTGAAGACCTGGTGGAACGCGAACTGCTGCGCAACGAATTCGAAGGCATGGGCGGCGTCATCCGCGATTCCCTGATCGACCAGGAAATCAACCGTACCATCCTGACCACGTTCAATGGAGACCGTGACGCCTTTTTGAAAAATCTGAGCATGTCCGGCATGACCATCAGATCCTTCCGGGAAATGACGAAAAACCAGCTTCAGGTCCAAATCATGCGCGCTTCCAAATACGACCAGGAAATCCCGCCCACCCCCGAAGAGCTCCGGAAGGAATATGAAGCTACCAAGGAACAGTACCGGGACCTGACCAAGGACAAGGTCAAATTCAAGAAAATCTTTATCCCCATGCTCGGCAACGACTCCACCTCCACGCCGGAAGTCCAATTCAATCTGGCCGACCTCATCGCCAATGAAATAAGGGCCAAAAAAGCGACCTTCCCGGAAATGGCCACCCGCTATTCCAAGGACATGTACGCGGAAAAGGGCGGCGACTGGCCCATTACGGAACGTTCCACCCTTTCTCCTGAATTTGCCGCCATCATCTTTGGAGCCCAGCCCGGGGAAATCATCGGCCCGCTGGTGGACGCCACCGGCTTTACCATTGTGATGGTGGAAAAAAAGGAACTGGCGCCTCCGCCCCCTCTCTCCGCCATCAAGGAGCAAATCGACATGATGGCGCGCAACAAGCGCAGCAATGAGCGCTATAAAAAATGGGTGGACCGTCTCAGAAAAAAAGCCATCGTCAAGGTGTACATCTGACCTTTTCCCCTTTGCCGGGCCGGCTACAACGGCCGGCCCGGCATTCTACCTCCCCTGTTCTGTCCTCTTATCTCTTTCTCATTCAGTAAAGAGGCCCTTTTTCATGCAGCCTCCTCATACTTTCCGGAAGCTCTCCCATGTCATCCGCTCCCGGAAAGATGCCTTATATATAACGGAACGGACGGCCTCCGTCATCCGCCGGATACGTCAACTCCATGCGCATTCCCGCACAAACAAACGGAGCCTTGCCGAATAAAATTCTTGCAAGATCGCGGAATTACAGTCGTAATAAGGGGGATATGTTCGCCAACATTACACGTACGACCCTCTGCCTGACGGCATTCAGCATCGCCACCCTGATGGGCGCTCCCCTGGATGCCACCAAAACGGAGAGCCTGGACTGGAACTGGAAATTCGCCCGCTTCGGCAAAATGCCGGACGGCAGCACCCTGCCGGAACCGGGAAAAGCCCTGGGATTCGCCACGGCAACGAGTGAAGAAGCCGGCAACCCGGCCGACAATGCCGTAGATGGAGACAAGTCCACCCGCTGGTGCGCCGACGGCGGCAAAAGCGGAGAAAAACTGACCGTAGACATGGGGCGCCCCGTAGATGTAAAAAACATCAACATTCTGTGGGAAAAGCAGAATAACCACCTTTTCAAGCTGGAAAGCTCCAGCGACGGGAAACGCTGGACGACCATTGAGGACAAAACCTCCGGCCAGAACAACAGCAAGGACGACACGGTGGAAAACAAAAGCGGCAAGGCCCGTTACTTCCGCGTTACCGCTACAGGCAACAACCAGAGCAACTGGGCCAGTATCCGTGAAATCACCTTTACCGACGCCAAGGGAGAAACCATCCGTCCCCAGGCCCCTAATGGAGGCAAGGCCGACACCCCTTCCAGCCCCGGCTTCAACGACAAGAACTGGCGGTCCCTGAACCTGCCGCATGACTGGGGTATTGAAGGCCCTTACCGCATGGACCTTCCCAATGAAACTGGCAAGCTCCCATGGGTAGGCATCGGCTGGTACCGCAAAACGCTGGAGAAATTCCCGCAGACGCCAAGGGCAACCAATTCTATCTGGACTTTGACGGCGTAATGTCACGCCCGAAAATCTATGTGAACGGAGAACTCGCCGGAGAATGGAAATACGGCTACGGTTCCTTCCGCGTGGACATCACCCCCTTCCTGAAATTCGGCCAGAAAAATTCCATTGCCGTCAGGGTGGACAATCCCCCCAACTCCTCCCGCTGGTATCCGGGCGGGGGCATTCACCGCCATGTATGGCTGACGGAATCCAACCCCGTTCACATTGAGCACTGGGGCGTCTTCGTCAAAACTCCGGAAATCACCAAATCCGCAGCCAAGGTGGAAGTGGACACCACGGTGAAAAAAACACCACGGAACAGCCCGTCACCCCCACCGTCACGGAAGAGATCCTGGACGGAAACAAGGTAGTGGCCTCCGTCACCACCAAGGGGGAAGCCATTCCCGCCGGAGAAAAAGGCAAGGTCACCAGCACGCTCACGCTCAAAAATCCCACTCTGTGGACGCTCAAAGGCTCCCCATCTCTACAAGATGAAAACAATCGTCAAGGTGGGGACAAAATCATTGATCGAAAGGATTCACGAACTTCGGCGTACGCACCATCGAATGGAAGCCCACCGGATTCTATCTCAATGGCGAGCGCGTCCAGCTCAACGGCGTCTGCCAGCACCACGACCTGGGACCGCTGGGCGGGCCGCCCACACGCGGCTATGAACGCCAGATTGAAATCCTGAAGGAAATGGGCGTCAACTCCATCCGCACCTCCCACAACCCGCCCGCTCCGGAAGTTCTGGACTTGTGCGACAAAATGGGAATACTGGTTATCGACGAGCTCTTTGACATGTGGCACAGCGCCAAAAGGGACAGGACTACCACAACTACTTTGACGAATGGCACGAACGCGATCTGGTCAACTTCTGCCACCGGGACCGCAACCATCCCAGCGTCATTGCATGGAGCACGGGCAACGAAGTGCCGGAACAGGGCAACAAGAGCCTGCACCACGTTTCCCAGACCCTGACGGACCTCTTCCACCGGGAAGACCCCACCCGCAAGGTAACGGCAGGCTGCAATGACGCAGGCGCCGCCCGGAACGGGTTTGCGGACACTCTGGACGTGTACGGCTACAACTACAAGCCCTGGGCATACAAGGCCTTCTCCAAGGACCGGCCGGACCAGCCCTTCTACGCCAGTGAAACCTCCTCCTGTGTCAGTACGCGCGGAGAATACTTCTTCCCCGTGGACTGGAACAAGAGCAAGGGATTCTTCCTCTACCAAGTCAGCTCCTACGACCTGTACGCCCCCGGCTGGGCATACCGTCCGGACGTGGAATTCGCCGCCCAGGACGACAACCCCAACAGCGCGGGGGAATACGTATGGACGGGCTTCGACTACCTCGGCGAACCCACTCCCTACAACCTGGACGCTACCAACGCCCTGAACGTGCCTGAAGGACCCGAACGGGAAAAAATGATGGCGGAACTCAAAAAGCTGGGCAACCGCGCGCCTTCCCGCAGCTCCTACTTCGGCATTGTGGACTTGTGCGGCTTCAAGAAGGACCGCTTCTACATCTACCAGGCAAAATGGAGGCCGGACGTCAAGATGGCCCACATCCTGCCCCCCACTGGAACTGGCCGGAACGCAAGGGTGAAATCACGCCCGTGCACGTTTACACCAGCGGAGATGAAGCGGAACTCTTCCTGAACGGCAAATCCCTGGGAGTCCGCAAAAAGGGCAAGGGCGAAAAAGACCGCTACCGCCTCGTGTGGGAAGACGTAAAATATACGCCCGGCACCCTCAAGGTAGTCGCCAAAAAGGACGGCAAGGTGTGGGCTACGGACACGGTAACCACCACCGGAAAACCGGCGGCCCTTACCCTGAAGCCGGACCGCAATGAAATCAACGGAGACGGCTACGACCTCTCCTATGTCACCGTTGCCGTCCGACGCCCAGGGCCGCATGGTTCCGCGCAGCAAAACATGCTCACCTTCAAGGTCACCGGCCCTGTGGAAATTGCCGGCATCTGCAACGGAGACCCGACGGACTTCACCACCATGGCCAATCCGGAAAACAAGAATATTCTGAAAATCAAGGCCTTTAACGGCCTTGCCCAGGTCATTCTGCGCTCCCGCAAGGGAGAATCCGGCAAGGCGACCCTCCAGGTCATCTCCAACGGTCTCAAACCTGCCCAGACGACCGTAACGGTCAAATAAGGACGGAAAAAACCTTTGTGAACCAGCCGCCGGTTCCCGCACGGGAGCCGGCGGCTTTTTCATGCCGCCGCGGAAGGAATGAAATTGATGTCCCTTCCCTCCCCCCGCCTCATGTAGGGATTGAAAGAAAAAAACTTTATGTTACCCTCTTGCGCATGTCTGATCTGCCCAAAGCATATGATCCGTCCCTCGTGGAAGAAAAGTGGCAATCCCTCTGGATTGAAGAAGGTTGTTTCAAGGCTGACCCGGCTTCCGAAAAGCCTGCCACTCCGTCGTCATTCCTCCCCCAACGTCACGGGAGTGCTCCACCTGGGCCATGTGCTGAACAACACCATTCAGGATATCCTGGTGCGCCGCGGCGGCAGAGGGATATGAAGCCCCTGTGGCTTCCCGGAACGGACCATGCGGGCATCGCCACGCAGGTGCGCGTGGAAAGGACCTCAGGCAGACCACGTGCCAGACCCGCCATGACGTGGGCCGTGAAGCCTTTCTGAAAAAAGTGTGGGAATGGAAGGAAAAGCACGGCGGCATCATCATCAACCAGCTTCACAAGCTGGGCTGCTCCTGCGACTGGGACCGCGAACGCTTCACGATGGATGAGGAATACACCAGGGCCGTCGGGCAGGTCTTCATCGATCTCTTCAAGGAAGGCCTCATCTACCGAGGGCGCCGCATGGTCAACTGGTGCCCCGTCTCCCTCACGGCCCTTTCCGATGAGGAAGTCATCATGACGGAGCAGAAAAGCAAGCTCTACACCGTCCTGTACAAGCTGGAAGACGGCTCGGGCGCCCTTCATGTGGCCACCACCCGTCCGGAAACCATCATGGCGGACGTGGCCGTGGCCGTAAATCCCAGGGACCCGCGTTATGCCCATCTCATCGGCAAAAAACGTGATGCGCCCGCTCAACTCACGCCCATTCCCATCATCGGGGATGAAATATGTGGAAATAGAATTCGGCACCGGCGCCCTCAAAATCACCCCGGCCCACGACAAGGCGGACTTTGAAATCGGCCAGAAATTCAATCTGGAAATCATCGACATCCTCACCCCCGACGGCCATATCAACTGCCCGGACGTTCCGGAGCTGCACGGCATGGACCGCTTTGACGCGCGCCATAAATCCGTGGAAATGCTGGAAGCCGCCGGCCTCATGATCAAAATTGAAGACTACGACAACAAGGTAGGCTTCTCCGAACGCGCCAACGTTCCAATCGAACCGCGCCTCTCCATGCAGTGGTTCCTCAAATACCCCTGCGTTCAGGAAGCTGCGGACGCCGTCGCGGATGGAGAAATCACCTTCCGCCCCGCCCGCTGGGCGAAAACCTATGCCCACTGGCTGGAAAACATTCAGGACTGGTGCATCTCCCGCCAGCTCTGGTGGGGGCATCGCATCCCCGTCTGGTACAGGAAAGACAAGGCGGAAGAACTCCGGAACGCTCCCGCGCTGGATGCCTCCGCCCTGGAAAACGGCTACATCTACGTGGGAACGGAACCTCCGGCGGATCCGGAAAACTGGACTCAGGACAACGATGATGGACACGTGGTTCTCCCTCCTGGCTGTGGCCCTTCGCTACGATGGACGATGCCACCCGCGCCAAATTCTACCCCACTACGGACCTGGTCACAGGGCCGGATATCATCTTCTTCTGGGTAGCCCGCATGATCATGGCCGGTTACCGCTTCCAGCATGAAAACCATTCAGCAACGTCTTCTTCACCTCCATCATCCGCGACAAAATAGGGCGCAAGATGAGCAAATCCCTGGGCAACTCCCCGGACCCCTGGACCTGATCGCCCACTACGGTGCGGATGGCCTCCGCTTCGGCCTCATGCGCATCGCCCCACCGGGACGGACGTCCGCTTTTGATGAAAGCCAGATCGGGGAAGGCCGCAACTTTGCCAACAAGCTCCTACAACGCCGCCACCCGTTTCCGCCTCATGCAGGGCCATAGTGGGGAAAGAAGCCGCCCCGCAGTACTCCCTCCGTTCACCTGGCTATCATTTCCA